>ENA-OQDT01001101-OQDT01001101.1-human-gut-metagenome-genome-assembly--contig:-NODE-1101-length-16518-cov-4.551766_pt1 | contig 16518 bp, 19 predicted proteins | sample MGYA00242786_ERZ504617 | MGnify/ENA primary metagenome ERZ504617 (study PRJEB26092, sample SAMD00036337) | human gut metagenome | host: Homo sapiens | study: EMG produced TPA metagenomics assembly of...
ACGGTGGTCCGCACGTATGATTACCTTCAGGGACAAGAGATCATTCACAATAAACGCGGCATTGGTTATTTTGTATCGGCAGGGGCTAAAGACCGGATTATTGCTTTACGGAAAAATACATTCCTGCATGAAGACCTGCCTGAGTTTTTCAGACAAGTGAAGACATTGGATATTCCCATGAAGGAGATAGAAAAAATGTATAAGGAATATCTGACTCAACAATGACACAACACCAAGCACATCTACGACAACACATACACAACATCGGTTAGATAAAGAAATCCCGGCAGAGCGATGACTCGCCGGGATTTCTTATATCCGGTTACTTGTCTGCTATAAAAATTGTAGTCCAGTATAACCATTCGGTTGCAGCTCGGAGGATATCGGGATTGATAGATTGGGTGTTATCTTTGGGATGATGGTAATAACCGCCTCCCAAGGCCCATAAGTCTATACATGGATAGCCGGCTTTCATAAAGACTGCACCGTCTGTGCGAGGGCGGGTCAGGAAATGAGTCTCACTAGTGAACAGACGTCGATGTACATACCTATCATTGGCTTTCTCTGATAGCTCAGCCAGTTCGGGGTATTTATAGTGATAATTCGCTCCTAGCATCTCACCTACACCCACTTGTTCCAGATTCAGGATTGCTACCACTTTGTTTTGGGGCACAAGGGGATGGTTGGTGTAGTAGGTACTTCCGGTGAGTCCGGCCTCCTCGCCGTCCACACTCATAAAGATGATGCTGCGTTTCGGTTTTATCTTTGATTTTGCCAGTGCTTCGGCTACTCCCAGCATGGCAGCGGAGGAAGAATTGTTGTCATTCGCTCCTTCAATTAGGAAAGGAATCATTCCTAAGTGGTCCAGATGGGCGGAAATGATTACATATTCATTGCATAGTATAGGATCACTGCCTTTGATCATGCCCAAAATATTTTTTCCAGTAGCATTGGGATTATAGGTAGCATTCATTTTGATGTGGGCTCTCTTTCCGGTATGGAAAGAGGCAGGCTTCTGAGTCTTATAAATCTGCCGGATGGTTTCTTTATAGGTCTTGCCTGTTCCCCTGAAAATATCATTGACCACAGTGTCTGTAACATGACAATAGACAAATCCCGGATTATAGGGGGCATTCGGACCGGGAACCCATTTGTATAACAAGCCTGCCGCACCATGGGCTGCAGCGTTGTTCAGCTTGGTTTGGTGCAAAGTATGTTTGTACCACATGGCCAGTGAATCGGGGTTACGGCTTATATTGGGTGTTTCTCCCTCTACCAGCACAATCTTGCCTTTTACATCTATGTCTTTGTAATCATCATATCCTAATTCGGGTGCTGTAACGCCAAATCCGGCATATACCACATCGGCTGTCACTTCTCCGTTACTGGTCATTCCTCCGGCAAACCAACCATCTGCCCAAGGGTATGTCTTGGAGATCCATACAGTTTTTTCTTGTCTTGGGTGACAGGAAATAGGATATCCATAGTGCTTCCCGGTTGTATCTCTACACAAGGGTGGGGGAATAGCTGTATGTAGGAACCATTCTCACCACGAGGTATTAGTTTCCACTCTTTAAAATATCCTTTTACGATATCTACAGCTTTAGCCATTCCGGGCGAACCTGCGAGTCGTCCCTCCAAGGCCGGGTCTGAAAGTTGCTTTACATAACCGAAAATCTTTTCGGTAGTGATGTTACGATGCATGGCATCAAGGTACATTTCTTCATCAGTCATGGTAGCCGTTCTTCTTTGGGCGGATGAAGACAGGGAGCCCAATGCAAGAATTGCAGATAACAAGAGGAGTCCTTTTTTCATGTTAATATGTTGATTTAAGATTCGGTTCTAAAGATAAAAAGAAAAGATCAGATTCCTGTTTATCTCCTTGTAAAAATCTTAAGTTCGTATTTCTTGATATAAATCAAACCGTTACATCGTGAAAAGTCTGTACCTTTGCACCCTGAAAATCAAGGGTAACAAGTGGACGTAATTCAAGAACCGAGAAGTGTACGAAAGAACCTTGCCAGACTGGCGGTTCCTATTTTCATTGAAACATTGCTGATTATGATGCTGGGCGCGGTAGATACCGTGATGCTGAGTCAGTATTCAGACAATAGTGTGGCTGCCGTCGGGGTGGTCAACCAGCTCATCATGTTTGCTTTCCTGATATTCGAGGTGATTAATATAGGAACTTCCGTACTCTGTTCGCAATATTTGGGAGCAAGAATGCACAAGAATATGGTGCAGGTGGTGGGAGTATCATTGATACTCAATTTGGTGTTCGGCCTGTTTGTCAGTGCTATTCTGCATTACGGAGCCACTTCTCTGCTATCTATGATGGGACTTCGTCCCGAACTGATGGAATATGGAGTGAGTTACATGAAGATAGTAGGGGTATTCGCTTTTTTTCAAGCCATATCTCTGACTATTTCTGCCTCTTTGCGTAGTGCTAACAAAGCGGTTTATCCCATGATGGTAACGGTAGTTGTGAATATTCTGAATATCATCGGTAACTATTCGCTGATTTTCGGTAAGTTCGGCATGCCGGCTTTGGGAGTGGAAGGTGCGGCTATCTCTACAGCATTTGCCCGAGGGGTATCTATGGTGATACCTTTTTGTAATTCTTTTCCGCAAGCATATTCCCAGATTTCCGTTATCCTATTTTTGCCCCTTCCCGTTTGTCGAGCTGAAAAACCTGTTGAAAATCGGAGTCCCCTCGGCCGGAGAAAATATGTCCTACAGTTTCTCTCAGGTAGTATTGACCTATTTTATTAATATGTTGGGGAATGAAGCGCTGGCTACCCGTACCTATGTGGTGAATATAGTGATGTTCGTTTATTTGTTTGCTATTGCCATGGCACAAGGTGGAGCCATCTGTATCGGACATCTGGTAGGTGAAAGGAAAATTCATGCAGCCTATCTGTTAGGCAAATATGTGATGCGTATTTCTATTTTGGTTTCTTTGGTTTTATCCTGTATCTGGGCTTTGATGGGGCATACCTTGTTTAGCTGGTTGACAGATAATCCGGAAATTATCCGTCTGGGTACTATTATCCTGTTTATTGATGTGATTTTGGAAGTGGGACGGGCTATTAATATTTATGCGACGAATGCTTTACGTGCAACGGGTGATGTAAATTATCCGTTTTATGTAGGATTTGTTGTTCAGTGGAGTGTTGCCGTAGGTTGTGGTTTCTTGTTCGGCATTCATTGGGGATGGGGATTGGTAGGTATGTGGTGTGCGTTTGTGCTGGATGAAAATCTTCGTGGTATTATCTTTGTACAGCGTTGGAACAGTCTGAAATGGACTAAAAAGGGATTTGTGAAATAAATCTTCATTTTCGCAAACTTTATGCATCTTCAGGCCGTTAAACTCAAGAAAAAGAATTAATTTTGCAGTCTGATAATTATCAAAGAATATAATATGGAGCTCGATTTACTCACGGCAATATCACCTATTGACGGTCGATACAGAGGAAAAGCGGGAGCTTTGGCCTCTTATTTTTCTGAATTTGCACTCATCAAGTACCGTGTGCAGGTAGAAATTGAATACTTTATCACTCTGTGTGAACTACCGTTGCCACAGCTGAAAAGCTTTGATCATGCACGTTTTGATGCATTGCGCGCTATTTATAAGAATTTTTCAGAAGCTGACGCACAGCGTATTAAAGAGATCGAAAGTGTAACAAACCACGATGTAAAGGCTGTAGAATATTTCATCAAAGAAGAATTCGATAAGTTGGGCGGAATGGAGGAATACAAGGAATTCATTCATTTCGGATTGACATCACAGGACATAAACAATACTTCTGTACCTTTGTCTATAAAGGAGGCATTGGAACAAGTGTACTATCCGCAAATTGAAGAGCTGATTGCTCAGTTGACTACATACGCTGAAGAATGGGCAAATATCCCTATGTTGGCAAAAACACATGGGCAGCCTGCTTCTCCTACTCGCCTGGGTAAAGAAATCATGGTTTTCGTTTATCGTCTGAATCGTCAGCTGGCTGTATTGAAAGCTTGTCCTGTCACGGCTAAATTCGGTGGTGCGACGGGTAATTACAATGCACATCATGTAGCTTATCCCGAATATGACTGGAAAGCATTCGGAAATCAGTTCGTGGCAGAGAAGCTGGGGTTGGAACGTGAGGAATATACTACTCAGATTTCTAATTATGATAATCTGGGAGCCATCTTTGATGCCATGAAGCGCATCAATACCATTATGATTGACATGAACCGCGACTTTTGGCAGTACATCTCTATGGAGTACTTCAAACAGAAGATTAAAGCGGGCGAAGTCGGTTCCAGCGCTATGCCGCACAAAGTAAACCCCATCGACTTCGAAAATGCTGAAGGTAATCTAGGTATGGCAAACGCTATTTTGGAGCATCTTTCTTCTAAGTTGCCTGTTTCCCGCTTGCAACGTGACTTGACAGACTCTACTGTGTTGCGTAACGTCGGTGTACCTTTCGGTCACATTGTGATTGCTATCCAAAGTTCGTTGAAAGGTCTGCGTAAACTGTTGCTGAATGAGAAAGCAATCTATGCCGACTTGGATAATTGTTGGAGTGTGGTGGCGGAAGCTATCCAGACTATTTTGCGCCGCGAAGCCTATCCTCATCCGTATGAGGCATTGAAAGCTTTGACCCGTACAAACCAAGCTATCACAGAAGGGGCTATTAAAGAATTCATAGAAACACTAAATGTAAGCGAAGATATTAAAAAGGAACTGCGAGTGATTACACCGCATAATTATACAGGTATTTAAAAAATAGTTAGTTGGATTTTAATCAAAAAAGCCCGAGAGGGCGTTATACATTAATTAATAAACAAAAGGAAAACCATGAGTACAGAAAATGAAAGCAGACAAGAAGGTGCTGCAAACGAAGAAAACCAGAATGTAAGCCGTGATGGTGGTTATAAGTCTTATAACAGAGACAGTAATTACAACAGATACAACAACGACGGCGAACAGCGTCCTTACCGTCCTCGTACGAACAGCTATAATCGCGAAGGTGGCGACCGTCCTTACCGTTCTTCTTATAACAACGGTGACCGTCCTTCCTATAATCGCTATAATAATGGTGACCGTCCGCAACGTCCCCGCTTTAATCCTAACAGTGAGGATGGAGGAGAACAACGTTCATACCGTCCTCGTACAAATTATAATCGTGAAGGTGGTGAGCAGCGTCCATATACTCCGCGCCCTCGTTTCAATAATGGTGAGGAAGGTGGTGAACGTCAATACCGTCCCCGTACAAACTATAATCGCGAAGGTGGTGAGCAGCGTCCTTATACTCCGCGTCCCCGCACCGGAGGATATAATCGCGAAGGTGGCGAGCAGCGTCCATATACTCCGCGTCCCCGTTTTAACAGCGGTGAAGGTGGTGAACAGCGTTCTTACACTCCGCGTCCTCGTACCGGCGGTTATAATCAAGGCGGCGACCGTCCTTATCGTCCTCGTACCGGTGGTTATCAAGGTGGTGGATACAATCGTCCCTATCGCCCCCGTACGGCTGATTATAACCCGAATGCAAAGTATAGTCTGAAGAAACAGATTGAATATAAAGATATATTGACCGATCCAAATGAGCCGATTCGTCTGAACAAGTTCTTGGCTAATGCAGGTATATGTTCCCGTCGTGAGGCTGATGAGTTTATTACAGCAGGTGTAGTCAGTGTAAATGGTGAAGTGGTAACCGAATTAGGTACTAAGATCAAGCGTACTGACGAAGTGAAGTTCCATGACGAACCGGTAAGTATTGAACGTAAAACTTATATTTTGTTGAATAAACCGAAGGATTGTGTGACTACTTCTGATGATCCTCAGGAACGTAAGACTGTAATGGATTTTGTGAAAGGTGCTTGTAAGGAGCGTATTTATCCAGTTGGGCGTTTGGATCGTAATACTACCGGTGTATTACTGTTAACTAACGATGGTGATTTGGCTTCCAAGCTGACTCATCCTAAGTATTTGAAGAAGAAGATTTATCATGTATATTGTGATAAGAATGTAACCAAGGCAGATCTTGACCAGATTGCAGCAGGTGTGACATTGGATGATGGAGAGATCCATGCAGATGCCATCAGCTATGCATCGGAAACAGACAAATCACAAGTCGGTATTGAAATCCATTCCGGAAAGAACCGTATTGTGCGTCGTATTTTTGAATCCTTGGGATATAAGGTAATCAAGCTGGACCGCGTTTATTTTGCTGGCCTGACTAAAAAAGGTTTGCGTCGCGGTGACTGGCGTTACCTGACGGAACAAGAAGTGAACATGCTCCGCATGGGCTCATTTGAATAATAAACAATAAAGAGACAAAACAATGGAAAAAATTAGTAGAACAAAGATTGTTGACTTGCTGAAGCGCCGTGATTTTGGTGCGATGGTCAATGTAAAAGGTTGGGTTCGTACCCGCCGCGGTAGCAAACAGGTAAATTTTATCGCCCTGAATGACGGTTCTACAATAAATAATGTGCAGATTGTTGTTGATTTGGCAAACTTTGACGAAGAAATGTTGAAGCAGATCACCACCGGTGCATGTATCAGTGTGAACGGTGAGTTGACCGAATCCATTGGCTCTGGTCAGGCTGCCGAAGTTCAAGCGCGTGGAATCGAAGTATTAGGTACTTGTGATAATACTTATCCGTTACAGAAGAAAGGTCATACGATGGAGTTTCTTCGTGAGATCGCTCATTTGCGTCCCCGTACCAATACATTTGGAGCTGTATTCCGCATCCGCCACAACATGGCTATCGCTATCCATAAGTTCTTCCATGAACGTGGTTTCTTCTATTTTCATACACCTATTATCACAGCATCCGATTGTGAAGGTGCGGGACAGATGTTCCAGGTTACTACCAAGAATCTTTATGATTTGAAGAAAGATGAAAACGGAGCGATTATTTATGATGATGATTTCTTTGGCAAACAAGCCAGTTTGACGGTTTCCGGACAGTTGGAAGGTGAATTGGCTGCTACTGCTTTGGGGGCTATTTATACATTTGGACCTACATTCCGTGCGGAGAACTCCAATACGCCGCGTCACTTGGCCGAGTTTTGGATGATTGAACCTGAGGTTGCGTTCAATGATATTACTGATAATATGGATTTGGCCGAAGACTTTATTAAATATTGTGTACAGTGGGCGCTTGACAACTGCTATGATGATGTGAAGTTCTTGAACGATATGTTCGATAAAGGATTGATAGAACGTTTGCAGGGCGTGCTGAAGGAAGAATTTGTCCGTCTGCCTTATACGGAAGGTATCAAGATACTGGAGGAAGCTGTAGTAAAAGGTCATAAATTTGAATTCCCGGTATATTGGGGAGTAGACTTAGCCTCTGAACATGAACGTTATTTGGTGGAAGAGCATTTTAAACGTCCTGTAATCCTGACAGACTATCCGAAAGAAATCAAAGCATTCTATATGAAGCAGAATGAGGATGGAAAGACGGTGCGTGCAATGGATGTATTATTCCCGAAGATTGGCGAAATAATAGGTGGGTCTGAACGTGAGGCTGATTATGACAAATTGATGACCCGCATTCAGGAACTGGGAATTCCGATGAAGGATATGTGGTGGTATCTGGATACCCGCAAGTTTGGTTCATGTCCTCATTCTGGTTTTGGACTTGGTTTTGAACGGTTGTTGCTGTTTGTTACCGGTATGACCAATATTCGTGATGTGATACCTTTCCCACGTACTCCGCGCAATGCTGAATTCTAATTGTAGGAAATAATAATTCAAAAATCCTGCCCTATAACATAGAGCAGGATTTTTTTTGTGTTTAACTGTAAAAAAGTTATTTGAAAAGCAGAAAGTTTGAAAAATTTTTCTAATTTTGTTGTATCCACATAACGCAATTTGTTAACTAAATATATACAGCTATGAAACGGAAAAAATTATTCCTACTGATGATAGCATTCTTGCTAATCGGTACTTCGCGTGTAGTGGGACAGGAAAAATCAGATGCAGCCCCTGTCAACTTGAAAGGGATTTGGCAGATGTGCTTTTATGTATCAGGTACTCCTCAGGTGCCGGGTGAGTTGAAACCAAGTAATTCTTTTAAAATTTTGTCTGATGACGGCAAGTTTACCAATATGACCATGATTCCTAATCATGGAGCTATTATTATTGGTTCCGGTACCTATCGGCAGACTGCTCCTAATGCTTATACAGAGCATGTGGAGAAAAATCTGCATCTTCCACAATTGGTAGGTGTGGATAATATTTTGGAATTTGAGATGAAGGGGGGCGATGTCATGGTACTGAAGTTTTTTGTGAAAACGGATAAGGATGGAAATGAAATCAATTCTTGGTATTATGAAACTTGGAAACGGGTGAAAATGCCTCCTGTTTATCCCAAGGATTTGGTCAGATAAGTTTGAATCTTTGTTTATAAACAAAGGATAGTCATTGGGGAGGGGCTGCTCTTTCATTTTTTGAAAGCGTGGTCCCTATCTATATGGTGGGATATGTGTCTTGTTTATATGATTACTTGTTTGGATACTTAAATGAAAGGTGTCTATGTATTAATTGTTTCCAATAAAATGATGTAGTGAGTAACTGTTACCTGTTTGCAGGTTGCTTAAATATACGGTAAAATTCCTGTAATCTCTTCTTAATTTGCACAGAATTTCAAAAAATGTGCTATTCTTCATCACTTTTATGCCTTTTCGAGAACAAAAATTGGAAATAATCGTTAACTTTGTCGCCAATAACAGAAATAGAAAAGGAGATTAATGTCTAAACTTTATATAATAGCGGGGTGTAACGGAGCTGGTAAAACGACTGCTTCGTATACGGTATTACCCGAAATTTTAGAGTGCCGTGAATTTGTCAATGCCGATGAAATCGCCAAGGGACTTTCTCCTTTTAACCCCTCAAGTGTAGCAATCGAAGCGGGACGACTGATGCTGAAACGCATCGGAGAACTGTTGTCAGCCGGAGTCAGTTTTTCTGTTGAAACTACATTGTCTACCCGTTCTTATATCAATCTTATCCAGCAGGCACAAAATCAAGGATATAGTGTCAGCCTTATTTATTTTTGGCTGAATTCGCCTGAACTGGCTATAGAGCGAGTGAAACAGCGTGTTGCCAACGGAGGGCATGATGTACCTGCTCCCATTATCCGTCGTCGTTATCGTTCGGGGTTGGAAAACTTTTTCCGTATTTATATGCCTTGCGTGGATTATTGGATGCTTGCGGACAATAGCTGCACACCGCGTGTTATTGTGGCGGACGCCTTCCGTTTGGGAGATGAGGTCCATATCTATAATCAAGAACTTTTTACTAAAATCAGAAGTTATGTCAACTGAAGAAGAATATAAGGAATTAAGTGCGAAGTTGCGTTATGGTTTAGAATTAGCGGAACAGCGGTTGATAGAGGAAACTGCACGGCGCGAAGGGACACTGTGTTATGGTCGTCCCGATGGAAAAGTAGTTCGGATCTCAGCAACTGAACTTTTAAAGCTTCGTCAGTCCGGTGGAAACAATGCGGCATCTGTGGCTGTTTGTACTTGCTCTGAGATGGAGAGTGGCTGGAATCGTTGAAAATATATGAATAACTGTATATGTATAGGGGAAGAATCAAAAATTTTCTTCCCCTATGTTTTTTACTCCGTTATTCAAAAGCCTAGATGTGGTTGTATCAGCCTTTTGTATGCAAAAAGCAGGAGGAAAAAATATCTTAATTTGTTTGTCAGTTCAAAGAAAAGCCGTACCTTTGCAAAGCCGATTATTATCAAAAGTTTATAAAGAATTAATTCTTAGCGTGTTAATAGTTCTTTGTCCGGGAACGGTTAGAAACGCTGGGAAGAATTGTTTTTTAGTAGTTAACATTTAAAAAAGAATTTAAGAGTGGATACTTTAAGTTACAAGACCATTTCTGCAAACAAAGAAACAGCTCATAAAGAATGGGTTGTTGTCGATGCAACCGATCAGGTCGTAGGCCGTCTCGGTTCGAAAGTTGCGAAACTGTTGAGAGGAAAGTACAAACCAGACTTTACCCCTCATGCTGACTGCGGTGATAATGTTATTATCATTAATGCAGACAAAGTGAAATTTACCGGAAACAAGTGGAACGACAAGGTTTACTTGCGCTATACAGGTTATCCCGGTGGTCAGAGAGAAATGACTCCTGCCCAGTTGATGAAGAAACCTAACGGTGAAGAAAAACTGTTGAAGAGAGTAGTAAAGGGTATGCTTCCTAAAAATCGTCTGGGAGCACAGTTGCTGGGCAATTTGTATGTTTACGCTGGTAGTGAACATAAACATGAAGCTCAGACTCCGAAATCAATTGATATAAACTCACTTAAATAATAAAGAATGGAAGTAGTAAATGCATTAGGCAGACGTAAACGCGCCGTAGCACGCGTGTTCGTAAGCGAAGGTACAGGAAAGATTACTATTAACAAGAGAGACCTTGCACAGTACTTTCCATCAACTATTCTTCAGTATGTAGTAAAACAGCCTTTGAACAAGCTGGAGGCTGCTGAAAAATATGATATCAAAGTAAATCTTTACGGTGGTGGTTTTACAGGTCAGTCACAGGCTTTGCGTCTGGCTATCGCCCGTGCGCTGGTTAAAATCAACCCTGAAGATAAAACAGCTCTTCGTTCAGAAGGCTTCATGACACGTGATTCTCGTTCTGTAGAACGTAAGAAACCGGGTCAGCCCAAAGCACGTCGTAGATTCCAGTTCAGTAAACGTTAATATCCGGTTTTACTTGGAACTGGTTAAGAAGCGTTTAGTATCTAAACCAGCGGGACTCTACTTGGTAGCGGACTACCCGATGGTTGGTTGAGATAAACAAAAAAGAAAGTAAACGATTTAAAGAATAACAAAATGTCTAGAACTAATTTCGATACATTATTGGAAGCCGGTTGCCACTTCGGACACCTTAAGAGAAAGTGGAATCCCTCAATGGCTCCTTATATTTTCATGGAACGCAATGGTATCCATATCATTGACCTCCATAAAACAGTTGCTAAAGTAGATGAAGCTGCTGATGCACTGAAACAAATCGCAAAATCAGGTAAGAAAGTCCTGTTTGTTGCTACTAAGAAACAAGCTAAACAAGTAGTAGCTGAGAAAGCTGCTTCTGTAAATATGCCTTATGTAATCGAGCGTTGGCCGGGTGGTATGTTGACTAACTTCCCGACTATCCGTAAGGCTGTGAAGAAAATGGCTACTATCGATAAGTTGACCAACGATGGTACTTATTCAAACCTTTCTAAGAGAGAAGTTCTGCAAATCTCTCGTCAGCGTGCTAAATTGGAGAAGAACTTAGGCTCTATCGCTGATTTGACTCGTTTGCCGTCAGCACTGTTCGTTATCGATGTGTTGAAAGAAAACATTGCAGTTCGTGAAGCTAACCGTCTGGGTATCCCTGTATTTGCTATCGTTGATACAAATTCAGATCCTTCAAACGTAGACTTCGTGATTCCTGCAAACGATGACGCTACTAAGTCTGTAGAAGTGATCTTGGATGCTTGTTGTGGCGCTATCGCTGAAGGCTTGGAAGAAAGAAAAGCTGAAAAAGTAGATATGGAAGCTGCCGGTGAAAATGCTCCTAAGGGTGCTGGTAAGAAGAAAAATACCAAGGCTCGTATGGATAAAGCCGAAGAAGAAGCTATCAATGCTGCTAAGGCTGCCGCTTTCTTGAAAGAAGACGAAGAAGCTTAATAGTATAAATTGAGAGTTGAGAATTGAAAATTGGGGAAGGGGCAGATTATGCTGTTGATTCTCAATTCTCAATTTTCAATTCTCAATTCTGTTTTAAAGATATTACTAACAATTAAAAAATAAAGGAATATTATGGCTGTAACTATGGCTGAAATAACCAAGCTTCGTAAGATTAGTGGAGCTGGTATGATGGATTGCAAGAACGCCTTGACTGAAGCAAACGGCGATATCGATAAAGCAATGGAAATTATCCGTAAAAAAGGACAGGCTGTTGCTGCAAAACGTTCTGACCGTGAAGCATCTGAAGGTTGTGTGCTGGCAAAAAAGGATGGCGAATTTGCTGCTATCATCGCTTTGAAATGCGAAACCGACTTCGTTGCTAAAAATGCTGATTTCGTAGCGTTGACTCAAGCTATTCTGGATGCTGCTGTTGCCAACAGATGCAAGACTTTGGAAGAAGTAAAGGCTTTGCCTATGGGTAACGGTACTGTACAGGATGCAGTAACAGACCGTAGCGGTATCACTGGTGAAAAAATGGAATTGGATGGCTACAATGTGGTTGAAGGTGCTTATACTTCTATTTATAACCACCAGGGAAATAACCAGCTTTGTACTATTGTTGCCATGAATAAGGAAGCTGAAGCTGCCGCTCACGGAGTTGCTATGCAGATTGCCGCTATGAATCCTATTGCAATTGATGAAGCCGGTGTTCCTGAATCTGTAAAAGAAGCTGAAATACAGGTAGCTATTGATAAAACTAAGAAAGAACAAGTAGACAAGGCTGTTGAAGTTGCTTTGAAGAAGGCTGGTATCAACCCTGCACATGTAGACAGCGAAGAGCACATGGAAAGTAACAAGGCTAAGGGCTGGATTACTGACGAAGATATTGCCAAAGCTAAGGAAATCATTGCTACTGTTTCTGCTGAAAAAGCTGCCAACTTGCCGCAACAGATGATTGAAAACATTGCTAAAGGTCGTCTGGGTAAGTTCTTGAAGGAAGTTTGCTTGCTGAACCAGGAGGATATCATGGATGGTAAGAAGACTGTAAGAGAAGTGTTGAAGGAAGCTGATCCTGAATTGCAGATCGTTGCTTTCAAACGTTTCACTTTACGTGCTGAATAAGATTTCCGCAATTATAGAATGGGGGACTGTGTGACAACAGTCCCTTTCTTTTTTCCGGTTATTTGGTCTGGGTATATCCTTCAGCTTTCAATAACTCGATGACCCGTTGCTTGAACTCTCCTTGGATAAGGATCTCCCCGTCTTTTACTGAACCGCCTACTCCACATTTGCTTTTCAATAATTTACCCAACTCTTTCAGGTCATTTTCTGTTCCGATGAACCCGTTGATTAATGTCACGGTTTTGCCACCCCGTCCTTTTTTTTCTATATTGACACGGAGTTTCTGTTGTTTTTTATCTAATGTCTCAACCGCTTCCTCTTCAACACTTTCATACTTGAAATCAGGATTTGTGGAATAAACCACATTCAGACGTTCTTTCCAATCGTTATTTTTCATGTGAATTTTGCTTAAATGAATACTCAAAGATAAGACTTTTTTTATACTCTATCCGTCAATGTAACAAATAAAAGTGTACTTTTGCAAATTACCTAATGATAATACCTAAAGAAAAAGATGGATATACGTATGCATAAATTCTCGGATAAAGTGCCTGAGCCGACTTTGCGCAGACTTCCGTGGTATCTTTCGAATGTGAAACTGATGAAAGAACAGGGAGAAACGTACGTGTCTTCTACCCAAATATCCAAGCAAATCAATGTAGATGCTTCCCAAATAGCGAAAGATCTTTCTTATGTAAATATATCCGGCCGTACACGTGTGGGGTATGAGATTGATGCGTTGATAGAGGTGCTGGAGCGTTTCTTGGGATTTACCAAAATGCATAAAGCTTTTTTGTTTGGTGTCGGTAGTTTGGGAGGTGCTTTATTGCGCGACTCGGGGCTGCATCATTTTGGATTAGAGATAGTAGGTGCGTTTGATATTAATCCCGGATTGGTCGGGAAGGAAATAAATGGAATTCCTATTTATCATTCGGATGAATTTGAGATAAAAATGAAATCCTGTGATGTGAATATCGGGGTATTGACTGTGCCTATTAATATAGCACAGGAGATAACAGATAAAATGATAGCGGGTGGCATTAAGGCTGTTTGGAACTTTACACCGTTCCGTATTCGTGTACCGGAAAATATTGTGGTGCAGAATACATCACTTTATGCTCATCTGGCTGTAATGTTTAACAGATTAAATGTAATTCAAGAATAATAATATGAAGATTATAGCCGTAGGAATGAACTACGTTGCACATTGCCACGAGTTACATGCTGATGAAAAATTACCGGAAGAACCGGTTATTTTTATGAAACCGGATTCGGCTCTGCTGAAAGACAGCAAGCCGTTTTTTATTCCTGATTTTTCTCAGCAGGTGGATTATGAGACAGAATTGGTAGTACGTATTAATCGTTTGGGAAAGAATATTGCTCCGCGTTTTGCCAGTCGGTATTATGATGCGGTGACGGTAGGAATAGATTTTACGGCACGTGACCTTCAGCGGCGGTTCCGGGAGGAAGGCAAGCCTTGGGAGCTGTGTAAAGGGTTTGATAGCTCGGCTGCCATAGGTGATTTTGTGCCGGTAGACAGATTTAAGGATATACAGAATTTAAACTTTCATTTGGATATAGATGGAAAAACAGTGCAGAGAGGCAACACTGCGGATATGTTGTTTAAGGTGGATGAGATAATTGCATACGTTAGTCGGTTTTTTACATTAAAGATTGGAGATTTGCTCTATACGGGGACTCCTGTGGGAGTAGGGCCAGTCGGCATAGGACAGCATTTGCAGGGGTATTTGGAAGGTGAGAAATTATTAGATTTTTATGTAAGATGAAAATAAGAGTAGGATTTGGATTCGATGTGCACCAACTGGTAACCGGTCGTGAACTATGGCTTGGAGGAATAAAATTTGAACATGAATTGGGGCTATTGGGACACTCGGATGCCGATGTGTTGATTCATGCCATTTGTGACGCTTTGCTGGGAGCTGCCAATATGCGTGATATAGGTTATCATTTTCCTGATACTGCGGGTGAATTCAAGAATATTGATAGCAAGATTTTATTGGCTGAAACGGTGGACCTGATTGCTGCAAAAGGATATAAAGTAGGTAATGTGGACGCAACGATTTGTGCTGAACGTCCTAAATTGAAAGCGCGGATTCCGGAAATGCAGTTGGTACTTGCTCATTTGATGAGGATTGATGTGGATGATGTTTCCGTAAAGGCTACCACTACAGAGAAACTGGGATTTACGGGCAGGGAGGAGGGCATTTCCGCTTATGCCACTGTATTGATAGAGAAAGCGGAATGATTTGTTGCGCTTTATTGGGAAATATCTTCTGGCAAGATCTTGCTGGAAGATTATAGGATAAGGCCGAATGCTAGTAATACGCCGAATAGCAGCATATTGCGGGAGGTTTCTCCCAATATGCTGTTTAATTCTTTTCCCCTGTTGATTTTTACCATTCTTTGCCATGCCATGAAGTGAGGTAACAGATAAATTTGGGGTAATAATGCAGCCCAAATGTGCCCGGTCGGGATAAACAATAAACAAAGCCATGCGGCAGCCAATCCCAAAAATAAGTATAATTGTTGCCCTGCATTGGCTCCCCAGCGTACTACGATTGTTTTCTTTCCGCTTTTTGCATCCTGATCGCGGTCACGGTAAAATCTGACCGTTTCTGCAAAAGTCTTCTGCCAGATAATTCACCAGCTTGGCATAGATGATCGTGCCGTCCGTGTCCATGAAATCTTTGCTCAGGCCAACCCGGGTAGGTCGGGGAAGAACACTGACGGTCATGATCTTGTCCGCAACCGCCTCTTCCGGCACCTGATAGGCGATTTTACCCAGGAGGGCGTAGGTGGCGGCAATCATACCGTCTGCCCGGTGAACTGTAGCGGAAAGGCCGTATTTGTGCTTTGCCGCCAGAGAACTCAGCACCTTGGAAAACTGCGTGACTGCGGTAGGTGTCCCGGCGACCCGGTGGCACTCGTCTACGATGATGCACCCCCAGGTGTCCCGGTACCGGTCAAGGTCGATATTGCACATGGTTTGCACCGTGGCGAAGGTGATCGCCTTGCCGATTTGCACCTTCCCCTCCGTGATGGTTCCAGTCAGGGCCGGACTCATGTACTGTTCCGCTCGGTTCTTGCTCTGCAAAAGCAAGTCCCGGGTATGGGTCAGCCAGAGGGTTTTTTGGCCTATCTCACAGGCCAGGGCAATACCTATCTGGGTTTTCCCGGAACCGGCAGGACTTTGTAATATCCCTCTCCCGCTCTCCGCCAGGGCCGCTTTCGCCGCCTCCTGGTAATCATAGAGCGGAATGTTGCACCGGTAGTCAATCCGGGGCTGCGGGGCAAAGGCCATGGACACATCGGTGAACGGGGGCCAGCCGAAGGACATCATTGAAACAACCATAGGGAAGCACCAAGGTATCGCCGTCCCATTGCATGAGGTACAGCTTTTGCGGGGTATTCCCCAGGTAGAAGTTCATCCGGGCTTTCTTAGCGTAGTCCGGGTTCGCCAGTACCAGGTTCTTCTTACACCAGGCCAGCAGCTCAGGGGTAGGGTCATCAATTCGGAGCTGGCTCGAAACCGTCATGTGCATTTCAACACCCACTCTTCCAGGGTAATCCCGAACTGCTTGATCTCCGGCCAGTACAGCGATCTCCGGGTCAGCATGGCCCTCTCCATGTTCTCGAAGGAAATGAACCACACCTCACCGGTGGTCATTCTGAGGGCGAACCA
>ENA-OQDT01001102-OQDT01001102.1-human-gut-metagenome-genome-assembly--contig:-NODE-1102-length-16515-cov-3.235050_pt1 | contig 16515 bp, 19 predicted proteins | sample MGYA00242786_ERZ504617 | MGnify/ENA primary metagenome ERZ504617 (study PRJEB26092, sample SAMD00036337) | human gut metagenome | host: Homo sapiens | study: EMG produced TPA metagenomics assembly of...
GAGGGCGGCGAGACGAGGACCATCGTCTTTTCGGCGATATCGGCAACGTGGATCAGCCCATCATCCGGAAGCCCCCAGTTCTTCACCGGGGCAGACTATGTGGTGATGGAGAGTACCTACGGCAACCGCAACCACACGGAGGTGTGGAGCTATACCGACCGAGCTGGCCCAGATCATCGACGAGACACTGGGCCGGGCGGCAACGTGGTGATCCCCGCTTCGCCGTGGGCCGCAGCCCAGGAGCTGCTGTACTTTATCCGGGAGATCAAGGATAACGAATCTGGTGAAGTCCGTGAAGGACTTCCCGGTGTATGTGGACAGTCCTCTGGCCAAGCGGGCCACCACCATCTTCTGCGGCGACCTGCGGGGCTATCTGGACGAGGAGGCGCTGGCGCTGGTGCAGGACGGCACCCATATGTTCAGCTTCCCCGGCCTGCACTTGACGGAGACGGTGGAGGAGTCCAAGCTGCTGAATATGGACCGCACCCCCAAGGTGATCCTGTCCGCCTCCGGTATGTGCGACGCAGGCCGCATCCGGCACCACCTGAAGTATAACCTGTGGCGGCCGGAGAGCAGCATCGTGTTCGTGGGCTTCCAGTCTCCCGGTACGCTGGGCCGTACCCTGCTGGACGGCGCTCCCAGTGTGAAGCTGTTCGGTGAGGAGGTAGCCGTCCGGGCCAAGGTGGTGAATTTCCAGGGCCTCAGCTCCCACGCCGACCACGACCATCTGGTGAATTGGATCAGCCAGTTCAAGGAGCCCAAGCCCCAGCACGTTTTCGTGGTCCACGGCGACCGGGAGGTGGCTCCCTATTTCGCCGAGAGCGTGGAAAAGCTGGCTTTACTGCCCACGCACCGCAGTACACCGAGGTCTATGATCTGATCGAGGATCAGATCGTGGCTCCCGGCTATCTGCCGGAGCGAAAGGCCAAGGCTGTGGGCGGCCAGCGGGTCAGTTCTGCTTACGAGCGTCTGGTGGCGCTGGGTCAGCGGATGGTAGACGTCATCCGCCGCTCCAAGGGCCGGGACAACAAGACCCTTGGCCGCTGGGCGGATCAGCTCCGGCAGCTGCTGGACAAGTGGGAGGAATCCTGATAGAATATACCTACCCGCAGGGTACGCCGCACGGCAGCGGGGGCGATGCTCCCCGCTGCCGTGCGTTTTCGAGACTTGTAAGCCACCAAAAACGGATTGGTTCAAGTGGTGGAGGAAACCCAAACAGGTCTTTCCCGTACACATCCATCCCTGCCGCTGCGGAATCGAGAACCATCTGAATCTAAATGAGGATAAAAGGGATAAAAGCCATGGAAGCATTGGGAAAAAGGCAGTATTTATACAGCCGTTATTGACGGCTATTCCAGCGAGGGGCTGGGGATCGCCCGGGTAAACGGGGCGGTGGTGTTCGTGCCCCACGCCGTCCGGGGGGAGGAGATCGACCTCCGGATCACCAAGGTGATGAAAACCTCCTGCGCCGGCGAGATCGTAAAGATCCATAATCCGTCTCCCGAACGCATGGAGCCGGAGTGCCCCTATGCCGGGAAGTGCGGCGGCTGCGCCTACCGCCACCTCACCTATCCGGAGGAGCTGTGGGCCAAGCGCCAGCGGGTGCAGGACGCTTTGACCCGCATCGGCGGGCTGGAACTGACCGTGGAGGAAATTCTGGGGGCGAAAAATCCGGAGCATTACCGCAACAAGAGCCAGTACCCCGTGGGGGCTGACGGTTCCATCGGCTTTTTCAGGCTCGGACCCACAAGGTTGTGCCCATCCGCCGCTGTCTGATCCAGACGGAGACCGCCGACCGCACCGCCCAAGCGGTGGGGGAGTGGATGCGCCGCTACAAGATCTCCGCCTACGATGAGACCACCGGAAAGGGCCTCGTGCGCCATGTCTGCGTCCGGGTGAACCGGAAAGGCGAAAGCCTTTGCTGCGTGGTGGTCAACGGCAATAAGGTGCCGCGGGAGCCGGAGCTGGCGGCCTATGTCACCGCCGCTGTGTCCCATACCGTAGGCGTTCTGCTGAACAGCAACACCCGCCGGGGCAATGTGATCTTAGGGGACAAATATCGGACGCTGTTCGGCCGGAATTATCTGATGGACACCCTCTGCGGCCTGGAGTTCAAGCTGTCGGTGCCGTCCTTCTACCAGGTGAACCGGGATCAGGCGGAAGCGTTGTACGGCAAGGCCCTGGATTATGCCGGCCTGACGGGGCGGGAGACGGTGCTGGACCTGTACTGCGGCATCGGCACCATTACACTGTGCCTGGCGAAGCGGGCCGGACGGGTCATCGGCGCGGAGATCGTGCCGGCGGCCATCCGGGACGCCAAAGAGAACGCCGCCCGGAACCACATTGAAAACGCGGAATTCTTCTGCGGCGACGCGGCTGAGACAGCCGCACGGCTGGAGGCGGAGGGCCTGCGGCCGGACGTCATCACCGTGGACCCGCCCCGGAAAGGGCTGGCGCCGGAGGTGATCGGCTCCATCGCGGCCATGGGGCCGGAGCGGGTGGTGTATGTCTCCTGCGACCCCGCCACGCTGGGCCGGGACGTGAAGCGGTTCGGAGAGCTGGGTTACCGGGCCGTCCGGGCCTGTGCAGTGGACATGTTTCCCGCCACACGGCATGTTGAGACGGTTGTCTTGCTTTCCAAGGGAGAGGTCGACTCGAAAAAGATTCGGGTTGAGTTCTCTTTGGAAGATATGGATATGTCCGAGTTCCAAGATGGAGCAACCTATCCGCAGATCAAGGAGTATGTGTTGGAGCATACCGGGTTAAAGGTTTCCAACCTTTATATTTCTCAGATAAAGAGAAAATGCGGACTGGAAGTCGGCAAGAACTACAATCTGCCGAAGTCCGAGGATTCCAGACAGCCACAATGCCCACCGGAGAAGGAAAAAGCAATCCGAGAAGCATTCAAATATTTTGGGATGATCTAACATCCAGCAAAGTGGAGGTTTCTTATGGATAGATTGATTTCTTGTGAGTTCAACATGGATAACGCCTGTGTGGAGCTGAAATTCCTTGATGGCAGCATGATTTCTATTGATACCATCGCAGTGGAGAACGAGGTTGCCGACAATATGTATCAGCGGTCAGAACTGGACTATCTGATCTACAATGATCCGATTGGATATGCTGATTTGATACTGAACGGTAATCCCGAAACCTATTTGAAAAACTGTAACTGAATACAAACCGCTTGATAGCTAACCAACACTTTGCCCGTGGGAAAAAATTCTGCGGGCAATTTTTTTGTATCTTTTCTGTGAACTCTATTGATTTTGGCTGTCTAATGTGGTAGACTATGTGCGAAGTCTAATGGTGTAGACAAGGAGGCGTGAATATGGATTTTCCGAGATTCACGAAAGTGAATATCGATTTTTGTTTGATTATGTGGGAGCATGAGCCGGTTACTGCTGTCGAGCTTGTAAAGCTGTGCCAGGATCAACTCGGATGGAAAAGGACTACGACTTATACCGTTATCAAGCGTCTTGGAGAGCGTGGTGTGCTGAAGAACGACAATGGCACTGTTACTTCTCTCGTTTCCAAAGATGAAGCCCAGGCGTGTGAGATCGATGAACTGGTTGAGAAAAAATTCGAGGGTTCTCTGCCTGCCTTTATCGCTGCTTTTACAAAGCATCAGGCTATGTCCGAAGATGAGCTTGATGAGGTACAGCGCATGATCGACCGCATCAGGAAAGGAGGTTCACAATGAACGAACTCTTTTTGAAAATTATCAACATGAGTATATCTGCAAGCTGGCTTATCCTGGCTGTGCTGATACTCAGGCTTGTTTTGAAGAAAGCTCCCAAGTGGGTCAATGTTCTGCTTTGGGGTATCGTGGCTGTCAGATTGATTTGCCCGCTCTCTTTTGAGAGCGCATTAAGCCTTATCCCAAGTTCAGAAACAATTCCGTTGGATATTGAAATGGCGGCCAAACCCACAATAGACAGCGGTGTTCCGGCGATCAATAGTGTGGTCAATCCTGTTCTATCCTCATTTGCCCCACCACAGCATGTATTGACGAGTGCAAACCCGCTTCAGATTTGGATTCCGATTTTGAATATTATCTGGTTGATTGGTGTCGGCGCCCTTCTCTTGTATACCGCAGTTAGTTATTGGCGCCTATGTCGTAAAGTGGATACCGCTGTTCGCTACAAGGGCAACATTTTCCAGAGTGAGAATGTAAGTTCTCCGTTTGTCCTGGGCATTATCAAACCGAGAATCTATCTCCCGTTCAACATGAATGGTCAGGATCTGGAGCACGTTGTTGCCCACGAACAGGCGCACATTCGCCGCAAAGACCATTGGTGGAAGCCTCTTGGTTTTCTCCTGCTGACGATTCATTGGTTCAATCCTCTCATGTGGTTGGCTTATGTTCTGCTGTGTCGTGACATTGAGCTTGCCTGCGATGAAAAAGTCATCAAGGAACTTGGCAATGAGCAGAGAGCCGATTATATGCAAGCACTTGTTGCCTGTAGTGTAAACCGCCGCATGATCGCCGCTTGTCCTCTTGCCTTTGGCGAGGTAGGTGTAAAGGAGCGCGTGAAGTCTGTGATGAATTATAAGAAGCCTGCGTTCTGGGTTATTATTATTGCAGTCATTATTTGCGTGGGCGTTGCGGCCTGCTTCCTGACGAATCCTAAACAAGACCGCTATACATTGCGAATTGTTGTTCCCGCAGGAAGTCAAGAGGAATTTGTATATACGGAGGAGGAAGTCAGCACAGTCAGAAATTCAATCAAAATATGGTCTGGTGATGGATTGGGTGATACAGAAGTTCTTTTGTTCCCCGTTAATAAAACAGCAGAAACCGGATACACAGCCACTTATCTTACGCATGGTATGTCTGTGGAATTTGATGCAGAAAATGATACGTGGTTTAAGATTGGTGTGAATATGCAGAACCCCACCAATGAGGACATTATTGTTTATGTTGAAGATAGAAAATGTAGAAGTGCGTATTGTGGACGAGATAAATTCCGTAATAGAGTGGTTTGATTACCTTGAAACCCCTGATGAAATGAAATGGGACGGTAGTCTTGAAATCAGCCTCACCGAGTTTCCAGATGTGACCTTCCGTTGGACTTACGGAGAGATGCTGGCTGTTAAGGGTAGTAAAAGCACTTCACTTTATACGGGGATGCCAATCTGGAACGCCTATTTCTGCGACCTCACTGGCGACGGTTTGCCTGAGTTGTGTTCTTCAATCAGTTGGGGCTCAGGCATGATTGACAACCGTGTCATTATCTATGACTATGCAAACGGAGTAAGCTATGAGCTGTCTGACAGAGGGTATTTTGATTTCACTCTCAGACAGGATCATCAAGATGGCCGCTTGTATGTAGATAAAACAAAATATCATACTGATGAACTGGTAGAAACCGGCCGACTGGTTTTCAAGAATCATTGCATTCAGATTGAAGGTTTTTCCAACGAAGCGCATCAGGTGTTCCAAGCTGAAATTCTGGAAATTCATGATGGCAATTATCTTGTGAAGCCTGTTGAAGGTAGCTGGGAATTGAGTAGTGCAGACCGAATTGAAGTGTCGATCAGAAATGTGCATCCATCACCGGAACCTGAAATCGGAGATGTGATCGAAATTGAATACGCTGGTGAAATCCTTGAAACCTATCCTGCACAAATTGCAGATGTTTATGGTATCAAGGTTATTGAGAAAAACAAAGGCTTTACCCATCTGGCAAACGATGATTAGAAAATCACAAATATCGAATAATTAGTTTCAAGCAGATAAACCGCTGCAATTCTCATTCCAAAGGGGGGATGAATGTTGTAGCGGTTTTTTCTTTTTATGGTTCAAATGCCAGCATTGTTTTCGTTGGCAGTTTCTCGTTTTCACAGTTCAGAAGATACGCTATCACCTTGTTCGCAAAGCGATTTGTTTTCATGGTATCCCAATCAGCAAGCCGGATGATCTCTGCTGTGCCGTTCTCAAAATCCAATGATATTTCGCCCCATTCGCCGTCGCAGTCTGCTTGGTATTCGTAGATTGCGGCGGCGATTTTCTTTTGCGCTTAGTTTGGATTTCTGTTTAACCGGACAGCATGGATTGCATCCTCGGCAACCAGAAGTTCCGTCAGTTTGTCTACTGCTTTCCGATAGGCTCGTTCTGCACCGCTGGCTGTGCTGCCCTCAAACATAACCGCCAGTTCTTCAAAGGTGGGGCGGTCTTTCCATGAGCCGACACGCCCACAGGTCATGCAGATCGCAAGACGCTTTTCAAGCAAGGTCTGTTCCCGGTAATTCAGTTTCTCAAATGCCCGCTGCACCTTTTCTGCTTGTATGCCGTTCCAGAGGATGTCGGTATAGTTCCAGCTATCGTCAAGGGCAACATCTTCGCCTGTTTCCTCGCCATCCTCGTCTGTTACATAGAACAGTTGCTGATTGCGGATGCCACGGACAACTTTCAGATATTCTTCCGCAAGGGCAAGCTCGCAGTTGTACTTCTTGGAAAACTCGCTGACCGCATCCTTGGTGTTATGGTACAGCCATGCCATTGACCGCACCATTTTGTAATTGGTCAAAGAGGACACCGACCATTTTTCTTCGCCCATGCGGAAACGGAGCATAGCATCCCGGATAAACGGGAAAATGTAGGTAGCATACTCTGCACCCTTGGCAGGATCATAGTCCATCAGCTTTTGGAGCATTTGCTCCCGACAGGAGAGCTTTATATCTATAAAACGGTCTGTGTCATACAAATCGCCGCCATCCACGCCGAGAAAGAATTTGATGCGCTTGTTGAGCTGCGGTTCGTAGTGGTGCAGGAAGAACGAAAAATAAAGCAAATTCTTTTCCTGCAAGGCAGACAGAATATGTTCATTTGGATTGCTAACCGCTGGCGGTTCCGGTTCCAGTTGGAAGATGCGCTCTGCCACATAGGGAATGATGCCATCACCGTATGGATTGACAGCGTGTTTCGGTATGTATCCGGTCATATTCCATGTAAAAATCATTCAGCATAGCGCACCTCCTTCCAGTTTAGTAATACTCATAAATATCCCGTGATCAACTAATGGGTTATTTATTACTTTATTTTCTTTAACATACGGTGATAAATAGGTGCATTTGGTGCAGGAGTTGTGATTGGGAGCAGAAGTCCCTCTTTGATAAATTGTTCCACACGCAAAGCAATCCACCCATCACCGATCCCTAATTGATTCTTTCCAAGAACCTGTCCAACAAGCACGCTTTCCCTAAACTCGTCGTCCAGTGTATCCAATTCTCGAAGAATAAATGTATCATACAGAGTTTCTGATACGCTGACCAGTTTGCCGTTTATAACAGCACGAAGAGGAGAATTTTCCTGTTGGAGTTCTCTCCAGCGGTTAGCCAAACTACGAAGGTAATTTGTTGGCAACTTCTTCCCAAGAGATGCCATCCGTCCCAAGTGATAAGGTTCAACTTCTCCCCAACCGTTATACTGGACAATGCATCCATCTGGTCTTGTTTCCCACATTGGAAGCTCCACAATGGTAATATCCAATTTTTCAAAGCCGATTGGTCGTAGTTGTTCCAGAAGCCAATACAATCCGCACACATCATCTGGGTCTCGTCCGACCCAAACACGAATCGGCTCTCCGTTTTGTGCTTTTTCCAGTAGTGTAGCATAGTTCTTTCGGGATGTATTGAGAAGTTCAGTTACGATTTCAGATGCCATATCGGGCAGTATGCTTAGTAGCAAAGATAATGCCGACTCACGCTCCAAACAAATTCCTGCTTCGGAGATGTTGCCCACAGACAATGCCAGCGGAAGATTAACTATGTCCTTACGATTTCCTTCCAACGGTATAGCATTCTCCCAACCAGAACGCTCCCGTTCTTCTGCTTGATGCTGGAACTTTTCTATTTCTTCTTTTGAAACTGTCCCATCAGAGATAATTACACTGGTTGCTCCGCCTAAAAAACCCTTATGTCCAATCGCAACCGCCATAGTCCCTGCGGCACTGTCGCTAAATACTACTTCTAACATAACGTTGCTCACCTCTTAGCTAAATTCAAATTCTTTTTATTGCTTCTTTCTTCAACGCAGCCTGTCCCATTTCTTTTTCATAATCACCCTTGGCGTAAGCGACATTGCCCAGCGCCCGAAGCATCTTATCTTTCGCCAGTTTTTTCATAACCTCTGCAAGATCAGCGTCCAGAGCGCCACGCTTCACATAGCGGTTTATGGTATTCAGTCGCTTCTCATAAATCTGTTTCAGCGGATGATCGTCCGCAATCAAGGACATTTATCAAAAAACTGATGAGAAATACAATTCCGCACCCGCATCCCATCATCATACCCAGCTGATTTTTCTGTCGCAACGCAGTGTTAAAGACTGCAAAAATCAAAACCGCAAGAACACAGCACAAAAGTATAGCTGCAATTATTCCATATACAGATGACAGATAGGTCAGAATGTAATCCGCGTTAAATGCTGGCAGGATTCCCGTTACATCTGATTTGCTTTTCCCGATCAGCTTATTTTGTCTCCAAAGTGAATGCAACATTTTTGTGAGATAATCTGTTTCGCTACCGCTGGAAAACATCGCCTGTATGCGCGCAATTTGATATTCCGCCAGCCTGTTTCTCAGGTACATACCCAGGAAAGCTGCTATGGGCGCGGTCAAAAACACAGCCCAGATTCCACAGATAGTTCTTTTCTTTCTGACAGTAAACCAGTCCTTTTTGATTGCGATCGTCAACATAGTCAGCATAGTTACCAGCATCACACAAGCTGTCCTGAGTGCCGGCAGGCTGTAAACTAATATTACTGGAGCAATCAGCCATAAGATTGCTCTTACCAGTCCCTTATATCCCCACCCATGATATTTATATAAAATTGCTCCATATATGGGAACATAAAACAGCATCAGTTTTTGTACATCCATGCCTCTTCTGCCTCCTGGCAGTGATATAAAAATCCTTGCTCCGTTTACCTGGCCTCCTTCCAATATAACCAGCAAACAGGCGGACAATAAAACAGCTGCAATTATTTTTGAAAATTTTGCCAGTACGGTATAGTCCAGCAGATACAAAATCATCATGACAGCCAGCCCGATCATAACATGAAACACATATCTGTCAGAACCGGCTACCGCATTCTCACTGGCTTTTCCGGAAATCCCTGCATGTATCAGAACACCTGCAATGCTGATAAGTATAATCATTCCCAAAAGTTTCCATGCAGCTTGAGGTCTGTGGATACTGTCAAGGGAGATTCCTGTTTCCACAGGATCCCCCATGTCTCTGACGGCTTCCTTCTCTGCCTGTTCATGATCCATGCCTGCCTTCATGTTTTCCGCAATCTGATCCTCCATATGATCCTGCAGTTCCTGTTTTATGTATGGTCTGGCTTTTGTGCAGCGAATCTGTTCCAGCAATAATTTCAGATATTCATCCATAATTCACACCTCCAGTATAAGCACATTGGTCACTGCTGCAGAATACTCTTTCCATTCCTCTATTTTCTTTTCCAGGAATCCTCTTCCCTGTCTGGTAAGGCTATAATACTTTCTGGTCTTTCCAGCTACATCCTGTTCATATACTGTCAGGAGTCCTTTCTCTTCCAGGCTGTGCAGCAATGGATAAAGAGTTCCTGCCTTCAGCTCAAATACATTCTGAGATTTTTGCCTCAGTGTGTCGATCATCTCATATCCATACATATCCTTTTCAGACAAAAGTTTCATTACAAGCATTGCCATACTTCCTGAAACCAATGCTCTTTCAATAGCCATCTGGTCCAGCCCCCCCCCTTCTTAGAATAAGTTATATATCGGCGTTCTATATATCGGTTGTCTATATAATAGATTATTTTACATTATTTGTCAATATATCAATAAGATTTATCAAAACTAATGGCTATTACCATTCATTGATTGTTTCGGTAATTGCCATATTACGTATGCGCTTTGCAGGGGCATAGACAGATACAATAGCAGATATAAAGATAAAGGCAACAACGATTCCAAACCATAGGATAGGAAAACTCCATTCAATTCCAAAATAATGTGCAATTAGACGATTATATAAAAATCGGCTAAGAGGAAGTCCAATACCACATCCAACTATCAAACCAGAAATTGCATAGGTGTACGCTTCCGCAGAAATCATTCGTTTAAGCTGTCTATTATCCATACCAACAGCTCGCATTGCTCCATACTGCTTCATCCGTGCAGATACACTCATGGAGATGCTATTGACGATATTAAACAGCGAGATAATTCCGACAATAGCCAGAAAACCATAACAAACAATTCGTACCGCCAAATAGGTAGCATTATTTTGTTTATTGCTTTCACGCTGATCTGTGATAATAATGTCATCATTTTCAAGGCTTCTAATTTCTGCTATCGTTTCTTCAGTTGCATTTGAATCTAATTGAATTCCAATAAGACCATACTTTGTATTACCCATGATACGGTCAAATGTTTCCTGCGAACAAATAATAATCAAATCATCTCCAAAGAGCCCTTGTGACAGAGTGCAAGTAATCTCTACTTCCTCGCCTGCAAACTGGATAGTATCACCTATACGCAGTGAATTATTTCCATTATATACGGTTGCCACTTTGTTACTGTCCCCATAAACTGTATCCAATGCTCCCTGAGCAATACTTTCTTTTGAGTAATCTAGCAGTGTATCATCATAAGAAACAATGTTGATATGGTCTATCCCTGCTCTTGAAGATGTTGCGGGGATATTTTCCATATAGCTGCTTCCATAAGCATTTGCAACCCCATCTATTTTTTTTATTTCATCGACCAGGCTACGCTCAATATCCAGTTTATTTGCATAACTTGATAATGCTATGTCGGCTGATGTGACATTTTGCGATGGAACAAGCTGCTTTGCAAAGTCTAAAATCACAGAAAAGAGGGTTATCATACATATCAGCAAAACAAGGATAACGCAGACATGGCGTCAATCCTCCTAAATGCCGCTGTTCTGTGTCCGGGTCGTCGTTGCTAAAAATAAGCACAAAAAGAAGCATCTGCTCTAAAAATCAAAGCCACCGCTTCAAAAGCACGCGAAAATGTATCTGCGTTACGATAGCTTTTTTCTTTGCCGTCGTGCGGCAGAATGAAGTTATATATATGGAAAATTTGTAGATTTTATAAAGATTTGAAAAAATAATGAGCGATACCGTAGTATCGCCCTCTAATTTCTTAATATGGAATTTTAATTATTACCTGCGCACCACCAGTCTTTTTAGAATTGCTTAAAATAAGTTGCCCGTCATGTTGTTTGATAATGCTGTTTGTGATATAAAGTCCCATACCAAAGTGCATATTAGAAGTTCTGCTTTTATCGCCCATAAAAAATTGTTCTTGTGCATGGTGTATAGCTTCTGATGTGAAGCCGGTTCCCTCGTCTGTTATGGATATGTGTAAAAAATGGTCTACCTTTTGTGTTGTTACATAAATTGTTCCCAGTGGTGGAGAATAGTCTACGGCGTTGCTTATCACATTCATAATTGCCCGTTCTAACAGAAGTTTATCCGTTTTGAATATACCCAAGTCAACTTCCTTTTCCATGTGCAGACAAATTCCTTTTGCAAGACATAAAGAGTTTGCCTGTGCTTCAATCTGTCCCATGTAACCAGAAATATCAATTTCTTCCAAATGAATCTGATACCCGGCAACAGTCCGGGAAATATCAATCAGCGTCTTAATATAAATGCTTATTTGACTGGAGCTTTCAGTGATATAATCTGCATATAGACATTGTTCGTCATCAAGTTCCGTTTCATTTATCAAATCAATATTTCCTTGAATAACTGTCAAAGGTGTTTTCAAATCGTGGGCTAATGCTGCAATCTGTTCTCTCTGTAATTGTTCCGCGTGCCATTGCTTCTCTAAAGACATTTTCAGATCATCCCGCATTTTAGAGAAAGAAAGCAGAACATCTTCAAATTCTTTAATATTAGAATGGCCTATTTCAAAATCAAGATTTTGTGATGAAATTTCTTCGGTTGCGTTCATAATAGGCACTAATTGTTTTTGTAGACGCCTTGAAAAACGAATGGTTAATAGTATACATACAAACACGCAATTCAGAGCAATTAGAGAGTAAAGTATCATTTCCGGTGAAGGAAAATATTTGTTCAACCATGGGTTTATAAAGCGTGAACCAATATAGTATTGTAAAACAATCAATTCCTTATCCCTTGTAATCAGCAGAAACTGCTTTCCGTTATTTGCAGTATTAACACCATCGGTCGCATATCTTAATGCTGATTTCACATCATCATTTTTTAAGGAGGTTTCCAGTATTGTGTATGATTTATCCAGCAAAAGGTAATCACACCCGGGGGGCATATTTTCTGTTACATCTGCCAAATCAGGTGTTGAAGCAAGAACAGGAGCTATTGTTTTCACAAATTCTTCACTTTGATTAGCATAATTAACAATCCCCAAACTAGCAAATATCGTAAATATAAGAAAAGGAGTGATTACGGATAATGCCAGACTGCCTATCAGCATAACAAGGTATTTTATAAAAGCTGTCCTTAATGTCGCTATCTTTGTTCCCATTTGTAACCTATCCCCCAAACTGTAATGATTGGCTGTACCCCCATCTTATTAAACTTTGCCCGTACATTTTTAATGTGAGTAGAAATTGTTGAGTTATCGCTGTCTCCGTCAATACTGAATACAGCCTCATAAATCTGTTCTTTAGAAAAAACCTGTCCTTTGTTATTAGCAAGATATTCACAAATTAAATATTCGCTCTTTGTAAAGGGAACCGGGCAGTCATCAACCCGGATTTCTTTTGCGGATAAATCGACCTTAATATGTTCAAAAACAATTGTGCTGTGTTTTTCTCTTGTTTCCCGCCGCAGGTGGGCGTTTACACGTGCCCGCAATTCAGCTATACGGAAGGGCTTTGTCAAATAGTCATCAGCTCCAATTCCCAAGCCAAAAGTGATATCGTTCTCCAATGTTTTAGCAGTAAGAAATAGTATGGGGCAATCCACAAGGGAGCGGATTTTTTTACAGAATGTAAAGCCGTCTGTGTCAGGCATCATAATGTCAAGCATTATCAAATCATATCGGTTTAAGTACTCTAAGGGAATCTGTGAAACAGATGGATATGTGGAAACGGTATGTCCGTCTTTCTGCAATCCATTTTTTATCAATTCCAAAATAGGAATTTCATCATCTATAGCAAGGATATTTGCCATAAAATGCACCTCCTTTCACTCCGGTACTATTGTAGCACCATCATATTATTTTGCAAATTTTACTGACATTTTGCCACCCGGTATTCAGAATTTACTTCTACTGCCACGGAATCAGTTCTATCTTTGTCCAAGATTTCATATATACCGCCTATTGTCCACTGCTCTCGTTTTTGTGAGCTCTTCTCTTTTCCACTCCAATCAATATGATATAGTTCCTCTTTGGGAATTTGTAATTTTGTATCATTATCAAATGTATAGGATTCAGCAATTATATCAATATATTCTCCAATATTTTCATAGGGAACGGTTTCATCTGTTATCTGATAAACTTTATCCCCGCATAGCAACTGTGTACAATTTTGCGTATTTATTGTAAATTCTCCTTCTGCTGTTGCCTCTGTTTTCTGATTGTATCGAAAAATAGTATCTTTGTCTGTAACAAAGCTATTAAGTATAGCTTTGTGGTAGCCTCCGTTTGCGTCAACAATAAGCTCCTGCGTATTTCCATCTTTGACCGTATAGACATTTAAAAATGGAATGATATAGGCGGCGTCTGGTTCTGAACCAGCAATATCAGCTAAAGTTTTAAAAGTGGCCTTTTCTGTATCCTGTTGAAGCAGGATTTTCCCGTTTGAATCTATGACCGCAAGTTTTCTGATATAGCCAACCCATTCTCCAAGTTCTGAATTTGACAGCGTATCATCAAGAATGGTGAAGCTGTCTCCCTTGTAGGTAAACTGTGTCACATTATCCGTATTCAGCACACATTCTTCTTTGTCTTTGGAATATTCATCAATTCCCTTTTCCAAAACAGAACAGCCAGTCATACTTGCTCCCATCAGCAGAATAGCAACAACCAGTAAAATCATTTTCTTAATCATCGTTTTTCCTTCCTTCCCATTGTGAAATCCAAAAAATCACTGCAATAAAAGCAATTATTGTAATAAGTCCCATTATAAAAAACCTCAATTTTTTGTGTAGGGATAGTTTATCGTCTAACACATAACGGCTTAAATCAATCGCCCAAGCGAAAGGGATATACTTCCAAACTCCCGCTAAGACAATATTACTGTACATAATTACCTGTAGGCTTTCAAATACACCTAAAAACAATGACAGCCCAAGTCCAAACTTAAAGCCAATAAATAAATGAAAAATGTAAAGTATAATATTTCCAAAGGCAAGGACTATTATTGTTTCTAACAGCATGACATAGGGTGTATATGGAATAAGTCCTTGTATTGCTACCAGTATAGAAAATAATAGCACCAAACTAATCAGTGCAAAAACGCCTCCACCAAAAAGGACAAGAAACTTTCCGCAGAAAATGGTTATCCTGTTTGGAACGGATAGAATCGACTGTGAATGTGCGGCGTGATCTTCCATAAACGTATTTAACCCGGTAATTATGCTGATAAGAATTGGAAAAAACGTAGCTGTAATCTCAAAAATCAGCTTATATTTATTGTAGTCTGGTCTGAAACTGTATAAACCAAAATAGCTTGTAAAAAGGATTGCACCTGCTATCGGTACGAATATATGAATTGGTAATAGTGGTGTGTGGCGCAATTTTACCAATTCTGAACGAATTGCCCTATATAGTGTCATTCTATTTTGCCTCCTGTCTGCTAAAATTACCTGCACCCAGATAAGTAAGTACGAAAAAAATGTATGAATGATAAAATTAAAGATAATGCAACAGGTAATATGGAAACGTTAGGAGTGTCATTCAATGTTCCATTGATACCAATTCCCATTAGTGATTCCGCCAAGCTTTGGAGCCCAACAATATGGACACAGCCACCATAAGGAGGTAGTTCCAAAAAAAGCCGGGAAGAAAAATTCCAAAGGCAGTGTTTACTACAAGCGGCATAAACAAATCCTATTTTTAAAAATCAAGAATAAGCAAAGTGGAATCTGCCATATAGAAGCTATCATAATAGCAACACTGCCTATAAAGGATTGTCCCGGTGTGAAAATAACGGTTGACGGGGAGATAATATTTACTAACACATACTAACAATGCCAATATAAAAGCCGCAAATATCATTTTTTTCAATCAGAATCAGGTTTTTTACTAATCCAAAATTTTTTTCAGATTGATAGACATAGAATATACAGAATAGTATTTATCTGCACGTATTTCTTTTTGATTGGACAAATAGCAAAGAACTGTAATTGTTCCCGGAAGTAAAAAGGAATACCACCAATACAAGGACATATACTGGAATCCAGTAAATCCAGCCATAAGCCAAGCAAAAACTGCTGTAATCAATGGGGCAATTATCAATAATTTATTGAAAAGGTTCTTCTGAATTTTAAATGTTCTGATTTAAGGTATTTCATACTCTTACATTTCCTTTCTGTTTTTTTTCACAATATCCATGAATAATTTTTCGAGATTTTCTTCAGCATGTAAAACACCTTCATACCCCAAGACACCCTCCGAGATAATGCCGATATGGTCAGCAATCTGCTGTACTTCTGTAAGAATGTGGCTGGAAAGAATTACCGTAATTCCTTTAGAGGGGAAGGAACGAATCAATTCACGGAGTTCTTCTATACCAACAGGATCGAGGCCGTTTGTAGGTTCGTCTAAAATCAGCAGGCGGGGATTGTTTAAAATTGCAATCGCAATTCCCAACCGCTGTTTCATGCCAAGAGAAAATTGTCCTGCCCGTTTCTTTCCGGTATTCGTAAGGCCGACAATATCAAGCGCTTCATGGCAGCGTTTATCCGGTAAGCCGAGAAGCTCCGTCCTCACTTTTAAATTTTCAAATGCAGTCAGGTTCTCATAAAGAGGCGGGGTTTCGATTAAGGTTCCTATGTCATTCAAATCTTTTCGGCGCCAAGCGTGGCCGTCAAACTCAATGCTTCCAGATGTCGGTTTCAAAATGCCTGTTATCATTTTAAGTGTTGTGGACTTTCCGGCTCCGTTTGGTCCCAACAATCCATAGACGGAATTTTTTTCAATATTCAGCGATATGTTATTTACAACTGTCTGCCTGCTGAATGATTTACAGAGATTTGTTGTTTTCAAGATTATACTCATATTTTACACTATCCTTTCTTTTGATTATGCTAAAAGGATAACTGCAAATTTTGAAGATTTCATAAAGAAAATAGAATTTCTTAAATACATAATAGGAAATACTTGTCCACTTCCAGAAGATGCTCTCCAATCGTATCCTGCAGAAGCATCACCTGATAGGTTGAATTTCGATGGTTTTTCAGATAATCTCTGCGAAGAAAACCATACTTGCCAAGTTGCTCCATCTGCTTACCGGATTTATAAGTAAGATCCGGAAGCAGATATCCATTTACATTCGTATAC
>ENA-OQDT01001106-OQDT01001106.1-human-gut-metagenome-genome-assembly--contig:-NODE-1106-length-16485-cov-2.916188_pt1 | contig 16485 bp, 16 predicted proteins | sample MGYA00242786_ERZ504617 | MGnify/ENA primary metagenome ERZ504617 (study PRJEB26092, sample SAMD00036337) | human gut metagenome | host: Homo sapiens | study: EMG produced TPA metagenomics assembly of...
GGCTTTTACTGCGATTATGGTGATGATCCCTGTTGGGCATTGGTATAAAAAGTTTCCTGCTCCGGTTGAGGAAAGCGGAAGGAGAAACGCTTAAGACGAGTGTCTGCAGACCACTCCCGATGGGAAAGACCGTATTCTCGATAGCGATCCTGTTGATCCTAATCTTCTCCAAATATATTTATATGGCGAGTTTAAATAGCTATTACACCTTTTACCTGATTCATAAGTTCGGGGTCAGTGTGCAAGCTTCTCAACTTTATCTCTTTGTTTTCCTGATTGCGACGGCAATCGGAACGCTGTTAGGCGGACCGATCGGTGACCGGGTAGGACGGAAGTACGTGATCTGGGCTTCTATCTTAGGTGCAGCCCCGTTTACACTAATCATGCCTCATGTGGAAAACCTATATCTGACGACGGTTCTCAGCTTCTGTGTCGGCTTGACCTTGTCGTCGGCTTTCCCGGCTATTCTAGTGTATGCACAGGAATTACTACCGTATAAATTAGGTCTGATCTCCGGTCTTTTTTTCGGTTTTGCCTTTGGGGTAGCGGGGATTGCATCGGCTGTGTTGGGGAATATGGCTGATCGGTATGGCATAGAGGCGGTTTATAACGTATGTGGCTATATGCCCCTTATCGGATTGGTCACGTGGTTCTTGCCTGACCTTAAGAAGAAACGGTAGTAGCTGGGGAACAATAAAGGCGATCGCCTTGTTATAAGTCATAAATTTCGCACAAACTAAATTTAGACACATTTATGATTTGTAACTTTACTCACTTCAGCATCGCCCTGCTGTGGTTTCTTCCTGCTTTTTCCTCTGCCCAGACAGAGCCGATGGATTTGTCGCTGGAGCAATCTCTTACGCTCTTGCGAAGCGAGAACAAAAGCCTCAGGATTGCCGGGAAGGAAGTGGAGCTGGCGAAGAATGAACACCAGAAGCTCAATGCTTTTTGGTATCCCACTATCAGTGCTGCGGGAGCTTATGTGCATATGTCAAACCCGATCGAGGTACGCCAATCCCTGAACCAGTTCACCGATCCGGCGAAAGAATATGTCCATTCCATCCTGCCCAACGACCAGTTTATTTCATCACTTCTCGATAAGATCGGACAAAACACATTGACGTTGCCGCTCATCTCGCAAAATGTCACGTCGATCGATGCAAACTTGACCTGGCCCATTTTTACTGGAGGCAAGCGCATCTATGCTGGCAAGATTGGCAAGAAACTTGTCTCCGTTGCCGAAGTCAACCGCGAACAGGTAAGCGCGAACCAACAGGCTTTGCTGATCGAAAGTTATTTTGGCTTACGTCTCGGCCAGCGGGTTGTCGAGGTCAAGACGGAAACTTACAACTCCCTGAAAATCCATTACGACCAGGCTTTGAAGTTAGAGCAACAAGGGATGATCAACCGGGCTGAGCGTCTTGTAGCCCAGGTAAGCATGGAAGAGGCGAAGCGCGAACTCGAATCCGCCCGGAAAGACCTCGAAGTTGCCAGTCAGGCACTCAAGAGCTTGATCAACATAGGAGAAGAACAGGCGATCCGCACGACGACTTCCCTTTTTATCAACGAGAGTATCCCCTCGGCCAACTATTTCAAGGAGATGATCCCTTTTAACAATTACTTGGTCAACCAACTGAAGCTACAGGAAAATATCGCCGGCGACCAGTTGAAGATCGGTCGTTCAGGTTATCTCCCCAATATCGCCCTGATCGGCAAGCAGACTCTCTATGCGGATGGAGTTGACAAATATCTCATGCCACGCACGATGATCGGGGTTGGCTTTACCTGGAACATTTTCGACGGACTCGACCGGGAAAAACGTATCCGGCAGGCGCGTCTGACCAGTCAGTCGCTAGCCATCGGGAAAGAGAAAGCCGTGATCGATTTGCAGGTAGGAGTCGATAAGTTCTACTCCCAGATGCAGAATGCGATGGATAATGTCAAAGCGTTAAATACTACGCTTGAGATGAGCAACGAACTGGTTCGTATCCGCGAGAAATCCTTCAAGGAAGGAATGGCAACCTCGTCGGATGTGGTAGACGCTGAGGTGGTGCTCTCGAAGGTGAAGACCGCCTTCTTGCTCGCTTACTACCAATACGATGTGGCGCTTGCCAATCTCCTGTCCATTTGTGGTATTCCCGAAGCTTTCCACCAATACCGGATGGACGGTAAAACAGAGATCTTATAAACATAAAACCGTATAATCATGGACAAATCGAAGAAATATCTGGCGATCTCCTTTATAGTAGTGCTGATTGCCGTAATCATCCTGTCTTTCGTGGGTATGTTCTTGTTGAAGGATAAACCTGTGATCTTGCAGGGACAAATCGAAGCAACCGAGATACGTATCTCCGGAAAACTGCCTGGCCGTATCGATACATTCCTAGTAAAGGAAGGACAGAATGTAAAGGCCGGAGACACCCTTGTTGTCATCAACAGCCCTGAAGCGCTTGCCAAATACCAGCAAGTGAACGCTCTCGAAAGTATCGCCCGTTTCCAAAACCAGAAGGTAGACGGGGGAACGCGCAAGCAGATCATTGCCACTGTCCAGCAGCTCTGGAACAAATCGAAGTCGGACCTCGAACTGGCAAAGACCACCTACAACCGTATTGAAGTCCTGTATAGGGACAGCGTTGTTTCTTCGCAACGGCGGGACGAAGTGAAAGCTTTATATGATGCTGCCGTAGCTGGTGAACGGGCGGCCTGGAACCAATACCAGATGGCGCTCGACGGCGCCCAAATACAGGATAGAGAGAGTGCCCGCTCTTTGGTGAACGCAGCTAAAGGCACGGTCGAAGAGGTTGCAGCCCTCTTGCAGGACGCCCGCTTGACAGCCCCGGAATCCGGCCAGATATCGACAATCTTCCCAAAAAGGGGAGAGCTGGTAGGAGCAGGGATGCCTATCATGAACTTGATCGTGCTTGACGACGTGCATATCGTGCTGAATGTCCGTGAAGACTGCCTGCCGTTCTTTCCGATGGGAGGGACGTTTGTTGCCGATATCCCGGCTATTGACAAGAAGAACATCGAATTCAAGATCAATTATGTCAGCCCCTTAGGTAGTTTTGCTACTTGGAAATCGACTAAGCAGACGGGCAGCTACGATCTTCGTACGTTCGAGGTACATGCTCTGCCTGTAAGAAAGGTGGAAGGGCTGCGCCCCGGAATGTCGGTATTGGTTGAATTGACAATGGATAATTGATAATGAACAATTTTAAGAATAGTGTGATGAATTGTCAATTTGTTCGGGTTTTTCGAAGAGAACTTGTACGGATGGTCTCGAGACGTCTCTATTTCGGGGTGTGCGTCGTGCTGCCGCTGTTCTGTATCTTCTTCATGTCCACAATCTTCGGAAACGGACAGATGGAGAACATACCCGTCGGTGTCGTCGATGAAGACAATACCTCCATGTCGAGGGAAGTCGTGCGGACTGTCGAAGCCGTTCCCACTTTCAAGGTTACACACCGCTATGTCGACGAGACGGCAGCCCGGCGTGCTACCCAATCGAAAGAGATATACGGCTACCTCGTGATCCCCACCGGCTTCACGGCTGATGCCATAGCCGGACGGCAGGCGACGCTTGCCTACTACTACCACTATGCTCTTCTGAGCGTAGGCGGTGAGGTGCGCGGCGCTTTCGAAGCCGTCCTCCGTCAACTTTCGATGGCTCCGGTCGTAATGCAAGCCACCGCCTTAGGTATCGGGGAGGAGCGGGTTGCCACCTTTCTGCTCCCCGTCAAGGCGAGCAGTCATCCTCTGTTCAATCCCGATCTGGACTATTCGGTCTACTTGAGCAATCCTTTCTTCTTTATCCTTTTCCAGGTCATTATCCTGCTGACAACGGTCTATGTTATTGGTGGTGAGGTCAAGTTCGGGACAGGGGCGGAGTGGCTCTCAGCAGCAGGCGGCAATATCATGACGGCGGTAGTGGGAAAGCTGTTGCCCTATACCGTTATCTTTAGCCTGATGAGCATATTGGCGAACTACGTCATGTTCGGCCTTATGCACATACCGTTCTCATGTGGTTTCTGGCCGCTCAACCTAACGGCGATCTTGTTTGTCGTCTCGACACAAGCGTTGGCGGTCTTCATCTTTTCCGTTTTTTCCCCGTGCTTAGTATCATTATCAGTATCGTGTCGATGGTCGGTTCGCTCGGTGCAACGCTGTCAGGTGTGACTTTTCCCGTGCCCTCGATGTACGCTCCGGTGCATTATGCCTCCTACTTGTTCCCTGTTCGCCACTTCACTGAGATATACCAGAACTTGCTTTATGGGGATTACGGCTTTGCTTGGACTTGGATGAATTACGTTGCGCTGCTCTGCTTCCTTCTTCCTGCGCTGCTGATGTTGCCTTGTCTGAAGAAAGCGATTGTGAACGAAGAGATGTGGAGGCATCTCGTCTCTTAAAAAAAGAAATATGAATATGAAGGTAATATCTGTTATACACGATGAGTTCAAGACGATTGCCGGCAGCTATGCCATCCTGCTTGTACTGATGGGCGGCATCTTTGTTTACGGCTTGCTCTACAATTATATGTACGCTCCCGACTTGGTCCGTAAAGTTCCGGTTGCCGTTGTCGATCATTCTCATAGCGAACTGAGCCGCCACTATGTCCGCCTGCTTGACGCCACCCCGCAGGTCAATGTCGTGACTACGGCTACCGGTTATCCGGAAGCCCAGGATATGATGAAGTCGGGCAGGGTGGCTGGTATTCTCTATCTGCCGGATGACTTCGAAGATCGTGTTGCCCGTGGTGAAGAGTCTGTTTTCATCATGTACGAGACGACAAGTGCTTTCCTTTACTACCTTGCCATGCAGGAAGCTTCGGCCGCTTCCATGTTGGCGCTGAACGATGACTACCGGCCGGAGATGTTGGTATTCCTGCCTAAGGAGGCTACCGCGAAGCTAGCCTCTGCCCAGGCAGTTGAGGTGGTCGGGACTGCCCTCTACAACCCGACTGAGGGTTATGGAACTTACCTGATTCCTTCGGTTCTGGTCGTGATCATCTTCCAGACGTTGATGATGGTGATCGCTATGATTAGTGGTGACGAACGGCATAGCGGCTTGATTGTCCGTTTTGCCGGCAATCCTGTGAACCTCTCTTTGGAACGGATGGCGCAGGTTGTGATCGGCAAGACATTTGTCTATGGTATGTTGTATGCGGTTTTCGCTTTGTTCCTATTAGGGTTGATCCCCTTGATGTTCGGCCTCCCAGATATCGGCAACCCGCTATATGTCATTATGCTGATGATTCCTTTCTTGTTGGCGACTAGTTTTTTCGGGCTTACGGCGTCCCTGTTCTTTACGGACTCCGATGCGCCGCTTCTGATGATCGCCTTCTTCTCTGTCGGCCTCATCTTTCTTTCCGGTGTCTCATACCCGATGGAACTGATGCCTTGGTATTGGAATTTGGTGCATTATCTCATCCCGGCAGCCCCGGCGACAATGGCCTATGTCAAGCTGAACTCGATGGGGGCTTCGATGAGCGAGATACAACCCGAATATATTACCTTGTGGGTACAGTGTGCATTTTATTTTGTGACGGCATGTTTGGTTTATAGGTATAATATCCGGAAAGCGATGGCAAAAAGTGCTTCTCTGGCAATAACCGATGACTTTTCATCCCATAAGTCATAGCTTTTGCTGGTGTAACTGATAGCTTTTGTTGTCACCTTTTGCTTGTACCTTTTGTTTCATAAAGGTTTAAGAGATGAAGATAAGCTCATGTCCTCCTTCACTCTTACGAATTACCTTCACCTTCCATAAGCCTTGTTAAACAAAGCATATGATTAAAAGGTGAATGGTAAAACCATAAAAGTTGTCGAAAAACATTTATTCAAAAGTAGTCGTGAGTCGTTTTATTAGGTTTCCTGTCCCTTGGAAGATAGCCTAAAGGTGAAAAAATATAGCCTATGACCTATACGAGGACAGGCTATAGGGAGATGATAAAAAGGGTATAGGCTTTTCGGAAATAGCCTATACCCTTTTGAGAATGCTGCCGGCAGTTTGTTTTATGAAAAACAAAATATAACACCCGTAAAGCATAGTGTTATCTTTATGAGTTAGGGTAGTTAATGCATAGCGTTATGATCTGCCAAGTCTCTCTTGGTGTAAAGTTATTCTTCAATTTTCCATCTCATCCAACAAATATCCCGCTCCGGCATATTTGTCCATGATGAAGAGAACGTAGCGGATGTCGACAATGATACTGCGTTGGTAATCGGGGAGATATTGGATGTCGCCGCCGACTCCTTCCCAATTGCGGTCGAAATTGATACCGATCAGTTCACCGTCTGCATTCATCACAGGGCTACCGGAGTTCCCACCGGTCGAATGGGTGGTTGTACTGAAGGCAACTGGCATTTTTCCGTCGGAAGTTTTGTAGCGTCCGAAATCTTTGGCAGCATACAGTTCTTTCAGGTGGGTTGGTACTACGAATTCCCAGTTGGTGGAATCTTCTTTTTCCATCACTCCGTCCAGTGTTGTCTGATGGCCATAGTAGTCGCAGTCGCGCGGGCTGTACCCTTTTACCTGTCCGTAGGTGAGGCGCAGGGTAAAGTTGGCGTCGGGAAAATTGGCACGATCGCCGTACATGGCCAGCAAACCTTTTACATAACTACGGTGAGCCATTGCATACCCATCTTCAAATTCTTTTAACGCATTCTTCAGATTGACTTCTTCTGCACGGACAGACTTGGCAAAAAGAATCATCGGGTCGTTTTCCAGTGCTTTGACAGACGGACGAGAGAGGAATTTATTGAAATTATCCTCACTGCCGAAGATGGATTTCTCGAACAGATAGTCGATGAATCGGTCTGTGTCTCCTTTGAACTTCTTGTCGATTAATTCGAAATAGGTCGGTTGTGCTTTCGGATCGACTTGGCTGCGGTACTCTTTCAGCATCACTTTGGCGATTTTCTTATCTACGTCGGCCGAGTAATTGCTGTTGGCAAATCCATGATAAGCCCGTTCCAACAGCTGGAGTTGTTCCTGTCTGGCTTTTTGTCTTTCCCTTTCAAGGCTTCTATGACCATATCCATTTGGGTTGGCACACTTGTAAATTCAATTCCTCGCAGGATCGCTTCATCCAACATCCAACTGCGGAAACGTAGGTCTTTACGGTCCGATACGATCTGTTCGATCGCCATCAGGGCATCGGGGTAGCTCGGTTCGCACATTTTGTTGGACCAGGCAATCAGTTTGTCCTGTTCCTCCTTTTCATTTGTTCGAAATTACGTTTTTTTATGGCCCAGTTGCTACCGATCGCATTTTTGTAAGCATTCGTTGAGCCTGCATATTTGCTGGCATACTGAATCCGGACAGCTGGATCTTTCAACATCTCGTCCAACATAACTTTCTGGCGCAAGTCACGGATGTGGATACGGATCGTGTTGTCAATATCACGGCGTTCCGCCACTTCCCAGGAAGTATAATATTTATTGGTACGGCCGGGAAATCCCATCATCATGGCATAGTCGTTTTCCTGGACGCCTTTCAATGAGATCTTGAACCAGCGTTTCGGACGAAGCGGGACATTCTTGTCAGAGTAAGGAGCCGGATTGCCGTTCGCATCGGCATAGACACGGAAGACGGAGAAGTCGCCCGTATGGCGCGGCCACATCCAATTGTCGGTATCTGCGCCGAACTTTCCGATCGATGAGGGAGGAGCTCCTACCAGGCGGATGTCGGAATAGATTTTCTTTGTGAACATGAAATACTGGTTACCGCCATAGAACGCTTTTATCTCAACTTCTGTGCCTGGATTGTCCTGCAGGAACTTTTCTCCGACTTTTGCTTTTGCCAGTCCGTCAGGAATTTCGGAGATAGGAAGTTCATGCTATTAGGATCGGTATCTTTTTCCCAGTTCCTTTTTCACATAGTTGGTCACGTCTTCTATTTTTATCGATGAAAGTGACGGTCATGCCGGGGTTCGGAAGTTCCTGATCGCGCGACATGGCCCAGAAGCCGTCTGTCAGGTAGTCATGTTCCAGCGTGCTGTGGCGCTGGATGCAACCGTAGCCGCAATGATGGTTGGTCAGGAGCAATCCTTTCCGGCGAAACGATCTCGCCCGTACAACCGCCTCCGAAAATGACGACGGCATCTTTCAAGGAAGCTGAGTCGGGGCTATAGATATCATAATCCTGCAATTTAAGTCCCAAAGCTTGCATTTCTGGGAATTTTTGTCCTTTCAGTAGAGGCAGCAGCCACATACCTTCATCGGCTGCTACCGGTAGCGACAGGATGGCTGCCGCGAGGGAGATGATGAGTTTGTTCATTGATTTGTGATTTATAAATTATGATTTCAGGTTTATGACTTTATCGTCTTCATAAATCTGAAATCATAAATCTTACCATTGTTTGTACGGATATTTTGTCAGCATCGAGTTGTAGTAACGACGATCTCCGCTAACCTCGTGTCCGACCCAGTCCGGCCGTTCAAAAGGTTCGTCTTCAGAAGCCAATTCGATTTCCGCTAAGATCAGTCCTTCGTTGTCGCCGTGGAAGACGTCGACTTCCCAGGTGTGTTTCCCGACAGGGACCAGATTGCGTACTTTGTCGATAATACCGGGTTCGCAGAGTTTCAACAGTTCTTCCGCATCCGCGGGTGGTATCTTCTGCTCGAACTCGTAGCGGCTCAACCCATTCTCGTCCGATGCACCTTTGATCGTGAGGAATCCTTCTTCCCCCCGGATGCGTATCCGTACCGTCCGTCCGGGTTGTGAGCAGATATATCCCTGCACGATACGTTCGGATTTGGAAACCTGTTTGCTGAAATCCCCTTTTACCAGAAATTTCCTTTCAATTTCAATCGCCATGATCATTTGATTGTTACCATCGTCGCCCCGAAGCCGTATTCACGGAAAGAGGCATCCTGGTAATAATATTGTTTGTATTTTGTTTTCAGTTCTTTCTCGATTGCTTTGCGCAGTACCCCGTCACCTTTACCGTGGATGAAGACGATTTTCTGTCCTTTGTTGGCGGCATATTTGGCGAGTACTTCATGGAATTTCTCCAACTGGTAATTCAGCATGTCCGCATTACTCAGCCCGTTGGTGTTGTCCAGCAGTTCGGTGATATGCAGGTCCACTTCCAGAATTGAGCTGTCGGTTACTTTCTTCTTGACGATCGTTTGGGGGGCACGGCGGTCTTCGTACACCTTCTGCTGCATGGCTTGCTGGAGTTCGGCAGCAGAGATCAGTAATTCTTTTCGGGGATGTCCTGGCGTACGATTGGGTATACCATTGCGTCTTCATCGAAAAAATCGTTTTCCATGAAGCAGTGTTGCTTGTAGAATTTGACCGTATCGAGATGGAGTTCTACCGAAATGGCATTCTTCAATGAATAAGGTTTGTCTTTTTTGAAAGCGATCAGTTGTACGCAAATACGTTCCAAGTCGTTCAACTCTTCTTTGCCGAATTCTTCCAGGAAGATCTGTGTATTCGGCTCCACAATGCCGTTATAGCGGCTGATCCAGCTATTGTTCTGGCGATTCATATAGTTGAAAAACAGATAGTAATTGCTGTCATTGATAAAAATAGGTTTCATAGCCGCTTCCCTGCATCACTTTGGCAGGCTCTATCGGGAGGTAAGCCAAATAGATGTTCAGCCGTTCGCCTTCTATGGTTTCCGTTACCTTTTCCACTTCGGGTTGAGGTTCCGGTTTCTTAGGTTGCAGGACAGCAGCCTGTGTCACGGAAGGCAGCGGTGAGCGTCGGGAGCTGTGTACCTGCATCTCGCTGTCTCCTACGACTACACATTCGCGAATCAATGCTGGTACTTCGAATCCGTCTTCATCTTCCACCAAAACTTGATCTTTCCCTTTGAAACTACGAACGACACCTCCACCGGTGCTGTTCAGGAAACGCACTTTGTCTCCTACTTTTATGTTACTCATCATTCGATTTACTTTTGTTATTTGCTACAAAAGTAGTAAATCCTGAAGAGTAATCTCTGTTCTTGTTGATATTTTCTGGTGGATGCACTTGCCGACTAAAAGTTTCATCTTATGAAACGGTTGGGAACTTTAAGAGCCACTTATAAAGCAGAAAGGGTTTTTGACTATTCATATTTATTTTTTGAGTTCTTTCGGGATATTGATCTCCATGCAATATGAAAACGGATAGGTTTTTCCCTGCTTTCTGTTCTCGGTTATTCCGTAAATGGTTTGGCATACTGGATCATGCCTTGTACGTCTTTAAGGCTTTCCGGACGCAATTCGATTGCCATGCAATATTCGTGGGGAACATCGAAAGGAAATTCGATGCCGAAGTCTATGGCTTGTTTATAGCCGAATCTCGGATAGTAGTCCTTATGTCCTAGTAAGACGACAGAACCGTATCCCAGTTCGGTGGCTCGTTTGTGTGCTTCACGGATCAAGGCTGATCCGATCCCCGATTTTGATATTCAGGGAGAACTGAAACGGGAGCTAACCCTAAAGAGGTGACGGATTTGTTTTCTGAAATGATTTCGACTTTTGTCATCAGGATATGGCCGATAATTTCTTCGTCAACCTCGGCTACCAATGAAAGCTCTGGGATAAAAAGCGTCTGTTTGACGTAGTTGATCTACTAAAAAAGGTTCGCTATGGTCGCTGTCTTCCATATCTCTGAAAGCGAGTTCTACTACTTTATGAACTGCTTCATAGTCTTTTATCTGTTCTTGTCTGATATTGAAATCCATCGGTTTATATCTTTAGGTTTATAATTTTCTGCTAAGATAAGAAGAATACGACAAAGTGTCAATAAATTTGTACTTTTGCAATCCGGTTCGATTAAAAGAGCCTGTAATAGTAAAAGTCATGACAACAAAGACGCAACAGATACGCATCGAAGATTTTGATTATCCGCTGCCTGACGAGCGGATCGCCAAGTTCCCGTTACCCAAACGGGATGAATCGAAACTCTTATTATATAAGGAAGGAAAAGTCAGCGAGAGTATATTCAAACATATTACGGATTATTTGCCGGAGGGTTCTCTGATGGTATTCAATAATACACGGGTGATCCAGGCACGTCTTCTGTTTCAGAAAGAGACAGGGGCGAAGATCGAGATTTTCTGTCTGGAGCCGGTCGAGCCGCATGATTATGCTTTGGTTTTTCAACAGACTGAATGTTGCCGCTGGACTTGTTTGGTCGGCAATCTGAAGAAATGGAAAGAAGGACTTTTGAAGAAGGAGGTGCAGCTCGACGGTGAGACTGTTATACTGAAAGCGGAAAAATTGCAGACCTGCGGGGACAGCTACCTCATCGAGTTTACGTGGGATCATCCGACTTGTACGTTTGCTGACCTGTTAGATGCAGCGGGCGTATTGCCGATTCCTCCTTATTTGAATCGCGAAACTGAGAAAAGTGATTTGCAGACCTACCAGACGGTTTACTCCAAGATAAAAGGTTCGGTGGCCGCCCCGACAGCGGGTTTGCATTTTACACCGGAAGTTCTGGCTGCTATCGATGCTCAGGGAATCGGACGGGAAGAACTGACGCTCCATGTCGGAGCCGGGACGTTTAAACCCGTGAAAAGCGAGACGATCGAAGGACATGAGATGCATACGGAATTTATCTCCGTACGCCGGAGTTCGATCGAACGGATCAAGAATAATCTCGGCAAGGTTATTGCGGTCGGCACGACTTCGGTCCGTACGCTTGAAAGCCTCTATTATATGGGTGTCACGTTGGCTTCGAATCCGGATGCCACAGCCGATGAACTGATCGTCAAACAATGGATGCCTTACGAAGAGACGAATAACAGGTTGACTGCTGATGAAGCTTTGCAAAATATTTTGGATTATCTGGACCGACACCAGGCGGACAAGTTGGTGACGGCTACCCGGATCATTATCGCTCCAGGCTATGAGTTCAAGATCGTGCGTGGTATTGTGACCAATTTCCATCAGCCGAAAAGCACGTTGTTGTTGCTGATATCCGCTTTTGTGAAAGGGGATTGGAAAAATATTTATGATTATGCCTTAAGGCATGATTTCCGTTTTTTGAGTTACGGAGACAGTTCGCTGTTGTTATAATGCTCATACAATAAATCGAACGTAATCCTGTTTATATAAAACACAGATTATAGCAAATGAGACAATTTACCCCATATTTGTTCCTGTTGCTGGCTGCGTCTTTCCTGTATTCCTGTAAATCAGCGAAACTGAGCGACGCGGAAGAAAAGCAGCGTATTGGCGAGTATTTTGAAGCGGCGGCCATTTACCGGAAAGTATATACGAAGACTCCTCCTGCCAAGCGTGACTTGCGTGGATATATCGCTTTCAGGATGGCAGAGTGTAACCGTCTGATCAACAATACACCGCGTGCGACCAGCGCTTATATGAACGCGCTCAGGTATAAGTATCCGGACAGTATCGTGAATCTTCGCTTGGGACAGATGTACCAGAAGAGCGGACGTTATGGGGAAGCAGTCAAATATTACAACGACTACCTGCTGGCGGAACCGGGCAGCGTGTTGGCCTTTAACGGCGTGACCGGTTGCGAGGAGGCCGTGAAATGGAAACAGTCGCCGACCCGCTATACGGTGAAGCGGATGGACAAGTTTAACTCCCGCCGTTCCGAATTCAGCCCGATGTTGTACGGTGAAAAGTACGATCAACTGTATTTTGCTTCTACCCGTACCCCGAAAGGAGCCGGGAAAGATAAGGAAGAAACGAATAGTGCCATCACCGGACAGCGTAACAACGATTTATTTCTGGTAAAGCAGGACGAGAATGGAGCTTGGTTGGCTCCGGTCGAACTCGAAGACGAAGTGAACACCGAGTTTGACGAGGGAACGCCTTCTTTCTCCAAAGACGGGAATACGATGTATTATACCTATTGTGCGCAAGACCCGGAAGGCCCACGTACTTCTGAAATCTATATATCTTCCCGCAGCAGTGCCAAATGGGGAAAAGGAACTAGGGCAGATATCGTAAAAGATTCGGTGACGGCTCTCGGCCATCCTTCGATATCGCCGGATGGCAAGTATCTGTATTTTGTGTCGGATGCAGTAGGAGGTTATGGAGGCAAAGACCTTTTTCGGGCGCGTGTCGCGGGGAGTGACTTCGGGCCGATGGAAAATCTGGGGCCGGATATCAATACACCAGGTGATGAGATGTTTCCTTACGTGCGGGATTCCGTAACGCTTTATTTTGCTTCTGACGGACATCCGGGAATGGGCGGATTGGATATTTTCAAAGCGACTTTGGATAGTACGGGCAAGTGGAACGTCGAGAATATGAAAGCACCGATCAACTCTGCCGGTGATGATTTCGGCATCACGTTTGCTGGAAATAAGGAAAGCGGCTTTTTTAGTTCCAATCGCAATGATGCGCGTGGATATGACCATTTGTATTCTTTCGAATTGCCGGTTATCACTATCTTTATCGAAGGTATCGTGTCGGATGTGGACGAGAACCCGATAGAAGATGCTACGGTCCGTATTGTCGGAAGGGACGGTTTGAACGAAAAAGTTTTGGCAAAGAAAGACGGTAAGTACAGGGTTGAACTGGAACGTGATATCCGTTATGTGATGATGGCAAGCGCGCGTGGATATTTGAATCAGAATTTTGAGTTGAAAACAGGGCCGGAGGAGAAGAATGAAACATATATCGTGGACTTTTTCCTTTCCCCGATCAGTAAACCTGTTGTGATCGAAAATATTTTCTATGATTTTGACAAGGCGACTTTGCGTCCGGAATCGAAGAAAGCGTTGGATGAAATGATCAAGATGCTGAACGACAATCCGAATGTAACGATCGAGTTAGGAGCGCATACTGACCGGAAAGGTTCGGAGCAGTACAACGAACGGTTGGCGCAGCGGCGAGCACAGTCGGTCGTCGACTATCTGATTGCCGGAGGAATTGCCCAAGACCGACTTGAGGCTAAAGGGTATGGCGAAAGCGTTCCTAAAACAATCAATAAGAGGATGGCCAAGAATTATGATTTCCTGAATGAAGGAGATGTCCTGACCGAAGAATTCATAGAAAGAATGACTCCTGAGCAGCAAGAGATTGCAGATCAGATAAACCGTCGGACGGAATTTAAAGTCTTGCGGACGAACTATAATTTATTTTGATTTATCGATAAGGTAAAAAAATATAAGGTACCTCGAATTTTAACCTGTAGCTCGTAAGAGGTTATCTGTAGAACACCGACATTTTTTTCTGAATGAGCCAGTCGGTTTTCGGATAACCTCTTACTTTTTTCCATAAGACCGTTAATTATTTGTTTCTCTGGTTTTTTAATTGCTGATAAATCATATCTTTGCGGGAATAAAAACAAAATACTATGAGGATAAGAATACTTTACCTATTATTTTTTATATTGATCTTTTGCAACTGCAACGGCCAACAGGTGGAGAAAACGGAAGCAGGAAACACGAAAGAACATACTTTTCAAATGGTTTCTGTTCCCAGTGTCATTACAGAACCGGAAGAACGCGCCGCTTACTTGGTAAAACATTATTGGGATAAGTTCGATTTTACGGATACAACTCTGATTCATTTCCCGGAAATTACGGAGCAAGCGACTTCCAATTATATCGATATGATGAAATATGTTCCGGCGAAAGTGGCTGCTTCTTCTATCAAAGAGATGATGAGTAAAGCGTCGACCGATAGTTCGATGTTCGTCTATTTTTCCGGCCTGTATGAAAAATATCTTTATGATCCGAATTCTCCCATGAGGGATGAGTCTTTGTATATTTATGTATTGGAAGCTGTATTGGAAGCTCCGTTTCTGGATGAAGTCAGTAAAATACGTCCGGCCCATTTGCTCGAATTAGCTCTTAAGAACAGAGTGGGAGAACCGGCTACAGATTTCACGTACACGCTGGTGGACGGTAAAAAAGGAACTTTGTATCATACGAAAGCTGATTGTCTACTCTTGTTTTTCTATAATCCGGATTGCCATGCCTGTAAGGAAATTACGGACCAGCTCGCTGCTTCGCCGTTTGTGACGGAGTGGATCAAGAATAACAAGCTTAAAATCCTGGCTGTTTACCCGGATGAGGATTTGGAGGCCTGGAAAAAACATATTTCTTATATGCCTGCAAGCTGGATCAATTCTTATGACAGTGCGGTGAGTTTGAAAAATGATGAAATTTATGATCTGAAAGCAATACCTACCCTTTATCTGTTGGACAAGGATAAGAAAGTTGTATTGAAGGATGTGACATTCAATCAGGTAGAGAATTATTTAAAACAATAACAAACGATATGAAAGTAAGGACTATTTTATTATCAATGGTTTTAGTTGCCGGAGTCAGCTTGAATGCTTCGGCTCAGTTTAAGATCGGTGGTAAATCCATCAGTACTAAAAAATAGTGAATGCAGCATCCGATGCGGCAAAAAGCGGTGACATTGTCGGATGAGGACGTTGCTGTCATGGCTCGCGAGTATATTCAGTGGATGGATATGCATAATGAGGTTGCCGGACCGGAAACGGAAATGGGACAGCGTTTGGTAAATCTGACGAAAGATATCAAGGTCGATGGTCTCAATTTGAATTTTAAGGTGTATAATGTAGTCGACGTGAATGCGTTTGCTTGCGGAGACGGCAGTGTTCGTGTTTGTGGAGGTTTAATGAAAATTATGGATGATAATGAGGTGTTGGCCGTTATCGGCCATGAGATTGGTCATGTTTTACATACGGATTCGAAAGACGCAATGAAGCAGGCTTATCTGACTGCGGCCGCTAAGAATGCCGTCGGGGCTGCCAACAATACGGTTGCCAAGCTGACTGATTCGCAATTGGGTAGCCTGGCAGAAACGCTTGCCAGTGCACAGTATTCGCAAAAGCAGGAGAATGCGGCAGACGATTATGGCTTTGAGTTCAGTATCGCGAACGGTATCGATCCTTATAGTATGTATAATTCGCTTAATAAACTCTTGGAACTAAGTGTGGAAGCTCCCAAATCATCTAAGTTCCGCCAACTGTTTTCGAGTCATCCCGAAACACAAAAGCGTGTCAAAAGGATGAAAGAAAAAGCGGATGAATATACAAAGAATCAACAATAAACTGTTAATCACCTTTAAACGGTCGATTTGCAGGCTAAAATAATGCTAAAAATTAAATATTCTGCCGTAAAACTATGCTGAATAACATAAAATCTATATATTTGCACTGTGTTTTTCATGGTATTAGATTTAAGGTTAGCAATGAAGATTGGTTGTCGTGATGACAACCTTTTCTTTTTTTAGGCCCTTTGTATTTTTCTTTTCTTTCGAAAGTTTTTTAAGATTCCGAAATAATATTACTTTTGTGTATTGACTAAAAATTAAATAGTGTGGATACAAGAATAAAATTGCGGGTGCAAGGTTTAACGAACAGCCAGATACAGTCAGGTGCTTATGCCTTGATTCTCGCTGAAGAAGATGGGGTTCGCCGCATACCTATCATTGTTGGGACGTCGGAAGCCCAGTCTATTGCGATCGCTTTGGAACGCATCACGCCTCCTCGTCCTTTGACGCATGATTTGTTTGCAACTTTTGCACA
>ENA-OQDT01001107-OQDT01001107.1-human-gut-metagenome-genome-assembly--contig:-NODE-1107-length-16473-cov-2.511257_pt1 | contig 16473 bp, 20 predicted proteins | sample MGYA00242786_ERZ504617 | MGnify/ENA primary metagenome ERZ504617 (study PRJEB26092, sample SAMD00036337) | human gut metagenome | host: Homo sapiens | study: EMG produced TPA metagenomics assembly of...
TTCCAATTCAGGATTTGTATCGCAAGGACCCTCGATGAGATGGTAATCCGACTCGGAAAAATGATACCATTTCCCATCCTCAAGCTTTTGCCAGCCGGAAACCGCGTGGCCGTCCTTATCAATAAAACATATGCATTAGCTGATAAAGTAGAAGCTGGTGAAAACTCTATCACAGTTGATGGAAAAGAAATCACAATCTACGCTGAAGCTGATGCTAAAAACCCTTCCATGGGGAGAACTTGGAGTAGACGTAGTACTTGAGTGTACAGGATTCTACACATCTAAAGAAAAAGCATCTGCTCATATCGAAGCAGGAGCAAGAAAGGTTGTTATTTCTGCACCAGCAGGAAACGATCTTCCAACAATCGTTTACAATGTAAACCACAATGAATTAAAAGCAGAGGATACAGTTATTTCTGCTGCATCTTGTACAACAAACTGCTTAGCACCTATGGCAAAAGCTCTTAATGATCTTGCAGCAATCAAATCTGGAATCATGTGCACAATCCATGCTTACACAGGAGATCAGATGACTCTTGACGGACCACAGAGAAAAGGTGACTTAAGAAGATCTCGTGCAGCAGCAGTTAACATCGTACCTAACTCTACAGGTGCTGCTAAAGCAATCGGACTTGTTATTCCAGAATTAAACGGAAAAATTAATCGGATCTGCTCAGCGTGTTCCAACTCCTACAGGATCTACAACAATCTTAACAGCAGTTGTTGAAGGAAATGTAACAGTTGATGAAGTAAACGCAGCTATGAAAGCAGCTCAGACAGAATCTTTCGGATATAACACAGACGAAATCGTATCTAGCGATATCGTAGGAATGAGATATGGTTCTTTATTCGATGCTACACAGACAATGGTTCTTCCATTAGATAATGGAACAACAGAGGTTCAGGTTGTATCTTGGTATGACAACGAAAACTCTTACACAAGCCAGATGGTAAGAACAATCAAATACTTTGCTGAATTAGCTTAATTTGATATTGGAATGAGGACAGGCCTGTAATTATACAGTGTAATAAGACTCAGATAAGGGGTCCGGTCTTTTGGACCGGGCCCCTATTTTTAATCAAGGATTGAGAAACCCTGATCAATTAAGATATGCCTTATGGCATACAATCTTAGGAGGAAAAACGAAACATGTTAAACAAAAAATCTGTAGATGACATTAATGTAGCAGGAAAGAAAGTCTTAGTACGTTGCGATTTCAACGTGCCTTTAAAAGACGGACAGATTACAGATGAAAATCGTCTGGTAGCAGCACTTCCAACAATCAAGAAACTGATTTCTGACGGTGGAAAAGTAATCCTTTGCTCTCACTTAGGAAAACCTAAAGGAGAACCAAAACCAGAATTATCTTTAGCACCAGTAGCAGTACGCTTAAGCGAACTGTTAGGACAGGAAGTTAAATTTGCAGCAGATGACAATGTTGTCGGAGATAATGCAAAAGCAGCAGTAGCTGCTATGAAAGATGGAGAAGTAGTACTTCTTCAGAATACTCGTTACAGAGCAGAAGAAACTAAAAATGGTGAAGCATTCAGCAAAGATCTTGCAAGCCTTTGTGATGTATTTGTAAACGATGCGTTTGGTACAGCTCATAGAGCACACTGCTCAAACGTTGGTGTAACAGAATATGTTGACACAGCCGTTGTAGGATATTTAATGCAGAAAGAGATCGATTTCTTAGGAAATGCGGTTAATAATCCAGAAAGACCTATGGTAGCCATCTTAGGTGGAGCGAAAGTTGCTGACAAATTAAAAGTAATTGATAACTTACTTGAAAAATGTGATACACTGATCATCGGTGGAGGAATGGCTTATACATTCTTAAAAGCACAGGGATTAGAAGTTGGTAAATCTTTAGTAGACGATGAAAAAATCGACTATTGTAAAGAAATGATGGCAAAAGCAGAGAAATTAGGAAAGAATTTATATCTTCCAATCGATACAACAGTAGCAGACGGATTCCCAAATCCTATCGATGCTGAGATCGAAGTATCTGTTGTAGCAGCTGATGCAATTCCAGCTGATAAAGAAGGACTTGATATTGGACCAGCTACATGTGAGAAATTCGCAGAAGCAGTTAAAACTGCTAAAACAGTTGTATGGAATGGACCAATGGGTGTATTTGAAAATCCTATCCTTGCCAAAGGAACAATTGCCGTTGCTCAGGCTTTAGCTGATACAGATGCAACAACAATCATCGGTGGAGGAGACTCTGCAGCAGCTGTTAACCAGTTAGGATTTGCAGACAAGATGACACACATCTCTACAGGTGGTGGAGCTTCTCTTGAATTCTTAGAAGGAAAAGACCTTCCAGGTGTAGTAGCAGCCAACGACAAATAATCATTGCACTTAAATATTTAATATTTAATACACTTTATAAACAAAATGTCAAGAAAGAAGGATATTAGTCTTATGCGTAAAACAATCGTAGCAGGAAACTGGAAAATGAACAAAACTCCTAGCGAGGCAAAAGCATTAATCGAAGAATTAAAACCATTAGTAGCAAGTGAAACTTCTGATGTAGTATTCTGTGTACCAGCAATCGATATTCCAGCAGCAATTGAAGCTGCAGCAGGAAGCAATATTGCAATCGGTGCTGAGAATATGTACTTTGAAGAAAAGTGGAGCTTATACAGGAGAAATCGCTCCTAACATGTTAACAGATCTTGGAGTAAAAATATGTTATTCTTGGACATTCTGAAAGAAGAGAATACTTTGCTGAAACAGATGAAAACTGTTAACAAGAAAAGTATTAAAAAGCTTTTGAACATGGAAATTACACCAATCGTTTGCTGTGGTGAAACTCTTGCTCAGAGAGAACAGGGAGTTACAATCGACTTCGTTCGCCAGCAGATCAAGATCGCATTCCAGGGAGTAAGTGCTGACCAGGCTAAGACTGCAGTTATCGCTTATGAGCCAATCTGGGCTATTGGAACAGGTAAAGTTGCAACTACAGAACAGGCTCAGGAAGTTTGCGCAGCAATCCGTGCATGTATCGCAGAAGTATATGATGAAGCTACAGCAGAAGCAATCCGCATTCAGTATGGTGGATCTGTATCTGCAGCCAGCGCACCAGAATTATTTGCACAGCCAGATATCGACGGTGGATTAGTTGGTGGAGCATCATTAAAACCAGACTTTGGTAAAATCGTAAACTATGAAATAAATTTGATTAATTAAATGATGGGTCCCTCGGATATTGAATATCCGGGGGAATTTTTTCTTTTTTATATAATGGTAGAATTCGTTAAAAGATTAAAGAAATAAAAGACTAGAAGCAAGCAATAAATCGGTTTATAATAAATAATAAGATCAAGTACAAAAAAGATTCCGAGAGTAGATGAAAAGGGGGGCATATGATATGGAGAAATACAAAAGAATTTTTGTCATTGTCTTAGATTCCTTAGGAATCGGAGAAAATGCCAGATGCAGCCAGATTTGGAGATCATGATGTAGACACCTTTGGGCATATCTGTGATATCGTGGGAACATTAAATATTCCAAATCTAAAAAAGCTTGGATTGTTAAATTTGCATCCAACAAAAGAAATGGAAGAAGAAAAACATCCAATTGCCTACTATACCAGATTAAAAGAAACTAGTAACGGAAAAGACACTATGACAGGTCACTGGGAGATGATGGGACTTAAGATCGAGAAACCATTTCTTACCTTTACAGACACAGGTTTTCCACCAGAATTGATCCATGAATTAGAAGAAAGATGTGGAAAGAAAGTTATTGGCAATAAATGTGCCAGTGGAACGCAGATTTTGGATGAATTAGGTGAAGAAGAGATTAAAAATGGTTCAATGATCGTATATACATCTGCCGATTCTGTGATGCAGATCTGTGGAAATGAAGAAACTTTTGATCTTAAGAATCTTTATCGCTGTTGTGAGATCGCAAGAGAGCTTACGATGAAAAATGAATGGAAAGTCGGAAGAATCATTGCAAGACCATATGTGGGAAAGAAAAAAGGCGAATTTGTAAGAACAAGCAATCGAAGGGATTATGCTTTAAAACCATTTTCAAGAACTGCTTTAAATGCATTAAAAGATGAAGGATTTGACGTAATTTCAGTAGGAAAGATCAATGATATTTTCTGTGGAGAAGGAATCACAAAAGCATATCATTCTGAAAGCTCTGTGCATGGAATGCAGCAGACCGTGGATGTATGCAAAGAAGATTTTCATGGACTTTGTTTTACCAATCTGGTAGACTTTGATACACTCTGGGGACATCGAAGAAATCCAGTCGGCTATGCAAAAGAGATCGAGAAATTTGATGTTGGTTTAGGAAATCTGTTAGAAGTTTTAAAAGAAGATGATTTATTGATCATCACCGCAGATCATGGAAATGATCCAACTTATACCGGAACAGATCATACAAGAGAATACACACCATTTATCGCATATTCAAAGTCTATGAAAGAAAATGGAAGGCTAGAAGATCAAGATACATTTGCAGTAATCGGAGCTACAATCGCAGATAATTTTGGTGTTACGATGCCAGAAGGAACGATCGGAATATCTTTATTAAGTCAATTAAAATAGTACAACTGAAATAAAAACACCACAGAAGGAAATAAAAGATCTCCTGTGGTGTTTTGTTTATAATTTGGTATGTATATTATTCATCTAAAATCGAATCCATAAAAGAAATAATACCAGCTTCCACCTCATCTTTGATTTCATCATAATTATGAATTTCATGGCGGTAACCAGAATAAACACGAGTTTTTACTGTATGTCCAGTATCTACAAGCCAGTTGGTAACTTCATAAATACCTTTTCCATATTCACCAACAGGATCCTGATCTCCACCGATATTATAAATCGGAAGATCAGAAGGAATCTTGCCAGCCCATTCGGTACCAGTGATCGCTTTCATCATCTGAACAAAATAAAGCAGAGATTGATTTGTAGTTGGCCGGGTAAATGCATCAAATGGATCTTCTGCATGATCTCGCTGAACATAAGGATCAGAACAGATCCATTCATTGCCTATGGAAATATTACCACAACGTTCACACATCCAGCCCATTAGATCAGCAGTAAAGGAAGGGTCAGATTCTTTCCCTTTTCCTTCAGCTACAGCAGCCAATAAGGCAGATTCAGCTTCTGTAGCACCACGGAAATGACCAGCTGTACCACAGATTGTGATTCCTGCAAGTTCTTCTCCATATTTTGCAGCAAAATCTCTCGTAATAAAAGATCCCATGCTGTGTCCAAACATAAAATAAGGAAGATCAGGATACATTTTGCTGACGATTTCTTTTAACTTATGTTCATCTTCCATCATCGTATGGAAACCAGCATCACCCCAGTCACCCCAGGTATCGTTATACATTGCAGTTTTTCCATGTCCAACATGGTCATCTGCAGCAACGATATACCCTGCATCCATAAATTTTACGATCATATGGAAATAACGACGGGAATGTTCACCAAAGCCATGGATCACCTGTACAATTCCTTTTGGTTTGCAGGCAGGTACATAAACCCAACCTTGCACCTCATCACGGCCATTAAAGGAATGAAAACTAACTTCATGAAGCATACTAAGCACCTCCAAATCTGTAAAAACTAATATGCAAGCAAAGAAAAGACGAATCAACATATTAGTTATATAAAATTGTATCTGAATATATTATACTCCAGATTAAAATGTACGTCCATAAATACAATCATATAATAGTTGAATTTCAAGAAGAAAATCGTTATAATATTAACGGACATAAAATAAGATTAATTTTTGGGAAATGAAGGAGAAAATAATGAGTAAAAAACCAACAGTCCTGATGATTTTAGATGGATATGGATTAAATGAAAACAAAGAAGCCAATGCAGTAGCAGAAGCAAAGACTCCTGTAATGGATAAATTAATGAAAGAATACCCATTCGTAAAAGGAAATGCATCTGGAATGGCAGTAGGACTTCCAGAAGGTCAGATGGGTAACTCTGAAGTAGGGCATATGAATATGGGTGCAGGACGCATCGTATATCAGGGAATTAACAAGAATCACAAAAGAGATCCAGGTGGAGATTTCTTTAAGAACGAAGCAATGTTAGAAGCATTGAAAAACTTGCAAGAAGAATGGTTCTGCATTACATTTTATGGGACTTCTTTCTGATGGTGGTGTACACAGCCACAATACACATTTATATGGCGTTCTTGAAATGGCTAAGAGAAATGGTCTAGAGAATGTATATGTTCATTTATTCTTAGATGGACGTGACACAGCTCCAACATCAGGAAAAGGATTCATCGAAGAATTATTAGCGAAGATGAATGAGATCGGAGTAGGTAAAGTGGCATCTATCTCTGGACGTTACTATGCAATGGATCGTGACAATCGTTGGGATCGTGTACAGAAAGCATACAATGCGATCGTTATGGGACAGGGAAATACAGCTGACAGTGCGATCGATGCAATTGATGCTTCTTACAAAGAAGATGTTACAGACGAATTCGTGGTACCAACAGTTATTGTTGAAAATGGTGAACCAGTTGCAACATTAAAAGAAAACGATTCCGTTATTTTCTATAACTTCAGACCAGACCGTGCAAGAGAGATCACACGTTCTATTTGTGATGATAAATTCGACAGTTTTGATCGTCCAAACGGATACTTCAAGACAACATTTGTATGCTTCACAGAATATGATGTGACAATCCCTAACAAATTAGTGGCATTCCATAAAGTAGAGATTAAGAATACATTCGGAGAATTCCTTGCAAAACACGGATTAAAACAGCTAAGATTAGCTGAGACAGAGAAATACGCTCATGTAACATTCTTCTTTAACGGTGGAGTTGAAGAACCAAATGAAGGAGAAGACAGAATCTTAGTAAAATCTCCAGCAGTCGCAACATATGACCTTCAGCCAGAGATGAGTGCTCCAGAAGTTGGTGCAAAACTTGTAGAGGCAATCAAATCTGACAAATATGATGTGATCATTATGAACTTTGCAAACAGCGATATGGTAGGACATACAGGAATCGAAGAAGCAGCGATCAAAGCCGTAGAAGCAGTTGACAAATGCGTTGGAGATGCTGTAGAAGCGATCAAAGAAGTAAATGGACAGATGTTTATCTGTGCTGACCACGGAAATGCAGAGCAGTTAAAAGACTATGAAACAGGAGCTCCATTTACAGCACATACAACAAATCCAGTACCATTTATCCTTGTAAATGCTGAAGAAGGATTAAAATTAAGAGAAGGTGGATGCTTAGCTGATATCGTACCTACATTAATCGAGTTAATGGGAATGGAACAGCCAGCAGAAATGACAGGAAAATCCCTGATCGTAAAATAAGATCTTAAAAAGACATCTTGAAAGAATCAAGAGAACAAGATATAATAAGAATAACGGCAAAGGCGCTTATGCAGTATAGCATAAGTGCCCTTTTTTTCTTAAAGGAGGTGTCCGATATGGATGTATACGAAAAATTAGAAGAATTACAGGAAAAAGCACTGCATGATGACACAATACGAAAGACATTTATTAAAAAACAAGGGAAGAAAAAGAACCGATTCTTGCCTTTTGCAAGCAATGTCAGGAACTAGGATATGAGATTTATCCGATGGAACTGATCAATGCTGGAGAAGAATTTTACGCAACAATGAGAAGAAGTACGAATGGTGGAGGAGAGAACTCACCAAAATTAAGTGGTGAAGATGATATGTACGAATTGTTTTATGACAGCGATCAAATAAGTGCATTGATAAGAATGCTTTGACATTCATGCAAGTAATATTTTCTTAAGAGAGATTCCGCAGGTAAGGATCAATGAACTATGCAAAGATACGTTGCTTCCTTATGCGAAACGATTAAATATTGACTATGTGTGGGTACATGGAGCTGCTACTGTGTTAGAAGCAACTTTTGCACATTCATTAAATATGATCGGAACTCCAGTGCTTGTCGTGGAGATGGGCGTTGGAATGCGCGTGACAAAAGAGTACTGCAAACAATTAGTGGATGGTAATTTTTGTAGAGATGAAAGATCTTGGAATGTGGCAAGGAGAAGTTATTACACCGAAAGATCCGTTGATCTCCACGGATGGAGAAGTCCACTATCTGAATGCGGGATATGCAGGAATCATTTCTTCCAACGGTAGAACATTGGACAAATGTTAAAAAGGGAGATAAGATTGGAGAAATTCTAGATCCATTGGAGAGCGTTGTGAAAGAAGAATTATATTCAGAATGTGACGGAATATTATTTACACTAAGAGAATATCCGGTTGTATATGAAAATGTAGAAGTGGCAAAAGAATTTGCAATGCCATATATTATGTTAAGAAATCCAAAACCTTATGATACGACAACTCTGAATTATGAATGGCAGGTATGGGGAACACAGGCATTTTCGATTTATACACCGGGAACAGATCAGGTTGATGTAAAACAGGCACGTTACGGAATTGATGCAGTGATCCGATTTCTTGCATATCATGGACTGATCCATATGAAGGTGAATAGGGGATACCGTTCAAGGATTGTAGAAGAAAATGAACTTGTAACGGTAAGAACAAAGACTTCAGGGATCCTTGTCTTGAAAGTAAAATGTGGAGATCATTTAAGTGTAGGAGATGAGATCGCAGAGATCATAGATACCTATGAAGGAGATGTGATTGAAGTGATCAAGTCGCCATGCGAGGGATGTTTGTTTTATCATGGATCCAATCCATTGATCTACTCGAATACTGCAATTGCAAAGATCATAAAGGATACAGATTTTATTTAAATGAATCTTGACGTATAAAATAAACTCTGTTAAAATGCCACTTAGTGATAAAGTAAAATATGATAGGGCATTGCGTATGCAATGCTACGGTTTGGACATCCATAATCCATTTTAAGTAAGGATTATGGATGTTTTTTGGCCTATAAAATAAGATTTGGAAAGGAGTTTTTATGGAAAACTATTTATTTGAAAAAATGTCAGTTCCAAAGGCATATATGAAACTTGCACTGCCAGTGGTATTAAGTATGATCGTATCATTAGTATATAACATGGTAGATACCTATTTTATCGCCCTGACAGGAGTGCAGGAACTGGTCGCCGGAGTGTCACTCGTAGCACCGATGTTTACCTTAATGATCGCATTTGGAGATATCTTCGGACTTGGAGGAAGTTCCGCGATTTCAAGATTGTTAGGAGAGAAGAAAGATAACGAGGCAAAGAAAACATGCGCATTCTGTATCTGGATATCTTTGGTATTTGGACTATGTATCAGTGCAATCCTATTATTATTCCGTACACAGATTCTCGGATTATTAGGAGTTGGCAAAGATACATACCAGTATGCCAATGCCTACTACACATGGATTGCGATTGGTGCAGTATCTATCATTTCAGCATGGTGCCAAGCAATATCCTAAGAACCGAAGGGATTAGCAGTCCAGTCAATGGCAGGATCAATTATTGGTTCCATTGTAAAATATCATCTTTGACCCAATCTTTATCTTTGGATTAAACCAGGGGGCAGCAGGAGCCGCCATGGCAACAGTTCTTGGAAATATCATTGCAGATATTTATTATGTATATGCGGTGGTGAAGAAATCAAAGAGACTGACATGTTCTCCATCCATATGAGGTCACAGGAAGAAGGATCAGAGATATCTTAATGATCGGAATTCCAGCATCGATCACAAATATCATGCAGACCTTTATGATGGTCATGACCAATAATTTTTTACTTACATATGGAACAGATAAAGTCGCAGCGATGGGAATCGCATTAAAGGTTAATATGATCACAGCCTTAGTACTCGTAGGATTTGCCTTCGGAGGACAGCCGCTGGTCGGATACAACTACGGGGCTAAAAATGAAAAAAGATTAAAAAATATCCTGAAATTTGCATATTTATTTGAAATGGGATTAGGACTATTATTTACGATTCTCATGTGTATTTTCGCACCACAGATCATCAAGGTATTTATGGATAAACCAGATATCATAACAAATGGAGCCATGATGTTAAGATTCCAGCAGATCGGAATGACCTTTATGTCCGTGAGCCTGATCTCAACCTGCGTATGTCAGGCCGTTGGAAATGCAGGAGGAGCTTTTGTTTTATCCATTAGCAGACAGGGTGTGATCTATGTATTAGCACTTTTTATCATGTCAAATGTGTTTGGATATACAGGAGTTTTGGTATCACAGGCGTGTTCAGACGTGGTTACAGCATTGATCGCAGCAGTTATTATGCTTAAGATCATGAAAAAACTTACAAATAAAAATGAATAAATATACGTTGCAAGAAGAGATCAAAAAAGCTGACAGTTTTACCATGTCAGTTTTTTTACAATTCTAAGAAACTTTTTCAAAGCTTCACTTGGCTCATTTGCATACATTAATCCATAAGGCAGAGTCAGATCTGTATTCAGAGGAATCGTAACAATATGTTGATTATCAAGATCATGCATAGAAATTTGTTTGTGATCACAAAGAGGGTGGTTCTTAGGAATGGCACAACAAATTGGTGTCCTGTCAAGTTCAAGAAACTGACAAAGTCTCTTCCAGTCAGCAGGCCCATAAATACCTTCAAACAGATCATATTTGCTTCCAAGAACGGAAAATGTTTCTCCTCTTTGCTGGTAGTCCGTCATTGGGAGAATTTCTATTTTTAAATCTGGATATTGCCCAATTTGGAAGCAACACAAAAACGATCATAAAAGATGAAAACAGCATGGTCATGATGAATACTTTTTCTTTCTGAAGATCGTTGTTGCGTCCTCCTTGGAAACAGAACAAACGTACGGCTCCAGTAGATGGAGTAACATTGGCTACTACAGAACCTTTCTTTGGATCTTTTGCTTCCTTTGCTCCCATAATCACACCGACAGCTCCGTCTTCTTCTCCTTGTGTCAGTTTTGCTTTGACCGAATAATTATCTTCTTTTTTGATGTTTGTAATACCGATATTATCACCAGCTCCTGATAACTGGATCTTATCATTGTCTACTTTTCCATTCCCTGTAAATGTCCAATCTATCGCCTGCTGCTGTAATTGTGCTGCATTTACAGTTACATGATTGTATGCTGTTACTGGCGCGATAGAAGTGACACTGACTACACTTGCCATCATTATTGCTACTAATCTTGGGCTAACTTTCCTCATATTTTTTCCCTTTCTTTGTAGAAAAAGGACGATCTAACTATAATCGTCCTTTTTCGATCAAAAAACAATAGTTCTATGCTTATGCTTTCACTAATTGTAATATCTTGTCTACGTTTGCTCTTCCTCGCTTAATACCAAGACCTATGACAACACAAAGTATCACACTGATGATCGTAATGATCACTCCAGCTACACCAAATACTGTAAATGGCATTTTACTTTGGACACCTAGTCCCCAATACGCAAGTATGATTTCCGATAGAAGATAGAATAATGAGATTGCGAATCCATTTTTTGAGGTTATTGAGCATTTGTGTCTGAAATTCAATTTCTTTTAACTGCTGTGCTCTTGTTTGTGTTATCATAATATACTTCCTTTCTTAGTATTTTAATCCTGGGTTAAAGAATCCGATCATAACTCCGATAAATGCTACAACTACTAAGATCAACATTGTAACAACTGGAGATACTTTTTCTTGGACATTAACCACCAACAGAAGATTACAAAAGCTGCTGTTAAGAATCCTGGATATACTCCGTCTAACTGATTCTGAAGATTTAAGAATTCTTTTCCTGCACTGTTTACAAGATGGAATGATGTTTTACTGATACCCATGTTGCTGCTACAGATCCAACAACCATTGTTCCTAACATAACGATTGCTTCACGGATCGCGGTTGCTTGCTCACCAACCAGGATATCTACGGCTTTTCCACCCAGTTCATATCCTTTGAAGTATAAGAACTTCATTCCAAATGCCATGATCAAGTTCCATGCTACGATATAGAAGATCGGTCCTACGACAGATCCACCTGTTGATAATCCCAGTGCGATACCAAGTAAGATAGGAATTAATGTACCTACAACTAAGGAATCACCAATACCTGCTAAAGGTCCCATAAGACCGGCACGGATACCATTGATTGCTTCTGCATCGATATCTTCATTTCCATTTGCTTTTGCTTCCTCAAGACCAGCTGTGATACCTACGATGATAGATCCAACCTGTGGTTCTGTATTAAAGAAAGCTGTGTATGTATTCATTGCTTCTTTCTGTTCTTCTTTTGTATCATATAACTCTTCTACCAATGGAAGCATTGCACACAGATAACCAAATGTCTGCATATGTTCCTGAGAGAAACATGTTAAGTTTCCATAAGCCCAGTTACGGAATGATTTATTTAACGCTTTTTTAGATAGTTTTTCTCTGCCATATTAAATATCCTCCTCGTCATCATCGTCAAAGGAACCGCCAGAAGCTAAGGCTGCTTCTTTTGCTCTGATTCCTACCATTTTAATGTTGTAGTAAATAATTGCGAACATTGCTGCTACAACTGTTACTGATACAAGGTTTAATCCCATACTTGCTGCTAATGTAAATCCGAAGAAGAATGGTATAAAGTCAACTGCTTTTGTTACTACCTGTTTTAATAAGATCGCAATACCTACGCAAGGAAGTAAGCTACCTACTGTAAACAGTGTTTTCATTGCAATTCCATCCATTGGTAATGTTGTTTTGATCGCTTCTACAACTGGAACTCCTAATTTACACATTACAACTGCTGGTAAGAAGCTGCAGATGATATGAGAAATCCATGGAAGAACCATATCTACAACGTATAATCTCTTGAATTCACCTTTTTCAACGGCCTGCCATCCAATGTGCTGCCATACAAGGTTGATCGTTGCTGTTCCATAGAATAATACTGTACCGATTGTTCCTACCATTGCTCCAAATGATGTTGCCATGGAGATACCTTTTGCTGATGCAGGATCTAATCCGTATGAATTTAATGCTAACATTGCCAGTGGAATACCGATATAAGATACGGCACGAACGTCTGCTGATACAGTTCCTCCTGGTGTAACCAATGCGATATATACAACCTGCATTGCCGCACCGACTAAAACACCTGCCTGAATATCTCCAAGTACGATACCACAGACAAGACCTGCAACTAATGGTCTTCCTAATGTGTAGTTACCAATGGTTGTACCTCCCATACCAGGCATACTGGATAAGCAGGCAAAATACCTAAAATGATTGCTTGTAACCAACTAATTGTCATAATAGTTTCTCCTCTCTATTGGTTTTTTAGTTAAATCCAAACTGACCTCTGAATTTGTCCCATGTTCCGATGGACGCTTCTTTGATCAGTGCGAATTCGATTTCATAACCAGCTTTGCTGATCGCTTCTAAAGCTTCTGCTTCTTCCTGTGTAATAGATTGGTTATTACCAAGTTTGACAGCTTCCGGTCTGTCATTACATGGTCCTACGATTACTTTCTTTACATCACTTGGAACAAATCCATCATCCACTAAGATCTTCTTCATCTGGATTGGATCTTTTGTGATCAGGAAGTAATTGTCTTTGCTGTCTAATACTTTCTGGTTTTTCTTTTTCCATGCTTCATATGTCCAAACAAATGTTTTCTTTGTGCTGGCACTCTTGTATGCCATCTTAAGTGCATCTGTTGTTGCTGCTTTGTCGTTCACTGCGATCAGCCCATCGCATGGATACTCTAGTGACCAACGTGTTACTGTCTGACCATGGATCATACGGTCATCAATTCTTAAAAATGAAACTGACATATTTTTTTCCTCCTTAAAATTTAAATATCGTCTTCTTCATCATCGTTTGCTGATGTCATAACAAATTCTTTAACTGCATCTTTTGCCTCATTGATCAAGCTGTCTTTTAGCATGTCTGTGTCTACGCCGTCTTTCATTAATGTTGCTGTCAATGCCATTGCCAGGTTCATTCCACCAAAGATCACTGTCTGACCGATCAGTCCTTTATTTGATACCTGTTCAATTGCATTTGTAAGAGGTGATCCACCCACAATGTCACCAAGAAGAATGATCTCATCGTCTTCTGTGATCTTGCTGATCGCATTGCTGAATTTCTCTGCGAATTCATCAGCACTCATTCCGTCCTCTAATCCGACGCTGATCACGTCTTCTCTTTCTCCACCAGCTAACATCTTAAGTACACTGTGAAGTCCTGGTGCAAATGTTCCGTGGCTGACTAATACTACGTATTTCATCCTCTTCTCCTTTCTTATTCCTATCTCTTATTTACAAACTTATTCTACCAAGCATGTAAAAAAAAGGACATCTGTAAATTGTCATGACTTTCAATTTACAAATGTCCTTTTTTATGTGACAAATGTCATATTCGTGTTTTATTTGTTTTGATTTTCTTATTGTTACTGATTTAAAAACTTATCAATCTCTTGTTTTAGTTTCAAGATATTGGAATCAAATTCTTCTTCATCTGTAAGAATTCTTGTCATCTCACTGTCAATCTTTTGGTAGGCTTCATTGTATCTTCGGAATTTTGGAATCTGCAAGGCATTGTTCATGAGTTCATCTAACAATTTCATTTTATCTGTCATATTCTCACCCATGCTTTTTTCTAATACCTGCTGTGCTTGTTTTGAATTCGTCACAGCTTTTAATGGTGAGATTCCCTGACGATACTGAAAGATCTTTTGCTGTGTCTTTGTTTCATAACATAATTTCTTTAAAAACTGCCATGCCATATCTCCTTGCTTGGTCTGATTGCTGATTCCCATCAGCAGATTATCTACCTGTGTCTTATTCTCTCCATCTGGTCCGGAAGGGAGTCTGATACAATCCCATTTGAAATCAAAGTATTTATTGATCTTCCATGGATATGGTTTATACGTTCTAAATTCTGAAAATGTCATAGGACGAAATGCAATATTTCCAGAATCAAAATCATCAGATGTCAGATTTCGAAAAGATGATATTTTTTCAATCTTCTTTGTAAAGAGGATTGCATTTTCAATTGGTTCGGATGACAAGTTGCATTTTGTTCCACTTTGATTAAACAATGTTCCGCCATTGCTCAGAGTTGCATCATTCCATTTATAATTATATACACCAAATTGGTCTAAACGGCCATCTCCATCGGTATCTTTGGTTACTTTTTGACAGATCTTATAAAAATCATCCCAAGTCCAGTGATTCCCTGGCATTTTGATATGCTCTTTTTTTAGTAGTGTCTTATTGACTAGCATCAAAGTTGGTACACTTTCGTATGGAAGAGCATATTGCGTTCCCTTATAGGTTCCAGCATCATAACTTCCTTCATAATAGTTGCTTTTTTTGAACGCTTTATCAATCTTTGTATAGGAGTCTAAGTTCTTTAACATTCCTACGGATGAAAATATGCTAAAATCTTCTGGCAAGACCATAAAAACATCTGGCAGATCTCCTTTTAGTGCCTTTTGTGACAGCCATTCTGAATAATCATCTTTCATCACACCACTTTCGTATTTGATCGTGACATTCGGATATTCTTTTTCAAATTCTTTGATTACTTGATCGATCATCTGATAGCAATTATCATCTGGAACATCCCACTTGTTTCCTGCAAACATTCCAAAGGTTAAAACAATTTTTTGTTGTTTGGGATAGATCACAAATCCAATAGATAACAGGCTTATGACCAATCCAACTGCAATCAGTCGTTTCCACCATTTTTCTAGTTTTTGTTTCATCTATCTTCTCCCGTATTTCGCTGATCCTGATTGTACTTCCCAAATTGCAAGCTGAGTTCTATCTCTTAAATCTAGTTTATTTAAGATCGTGCTGAGATAATTTCGTACTGTTCCTTCGGACAGGCTTAACTCGGCTGAGATTTCTTTATTCGACAACCCTCTTCCGACTAATTTAATGATCTCCCATTCTGCTTCTGTGATTTCTTCTACATTCTGTGCATGAATCGATGTATCATAATTGCTTTGTGCCATTTCAGAAAAGAAATCAACCACTTTTGTCGCTACCTCTGGATTGATCATGGCTCCGCCACTATGAACTGTCTTGATTGCTTTTTCTAATTCGTCCATAGAGATTCCTTTTAACAGATAACCGCTTGCTCCATGTTTTAATGCATTGTATACATACTCATCATCATCGAACGTTGTCAAAATAATGATCTTGACATCTGGATATTGTTCTTTGATGATCTGTGTACATTGCACTCCATCCATTTCTGGCATACGCACATCCATTAAAATAACATCTGGCTTGTCTTTCCTGACTTCCTGAATGACTTCTCTTCCGTCCTTGGCAGTTGCAGTAACTTCGATTCCTTCTTTCATCTCAAGTACGATCTGTAAACTTTGTCTGATCAGTTCCTGATCATCTGCTATCATTACTTTAATCATAGTTTTTCACCCCATCTGATCGGTATTCTTGCTGTGACTTTAAATCCATTACTTCCATCATATTCTACAGTTCCTTTTAACATCTTGATCCTCTCTTCGATATGGATCAATCCAAATCCTGTAT
>ENA-OQDT01001108-OQDT01001108.1-human-gut-metagenome-genome-assembly--contig:-NODE-1108-length-16471-cov-5.808860_pt1 | contig 16471 bp, 19 predicted proteins | sample MGYA00242786_ERZ504617 | MGnify/ENA primary metagenome ERZ504617 (study PRJEB26092, sample SAMD00036337) | human gut metagenome | host: Homo sapiens | study: EMG produced TPA metagenomics assembly of...
AACAGAAAAAGTATAATGAATATCAGAGAGGTTGTTTGTTATTTAACAAACCTTTCTTCCGTCCGGAACTGATTGTTGTTGATGTACCGTACTCTCCACTTGAGACAAAGATGCGTAAGATGGCAAAAGAGGTTGGTTGTAAGACAATGAATGGTCTTGGAATGATGCTCTTCCAGGGAGCTGCAGCATTCAAACTGTGGACAGGACAGGATATGCCGATCGAGCACATGAAAGAAGTTCTGAACATCAGATATGAGGACTAGCAACAGTTGCTACAACAGCAACAGGATTAATTTCCTATAACATGCTGTTCTATATTTATGGTATTATTTATATTGTACTTTTTGTTCTTGTGATGCTGTTCCTACTTCCGGATGCAGACCAGATGCGTTGCTGGTCGCATATCGTGTGAACAGTAACACAGAAGGCAGCAGGCAAGAAAGAAGGACTGATTGACACTTAAGAAAATTTAAGGAAGGTAAAATCATGAATACAGTAAAAGTAAGAAATATTGAAATTGGCGCTGGAATCCCGAAAATCTGTGTACCTATTGTTGGCGTAACAAGAGAAGAGATTCTTGCAGCAGCCGAGAATATCAAGTCAACAAAGGCTGATGTTGTTGAGTGGCGTGTTGACTGGTATGAAGATATCTTTGATTTTGCAAAGACAGAGGCGACAATGCAGGCACTTCGTGAGGCGCTTGGTGAGATGCCGATCCTTTTCACATTCCGCACATCCAAAGAAGGTGGAGAAAAAGCAATCGAGACAGGGGCTTATGTTGAACTGAATCAGAATGCAGCAAAGACAGGACTTATTGACCTTGTAGACGTAGAGGCATTTACAGGAGATGAGTCTGTGAAGGCTGTTGTTGAGACAGCACATGCAAATGGAGTAAAAGTGATCGCTTCGAACCATGACTTCCACAAAACTCCTGCAAAAGAGGAAATCGTATCCCGTTTGAGAAAAATGCAGGATCTTGGAGCAGATATTCCGAAGATCGCCGTGATGCCACAGAATACGAAAGATGTTCTTACACTTCTTGCAGCGACAGAAGAGATGGCAAGAGAGTATGCGGACCGTCCGATCATTACAATGTCTATGTCAGGAACAGGTGTGATCAGCCGTCTCTGTGGAGAAGTCTTTGGTTCTGCACTGACATTCGGAGCAGTTGGAAAAGTATCTGCACCGGGGCAGATAGGAATTGAAGATCTGACAACAGTAATTGGATTACTTCATAAAAGCTTGTAAATAAAGAAATCAGTAAAATGAAGAAAAGGACAGTATTTTTACGGTATAGATAGAAAAAAACGGAAAATGCTGTCTTTTTTCTTACAAAAAGTTAAAAAAATAACAAAGAAAAACAGAGTGGATTCTGTTTTTTGTATTGATACGAGAAAATAATTATGCTATAATCAATTCAATTTAAAAGGTTAAAGTAGTACCTTACAAAAATATAAAAAGGATGAGAGGGACGGATATGAGCTTTATTTCATATTTAGTAAATGGACTAAGTCTTGGCAGTGTCTATGCGTTGATCGCGCTTGGATACACAATGGTATATGGAATCGCCAAGATGTTGAACTTTGCACATGGTGATGTGATCATGATCGGTGCATATGTAGCTTTGATCACGATGAAGCAGGCAGGACTTCCTACCTGGGTGGCAATCCTGATTTCAATCATTGCCTGTACAGTACTTGGTGTTCTGATGGAGCGTGTGGCTTACAAACCACTTCGTAATGCAGCATCTTCACTTGCTGTACTGATCACAGCAATCGGTGTCAGCTATCTGCTTCAGAATGTAGCACTTCTGATCTTCGGTGCGAATGCACAGACATTCCCATCTGTTATCAAGTGGAGTGGACTTTCACTTGCAGATGGTAAGCTGAATATTTCAGGAGAGACAATTGTTACGATCGTAGTTTGTGTCGTTATTATGATCGCATTGATCACATTTGTTCATAAGACAAAACCAGGACAGGCGATGCGTGCAGTATCAGAGGATAGAGGCGCAGCGCAATTAATGGGTATCAATGTAAACGCAACAATTGCTCTTACATTTGCAATTGGTTCCGGATTGGCAGCAGTAGCCGGTGTGCTTTTGTGTTCTACTTACCCGAGCCTGACACCATATACCGGTGCGATGCCTGGTATCAAAGCGTTCGTTGCAGCTGTATTTGGAGGAATCGGTTCTATTCCGGGTGCATTTATCGGAGGAATTCTTTTGGGAATCATCGAGATACTCAGTAAGGCATACATTTCTTCCCAGCTTGCAGATGCGATCGTGTTCGCAGTTCTGATTGTTGTGTTGCTTGTGAAGCCTACAGGACTTCTGGGCAAGAAGATTCAGGAGAAAGTGTAGGTGGATGGAATTATGTTGAAGAATATGAATAAAACAAAGAAAAGTAATCTCATCACTTATGCGATCGTGATTGTAGCTTTCGTAGTGATGCAGACTTTGAGTAGTACAGGAAGTATTTCCAGTCTTCTGACAGGACTTCTTGTTCCGCTTTGTACATATATTATCCTGGCTGTTTCTCTGAACCTTGTAGTAGGTATTCTCGGAGAACTTAGCCTTGGACATGCCGGATTTATGTGTGTGGGAGCATTTTCCAGCGCATTTTTCTCAAAATGTATGAGAGATGTGATCGAGAATTCGATTGTAAGATTTTTGCTTGCTTTGCTGATCGGTGTTGTAGTGGCTGCAATCTTCGGTGTTATCATCGGAATCCCGGTACTTCGTCTGAAAGGTGATTACCTTGCAATCGTTACACTTGCATTTGGTGAGATTATCAAAAACCTTGTAAATGTTCTTTATATTGGAAAGGATTCCAAAGGATTTCATTTCGCGACAAAGGACGTTATGGCACTTGACATGGATCCGGACGGAACAGTTATCCTGAACGGTCCTCAGGGAATCACAGGAACTCCGAAGGATTCAACATTCCTGATCGGATTTATCCTGATCATGGTGACATTATTTATCGTACTGAATCTGGTTAATTCCAGAGACGGACGTGCGATCATGGCAATTCGTGATAATGTAATTGCAGCTGAGTCTATCGGAATCAATGTAACAAAATATAAGCTGATGGCATTTACAATTTCAGCAGCTATGGCCGGTGCAGCAGGAGTTCTGTATGCACACAACCTGTCAACACTGACAGCAAATACAAACAACTTTGGATACAATATGTCCATCACGATTCTTGTCTTTGTAGTACTTGGTGGAATCGGAAATATCCGTGGATCTATTATTGCAGCAGTTATCCTGACACTCCTTCCGGAGCTTCTCCGTGGACTGTCTGATTACCGTATGTTGATCTATGCAATCGTTCTGATCATTATGATGCTCTTTAACTGGGCACCAAAGGCAATCGAGTGGAGAGAGAAGTATCTTCATTTTGGAAAGAAAAAGGAGGCTTAAGTAAGAATGAGTACATTATTAGATGTAAAAAATCTTGGAATCTCTTTCGGTGGTCTCCGTGCGGTAAATGACTTTGACCTCAAGATTCAGAAAGAGGAACTTTATGGATTGATCGGACCGAACGGTGCCGGTAAGACAACTGTATTCAACCTTCTGACTGGTGTATACAAACCGGATTCCGGAAAGGTTCTTTTGGACGGAAAGGATCTTACAGGAAAGAAAAATATTGAGATCAGTAAGGCCGGAATTGCAAGAACATTCCAGAACATCCGTCTTTTCAAAGAACTGACTGTTCTTGATAATGTTAAAGTAGGACTTCACAACCATCATCATTACTCTACGATTGAAGGAATTTTAAGACTTCCGAATTATCGTAAGGTAGAAAAAGAGATGGATGAAAAGGCAATGGAGCTTCTGAAGGTATTCGATCTTGAGAAGTTTGCGTCATATAAGGCTGCAAACCTTCCTTACGGACAGCAGAGAAAACTGGAGATTGCCAGAGCACTTGCGACGGATCCAAAGCTTCTTCTTTTGGATGAGCCGGCAGCAGGAATGAACCCGAACGAGACAGGAGAACTGATGGATATGATCCGTTTCGTAAGAGATGAGTTCCATATGACGATCCTTCTGATCGAACATGATATGAAACTGGTAAGTGGTATTTGCGAGGAGCTGACAGTACTCAACTTCGGTGAAGTACTTGCACAGGGCAAGACAACAGATGTACTGAATGATCCTCAGGTAATCAAGGCATATCTGGGAGAATAGGGGGAGATAACAATGGCAATGCTTGAAGTCAAAGACTTAGAAGTATATTATGGAATGATCCAGGCAATCAAAGGCATTTCCTTTGAGGTAAATCAGGGAGAGGTTATTGCACTGATCGGCGCAAACGGAGCCGGAAAGACAACAACACTTCATACAATCACAGGACTTCTTTCTCCAAAAAAAGGTTCTGTTATGTTTGAAGGAACTGATATCACAAAGATTCCGGCGCATAGGATCGTGTCTATGGGAATGGCTCACGTTCCGGAAGGACGAAGAGTTTTCGCTGAACTGAGTGTTTATGAAAACCTGAAAATGGGCGCCTATACAAGAAAAGATAAAAATGAGATCGAAGAGAGTCTTGCAAATGTTTATAAGAGATTCCCACGTCTGGAAGAGAGAAGAAATCAGATGGCCGGAACACTCAGTGGTGGAGAGCAGCAGATGCTTGCCATGGGACGTGCATTGATGTCTAAACCGAAGATCATTCTGATGGATGAGCCATCCATGGGACTTTCCCCAATCTTTGTAAATGAGATTTTTGATATTATCCAGGCAGTAAGTGAGAGTGGAACAACAGTACTTCTTGTAGAACAGAATGCAAAGAAAGCTCTTTCTATCGCAGATCGCGCCTATGTTCTTGAGACTGGTAAGATCACAATGTCAGGAAATGCAAAAGACCTGCTGGAAGATGAAGCAGTTAAGAAAGCATATTTAGGAGAATAGGAGGCGATTCGGGTGAGCAACAATATTGTAATCACAATGGCAAGACAGTACGGAAGCGGCGGTAAGACAATCGGAGCTATGCTTGCAAAAGAGCTTGGAATCAACTGTTATAGCAGAGAAATCCTGCGTATGGCATCCGAAGAAAGCGGAATCAACGAGAGACTCTTCGGTATGAGTGATGAGAAGATGAAGGGAGCCGGATGGTTTAAAATCCTGAGTCGTCCATACGATGGAGAACTTCTTTCACCGGAAGAAAAAGGTTTTGTTTCAGAAGAAAATATCTTCAACTATCAGGCAAAGATCATCAAAGATCTTGCTGAGAAAGAATCCTGCGTAATCGTTGGAAGATGTGCAGATTATGTTCTGAAAGACAATCCAAATGTTGTCAGTGTGTTTGTTCATGCAGATGAGAAATTCTGTCTTGATCGTGCGATGGAGCGTAACAGCATGACAGAAAAAGAAATGAAGAAATACATCGAGAAGACGGATAAGTTTCGCGGTGATTTCTATCGTTACCATACAGGACACGAGTGGGCAGATGCAAGAAACTATGACTTGTGCCTGAACAGCGGAAAACTTGGATTCCAGAAATGCGTGGAAGAAATTAAAGCATATATCAAGATCAGATTTGATCTGTAAATGAAAGAGAAAGCAGACACAAGAAACAAGTCTGCAAGGAGAAAGAGATGCGATTGCGTATCTCTTTCTTGCTATCTGAAAAGTGTTGCATGCATGCGACTTTTGTTCTTCCATCTGAAAAGCGTTGCATACAGGCGACATCATTCTACAAAATATGAACTGATATCATGCTATACTGTGACAGAAATAAAATAAGTGTAACTGTTCAGAGCCAACCTCCAAAATGCTACGCATTTCGTCGGTGTGGCGTATCCGCCAAATAAAATTTCAAAAACAGTTTTAAAAATGCAAGCATTTTATACCTGTTTTTGAAATTTTGCTTGGCTCTGAACAGTTACAAATAAGTTATTCAAATTACAGTTAGAAAAGGAGTAAAGTGATGTCAGGAAAAAAGAAAGAAGCATTTTATAGTAGGAATTATAATGGTTGCAATTATCGTCGCAGCAACAGCAACAATGATCTATTGTTACATAAACCGTTTTGATCCGCAGGAATATGTACAGGCATTTTTAGATGTATCTTATAAGCAGAAAACAGAATCCTATATAAAACGACAGGCATTTCCGAGAAAGAAGCAAAACAGATTTTCGAAGATAATCTGGATTATACAATAGAAAAATTTCCGGAGCATGTAATGACGGATGAGATGGCAGAAGAATATAGAGAACTGTTTGCAGATCTTGCAAAGAAGACATCTTATACTGTAGGAGAAGCAACCAGGGAAGAAAATGGAACTTATCAGGTTGTTCTTACAGTGAAACCAATCACATTGCTGAAGGATACTTATGCTGAATTTCAGGAGAAGGCACAGGAATATGCTACAAAAGTTTCAAACGATGTGATGAATGGACAGCCTATGCCAGAAGAAATACAGATGCAGACAGAAATCTATCAGATCTATTATGAGGTTCTAAGTCAGGCGGCAAAGAAAGGGTTGAATTACGGAAAACCAAATAAAATTGTTCTTCATGTAGAAAAAGATAAAGAGGGAAAATATGGGATCAGAAAAGCAGACATGCAAAATCTGGATCACCTATTGATCGAATCTGTCGAAGAAGAACAGTGTGAAGAAAACGGTTAAACAAGACAAACAGAGAAAAGAGTGGAAGAATTGGAAAGAAAAACAGAAGAGAAGATAATTCGAAAGAAAGAATTAAGAAGAAAAATAAAAGAAAAACTTTCTTTTACAACAGAAAAATACAGAAAAGAAGCAGACAGAAAAATTACAGAAAGCATTTTGAAACTGGAAGAATATCAGAGTGCAGGCTGCGTGTTCTGTTATGTAAGTACCGAAAAAGAAATGGATACATTTTCTGTATTGCAGGCGATTCTTCAATCAGGAAAACGTCTTGGAGTGCCAAAGTGTATGGAAAAAGGAATTATGAACGTATACGAAATCCATTCATTACAAGAGTTACATCCAGGTGCATATGGAATCCTTGAACCAAAAGAAGCCCCGGAAAGATTGATTCAGCCGGGAGCAATTGATTTTGCTTTAATTCCATGTATCAGCTGCGATAGAAGCGGAAGACGCCTTGGTCACGGAGGTGGATATTACGACAGATATCTAGAAAAGACACGTTGCGTGAAAGCAGTACTTTGCAGAGAGGAACTGCTTGTAGACGAAATTCCGGTGGAAGAACATGATCTGCGGATGGATCTTGTGATCTCTGAAAAAGGTTGTTATAAGATGTAAATAGGGAGGGACTGCAGTTACCCCCAAATGGATATTAACCAACAGCCCCTTCCATATCTGAAACTTATTTAATCATCTTTATCTTTGTGATCGGCCAGTAACGAAAGACTGCCTTTCCAAGAATCTTATCTTTGGATACATATGGATGAATCCAGTAGCGGGAATCTTTCGAATCATTTCTATTATCTCCCATCACAAAATAGCATCCTTCCGGTATGGTATAAGGACCATAATTTCCGACCATATATTCTTTCGTCTCTACATCTTCAAGAGGCTCAGAAGAACCATCAATGTAGATGTGACCGTCACGAATCTCCACGGTTTCACCAGGAAGTCCGATGATACGCTTGATAAAAAGCTGGCTTTCATCATCAGGATACTTAAAAATGATTATATCATAACGCTCAGGATCCTTGGTTAAATAAGAAAGCCGGTTACCAACCACACGATCTCCGGTCATGATGGTGTTTTCCATTGAACCGGAAGGAATCTGTGCATTGACGATTAGAAAATTATCAACAAATAAAGCAATAGCAACAGCCGCTAAAATGGCGATCAGCCATTGGAAAAGTTCTTTCGCAGTAGAGTCCTTCTCCTTTGCAGCAGGTTCTTTCGATGTAGATAACATATAAACTCCCCATTTCTGATATTCTTGTTCTTATTCTGAAAGATATCTTGTCTGTGTTAATCAGTATCATAACCGATGCAAAAACGAATCACAATAGAACAGTTACAATCATAACATATCTGGGAGAATGTGGCAAATGTGGGGAAATGAAAATTCTATAAAATCAGATTGCTCCTATGTCAAATGATGACAAAGATAAATGTGTTCAAAACTTCATAAAAGAAGTATAAACAATTCTAAAATAAGCGGTAAATGCACTGACAAAAAGAAAATCATCTGATAAAATACAGCCATGTCAGAAAAGAATAATATGGCATGGGTATATATAGCAGAAATGCAGATCATTTACTTATGATAGGAGACCTGAATAGGAGGTAGAACAGTATGACAATAGAACAATATTATAGATGGATCAATACAAAAGCAGGGAAGAAGATCAAAGATTTTATGAATCGTCTGATCCCGGGACTGATGCCAGAACCAGTACCGGTCAGAGTGCCGGTTAGACGGGCAGAAATTTAATATGAAATGTGAGATAGAGCGTATGGAAATAATCTATGCGTTCTATTTTTTTGGTCTTTTTTAGAAAAATGATTTAAAATGGCGAGATGTGTTGCTGGTCGCACATCGTGTGAACAGTAACTATAGCTGGGCGAAGTGACTTGACTAAGTAAATTGAAATAGAAATATGGCTGATTGTGTGATATGATTTGAATGACAAATGATGCCGATAAATTCCAGTCTTTGAAACTGAGAAATTGGTATTTTAAGAGGAGGTATGTATTATGAATATAGGATTTTGGTCATGTATATTTTTGGTTATACCATTTGTAATTATAGGTGTGTTATTTGCGATTTTTAAGGAAAAAGCAGCTAAATTTGTTTCAGGATTTAATTCATTTTCTAAAGAAGAACAGGCAATGTATGATAAAGCTCAGATCTCTCGTGATATAAGAAATCAGTGCTTCATATGGACTGTTATAATGTTGGCAGGAGCAATATTATCCTGCTTTTTAACTCCATATATGGCTATACCAACCTATATTATTTGGTTAGTTCTGTTTTTTAGAGAAGTCCACTTTGATAATCATAAAGCGTTTGAAAAATATTTATTAAAGTAAATTCTAGTTTGTTGAACTGAATCCGAAAAGCATTAGGGCGCAGAGGAGATAGAATCCTTTGCGTAAAAGACTAACGAACATATTTAATGAAACATCGGAACCATCTTCTTTTTGTTGTTTACCTATAATAACGATTGGAGTAGTCGATTATAAACACTGCAATCAAAAAAATCTGAAAATATATTTATCAACATTACATAAAAGTGTGTAGATGCACATAAAATGGGAATACATATTGAAATTCAGGTCGTTCTGTGATAGAATCTCATTACTAAAAAGTGTGCAGATGCACGGAAATGGGGAGTATAACGATGGAGATTAAAAGAGACGTTTACCTACAGCAGCTGACCCTGCGAAAAGATAATGGAATGATAAAGGTGATTACCGGCATTCGTAGATGTGGCAAATCCTTTTTGCTGTTTACCATCTTTAAGAGATACTTACTGGAGAACGGCGTTGATGTTGATCATATTATTGAGATTGCATTGGACGGTATTGAAAATGAGGAACTAAGAGATCCTAAGGTGTGTTTCAAGTACGTCAAAGATGCCATGAAAGACGATGGCAAATACTATCTGCTTCTTGATGAAGTGCAGTTTATGTCACGATTTGAGGAAGTGCTGAACAGCCTGCTCCGCATGAGCAATATTGATGTGTATGTCACCGGAAGTAATTCCAAGTTCCTGTCCAGCGACATTGTGACCGAATTCCGTGGCAGAGGTGATGAGATTAGAATCTACCCTCTCTCCTTTGCAGAGTTTTATTCTGTCTATGACGGCGATTATGATGATGCCTGGGATGACTACATGATCTACGGAGGATTGCCGCAGATCGTAAGTTTCCAGAGCGAACGACAGAAAGCGGACTATCTGAAGAACATCTTTGCAAATGTCTATCTGAAGGATGTTATTGAAAGAAATAAGATTCAGAACGTGGATGAGATTGGGATTCTGGTTGATGTGCTTGCATCTGCAATCGGCGCACCGACCAACCCTTCAAAGATTGCCAATACCTTTGCCAGTGAGCGCCAGATGACTTATGCTAATAAAACCATCTCCAAGCATATCGACCATTTGACAGATGCCTTTTTGATTTCCAAGGCAAGCCGATACGATATTAAGGGCAGAAAGTATATCGGTGCAAATCTGAAATACTACTTTACTGATCTGGGACTGAGAAATGCACGTCTGAATTTCAGACAGCAGGAGCCTACTCATATCATGGAGAACATTGTTTATAACGAGCTGCTGATTCGTGGCTACAATGTTGATGTGGGTGTCGTGGATATCTTCGATAAGGATAAAGAGGGCAAACGTGTTCGCAAGCAGTTGGAGGTTGACTTTGTGGTGAATCAAGGAAACCAGAGATACTATATCCAGGTTGCATATGACATGACTTCGGAAGAAAAACAGACGCAGGAGTTCAATTCTCTGCGTAATATCCCGGACTCTTTCAAGAAGATCGTCATTGTAAATGGCAGCAAAAAGCCTTGGAGAAATGATGAAGGTTTTGTCATCATGGGAATGAAGTATTTCTTGCTGAATGCGAATAGTCTAGAATTTTAAGTCGATTTGAGTTGTTGCTGTGGTGTTGTTCTATTTCAAAAAAGAGTGAAATGATATAAATAAGGCCACGGCTGATTTGGTATGCTCCCCGTCAAGAGGACAATAAAAAATAATAAATTTTTGTATCGTCAGCCATGCTATGGCTGGCGATATTTTATGCTGCTTTTGTATATTGCTCATGATATTTCATTGGTGTCATTACATGCAGTTTCCTTTGAAGTCGTTGGTTGTTGTAGTAATCTATATAATTAGCTATCGCAGTAATCAAAGAGCTTCTGTCATTAAAACGCTGTTTATAATACATTTCTCGTTTTAGAATTCCCCAAAACCCTTCCATTGGTCCATTGTCAATACAGTGGGCAACTCTAGACATACTCTGCTTCATATGATGCTTTTTTTAATCTAGTATAAAACTGTGCGCTTGTATATTGAAAGCCTCGATCAGAATGAACTAATGGGTGTGCATCTGGCTCCTGACGAACAGCCCCATCAAACGTGTCCATAACTAATGGATTATCATTATGATCGCTGATTTTAAAGGAAACAATCCTTCTATCATATAAATCTAAAATAGCACTCAGATAAACTTTATGAACTTCTATTCCGTTGTAGTATTTAAATTCAGAAACATCTGTAAGCCACTTTTCATTCGGTTTTTCGGCGTGAAATTCACGGTGTAAATAGTTTTTTGCTATGTGATCAGGATTTCTGTCTCCTCTGGTACAACTCTTAGGTTTCCATTTAATATTTGATTTTATATCGTATTTCCTACAAATACGAAGTACTCGTTTATCATTCACATGAATTCCTTTATGTCCATCTAATTCATCACGAATCCTTCGGTATCCCATATCTGGATGCTGGTTATGAATCCTTTGAATTTCAGTGGATAGTCTTTCGTTTCGAAGTTCATTATTACTTTTCGGATATTTTACCCAGCGGTAATACGCAGAACGTGTAGCATTAAGATATTTACAAAGTCTATCTATGGGATAATGCTTAGTAGACGATAGTTTTTGGATGGCTTCATATTCGGCTAACCGATGGATTAAAGATAGCGACCCCTCCTTTCCAGTTCTCTGACTTTTTTTAACAGATCATTCTCCATTTGTAAGTCTAGATTTCTTCTTTCCAGTTCAGCTATCTTGTCACGTAGCTCTTCTTCAGGTGTTCTGCTTGGAAGAGAAGCTATACGACGTCCACGTCTGTCTTCCAGACCCGCTTGACCCATCTTTTCGTATCGTATTACCCAATTGCGTACTTGTTGATAGGAACAATCATATTTGAGTGCCATTGCACCATAATTCTTATCATTTGCAAGACAATCTGTTACTATTTTTAATCTCTCATCAAGTGTAGTGTTCTTTGCTTTTTTCATGTAAGCACCTCCAGTGGATGTTTTTAATATGCCACCAGAATTATACACCTTAATCCAATCGGAAAGCTGTCTGTGTGAACGAATTCCGTATTTTGTGCAAATATCCTGAAGAGATCCTTCTCCGTTAAGATAATCATTTATAGCAGATATTTTTAAATCTTTTGAATATGATTTGTTTTTCGGTTGATTGAATAATCCAGTTGGTCCATCATACTGATAAATAGAAATCCAATTTCGAATACTATGATGATCAACTCCCAATTCTTTTCCTGCTTGCTGTATGCCAATTTCTCCTGCAAGGTAGCGTTCGACTATTTTTACTTTTTCTACTGGTTCTATCTTACTCTTTCTGAACATGAAAATACCCCCATATAGGACTTTTATATTTCATTGTCCTATATGAGGGTAGCATATCACCTGTCCCCGTGGTTTCTAATTTTTTTATCCCGTATAAACATCATCAGCAGTATTTTTTTCTGTAATCAGTTCCACCCAAGCAACCTCAAAACCAGCTCTTGCAGCGACATGCTGTGATGCAAGATTTGAAAAACTTGTCCCATAATATGGCACGATTCCTTTTTTGAGAATGTCTGATTTAAGTATTGAGACAAGTCCCGAAGCAATATGTCTGCCCTCAAAATTCTTGTTCACGTTAATTCCAATCTGCCAAAAAGAAGGACTGTCAGCACTAGCTCCTGCCATACCGACTATCTCATTATCTATAATTGCTGCAACTGCAAGTACATCCGGTGACGCTTCACTGAAACAAAATGCTTCATCAAACCTGTCATCATCTTTAAATTGAAGAATTTCTTCCTGATTGTATTTTTTTATTTCAGCACCATTTATTTCATGCACATAATCATCCTTGGGAATAAAAAATGGATGGGCTGTTTTCACCCTGTATCCTTCTTTACTTAAAATTCTATCCAGTTCTCTGAAATTTTTGGCATCCATAAACCAGTTACCTGATTTATTGGAAAATCGCTTTTGACATACGTCAACAACGCTCTTTTTCCCTGTAAATATCAGCTTTCCATTTACAACAATCACCTTTAAGACACAATCATCCGCTTCTTCAAACTGTCTCCTGCCTTCAAGTTTTTCATATTCCGTAAAATGATTTTTATCATCCTTTATATCCGAAGCCTGACAACAATAGTCAATTGCTAACTGCTGATATAATTTTTCTTTTATATAATCCATATCCAACACTTCGCCTTCATAATACACCGGAAATACCAGACCATTAATTCCGATGATGCTCTCACTGTTTTTTATCTTTTTTCTCCAATATTTTTATTGAATTCAGGTAGTCTTCTCCCATCGAGCTGAGTGTTCGCTCTTTATATTTTTTTTTGATAATTCACCCCGTTGCTTTATCAACAGCCTGTTCTCGTTCTGCCTGACGTTCTGCAAAATCAAGATATCCCGATACCAGCTGTCCCATTGCACGCAATTCTTTTTCTGCATCTGCTCTGGTATAAATTACTTCTACTGCAGTTTGTCCATGAATTGCGTAGTGAATTTTATTTTGTACTTGATTCTGAACTGTGTTCCTCGTTTTGATTTTACACGATAACCAACAGAAATAATAACATCAAGATTGTAATAGTCTACATTGTAAACTTTTCCATCAGTAGCAGTGTAGGCAAGTTTTGCCCACACTGATTCTTTTCTAACTCTCCCTCTTTAAAAATATTTCTGACATGTTTTCCAATCACACTACGATCTCTCTGAAACAATTCTGCCATCTGATCAATAGACAACCAGACTGTATCACCATCAAAAGTAGTTTCAACTTTCGTCAGACCATCCCCTGTCGTATAAATAATCATATCTGCTTTTTCTTTGTCCATAAATTAATTTTTCTCCGAAATCAGATACATTATCATTCTGGTTTTCGTTTGCTCAAAAGGCACACAGTCTCGACATGCTCGGTCATCGGAAATAAATCATACGGCCAGCAGCCCTCTGCCTGATAACCGTGCTTTCGCAGGTAAGCGAGGTCCCGCGCCTGTGTCTGCGGATTGCAGGAAATATAGACAACCTTCTTCGGGGCAAGGGTGACGATGGAAGATAAAAATGCCTCGTCACTGCCCGCGCGCGGCGGATCCATAAAAACCACATCCGCATGCTCTCCGGCTGCCGCCATCTCTGTCATAAAAATGCCTGCATCATTTTCATAAAAGCGTGCGTTTTCCACGGCATTCATCTTTGCATTGCGCACCGCGTCCCTGACTGCATCACCGTTTAGCTCGACACCAATCACCTCTTTTGCCTTTCTTGCTGCGATCAGGCCGATCGTACCGATTCCGCAGTAGGCGTCGATCACCCGTTCCTTTCCGCTCAGACCCGCCAGCTCCATCGCCTTCGCATAGAGCTTTTCCGTCTGTACCGAATTGATCTGGTAAAAGGATTTCGGGGATATCCGGAAACGGCAGCCGCAGAGCTCATCCTCAATGTAGCCCTTGCCATACAGCACGGTCTCACGATCCCCAAGCACCATGCTCGTCTTTTTATCATTGACATTCAGCACGATCGTCGTGATCTCCGGATGCAGCTTCAGAAGCGCTTTGACAAAATTATTTTTCGACGGTAGGATCGGCGAACCGAGCACGAGCACAACCATGACCTGACGGGTCACATGCCCGATACGAATCAGGACATGCCGGAACAGACCATAGCCGGTATCCTCATTGTAGGTCTTGATCTTAAAGGATTTCAGAAGATCCCGGATGTCCCGGATGATTGCATCTGCCTTCTGATCCTCAAGCAGACACTCATCAACCGGGATGACATTGTGCGTTCCCTCCTCATAAATGCCGGAGACGATCTGTCCATCCCGCTTGTGCGTAAAGACTGCATGCACCTTATTGCGATAATGCAGCGGTGCTTCCATACCTGTGATCTTGTGCACCGTACAGTATGGCTTCATAAGAATCGATACCTGCTTCTGCTTCTTTTTCAATTGCTCCTCATAGGTCAGATGAAGCAGCTGACAGCCACCGCATTTTTTCTCCACACGGCATATCTGTCCCGGAATTTCGTTTTTTCTTCGGGACCGCAGTAACAGCCAGTTCCTTACCGGCTTCCTTTCTGCCCGGCCTGATTTCGTTCCTTTTCCTTGTGGCGGATCCGCTTTCACTGTTTTTTTTTCATTCCCGGCTTTTTGGCTGATCCGACCTTTTCGTTTTTCGCCTGCAAATGCCCTGCCCGACGGTCTGTTTTTTCTGTCACTGCAGCCTTTTGTTTACCAAAACGAAACGATTCTTTTTTCTGATTCTTTTTTCCTGCATGTATCTGATCCTTTCTTCTAAATCCCTGCCTCTGATTCACGGCTTCCGGATTCCTGCTTCTTTCTCTTATGCTTTCCCTGTCGCCTCTGTCACTTTTTCCTCACACCTTCATAATCGAACTCCGGAATGAAGCTCTCATCTGCCGTCGCACCCTCCTGATAGAAGCCGTTCTCTACGCCAATCTCTGCAGCATAGTCGAGCAGCCGTTCGTATTCCCGCTTCGTCACACGCCGGTTCAGATTGGGGTCGGCAAATTTCTCCGACATCGGTGTGTACTGATTCATCATACTGATGTAAATCTGATCTCCGTAAGTCTCATGCAGATAGCCCACGACCTTCTTCGCCTCCCGCACATGCCCCGGAAGTAAAAGGTGGCGCACAATCACGCCGCGCCGCATGATCGGACTCGCTTCCGTCCGGTTCTCCGGCATAAATTCCGCCTGCGGCTGCTGACGTACCATCTCGGCGATCGCCTCCATCGCATACTGCGGATAATCAGGTGCATGGGAATACGCTGCAGCCAGCTCCGGTGTCAGATATTTCAGATCCGGCAGATAAATATCTATCAGCCCTTCCAGCTGCCGCAGGGTCTCTGCCTTCTCATAGCCACTGCTGTTGTAAACGATCGGAATCCGCAGCCCCTGGCTCTTCGCACACGCAAGTGCCCGGATGACCTGCGGCACATAATGTCCCGCCGTGACCAGATTGATATTGTTGGCACCCTTTTCCTGCAGCTCCAGAAAAATCTCCGCAAGACGGGCTTCTGAAATCACCAGACCGGCCTTCCCGGATGCAATCTCCCGGTTCTGACAGAAAATACAGCCAAGCGCACAGCCAGAAAAAAGACTGCCCCGGATCCGGAGCGGCCTGACAGGCATGGCTCTTCCCACATATGCAAAGCTGCCCGTGCGACCCGGATCCGGGCATCCACATGGCAGCGCCCCTTCTGCCCCGCTGTCCGATCGACATGGCAGGCACGCGGGCACAGGGTACACGATGCGTATGAAGTCTTTTGTGTTTGCATAGTATCGCTCTGTTCTTCTTTTTTTATTTCACTCATAGATGTTTGATTCTTTCTTTTGATAATGATGATGCCAGGATCAAAAGGTCAAAAAGCCGTTCATGCTTGCATGATAAGGCTTTTGAACGCAGATCGCGAAGCGACTGCGTTCATGAGCAAGTAGCAAAGCGGATTGCGAATGTCCGCTTTACCTTGGGACCCGCCAA
>ENA-OQDT01001111-OQDT01001111.1-human-gut-metagenome-genome-assembly--contig:-NODE-1111-length-16429-cov-3.829346_pt1 | contig 16429 bp, 12 predicted proteins | sample MGYA00242786_ERZ504617 | MGnify/ENA primary metagenome ERZ504617 (study PRJEB26092, sample SAMD00036337) | human gut metagenome | host: Homo sapiens | study: EMG produced TPA metagenomics assembly of...
ATATATCCTCCTACTAAAATAATTCCTGGCCGGGATTCACATATAGAGATAAATACATGATTTTGATTAGGTGTGTCATGCTGATAAGTTGATAATAAATTTGTCCATTGTTTGGTGGAAGGACGGTAGCAACATACGCCATTATTGGTCGCATACCAAATATCTCCTTCAGAATCTTCCAATATATAGTTCACTTGGTTATCTATCAGTGAGTTGGGATTGTCGTAAGAGTGCTGTATCCATTTATATCCGGGATATTTCTCGGAATATACAGTAATTCCTATAGGATAGACTGCCATCCATAATTTTTGATCATCATCAATATAGATATCATTAATGATATTACCGTTCATTTTATTGGAATGGTTGTGGTCGGCATTTAGAAAATTTGTCAATTCGTAAGTGCCCAAGTTTAATTTATATACGCCTGCGCCATTAGTTGCTATTAGCACCTCGTTTTCATTTTCTTTACTTGCTATGATAGAGTTGACATTAATGTCTTGTAGTCCGTTGTGTACATCAATCAGTTGGCGGCTATGGATATTGTATAGATAAATACCATCCAGCAAGGTACCTATTACTAGCATTTGGGTTTCCGGATGAAAATAGATGTAGTTCACTATATGAAAATTATCCAGTTCCGGATGCTTGATTGTTTCTAATCGGCCATGATTCAGTTTTGCACAGTAAATCTTGTGGCTGGATGCCAGAAAATATTGGTTGTTCGTAGATTTTGCAATATATGTGATTTCTTCCTTGATAGGACTTTCCAGTTGAATAAGTTCATGGGTATCTATGTCGAAAAGATATTGTTTGTTTTTAGTGCAAAGCAATATATTGTTGTCTTTGGAGTCAAGAAATGAAGCGGTGAGCGGCAGTCCGCTGTTGCTTTTGTCCTTACTGGCAAAATCGCAAACTAGTTCAAATTTATCTTGTAAGGAATTGTACCTGAATAGATGACCGGTTTTTCCTATCTCCCAAACCACTCCTGCCGTATCTGTTTGCAAAGTGTTCAAGTTAGGAAAAAAGTTCAATAGTTTTCCGTTGGCTGTTAAGCTATAGTGTGTGTATTGTTTTCCGTTATACCTGTCTATTCCTTCGTGAGTGAGAAACCACATATAGCCCTTTTTATCTTTTCGTATAGATAAAACTCTACGGCTGCTCAAACCATTCTGAGTATCCAGATACTGGTATAGTTGAGCAACGGCAGGTGTTACCAAAATAACAAAAAGGCATATAAGTAAAAGAATTCTTCTCATATTATTAGGAGGCAAAATCCTTACAAAGTTCGTAATTTCCCTTAACATATCAAAATCTGTTATATACAAAAAAAGCGGTAATCAGTATGACTCACCGCTTTTTTAGTAAATATAACAAATCGTTTTTATTTTTTGTTCATCTCAATCCATTTTCTAGCATTGACAAATGCTTCCATCCATGGAGTAATCTGATCGTTCTTTATTCTATCAGCCGGATAATAAGCATTTTGCCATGGGAAACAAGAGCGTTCCAGATGAGGCATCATGGCCAAATGGCGACCGTCAGGACTGGCCAGACCGGCTACGCTGTAATCTGAACCGTTCGGATTGCCGGGATACTCATCGTATGAGTATTTCAATACAACATTGTATTTATCTTCATGATATGGCAATGAGAATTTACCTTCTCCATGGGCTACCCAGATGCCAAGCTTGCTTCCGCTTAACGAACCGAACATGACGCTTCTATTCATAGGAACAGTAACACCTACAAACTTGGATTCGAATTTATGTGAATCATTGTGCAGCATTTTCGCTTTCTTGGTGAAGTCTGGGTTAATCAGGTTTAATTCTATCATCAGCTGGCATCCGTTACATACGCCCAATGACAATGTATCTTTGCGTGCATAGAAGTTATCCAATGCAGCTTTGGCTTTGGGATTGAACAAGAAAGCTCCGGCCCATCCTTTGGCAGAGCCTAAAACGTCCGAATTAGAGAACCCACCGCAGAATACGATGAAATTGATGTCCTCTAATGTCTCACGTCCGCTGACCAGATCGGTCATTGTTACATCCTTCACATCAAATCCTGCCAAATAGAGCATGTAGGCCATTTCGCGTTCGCCGTTGGTTCCTTTTTCACGGATAATAGCCGCTTTGATACCTGTCGGAGTACGACGGTCGGGGTTAAGGCCGAATTGTGAAAGTTTGCCGGTGAATGATTTGTCGAATACAAATTCCAAAGGTTGTTTCTTGTAGTTCTCGAAACGTTTTTTGGCGCAGCCGTTCATGCTCTGCTTGCGGTCTAGCAAGTAAGAGGTAGAATACCATACATCGCGCAGATAGTCTATGCCGAACTGGTAAGTCGCATCTCCCTTTTCTACCAGGATATGTCGTTCTTCAGTCGGTTTACCTAATTTTACGTAGCCTATGCCTGCGTCTTCCAAGATCTTTTTCACTTCTTCTTTGTGCTTATCTTTTACCTGGATAACAATACCCGGATTTTCGGCGAACAATATCTTGATAATGTCATCTTCCTTAATCTTGTTCAGGCTGATTTCCATACCACCTTCCATATTCGAGAAGCACATTTCAAGCAGTGTAGTAATAAGACCACCGGCAGAAATATCGTGACCGGCCATAATCAGACCTTTATTTACTAATTCTTGTACAGCCAGGAATGCGTCGCGGAAATATTCAGGATTTTGTACAGTCGGTACATCGTCACCTACTTTGTTCAATGATTGTGCAAAAGCAGAACCTCCCAGACGTAACTTGTCAAAACTGAAATCAATATGGTAGATAGTGCTCTTTTCATCATTTACCAATACAGGAGAAACCACTTTCTTCACATCCGAAACTTCACCGCCGGCAGAAACGATGACAGTTCCCGGACTGATGATCTTTTCACCGTTAGGATATTTCTGAGTCATAGACAAAGAATCTTTTCCGGTCGGTACATTGATTTGCAATGAGCAGCAGAAATCGGAAAGGGCTTTTACGGCAGTGTACAGGCGGGCGTCTTCACCTTCCTGGGCGCGGCATGGCCACATCCAGTTGGCAGACAAGGAAATGCTGTCCAATCCTTCCGCCATCGGGGCCCATACGATATTAGTCAGTGCTTCGGCTACCGACAAAACAGAGCCTGCGGCCGGATTGGCTAAGGCGGCTTGGGGAGCATGGCCTAGAGAAGTTGCTATACCTTTTTCGCCACGATAGTCGAGAGCTACTACACCACAATCGCTCAGAGGCAACTGAATTTCACCTTGACATTGTTGGCGAGCGATTTTACCGGTTACGGAACGGTCTACTTTATTGGTTAACCAATCTTTGCAAGCAACAGCTTCCAGCTGAAGTACGCGGCGGATATATTCATTTAATTTGGAAGTTTCGTATGAAACATTTTCATAATGGCGTTCTACGGTCTTGTCAACCATGTAGGTTTTCGGAGAAGAACCGAACATCTGATCTACTGCCAGATCGAACGGACGTACCCCATCGGCCTGTTCAAAGGCAAAGCGGGCGTCTCCGGTTGTTTCACCTACGGTATACATCGGCGCACGTTCGCGATCAGCAATTTTTTGTACATGTTCAATAGCCGACTCGTCAATCAGCAATCCCATACGTTCCTGAGATTCGTTGGCGATAATTTCTTTGGCAGACAAAGTCTGGTCACCGATAGGTAGTTTGTCCATATGAATTAATCCACCGTTTTCTTCTACCAGTTCGGATAAACAATTCACGTGGCCGGCCGAACCGTGGTCGTGAATGGAAACAATCGGGTTGTTATCTTCTTCACACAATGCACGGACTACATTATAGGCACGTTTTTGCATTTCCGCATTGGCACGTTGAACGGCGTTTAGTTCGATTCCCGATGAGTACCGGCCTGTCTCAACAGAAGAGACCGAACCTCCACCCAAGCCGATGCGATAGTTATCACCACCCATTACAACGACTTTATTTCCTTTTTCGGGGTGTCCTTTCAGACAGTCGCGCTGAGTACCGTAACCTACTCCTCCTGCCAGCATAATCACTTTGTCGTATGCATACTTCTCGCCGTTTTCCTGGTGCTCGAATGTCAGTACAGAACCACAAATCAGCGGTTGACCGAATTTGTTACCGAAATCGGAAGCACCGTTGGAAGCCTTGATTAAGATCTGTTCCGGAGTCTGGTATAACCATTGGCGGACAGGAAGGATGTCTTCCCATTCGCGTCCCTCATCAGTACGGGGATAAGAGGTCATATAAACGGCAGTACCAGCAATGGGCCATGAGCCCTTGCCACCGCCCATACGGTCACGGATCTCACCACCGGTACCGGTAGATGCACCGTTGAATGGTTCTACGGTTGTCGGGAAGTTATGTGTTTCGGCTTTCAGTGAGATAACAGTCTTGATATCTTTGATAATGAAATAATCGGAAGTGGAATGATCGGCCGGAGAGAATTGCTCTACTATCGGTCCTTCGGCAAATGCTACATTATCTTTATAAGCGGAAATAATCTTGTTGGGATTTTCAGCAGTCGTTTTCTTGATCATCTGGAACAAGGAAGACTCCATTTCCTGACCATCAATAATGAATGTTCCGCCGAATATCTTATGGCGGCAATGCTCGGAATTGATCTGTGCGAAGCCGAATACTTCGGAATCGGTTAATTTACGTCCCAAATCTTTTTCAACCTTCAGCAAATAGTCCATTTCCTCACGGGAAAGTGCCAGACCTTCTTTTTCATTGTATTCTTCGAGGTTCTCGATGTGAACAATCGGCTGGGGTTTGATGTTGACTGTGAAAATCTCCTGGTTCAATCCCTTATACATACGTTGCAGCATAGGATCGTACTCGGCGTTTTCGTCTTTTACAGGGAAATATTCCTCAATGCGTAAGACACCTGTAAGACCCATGTTCTGAGTGATTTCTACAGCATTTGTACTCCAGGGAGTAATCATTTCCCGACGCGGTCCGATGAAGCAACCTTTCAGGTTCTCTTCGTTCTCTACAGTGGCTTCACCATAAAGCCAGCTTAATTTCTGAATATCCTCAGAAGCCAGTTCCTGGCTGACTTCTGTTGCTATTACACTTTTAGTGGGTGTTCTGAAAAATAGAATCATAGCACTTTTATAGTTGTTTTGTTAATTGAAAACTAGTTCTAATATCAAGGGTCTATTAATAAGGTGCAAAGTTATATAAAAGAGACGGGGTATGAAAGAATTTTGAGCGTAAATATAGGTACTTTCGTAAAAAAGTAGCATCTTTGCAGCATGAATTGGATAGAACAAGTAACCATACTCGATTTATTGGTGAAAGGGCTTATCGTCGGTGTAGTGGTTTCTGCGCCGTTAGGTCCTGTTGGGGTACTTTGTATACAGCGCACACTGAACAAGGGACGATGGTATGGATTTGTTACCGGTCTGGGAGCTGCCCTTAGTGATATAGGCTATGCCTTGATTACAGGTTATGGCATGAGTTTTATGGATGATTTCTTGGCAAAGAACCAAGTTTTGTTACAAATTATCGGCAGTATCATGCTGTTCTTTTTCGGTATTTATACTTTCCGTAGTAATCCTGTCCAGTCTATCCGTCCTGTATCTTCTACCCCGGGGCAGTTATCTTCATAATTTTGTTACTGCTTTTTTTGTGACTCTCTCCAACCCCCTCATTATATTCCTGTTTATAGGTTTGTTTGCCCGTTTTTCTTTTGTGATGCCGGGCAGTCCCATAGGCTTTCAACTGGTGGGGTATTTGGCTATTGTATTGGGGGCTCTTCTCTGGTGGTTCGGAATTACGTATTTTGTCAATAAAGTACGCACCCGTTTTAATTTACGCGGCATTTGGATTTTGAACCGTGTGATTGGTATTGTAGTGATGCTGATTTTCAGTCGCAGGTTTTCATTTATACTATTTTAGGAAAAACGATGTACTGACAAAGAAACATATCTTGTGTATCATACGTTGGTTTTTTAATTTTTTAATTATCAATTTTAATTTAAAAAGTATGTTCGTTTCCAGGCAGTTAAAAGAAAAGAATATAGCCGAGTATCTTATATATATGTGGCAGATAGAGGATTTAATCCGTGCCAACGGCTGTGATATGGAAAAGATAAAAAGCACCATCATAGCTCCTTATCCGTTAACGGAAGAGCAGAAAGCGGAACTCACCCAGTGGTATATGGATTTGATTGAGATGATGCGTCATGAGGGATTATGGAAAAAAGGCCATTTGCAGATTAATAAAAACATTATAACTTGGCTTAAGCCGACCTTTCAATTTGCCAGTTATTGCAGTTCCCCTAAGTTTCCTTATTATAATTCTGCTTATTATAAAGTATTGCCTTATATTGTAGAGTTACGCGCTAAAGGTGCGGATAAAGAGGAGCCTGAACTGGAAACTTGTTTTGAGGCGCTTTATGGTATCTTATTGTTGAAATTGCAAAAGAAAGAAATCAGTGAGGAAACAAGAAAGGCACAAGAAGCAATCTCGACATTGCTGGCTATGTTGTCAAACTACTATATAGAGGATAAAAAAGGAGAATTGGAATTCTAATAAATGAAATAGAAATGAAGAATATATTGGTGACTGGTGCCAACGGTCAATTAGGAAATGAAATGCGTGTGCTATCGGCTGAATACAAGGAATACACTTGTTTTTTTACGGATGTAGCCGAATTGGACATTTGTGATGAGCAGGCGGTGATGACTTTCGTAAAAGAGAATAATATTCATGTCATAGTGAACTGTGCGGCCTATACGGCGGTAGATAAGGCAGAGGATGATATAGAGTTATGCACCAAGCTGAATAAGAACGCAGTGAGCTATCTGGCGAAGGCGGCTGAAGCCAACTGGGGTGAGTTTATTCAGATATCAACGGATTATGTGTTCGATGGCACGAAACATCTTCCTTATAATGAGGGGGATGTTCCTTGTCCCAATTCTGTTTACGGCAAGACCAAGCTGGCCGGTGAAACGAATGCATTGGAGTATTGCAAAAAAACAATGATTATCCGTACCGCATGGCTTTATTCCACTTTTGGGAATAATTTTGTAAAAACGATGCTCCGTCTGGGAAAGGAAAAGGAAACTTTGGGTGTGGTCTTTGATCAGATTGGTACACCGACATATGCCCGTGATCTGGCACGTGCTATCTTTACAGCCATTTATAAGGGAGTGGTTCCGGGAGTTTATCATTTCAGTGATGAAGGAGTATGTTCCTGGTATGATTTTACCAAGGCTATCCATCGTATTGCCGGTATCACGACCTGTAAGGTCAGTCCCCTGCATACAAATGAATATCCGGCAAAGGCTCCCCGTCCCCATTATTCCGTATTGGACAAGACCAAGATTAAAACTACTTATAACATTGAGATTCCTCATTGGGAAGAGAGTCTGGAAGCATGTATCAAAGAATTAAATGCATAATAAAATATGAATAGTGAAATAGAAAGAAGACGGACGTTTGCGATTATAGCGCATCCGGATGCCGGTAAGACCTCTCTAACTGAAAAATTGTTACTTTTTGGCGGACAGATACAGGTGGCCGGAGCCGTAAAGAGTAATAAGATAAAGAAGACCGCCACATCCGACTGGATGGACATTGAAAAGCAGCGTGGTATTTCTGTGACCACTTCTGTGATGGAGTTTGATTACAATGATTATAAAATCAATATTCTGGATACTCCGGGCCATCAGGACTTTGCCGAGGATACTTATCGTACTTTGACAGCCGTAGATAGTGTCATTATTGTGGTGGATGGTGCGAAAGGTGTGGAAACGCAGACACGTAAGCTGATGGAAGTATGCCGTATGCGTAATACTCCGGTAATCATATTTGTCAACAAAATGGACCGTGAGGCGAAAGATCCGTTTGATTTGTTGGATGAACTGGAGGAGGAACTCATTATCAATGTACGTCCTCTGACGTGGCCTATTGAAAGCGGTCCCCGTTTCAAAGGTGTGTATAACCTTTATGAACATAAACTGAATCTTTTCCAACCTTCCAAACAGGTGGTAACAGAAAAAGTGGAGGTTGATATCAATACGGAAGAACTAGACAACCAGATCGGTGCTCCTTTGGCTGAAAAATTGCGCGGAGAACTGGAACTGGTTGACGGTGTTTATCCTGAATTCAATGTGGAGGAGTACCTGAAAGGCGAGATGGCTCCTGTATTTTTCGGGTCGGCATTGAATAACTTCGGTGTACAGGAACTGCTGGATACATTTGTGGAAATTGCTCCGAGCCCCCGTCCTACCAAGACAGAAGAACGTGAGGTGGAACCCGATGAACCGAAATTTACCGGATTTGTCTTTAAGATCACAGCTAATATCGATCCTAATCATCGTTCATGTATTGCATTTTGTAAAATTTGTTCGGGCAAATTTTCCCGTAATACTCCTTATTATCATGTACGTCATGACAAGACGATGCGTTTCTCTTCTCCCACTCAGTTTATGGCACAGCGTAAAACAACAGTAGACGAGGCTTGGGCGGGAGATATCATCGGTTTGCCGGATAACGGAACGTTCAAGATCGGTGATACGCTGACTGAAGGTGAGAAACTTCATTTCCGTGGAATTCCCAGTTTTTCGCCCGAGATGTTTAAATACATTGAGAATGCTGACCCTATGAAACAGAAACAATTGGCTAAAGGTATTGACCAGTTGATGGATGAGGGTGTGGCACAGTTATTTATCAATCAGTTTAATGGACGTAAGATTATCGGTACGGTAGGGCAGTTGCAGTTTGAAGTGATCCAGTATCGTCTGGAAAATGAATATAATGCAAAATGCCGATGGGAGCCTATCAGCCTATACAAGGCATGTTGGGTGGAAAGTGATGACCCGGAAGAACTGGAAGCTTTCAAAAAACGTAAATATCAGTATATGGCCAAGGATCGTGAAGGAAGGGATGTATTCTTGGCTGATAGCAATTATGTACTTCAAATGGCACAAATGGACTTCAAGCATATTAAGTTCCATTTTACCAGTGAGTTTTAATTTGTTGTTGGAGGTGGTCAAAAATCCCTAAGGGATGGACACACCTCCTTCTTGTTTTCACGAAATATTCTTTTTTACTTTATTCCTCTGGCTTTATAAATTCGTTCTTTAGCGTTATTAATTTGTTGGAACTTCTCTTCTGCCGCATTTTTTCACATCTTCACCCAATGTAGCAACACGGTCAGGGTGATGTTTTAATGCCAGACGGCGATAGGCTGTACGTACTTCCTCATTGGTGGCGGACGGGTCAATTTCAAGTACTTTGTAAGCTTCTTCCAATGAGTTTCCGCTTAAGTTCAGCATGGATTCCACTTCTTTGGGCGACAGTTCCATGCATTGTGCCACTTCTTTTAATGCTGCTATTTCCTCAGAGCATACGCTTCCGTCACTTTTGGCTATGTTTACCAGAAAGTCCAACAATTGCAGCCGTTGTTCGTAAGGCAGGTTCGCGGCAATCTGTGCACCACATTCATGGATGGTATTTTTAAATGCCATCGGGTTTTGACGCTCCATCTGTTTGCGCTGTTCAAAAAGATTCAGCAAAATCTGTTCTCCTTGGATGACTGCCTCTTCGCCGAAATTCATTCTTAAGAATTGGCGTACATATTCCATTTCGCTGTGCATGATGCGTCCGTCTGCACGGATGATGTAAGACGCCATAACCAACATGGAGAATAAAAAGCTATTCCGCTGGCCTTCGTCATAGTTTCCGGCTTCCGCCTGTCCTTTTTCGTATGTATTGCCAAAAAGTCCGTTGTTTCCATCCAGCAATGAGCCTAAGGCAAATCCGGCCAAAGCTCCCAGTGGTCCCATAGTCATGAATCCCAGAATACCACCAATCCATTTTCCTGCTCCCATTATTCTTTTAATTTTTTCGTTTTGGATGCAAAAATAAACAATCTTGGATGAAAAAAGTCTCTTTGCCGCATTTTTTACTATCTTTACCAGTCAAATTAAAAATACTATGTTTCAGAAACTTGTAGCAATAGAACCTGTCAGTCTGGTTCTGTCAGCAGAAAAAGCGTTATATTCTTTTGCAGATGAGGTTGTTATGTACTCTGATATTCCGGCGGGGGATAATGAGATTATTGCTCGGATCGGAGATGCGGATGCTGTATTGTTAAGTTATACATCACAAATAAACCGGTATATTTTAGAGAGATGTCCGAATGTCCGGTATATCGGTATGTGTTGTTCACTATACTCTCCCGAAAGTGCGAATGTGGATATCCGTTATGCTAATGAACGCGGTATTACGGTGACAGGTATTCGTGACTATGGTGATGAAGGGGTAATAGAATATGTAGTCAGCGAACTGGTGCGTTGTCTTCATGGATTCGGTCAGAAGCCGTGGGAAGGGATTCCCCGGGAGATTACCGGCTTGAAAGTGGGTATTGTAGGCTTAGGAAAATCTGGTGGTATGATAGCGGATGCAATGAAGTTTTTTGGTGCGGATATAGCTTATTATGCCCGTAGTGAAAAAAAAGAAGCCGGTGCGAAAGGTTATCGTTTTATGCCTTTGAATGAACTTTTGACATGGAGTGAAGTGGTATGCTGTTGCTTGAATAAGAATACGGTTTTGTTGCATGAGGCGGAGTTCAAGGCACTTGGAAATAGGAAGATACTATTTAACACAGGATTGTCACCTGCGTGGGATGAATCTTCGTTTACCCGATGGTTGGAGGAAGATAATCTTTGTTTTTGTGATACATTAGGAGCATTGGGGAGTACGGCATTGCTTACCCATCCGCATGTGCGTTGTATGCAAGTATCAACCGGCCGTACCCGCCAGGCGTTTGACCGCCTGAGCGAGAAGGTGCTGGCCAATTTGTCAGAATACAATGGGTGAAGTGATATTGAGCAGGGTGTTCACTACAGACCATCCTGCAATCTCTGATGTGGCGCTGTACACTTCTACTACTGCGTGTACTTGTTCATTTTTGATTTCCACTTTTTGAGTATCACCTGTAAATCCAGGGGTGGACTGTATGGATACCTGCATATTGTCCGGTCCTACGGAAGCCAATGAGGCTGCGACAGATACATTTACTTTGGTTGGAAAAACATTTATTGCCTCTGTTGCATTGCCGGAAAAGACAATGCGTCTTTCCTGTTGCAGCTCTTCCTTGTAAACCGATGTGCCTTTCAAAGCATCAGGTCCTTTTTCATTGAAAAAACGAGCTGTAGCATTTCCCATCAAAGAGGTGGTTCTTAATACATCAAATCCTCCGGTGGCCCCGGATACCAAGTAAACCCGTGTATCGTTTGCCTTGGCCGTTTCTTTGACTTTCTCATAAAAAGAGGTGTCTGCCAAAGCTCCTATGGATAGGGTGATAATGGAAGTTCCGTTTTCCAAGGTGGGTAAGGCCAGTTCTTTCATTGCGGCAGGCGAGGCTGATTCCACCAGATAATCAGGTTTTAATTCCAACAGTTCTTTTAAAGTGTGACAGGCTGCACACATTTTTCCGTGTTGCCTCATTTTATTCGCAATGTGTTCGGCCTTTGATGCCGTACGCGAATATACGCCTACTAATTCATAGTCGGGCAACATTCCTTTGACAACTGCGTTTGTTATAATTTCAGCAAGTCGTCCACATCCTACTATAACCAATCTATTCATAGAACAAAGATAGTGATTTTCATCATATAAACCTATTTTGTGGAAAATGGAATTTATTGTGATGTATTTCTTGTTCTATGGGTATGTCTGTCCGAGCTGTTTTGAAATGTTTGCACTTAGTAAATGGCAAAGTATCTGAACTTCGATGAAATGGGAAGAAATGAAAATCTACTCGTGAAAAAGAGATGTCTATGACGAATCTAAAATGAAGATTTAAGGTAAATCTAAGGTCGTTTCTTCTTGTTTTTATGAATAGTTTGTTTACTTTGTGCCAGATAAGTAAATATAGAAATCAAATGAAAAACAAACAACTATTATGCGTTTTATTCCCTTTGTTGGTGGCGTGTACCGGGCAACGCCACCAACAGCAGGTATCCAGTGAGTCAATCATAGAAGAAGCGGTGCGGAAGGGAGAAGTTCTGAAAGGGGAGATTGTTCCCATTGATACGGCTCTGTTCCGGTATGCCTATCGTATGCGTGTACAGGGTGACAAGGCGGTGATATTGGATTTGCACAATGCCGATTACTATTATCATGTATTTACTTATCCCGATTTTCAATATCAGTCTTCTTTTGGAAAGCGTGGGGAAGGTCCGGGTGAGTCCATTTATGCGGCGAATATCCGTTTTGCAGGGCAGGACACGGTGTGGGTGCTTGATGACGGCAAGGGCAGGATGTATCAATATAGCGGTATAGCCGGGGGGAAAACTCCCAAACAGGAAAAGGATATTTTGTTGGATAAGCGCTTGTTCCGTTCCCTTGATTTTGATTTGAAGGATGCCTCTACTGTTGTTATCCCCGATTATTCCGGTGAGAACCGTTTCAGTTGGGCTTCACTCTCTTCCGGCGAATTGCTTCGTAAATCCGAGCAGATACCTGTGTCCGATCCGGAACTGTTGAGAGAAAGTGCGCCTGCTGTGGCTCAAGGCTGGAACAGTTTTGTATCATTCAGTCCTGATAAGAAGATATTGGTTTCTGTCACTCAGTTTGGAGATAGGCTCGATATTTATAGCATGGCTTCACAAAAGCATATAGGAGAATTGGGTGGGGATGGTGAACCCCAATTTAAAGTGAGTCCTGAAGGGTATGGACTTCCGGCGGGGAGAATCTGTTATTATGATGTGCAGGTGACTGACCAATACATTTATACCATTTATGACGGTCGTAAATTTAAGGATATTATGAAGTTGGCCGATGCCTATCAGCAGGGTGGTAAAATATTACGTATATCCACCCACGAGGGCGATGTGGTGAAAACCTATGTATTGGATCGTCCTATTGCCGGTATTTATGTAGATGAGGCTGCCGGTATGTTATTCGGTTTGGATGTCAATGCTGACGAGCAGATAGTGAAATTTTCCCCTTGAAATTGGAATAGAGGAAGTTTTTGAAAAGAAATCACCGTGTTATCCTATAATGGCGGATAATTTATTGTAGTGTATGGTTGGAAAAACATAAGTTCGTTTTCCGAAAAGAACCGGATCTTTTTTAAAAAGAACAGGACCTTTTTTTAAAAAGGTTCTAGTGTTTTATGAGCTGGACTGTCTGCTTATACCAATTTAGAATTCATGCGTTTTTTTCTTTCAAATCCTTCATCCTTATGTAAGATGTTAGTTCTTAGCTGATTATAATGACGGATTTGTACCCGGAAAGCTTCAGCCAAAAAAAATCCTTCAGGGTGAAGGAATATGGATGATTTTCAAGTTTGCTTTCATAGAGTTTAAAAGTGAGAATTATCTGTCACACTGTCACAGTACTAATTATTTTTCTGAAAAACAGGTTGTTAAGATGTGACAGATAGCGTGACGGAGAGTGTGACAGATAAAAGTCTGTCACAGTGTTATTGTCCTGCACTGCATTGTCCTGTGGCCTATAATGAATGAATCAGAATATAGTAACGAGAATCTCTTTGTTTCCCGTGTATTACAGTGTGTTCCACTGTTTGGTACAATTAATTTTATATGGTGGAACAAATAGTTTTATATGGTGGAATATTTAGTTTTACCTTGATGAAATAAATTATTCCACCTTAATGAAACAACTCGTTCCGCTGTGAGAAATGCTTTGTTCCTGCTGCGGTGGGTTGGTGATTTTAAGTAAGATTGTATACCTTATGTATGCTTATTATTGGAAATAGGAGCTATTCATTCGTTTGAGGAGATAACCAGTCGGTATCCTCCTTTTTCTGTCACTATCTGATATTCGGGAAAGTCCTTGAGTGAGGATTTAAGTGTGGAGATATGACTATATATTTTATTTTCGGGATTGTTATCTTTCGGCCAGAAAGCATTTTTAATATCTTCTTTAGTCAAAAGATGCTTGGGCGTTTTGATAAACAGTTCCAGCAGATTGAAATCTGCCGGTGCTATGTGGCAAAGCCGGTCGCCAATATATAGTTTCTTGCTTTCCAACTTTAAAGTCATTTTCCCCAATTGTATGTAGTCCGGATTGTCAGGAATTTCTTCACATGGTATGCAGTCCGGATTGGCGGGAGTTTCTTTTTCCTGTGGTTTTTTCAGAAATGACAGAGACACCCATATCAAGACAATGAAATAAGCAATGATACTCCATAACACTTTTGGAGTGGTATGTTTTACTATTTCTGTCCAATGAATCATAGCCCATGCCTGTACGCCGGCGGTTCTTTTAGCGTCTATTGCTTGTACAGGGGTGACAAGAGCTTTCTGGAAAGAGATTGAATCATTGTCACTGAATACCTTTTTCTTGTTGTAGCGGTAAATGATTCCCGTCTTAGCGGCGGAAACTCCATTCTTTTCCCATTCTTCTTGGAAGATCTTATTGAAATTGTCTGGATTGACGGGGATAATCCTTGTCATCACATACTGGTTGGCCAGTTGGGTAGCCAGTGACTCATGGGTGCTGTCTTCAAAATAAATGATTTCTAGACTATCACCGTATTCTATTTGGACACCTTTTACCTTTCTGCCTAAAGGGCGATAACTAACAAGTATTTTGTTTAATCGTTCCTGATAATCAATATTGATTGCTTCACGTAGGCTGTCCTTCATTGTTATCAGAGCATTTGCCTTTTCATCTTTAAAAGCAACATAACATAGCAGGATGAATACAATCCATCCCAATGCAATAAAGCTAAACTTGAATAAGTTTGTCGGTATTTTCATGTTTCTTGTTCATGTTAGAGATTGCAAAGATACGCATATTTATAAAAAAGGAACTTATAAGTTAAAGAAAGAATATGATTTAATTGGATGAACCTTATGATTTGGAGATCAGGGCATTAAAATAATCCTTCCGATGAAATGGGGATTTTTTATGAAACAGAGACCGCTTCTCCTGAACAGGTAAAAGGGGTGGGGCAGTTTATGAGCGAGTGGTTCACCAGAATTAAAATCAAGGTTTTGAGCCGGACACAGTGAAGACCTACGAACAGGAGGAAGAACAGGAATATGAGAGATAGGAGGGAGCTCTATGAAGCATGATATAGTCCCCGGAGCTGGCCGCCGCCTTTCACAAAAAGGGGCGGCGGCTCATCGGCTTTGAGATAAGAACCGCTTTTGCAAACAGTGATAAAAAGCTGTGTCTGATTGCCTATCAGGGATAGACGGAGGTGTGCCAATTTGAATTGTATGGGGGTATGCGTTACTTCCCGGACAATCCCCTGGTTGTGGAGCGAAAGCAGCTCAACGCACTTTTGCTGGATATGAAGCAGGCCCACGACCGTTTATGCCGATGCAAGGCCGTTTGTGCTTAGAGGAATCCACAAAGAGGACGGCTACCGGCTGATTTCCGAATTTGGTGACACCGTGCTTGCTGCAAGAATGGGTAAGGATAATGAAGTCCGTTTTACAACGTGGCAGTACGATTATGACCGTATAGGGGTTCATCGGGGGAATTACTACGAAACCAACTATGAGGGCGCAAAACTTGATTTTGCGGTCCGTGCAGGACTGATTGATAAGAAGCAGCTTTTTACCAAGGATGAACTGGTGGCACTCCATGACGCCTGCGTGTTCCGAGGGCGAACGATGATGAGATCATCTACGAGGACGGGAGAAAATTGCAGGCTGTCATGGAAAAGGTGGAGGATAATATTCCCGACCTGAATTTTTGTCAGAGAACAGCCGGAACAGGAGGACGGACTTGGAATACAGCCAGATTAATGCCCTTTTCAAGCGTAATCACAATGATTATGAGCTATGGAATTTAACCCTGCCCCGTGAGAAGATTCAGAAAATACGGCAGGTGCAGGAGGATATATCCGGCGATTTGCGGCAGATTTTTGAGGAGCTGCCCCTTGATGACGGGCAGATGGAAAACAAGATCCATTTCGCTCTTCCCCATCAGGACGGGCTGCGGATCGTCACCGTGGATATGGGCGAGGGTTTTGCGGACAGGAACCGCTACAATGGAAGTTCTGTCCGGGGATCACGGGAGGAAATCATTTCAGAGCTTCGTGAGACTTTAAAAGCGCAGGGTTATGCACTTCGTTCCAATGCCGCCTTTGCAGATGTGGACGTGATTGCCACCCTGCAAAAAATCATGGAGCATAACACAGATTTCTTTCAGACAGATTTTCAGTACGATGTAGAAAAGCTGCGGGAGGCCCTCTCTGCTGATAGATTTGCTGAAAGGCTCTCCGATTTGCCGCAACTTCGCTTTTGTCGGCGGCTTCCAGCCGCTTCCACAAGTTCGCGCGGTGTGTATTCCTCACCGAGCGATTTCATGCGATAAAACGCTTACCGTTCGGCGGGCGAATGGCAGCGTACTTGCGCTTTTCATTGAACTTGATTTCGTAGCCGCGCAGCCTAAGCAGTTCCCAAAAATTATTGAGCGAATGTGACTGCTTCAGTACGACATC
>ENA-OQDT01001112-OQDT01001112.1-human-gut-metagenome-genome-assembly--contig:-NODE-1112-length-16427-cov-5.730798_pt1 | contig 16427 bp, 18 predicted proteins | sample MGYA00242786_ERZ504617 | MGnify/ENA primary metagenome ERZ504617 (study PRJEB26092, sample SAMD00036337) | human gut metagenome | host: Homo sapiens | study: EMG produced TPA metagenomics assembly of...
TTACTCGGGTGGCAGCCAGCATCCTTGTATGCACAGCGGCGATTCCATCATTATAATGGTCGTTTTCCATTTCCATATAACGGCAGTCACGACAATGTTGCGCACACAAATACCTTTTTCCATCTTGCAGCTTTTGTTTTCCTGAATCAGTTTTTAATGTTCTCCATTTGTCATTTCCTTTAGTCATTGATGATCTGCCATATTCAGTGCTGCAACAACAGCCCATTTTACAATGGTACCTACACCTACAATATAGCCAATTCCCAAAATCGCTGCATATTTACAAATACGGTTTGCTACTCCTGGTTGCTCAAGCCAGACATAGCGCCCATTTATATATCTGTAGCCAGAGCGGATTGCCCAAACCGTATACAGCGCGATAGCTATAGCAAAATAGACATTCATTTTCTTTCCCTCCCTTCCGCAAAAACAAAAATTATTATGGTTACTTTTATGACTACATTCTAGCTATGATTATAGCCATTGTCAATAGTTTGACTATATTTTATCCTCTATTTTGGTGATAAAATGATTGTATATGACAAATTTTAGGAAACGATGAAGCGGTGCGGGGAAAGCACTTATACACTGATCAAGCCACTACAACATCAGCAGCGGCACCATTGACCGCATCCGCAAGGGGCAGGGCATTACCACGGCCAAGCTGGACGGCTTCTGCCAGATTTTCCACTGCCGGGTTGAGGACCTGATAACCTATGTTGAACCTGCCGATGGCGAACCACACAGCCCTTACAGCGAAAAAAGCCCAAAATAAAGCGACCGTTTGAACCCAAAAGCTCAAACGGCCGCTTTTCTATTTTACTTACTTTTCTTTTTCCCACGGCTGCAGGGGGGCCAGGAAATCCGCATCCTGCAAGGCCTGGCCGATCAAATCCAGGCGGTCGGGGGTGGCGGCTTCCACAAGGTGGTAGTGGTAGCCGTCCGTTGCGGTGGAAAGCACGGTGGAAGCGCCACCTGCCAATGCCTGCAGGAACTCCTGCACATCCTGGCGGGAGCGGATATCCATTTCCGCGGTGATGCGCCCATAAACGCGGTGGCTGATGCTGATATTTTTCACCCGGCCGCCGTGGTCCACGATCAGGTTCAACTCCTGCCCGGCCTGCTCCGGGGTGTGGCGGACCTTAAACTCCCGCAGGCAGCCGGTTTCCTGCTGCTGCAGGATATAGCCGCGGTTGGTGGAGATGATATTGGGCCGGGATGCCCGGATCACGGCAAGGTCCTGCACGATCACCTGGCGGCTGACCCCAAACCGCGCGGCCAGGTCCTTGGCGGCAATGGGGGCATCGGCCTGGTTAAGCAGGGCCAAGATTTCTTCCCGGCGCTGTGCGGTCGTCATACGGGTGCCCCCTTTCCCATCAGGCTGTCCAGTTCTGCATCGTTCATGACGTTTGCTACTTCCTTTCGCATGGGTTCTGTAAACAGTATAGCACCTGCCGCGCACCGGTGCAAACAGATGGCGAAAATTCCCTGTCTGCGGCTTGACAGGGTTCTTATATAGTGATATATTTATCTCGCAAAGATATAAATATATCACACAAGAGGTTCTTGCCATGAAACACTCCACCTTGAAGAACATTGTTCTGCCCGGCATTTTCTGCGCTGCCTGTTTGGGGGCTTCGGTTTGGTACAGCGTTGTTTTTAATCATTCCCGGCTGATTGCTCCCACGGATTTTTCCACTTACGTTTTCCGGGTGCAGGACCTGCCGCTGATGCTTGCCTGTATTTTGTGCGCTGCTTACTTGATTTGGCTGTTTGTGCGCGGTTTTCAGCATGCGCAACAGCAAAAAATGCTCCACCACCACCCGCACCATTGACCCGCGGTTTGGTTTTTTGGGGCTGCTGGGCTTTTTAGGCTTACTGGGCTTCTGGGTCTACCCGCAGACCGCCACTGCTCCGGCGGCACGGGCTGACCGGTGGTTCGATCCATGACCTCCCACCAGCGGGTGATATCGTCGTTGGTGTTCACCTGCATCAGCTCCGGGCTGATACCTTTCATCAGCGGGATGGTCACGGTGTCGCCGGGTGCGGTGTAGAAGCCGGTCATGATGTAGCACTGCTGCACCTCGTCCGGATTCGCCTTTGCCCATGCGTTATCCTTGCGGGTGGTATAATAGGTCGAGTAGATCTTTGCGTCGGCATCCTTCAGCTGCTGCGGAAAGTCGGTGCCGTCGCAGTCGCGGATGGCATCAGCACCCCACTTTTTTAAGATCTCCAGCGTTTCGGGCACAACGTCCAAGTCTGTGGGAATGGTGACCCGGCCGGTCTTTCTCATTTCGTCCATAGGGATTCTCCTTTACCTCTCTCTTATCCTTAATCCTGATAGGTCGCATTATAAATGGCCAGAACAGCCAGCAGCAGCGCTACGCCCACCAGCATGATGCCAAGACCAGCCAGCTGCCCGGTCATTTTCCAGCAGGACACCACCAGTACCAGTGCCAGTACGAACAGCACCAGCATCAGGATCATGCGCAGGGCGGGATGGTTTTTCCAATATGCTTTCATCGTCTGTCACCTTAACCTTTCAGACCGCCCACGGTCATACCCTGTGTCAGCTGCTTCTGCACGCAGATGTACAGGATCAGGGTGGGCAGCATCACCAGCACCAGACCGGCATACATGGTGCCGTACTGGGCCGCGCTCTGCTGGGCCTGCATCAGATTCAAAAGGCCCACCGGCAGGGTGCGGGGCGCGCTGGTGGAGCTCATCAGCGTCATGGAAATAATGTACTCGTTCCAGAAGGACAGGAAGTTGAACAGGATGATGGTGATGATGGAGGGCTTTGCCATGGGGAAGATGATGCGGGTCATGGTGGAGAAGTAGCTTGCACCGTCGATGTAGGCAGCCTCCTCAAAATCATGGGGCAGGGTGGCAAAATAGCCCGAAAGCAGATAAATGGTAAAGGGCAGAGCCGTGGCTGCATACACCACTGCCAGCACCACCAGATTGTTCAGCAGGAAGCTGCTGCCAAAGTGGCTCTTCAGCCAGACATCGCCGTCCCGCAGCATCAGGAAGATGGGCACCACGATGTAGTTGACATTGATGAACAGGCCCGCCATAAACAGGGTGTTCAGCAGTTTGCGGCCCTTGAACCGGAAGCGGGACAGGCAGTAGGCGGCAGGCAGCGCAATGACCAGCAGCAGCACCAGCGCCAATGCGGTCACGATGACAGAGTTGAGCATATACTCGCCCATCTTGGCTCCGTTCCACGCATTGACAAAGTTCTGCCAGTAGAACCCGGCAGGCAGCGCCCACGGGTTGCCGTAAAACTCCGCGTTCTGCTTGATGGAGGCCATGAATACCCATGCCACCGGCACGATGATGATCACCGCCAGCAGGACCAGCACAAAATAGATAAAGAACTTGTAGAGACCTTCCGCCGAGCGGGAAGATCTTTCGGTGGTATTCTGCATCTTCTTCCCTCCTTAGAATTCCAGCGGATCGCGGTCGGTGGCCTTGTTGACACAGGCGGACAGTGCAAACGAGAACAGGAAGATGACCACGCCAATGGCCATGCTGTAGCCATACAGGCCCGCGTCCTTCTGGCTGTACATATAGCTCAGCGCCACATCCGAAGCACCGTTGGGCCCGCCGCTGGTCATGGCCTTGACAAAGAGGAAGGCCATGTTGATGGTGGAGATGATGAAGAAGGTCAGGGTGGTGCGGATGTTGGTCCAGATGAGGGGGATGGTGATCTGGAAGAACTGGGTCAGGCGGCCCGCACCGTCCAGATTGGCGCTCTCGTACAGGCTGGCGGGCACCGAGGACATGGAAGCCATATACATGACCATGTAATAGCCCACGGCCTGCCAGACCATGGCGAGGATGATGGAGGGGATGACCAGCTTTTCGCCCTTCCAGAGGATGGGGTCTGTCATATCCCGGAACAGGCCGATGATGCTGTTCAGCATACCGTTTTCCGGCTTATAGATGGCCGAAAAGATGCCGGAGATGACGACCACCGACAGGATGTTGGGGATGTAGAAGATGACCCGGAAGAAATTCTGCCCCTTGATCTTTTCCCGGGTCAGAATGGCTGCAAACACCAGCGCAAAGGCAAAGGTGACGATGGTCACTACCACCACCAGCAGGATCATATTCTGCATGGAGCGGATGAACTGAGCATCCTTGAGCAGGTGCTGGAAATTCTTCAGGCCCACAAAGGTCTCGTTGGGCGAGTAGGCACCGCGCTCGTACAGGCTCATGCGGAACACGTTGAGGGTGGGCAGGATCATAAAGAGAAAGAACAGGATCGTGGCCGGTGCCACGCAGAGAAAAACGAACCGTCTGCGGCTTTTGTCAGATCTCATAGACAAACCGCTCCTTTCTATCGGAACCCGAAAACCACAAAAAGCGGAGGCGGTCAAAACCGCCCCCGCTGGGCAGGGTTCAATTACTCGATGATATTGGCACGCATCTGGTCGCTGGCGGACTTGATGCCGTCGATCCACTGCTGCTCGGTCATGCTGCCGGACACCAGAGAGTTGACGGGGTCAAAGAACACGGTGCGGACCTCCACGCCGGGGATAGCGCTGAAGGCTGCAAAGTTGCCCATAGCGGCCTTTGCACCGTTGTCGTACACGGAGTAGAACATCTTGTTGTCGCCTTCCAGATCATCGGCGATGCCCAGCACAGGCTGGATGGCACCGCTCTCGGCGAACAGCTTGCAGGCCTCGTCGCTGTACAGGTAAGCCACGAACTGCTTGGCGGCATCCAGATGCTCGGCACCGGCCGGGATCCATGCCTGCTCGAACCAGGTGTAGCTGTACTGGTCGCCGCCGGCCTTGACAGCGGGCAGGGCGGTCATGCCCCACTCAAAGCCATCGGCACGGGGAGCCTCGGCCATCTCGCCCACGATCCAGGTGCCGTTGGGCATGAACAGAGCCTTGTTGTCCAGCACCAGCTGCTGGTTCTGGGTAAAGTCCTGATCGTTGGCCTGTGCGGGGGTAATGGGGTTGGTGTAGGAAGCCAGCTTGTTGACGATGTCGAAGCAGGTCTTTGCCTCCGGGGTATCCCAGATGCCTTCCTCATAGTGGGTGGCCTTGTTGAAGAACTCCGGGCCGCCGGCGGCATACATCAGTGCGTAGAAGAACGCATCAAAGTAGCCGGTGGTGGGGTAGGTGAACAGGTAGGTGCCCTCAGCGGCAGCCTTGTCGCCCAGTGCCCACATCTCGTCCCAGGTCTTGGGCACGTCCCAGCCCTTTTCCTTCAGGAAACCGGCGTTGTAGAACAGGCCGCAGGGGCTGTAGAACATGGGAGCCAGATAGGTCTTGCCGTCGCCGTAGGGGTTGGTCAGGGAGGTGTCGGTAAAGCCGCCGGCGATCTTCTCGCTCACCTTCTTGCTCTCGCCGGGCACGGTCATGCTCAGCACGTCGGTGATGTCCGCGATCAGGTTGCCCTTGATGAACTGCTCGGTCAGGGCAGCTTCACGGCCGGTAGCCAGGTGGATCACGTCGGGGTAATCGCCGCCCTGCATGGAAGGTCCGATGACATCCTCCAGCTTCTTGTCGGTGGTCAGCTCCACCTTGATGCCGGTCTGGGCGGTAAAGGCCTCAGTGACCTTCTTCCACATATCAGCGCCATAGCCGGTCTCGATGGCGGCGACCTTGATGGTCACATCCTCAGCGGGAGCGGCAGATGCAGCAGCGGAAGAAGCCGTGCTGGAAGCTGTGGAGCTGGAAGAACCGCCGCAGGCAGCCAGACCCAGTGCAGCGGCACCCACACCGGCCACTTTCAGGAAATTGCGACGAGAAATGCGTTTCATAATGTGTCCTCCATCATAAAGTTCCGTTCATGCACAGCCGGAGCAAACAGGTTTTGCCCGAGGGGCTGTGTTTTTTTCTGATTCCAATATAGAGGTTTTTACAGTTTCCAACAAGGTTCTTGTTGTTTCATTTTTTAGAAATATTGTTCTTTTATCATTTTCTTCAGTCAAAAGCACTAAATTTTTCAGCTATTGTTTTGGTACATTTTCCCTGCTTGTAACCAATTTGACACATTTTCGTCTTTCTGTTGCAGAGGAAAATATTTACCATGTCTAAAAAAACAGGACTTTGCTTTTTTTCTTATTTGCCCCTATAATGAGAAAAAATTGCACGAAGCAGTGTCGGCGTTTTTCACATTTTATTTTTAGTATCTTGCTTTATTTTTATATTTTTGTGCCTGCTTCAAAAGGAGCCTTTTATGAGTACCGAGCGCTTTGATATCCGCCACGCTCCCGCTCCACGGGAATCCTTCCGGCTGCTGTACATCAGCAAGAGCAGATTCGGCGGCGACTGGAACAGCTCTGTCCACACCCATTCCTGCACAGAGCTGTTCTACTGCCTCAGCGGCGAGGGGCAGTTTCTGCTCAGCGGGCAGCTGTTCCCGGTCAAACCGGACGATATGGTCATCGTCAACCCGCAGGTGGAGCACACCGAGCTGAGCCTGAACGCCTCGCCTCTGGAATACATCGTGCTGGGCGTTTCGGGCATCGAGATCCTGTTCGGCAAAGCCGATTCCACCTACGCCATCTTCAACTGCAGGGAGAACCGGGAGCGGATGGTAACGCTGCTGCACATGCTGCTGGCTGAGGCAGACCGCAGTCTGGACGGCTGCGAGACCGTCTGCCAGGACCTGCTGGAAGTCCTGCTCATCTGGCTGGTGCGGTGCACCACCCTCTCTTTGCAGGTGGAGGAATCCCCCCGCTCTGACAACCGGGAATGCGTGGAGATCAAGCGGTATCTGGACAACAACTACCGGGAGGATATCTCCCTTGATACCCTTGCCGAGGTCGCCCACATCAACAAGTACTATCTGGCCCATACCTTCCAGAAGGCATACGGCATTTCTCCCATCACCTACCTGAACCGCCGCCGCATTGAGGAGAGCAAATATATGCTGGGCAACACCGGTTACAGTCTGGCGCAGATCAGCGAGCTGATGGGATTTTCCTCCCCCAGCTACTTTTCGCAGTGCTTCCGCAAGGCGGAAGGCCTGACCCCCAACGAATACCGCCGTCAGGTGCGGCAGGGACAACGCCCTGCACCTGCCAAACGGCATGAAGGATAAGAAATGAGGAACCCAAAATGAAACCTGTTACTGAACCCATTCTCCGCGCCGCCGCAAATGCCTTTGATTTTGGCGGGCCGGTGGTCTGCGATGCCCGTCACTACGGCGAAGGTCACATCAACGATACCTTCGTGGTCTGGCGGGAGGACCACGCCAAGCGCTTTATCCTGCAGCGCATCAACACCGACACCTTTACCGACCCGGTGGGCCTGATGGAGAATGTCTGCGGCGTGACCCGGCATCTGCGGGAGAAGATCCTTGCCGCAGGCGGCGACCCGGCACGGGAGACCCTGAACGTGATCCCCACCCTGTCCGGTGCGGCCTGCCATCTGGATGCCGAGGGCGGCGCGTGGCGCGCCTACGACTTTGTAGAGGACACCATCTGCCTGCAGCAGGTGGGCAGCGAGGCCGACTTCCGCACTGTTGCCGAGACCCTGGGCAAATTCCAGAACCAGCTGGCAGATTATCCGGCCTCCACCCTCCACGAAACCATTGCCCGCTTCCACGACACGCCCAACCGCTATGCAAACTTTGAAAAAGCCCTTTCCGCCGATGCGCTGGGCCGTGCCAAGGGCATTGCACCGGAGGTCGCCTTCATCCATGCGCGGGAAAAGGATTGCCATGCCCTGCTGGATCTGCTGGCAGCCGGTGAGATCCCGCTGCGTGTCACCCACAACGACACCAAGATCAACAATGTCCTGATCGATGCCGCCACCGGAAAGGGTATCTGCGTCATTGACCTTGACACCGTGATGCCGGGCCTGTCGGCCTACGATTTCGGCGACTCCATCCGCACCGGTGCCAACGACTGCGCCGAGGACGAGCCCGACCAGAGCAAGGTCCACTTTGACCTGCACCTGTACGAGGTGTTCGCCAAGGGGTATCTCTCCACCGCCGGGGCCTCCATGAGCCCTGCGGAGAAAAAGAGCCTTGCCTGGGGTGCCAAACTGATGACGCTGGAGTGCGGCATTCGCTTTCTGACCGACTATCTGGAGGGCGATCACTATTTCCACACCGCCCGCCCCGGCCACAACCTTGACCGCGCCCGCACCCAGTTCACGCTGGTGCGCCAGACGGAAGAGGTGTTCGATCAGATGCTGGAGATCGTCAGCTGAACCGGCACCTTCTGACCTGCCGAAGCACCAATGACCCGGGGGCTGCACTGAACCGCCTGCAAAACATCTGAAAACGATGCAGGCAAGGCAGTGCAGCCCCCATTTTTTGCGGCTGAGAAAAAGAAAAGCACCATACTTCCTACGAAGTACAGTGCTTTTTTGGTGGAGAATAGCGGGATCGAACCGCTGACCTCTTGCATGCCATGCAAGCGCTCTCCCAGCTGAGCTAATCCCCCACATATTTGGTTCGTGTCCTGCGACGTGAATTATTATACCAGCTGCGCCGCCCTTTGTCAACCTTTTTTGCAAAGATTTTTCAGTAAACTGAACCGTGCAGGCACATCGACCGGGCACAGCCCCCTCCACGCAAAACAGCGCATCCCGCAGGCAGGCTCTGCCCGAAGGATGCGCTGTTGTTTTTTGTTCAGGTTACTGCTTGTGCCTGGAACCAAAGCGGTACTCTTTGCCCTCACGGATGCGCTGGATATTGGCCCGGTGCATCCAGATGACCATGCCGCCCATGATGGCAGCTCCCACCACGCAGACGATGAGGTCGTCAGCGGCGAAGCCCTTGAGCAGGCCGTAGATGAGGGTCAGCACCGGATAGGATGCCGCCATTGCAATGCTGCCCAGCGACACCATGCCGGTGGGAACAAGGCAGAGCAGAAAGACGACGGTCAGCACCGGCAGGAGGATAGGCTGGATCGCCAGGATAGCACCTCCCGCCACCAGCACGCCCTTGCCGCCCTTGAAGCCGAAATAAACAGGCTTGGTGTGGCCCACCACGGCCAGAATGGCGGTCAGATACACGCCCAGATAGGGCGAAACGGCGGCATCTGCGGGCAGGAACCCGAAGAGCCAGCGGCCGATGCAGACAGCGGCAACGCCTTTCAGCACATCGCCTGCGGCGGTGAGCGCCGCTGCCTTTTTGCCAAAGGTGCGCAGCATGTTGGTCATACCGGCTGCACCGCTGCCGTGATTGCGGACATCATCATGGTACAGGTACTTGCTGACCAGGATGCCGGTGTCCACGCTGCCCAGCAGGTAAGCCTGCGCAGCGGCAGCCAGAACGATGAAGAAGGTCATCATCAACAGCCGCCTCCCCTGTTACACATCTTTTGCGCCGACACTGCCGGTGCCGCGCTCACGGATCACCAGGCGGATGGGCGTGTGTTCCAGACCAAAGTTCTCCCGGATCTGGTTGATCAGATACCGCTGATAGCTGAAATGGAACAGCTGTTTGGAGTTGACGAAGGCCACGAACGTCGGGGGACGGGTGGAAGCCTGGGTCAGGTAGAAGATCTTCAGGCGGCGGCCCTTGTCACTGGGCGGCTGCATCCGGGCGGTAGCGCGGGCCAGCATCTCGTTCAGGACACCGGTGGGCACGCGGGCACCGTTCTGGGCATCCACGTCACAGATCAGCTGCATCAGCTTGTTCACGTTATAGCCGGTCTGGGCCGAAATGAAGATGATGGGCGCATACCCCATGAAGCTGAAGCAATCGGCGTAATCCCGGCGCTGATGCTCCATGGTGTTGGTCTCCTTGCCCTCCACAGCATCCCACTTGTTGACAACGATGATGCAGGCCTTGCCCTGCTCGTGGGCATAACCGGCCACCTTGCTGTCCTGCTCGGTAAAGCCAACGGTGGCATCCACCAAGATCAGGGCCACGCGGCTGCGTTCCACAGCGGCCAGTGCGCGCACGACCATATAGCGCTCAAGGCCGTCAGAAATGTTGCTGCGCTTGCGCAGACCGGCGGTATCGGTAAAGATGAACTTGCCGTAAGCGTTGTCCACGGGGGTGTCAATGGCATCACGGGTGGTACCAGCCTCGTTGGCAACGATCATCCGGTTCTCGCCCAGGATGCGGTTGGTCAGGCTGGATTTGCCCACGTTGGGGCGGCCGATGATGGCAACGGGGATGCGATTCTCCTGCCACCACGGTCTCGCTGAAATCGAGGTGGGCGCAGACAGCGTCCAGCAGGTCGCCGGTGCCGTGACCATGCACGGACGAGATGGGCATCACCTCGTCAAAGCCCAGGTTATAGAACTCGTAGAGCTCCATGGGGGCCTCGCCGGTCTTATCGCACTTGTTGACAGCCAGGATGATGGGTTTGTGGCTGCGGCGCAGCATGTGGGCCACTTCCTCGTCGGCGGCGGTCAGGCCGTCGCGGACATCCACCACCATGATGATGCAGTCAGCGGTGTCAATGGCGATCTCCGCCTGCTCACGCATGTGGGCCAGAATGCCCTCGGTCGCCTTGGGCTCGATGCCGCCGGTGTCCACCAGCATGAACTCGTGGCCGCTCCACTCGCAGTTAGCAAAAATGCGGTCGCGGGTGATGCCCGGGGTATCCTCCACGATGGCCAGACGCTGGCCGCAGAGCTTATTGAACAGGGTGGACTTGCCCACATTGGGGCGGCCAACCACTGCTACGATGGGTTTGCTCATAGGGGGTTCCTCCTTTCGTTATGCTCTTCTTCTCGAAATATGCAGGCCGGTGCGGAGCAGGGCTTTTGCCTCATCGCCGCCGCTCACCGGCAGCACCTCGACCTTGACCCCCAGCCGTTCGCCCAGCTGGGCAATGGTCATATCATCGAGGAACGTATCTTTTTCTTCCCGCAGCATGACAGCGGGGATGCCCAGGGTGCCGCTTTCCAGCTTTCCCTCACACTGGGCAATGATATCGGTGGCTGTGACAAGCCCCGCCACGCCCACGTTGCCGCCAAAGAAATTGTTCTTGACAACGTGAACTTTTACATCGATCATGGGGTACTGGCGGTGGAGCTCGTCCATCAGCTCAGTGATGAGGGGGCCTGCCATGGTGCCGGTGACCACATCGATCTGCTTGGTGCCGTAGATGCGGTGGGGCCTGTCCAGCTCCGCCCGGAATTCATCCTCGAACAGGCGCATCATGCCCACGCCGTTTTCCAGCTGGTCAAAGTCCTCATAGAACTCCGCCGGGGGGATGGGCCGCCCCGCCTTGAGATACCACTCATCGCTGGGGTAGATGATGCGCTTGCCGTGGCGGCGCTTGCACTCATCGCCAAACTCCTCCATAATGTCGATGACAGCGGCGCTGGTCTCGGCATCATAGGGGGTCTGCTTGAACAGATTCTGGCGGTAATCCGTCACACCGCAGGGCACAGCGGCAATGCTCTGTACCATGGGGGTCAGCTCCAGCAGGTCGCCCAGGGTACGGCGAAGCTCTTCGCCATCATTGATGCCCCGGCAGAGCACCAGCTGACAGTTGACGGCGATGCCGCCCTCCACCAGACGGGGCAGGTACTTGAGCACCTCGCCGCCCCGCTTGTTGGCCAGCATCCGGACACGGAGCTGGGGGTTGGTGGTGTGCACCGAGATGTTGATGGGCGAGATGTGCATCTTGATGATGCGGTCGATCTCGTGATCCTGCATATTGGTCATGGTGATGTAGTTGCCGAACAGAAAGCTCAGCCGCTCGTCATCATCCTTGAAATACAGGCTCTCGCGCATACCAGGGGGCAGCTGGTCGATGAAGCAGAACATGCAGTGGTTGGAGCAGGAATGCTTCTGGTCGCCCAGATAGGTGGAGAAATCGCAGCCAAAGGGGCCGCGCTCCGCGCGCCGGACATCCCACTCCCGGATGCCGTCGGCAACCTTTGCCTTCAGGTGAAAGCTGCTGCTGTCGGTATAAAAATCATAGTCCAGCGTATCGTTCAGCTCATTTTCATCCACGCTCAGCAGCTCATCGCCGGGCTGCAGGCCCAGCGCCTCGGCTTCACTGCCCGCGTCGATGCGGTCGATCTTGATCGCCATTGCATTTCACCTCCAGACAAAGAAAGAAGGGGAAGGCATTGCGCCATCCCCTTCTCAACATAACACCAATGTGCCACCAATTTTGCGCAAATTAGGCCTTCTTGATGACTTCCTCGCCCTTGTAGTAACCGCAGTTGCCACATGCCTGGTGGGGGAGCTTCAGAGAGCCGCAGTTGCTGCACTTGACCAGTGCGGGGGCCTCCAGCTTCCAAACATTGCTGCGACGCTTGTCGCGGCGGGCCTTGGAAAGATGTCTCTTAGGTACTGCCATATTTTTGCACCTCCTTGATGGGTTTCTCAGTTCAGCAGTGATTTGAGGATCGCGAGCCTTGCGTCAACAGGAGCGGCTTTGTCTTCCTCCGGCGGGCAGGTACAATCTGCCCTCTTCTTGCCGCACCAGGGGCATAACCCCGGGCAGTCGGCGCTGCAAAGCAACACCGTGGGGATCTGGAACATAAACTCCTGGGCAAGCCATTCATCCACATCCAGATGTCCTTTTTCGTCCAGCGGAAGCTCGAAATCCGGGTCATCCAGATCCCGCTCCTTTGCTGTCCACTCCGCTTCAACTGTCTCTTCCCGCTCAACCGGGTCCAGACAGCGGGCGCACTCTCCGTGCACCAATGCTTTTGCCCGCAGTGTCATCCGGACCGCATCGCCGTCCGGCTCAGCGGTAAAGCTGGCGGTCACGGGCTGTTCGATCCTTGCACCGGCAAAGTCCCGTGCAGACAAATCACAGGGAAACTCTGCATGGTAAGGCTGTGTGCCGGTTGCGATAAACTTTCTCAGGTCAAATTGCATAGTACACCTCATAAAAGGCTGCTTTGTTAGTATAGCGCCAAAGCCAACCTTTGTCAACACCAAAACAGGCAGAAAACCGAAAAAATTTTGATTTTCCGGTTTCCTGCCCGTTGGAATGCGCTCAGTTCAGAAAATTACAGGTACTTTTTCACGTCGTGGGGCAGAGCAGCCTCGTCAGCACTGACAGTAACAGTGACCTTGACGGAATCGCCTGCAATGGCGGCCATCTCGTCCAGCACAGCGCCCAAACGGTTGATATCGTGATCCAGCACCTTCAGGATGCCGTCGATGTACAGGTCGGTGATATCGTAGTTGCTTGCCATCAGGCCGGCAACAAAGCCGTACAGCATCTCGCCGCCGGCGATCTTATACTCATCCAGATCGATCAGACGTGCAGCGGGGGCGATGTCGTAAGTCAGCTTCATACCTTTTTCCACGACGACGACGTTGCCCTTGGAGGTCTTGACCGCGTCATTGATCTGGTCGATCATTGCCTTGGTCTTGCCGGAGCCCTTGGTACCAACAATCAGTTTAATCATAGTTCTGTCCTCCTGTATTTTCCACGCCTTGCGGCGGGAGATCATTTTTTGTTTCCTGCTTACTTCAACTTTGCTTCCAGCTCGGCGGTCAGATTCTCGTAACCCGGCTTGCCCAGCAGAGCGAACATGTTCTTCTTGTAGCTCTCGACACCCGGCTGGTTGAAGGGGTTCACGCTCAGCAGGTAGCCGCTGCATGCACAGGCACGCCAGAAGAAGTAGATGAGGTAGCCTACATTATAAGCAGTCAGGTCGTCCACCTCGATCAGTACCTCAGGCACGCCGCCGTCGGTGTGGGCAAGGATGGTGCCCTCCATGGCCTTGCGGTTGACTACGCTCATATTCTGGTCCGCCAGGAAGTTCAGGCCGTCGAAGTTACCCTTCAGCTCTTCGATGAACAGATCCTGCGCAGGCTTTTTGACATCCACGATGGTCTCGAACATGATGCGGGAGCCTTCCTGGATGAACTGACCCATGGAGTGCAGGTCGGTGGAGAAGATGCAGCTTGCGGGGAACAGGCCCTTGTTGTCCTTGCCCTCGCTCTCGCCGAACAGCTGCTTATACCACTCGTTCATCAGGGTGAAGTTGGGCTCGTAGCACTCCAGGATCTCAACAGCCTTGCCCTTGCGGTACAGGATGTTGCGGATGGCGGCATACTTGTAAGCGTCGTTGTCCGGGCTCAGCACGGAGAAGCGCTCCATGGCATCGGATGCGCCCTTCATCAGTTCGTCGATGCTGATCCCGGCGGCAGCGATGGGCAGCAGGCCCACAGCGGAGAGAACGGAGTAGCGGCCGCCCACATCGTCAGGAACCACGAAGGTGGGCCAGCCCTGCGCGTCAGCCAGCTGCTTCAGGGTGCCCTTGGCACGGTCCGTGGTGGCATAGATGCGCTTGTTGGCTTCCTCAACACCCATCTCATCCTCCAGCAGCTTGCGCAGAACACGGAACGCCAGGCTGGTCTCGGTGGTGGTACCGGACTTGGAGATGACATTGATGGAGAACTTCTTGCCCTTGCACAGAGCAATGATATCATTCAGATAGCTGGGGCTGATGCTGTTGCCGCAGAAGTAGATCTTGGGGCCATCCTCCAGCTCGTTGTGGTACAGACCCTTGACAGCCTCGATCACAGCGCGGGCACCCAGATAGCTGCCGCCGATGCCGGCAACCACCAGCACCTCGGAGTCCTCACGGATCTTCTTGGCAGCTTCCTTGATGCGGGCAAACTCTTCCTTGTCGTAATCGCGGGGCAGGTACATCCAGCCCAGGAAATCATTGCCGGGGCCATTCTTGGCTTCCAGCTGGTTGTGAGCCGCTTCCACCTGAGGATAGATGGCCTTATATTCCTCTTCGTTGATAAAACTGGAGAGGTGCTTTGTATTCAGAACGACGCTCATTCTATCAGAACCTCCAAACGTTTTTACGGGACGTGCTCCCTGAGGGTTTTGTTAGTATAAGTGTACCGTTCCAACCGTGCAAAGTCAAGGCCAAAATCCCCGGATTTCATACAATTTTAATAGTGTTCTTTTGGCTGTCCTGACATCTTTTGTTCAGGCCCGCCAACGCTGCTTTGTTTCTGCTAACCGCTTTTATTCGGTGATGTGTTTCTTTTGCCCGCTATGCTCCCAGCAGGCACTGCCACAGCAGCTCCAGCGCGCCGCCAAAGGTCAGCAGCGGGGCATCCGCGGCCGCTTTTACTTCGTATTCATTCAATAAGGTATCATCCTGAAAAATGCTCACCTTTCCCACCGTCCGCCCCTTTTCCACGGGGGCTTCCAGCGCCTCGGGCAGGGTCAGCTCAGCCCGCAGGGCAGAGGCCGTTCCCTTCTCTATCAGGATCGTCTCGGGCAGGGCGGCGTAATCCAGCGGCACGCTGTCCTCGGCGCTGCCCTTTACGGCCAACGCCAGCGGGCGCTCCGGCAGAGCGGGCAGCGGGGCGGCGGCATAGTTGGCAAAACCGTAGTCCAGCAGGGTGGTGGCGGAGTGGAACCGGTCGGCGCTGGAGGGTGACCCCAGCACCACGGCGATCAGGGTCAGGCCGTCCCGGGTGGCGCTGGCGCTGATGCAGACCCCCGCTCCGCTGGTGGTGCCGGTCTTGAGCCCGGTGATGCCGCTGTACCGGCGCAGGAGCTTGTTGGTGTTCACCAGCTGGGTCTGGCCGTTCCGCAGGCTGTCCGTCCAGATGCCGGTATAGTGCAGCAGCTCCGGGCAGGTATTGAGAAGGTACCGGCTCAGAACGGCAACATCCCGCGCCGTGGAGAGATGGCCCTCGGTGTCCAGCCCGCAGGCGTTCCGGAAGGTGGTGTTGGTCATCCCCAGCTCCGCCGCCCGGGCGTTCATCTGTTCCACGAACACCGGCTCGCTGCCGCCCACCAGCTCGGCCACTGCCACAGCGGCATCGTTGGCCGAGGAAACGCAGATGGCCCGCAGCATCTCATCCAGCGTGAACTGCTCCCCGGGCTCCAGCCAGATCTGACTGCCACCCATGTGATAGGCGTGTTCGCTCACCGGCACGGGGGTATCGAGGGTCAGTTTTCCACCGCGGATGGCCTCAAAGGTCAGCAGCAGGGTCATCAGCTTGGTGATGGAAGCAATGGGCATCCGCTCATCCGGTGCTTTCTCGTAGAGCACACGGCCTGTCTCCGGTTCCATGAGGATTGCCGCCCGGCATTCCAGCTGCAGCCCGCTGTTGGCCGGAGCCGCCGTCAGCACCGCCGGGGCATCCGCCTGCACTGCCGGTCCCGTTCCCCCAATGGCCACCCGCAGCCCGGCCCCCTGTGCCGTACCCACAGCCAGCGCAAACAGCCAGAAGCAGAGCACCCCCGCGCAGAGCAGGGCCAAATTTCTCCGTTCCATTCCTCGTACCTCCCCGCGTAAAGTCTCTGGTTGCATTCTATGCAAAAAAAGAGGGGTCAATGCCCTTTTCTACGGGATGAAAATCTGCTATAATAGGAGAGTTTATAAACACTTTAGCTGGCTCACCCTCTCAGGCCGCTTCGCGTCCAGCTCTCCCAAAGGGAGAGCTTTTGACAAAACCAGTAACTTTGCATGGATTGCCAAAGCCTCGCCCTTCGGGAGAGGTGGCAGCGCGTCAGCGCTGGACGAGAGGTGAGC
>ENA-OQDT01001115-OQDT01001115.1-human-gut-metagenome-genome-assembly--contig:-NODE-1115-length-16399-cov-10.248279_pt1 | contig 16399 bp, 10 predicted proteins | sample MGYA00242786_ERZ504617 | MGnify/ENA primary metagenome ERZ504617 (study PRJEB26092, sample SAMD00036337) | human gut metagenome | host: Homo sapiens | study: EMG produced TPA metagenomics assembly of...
GCGGATACGTTGGGAAGAAATGCCTTTTCACCTACTACAGTGCCGTGGGTATCGTTGTTTCTATGTAGGCGTTCCGTTGTTTTTGTACCTTATCCTTTGTGAAAAGGAGGAAGAGTTTGTGATGGAAGATAGAAGGGAAGCTGGATATGTGATCACAAATGGAATTCCCACCGGAATTGAAAGCAAAACTGAAAATAAAATAGGAAATAGCAATGGATCAGGAATTGTAATGGGAACACCGGCAGATCTGGAAGTTTCCGGTATAAAATTCCATTACGGTAAAAGAGAAATCTTAAAAGGAACCGGTTTTCAGGCCAGACGAGGGGAAGTATGTTTGCTCTTAGGCGCCAATGGAGCAGGAAAGTCAACCTTATTAAAATGCATCAACGGTCTTTTAAAAGCCTCTGACGGAACTGTAAAATGGCTGGGAAAAGACACAGCGCCTCTTTCTCTCAGAGAAAAAGCAAGGATCTTCGGCTATGTTCCCCAGAACACACAGGCTGGCTTAAGCCTTACAGTATGGAAACGGTTATTTCCGGCCGTCTTTCCGGTTTTCAAACGGGGGAAAAAACAGGAAAAAGAGGATGTGGCAAAAAAAGTGCCCAGGTGCTAGAGCAGTTTGGTCTGTCTGACTATGCTTTCAGGCAGATGGGACAGCTAAGCGGCGGCGAACGCCAGAGAATCCTCATCGCCAGGGCACTGGCAGGAGATCCCCAGGTATCTTTCATTAGCGAACCTACCAGCAGCCTGGATCTTCGCTATCAGTACGAGGTCATGGAATTTCTGGTAAAAGTAAGCCGGGAAAAGAACCTGGCAGTAGTAGCGTGATCCATGATTTAAACCTGGCTCTTGATTTTGCGGACCGGGTGGCATTATTACACGATGGCCACGTACTGGCAGAAGGAGCAACAAAAGAAGTGATCACACCGGACCGGATCGAAAAAGCCTATGGGATACGGGCTGCGATCCATAACTTAGAAGACCGGTGGATCGTATTGCCGGAAAAATCGTCATAATAGTATAGAATATTGCGATATTTTATAATATTCAGAAAATTGTTGTTGAAAAAAATTCTAAGTTAGTGTAGTATTAAGAAAGCGGGCAATGGTCTCAGGATCATTCCTGTTTTGTGAATTGGGGGCACCACTTTTCACAAAATCAAAAGGCGCCGGAACATATTTTACGTGTATCCCGGCGATGAATCGAAGAATGTACAGAACGCTTGTGGATATAACATCCGCAGGCGTTTTTTTATGGGCAACAGGGGAGAGTGTTTCTCATGGCGGCTCAAAAAACAGCTTAAAAACGTCTGCACAGACAATAAAGAGGACATCATGTCAGAAAGGAGGCCCTATTTTGGTAACGGTCAACGGAGAAGAAAAAAAATGCAGCTGGAAAAAAAGGACGGATGAAGTGCAGCGGCTCGCAAAACGGCTGAAACAGTTACAAAGAGAAGAAGAGAAACTGCAGGCGGACAGAACAGTGACAGCAGAGCAGATGGCCAAAAGAGGCAGTGCTGCGCTGCTGCAGGAAAAATACCGTCAGGAGCGGGAAACACTGGAAAATCTGCTGAGAGGCTGGGAACAGGCCTGCCAAGAGCTGGAAGAGAAACAAAGTGCATACCGCGACGGAATCTGGAAGAGAGACGATCTGCGGAAAAATTATCAGGCGATGGAATCGTTATTTCTGGATGCGCAGGCGGGAATTCTGGCGGAAAAACTGACAGAAGGAAAGCCATGCCCGGTCTGCGGCGCGATTCATCACCCACAGCCTGCAAAACGGGCGGAGCATACGCCGGACAAAGCGACGCTGGATCAGAAAAAGGAAGAACTGCGGGAGCAGGAAGAAACAGCGGCAGGACAGAGCGAAGCGGCCGGAAACTGCGGCAGACGGGTAAAAGAACTGCGGGAGCAGCTGACTGTGTGTCTGGTAAAAGAGATGCCGTATGCGAAAAAAGAAAAGCAGGAAAGTGGTCTGACGGAAACTGACTTTATGAAATCAGCCCCGTATGCCAAAAGAAATGAAACGGATAGGAAATCAAATGAAACACAAAGATTTCTTCAAATGTCAGACTCCCTGTTCCGCCAGAAGGTAGAAAAGAAAGCAGAGCAGCTCCGGGAAGAAGAAAGTAAGCAGAAAGTGCGTCAGGCAGAATATGCGGAACTGGAAAAAAACACAGACCAGTCAGCAGGAAAAACTGGAAACGCTGAAACAGGCAATCGCCGGGGCGCAGGCAGATCTTGGCCGGGCGGAAGGAACACAGAAAGCGCTGGAAGAACAGCTGAATAAAGAAATTTCAGGAGCAGAAAAGGAGCCAGGTTTTGAAGAAACAATAGTTTCTGCAGAGAAAAAGGGTTCTGCAGAGGATAAGGATTACGCAGAGACGGACGACAGAAACTTCCTTGCTGGTCAGATCGAAAAAGTGCTGCTCTTCTGGGAAAACAGGCAGAAACAGTGTGGAGAAGAATTCGCTGTGGCACAGGCAAAGATGAAACGCCGCATAGAATGCATTGCACTGCAAAAAGAGGCAGAATCCAGTCAGAAAAAGGATCAGGAACAGCTTCAGCGTGTGCGGAGTTGTCTTGAAGTCCTGCAAAGTGACCGGAAAAGATGGAATGAAAAGGAAGAGAAACTGCTGGAAACTCTGGAGCAGCAGAGAAAAGAAATAAAGTCGGCGGATCAGTTTGAGAATATTGCAGAGATTTCATTCACAGAAAAACAATTCCTGGAAATCCTGACAGATACAGAAAAACAACTTTGGGTTCGTTCGATGCAGGAACAGCGTTATTGGAAAGAAAAACAGGAGACGTTAGAAAAGCAGAAACGGAACCTTCTTGCGCAGAAAGAAGAGTTACAGAGAATCCAGCTGGAAATCCAGGCAGAAACGCAGAAAATAGAGCAGAGAGAAAAAACAATCCGCGAGAAGGAATTGCTGGAAGCAAAACGAAAGGCGGAGCAAAAGGCACTGCAGGAAAGAATTCAGGAAAAAGAAACCAAACTGGCGGGAAAAGAAGAAAAAGAACTGCTGGAGCATATCAAAGGATGGGAGACGCAGAAAGAACAGCGGAAAGCGGCGCAGAAAACGGCAAAAGAAGAACTGGACGCTGTGCAGAAAAAGCTGACGGAAGTACAGGCGGCTCTTGCGGCCATCCAGACGCTGGAAGCAGCGGATGAGGAAGCGGATTTACAGGGGCAGCAGCTCCCTTCAGAAACGGAGCTGCAGGAGAATCTTGAGATGCTTTCCGGGCGGAAGCAGGAACTGGATCAGCGTTACAACGAACAGTATCATGCGGCAAATACGAATCAGAACGTATACCAGGCTGTGCAAACGCAGCAAAGCCAGATGCAGGAGGTAGAGGAAGAATATAAATGGGTCAACGCGCTTGCGGATACCGCAACGGGAAATGTGACCGGAAAGCGGAAGATTGATTTGGAAACGTATGCGCAGATGGCGTATTTTGACCGGATTCTGCGCAAAGCCAATGTGCGTTTCCTGACGATGAGTCAGGGACAGTATGAGCTAAAACGGCAGGAAGACGGCGGAAATATAAAGAGCAAAGCCGGACTGGAACTGAATGTGATTGACCACTATAACGGGACGGAGCGAAGTGTCCGCACGCTTTCCGGCGGAGAATCTTTCCAGGCTTCCCTTTCCCTGGCGCTTGGCCTGTCGGATGAAATCCAGTCGTATGCGGGCGGCATTCAGTTAGACTCTATGTTTGTGGATGAAGGTTTTGGATCGCTCGATGCAGAGTCTCTGAACCAGGCCGTAAAAGCACTGGAAGGTCTGGCAGAAGGAAACTGTCTGGTCGGAATTATTTCTCACGTACCGGAGTTAAAAGACAGGATTGAGAAAAAAATTGTTGTGACGAAAAACCGGAGCCGGGATGGAGTAGGCAGCCGGGCTGTGATAGAATAAACGGCACAATCTGAAAATGCACCAGAAGTGTAAAAAAGTGAAAAAGAAAATGTTACAGCTTGCGGGTTGCTAGTGAGCTGTAACAAGAATGCAGCAAGAGATCAGCTGGATTCGAGAGAATTCCTTGTCAGAAGGAATAGGAAATGCTATAATGGGTCCGTTGGGCAAAAAAAGTTGAACAAACAGAGCAAATCCGGCGAACTTGTGCCGGCTGCCATAGAATGGAGGAAACAAATGAAAACATCAGATTTTTATTATGATCTGCCAAAAGAACTGATTGCACAGGATCCGCTGGAAGACCGCAGCGCTTCCCGCCTGATGCATCTGGATAAAACGACAGGTGAATATAAGCATGGTCATTTCCGTGATATTCTGCAGTATCTGAAACCAGGCGACTGTCTGGTTATCAATGATACGAAGGTAATTCCGGCACGTCTTTATGGTTCCAAGGTCGGAACGGATGCGGCAATTGAGATTCTTCTTTTAAAGAGAAAAGAAAATGACATTTGGGAAACGCTGGTAAAACCGGGCAAAAAATGCAAGGTCGGAACCGTAATCTCCTTTGGAGACGGAATTCTGACAGGCGAAGTAGTCGATATCGTGGATGAAGGAAACCGCCTGATCAAGTTTCACTATGAAGGCATTTTTGAAGAAATTCTGGATCAGCTTGGTGAAATGCCGCTGCCGCCATATATCACACATAAACTGCAGGACAAGAACCGTTATCAGACGGTATACGCAAAACACGAAGGCTCCGCAGCAGCTCCGACCGCCGGACTGCATTTTACGAAAGAGCTTTTGCAGCAGGTGCAGGATGCCGGTGTGAAAATTGCACACGTTACCCTGCATGTCGGCCTTGGCACCTTCCGTCCGGTGAAAGTGGAGGATGTCACCCAGCATCACATGCACTCTGAGTTCTATGTGGTAGAAGAAGATCAGGCAAAACTGATCAACGATACGAAAGCAGCAGGCGGCCGTGTGATCGCAGTCGGAACAACGAGCTGCCGTACTCTGGAGTCGGCAACCGGCGAGGACGGCATTTTAAAAGCCGGAAGCGGCTGGACCGAGATCTTTATCTATCCGGGTTACCGCTTCAAGATGATCGACGGACTGATCACCAATTTCCATCTGCCGGAGTCCACACTGGTGATGCTGGTATCGGCACTGGCTGGAAAAGAGCATATTATGGCAGCTTATGAAGAGGCTGTGAGAGAAAAATACCGCTTTTTCTCCTTCGGCGATGCCATGATGATTGAATAAAAAATTCGTTTATGACAAAAATACGATGCTGAAAGAAAACGACCATATAGGAACACCCGCGAAGCCCTATATGGTCGTTTTTTGTCCAGCGAATCTTCTAAATCTTTCTTTTTCCCTGCCGAAAAACAGAAGATTTTATTAAGGTTTCTGAAAACGAGCGGAACTGGGTTGTGTCAGGGAATGTTTTTGCGTATACTGATACGTGTTTGAGACAAGGGAGGACGGATTTTGAAGAGAGACGAGAGAAGAAAGTTTCCATACTATGGTATCCTGCCGCTAATTCTGACGCTGACAGCGAATTTTATCGCTTATTTTGGAACGCGGCCGTTTACCAGTTCGTGGAAACATTACAATATAGAAACGGTGCTGGACCAGCAGATCCCGGTGATCCCGTGGACGATCGTGATTTATTTTGGCTGTTATCTGGTCTGGATTGTAAATTATCTGATTGCCGCAAGCAGAGAGAAAGAATTTGTCTGGCGGTTCTTTGCAGCAGATGTTCTGGCGCGGCTTGTCTGTATGGCATTTTATCTGCTGCTGCCGACAACGAACGTAAGGCCGTCGATCCCGGAACAGGGATTCTGGAATCAGATGCTTGCCTTGCTCTACCAGATGGATGCGGCGGACAATTTGTTCCCATCGATTCACTGCCTGAACAGCTGGTTCTGCTATATCGCAGTCCGCAGCAGACGGGAGATTCCGCGCTGGTATCAGCGGTTCTCTTTCTGGGCGGCACTTGCCGTGTTTGTCTCTACGCTGACAACAAAGCAGCATGTGATTGCAGATGTGATTGGTGGAGCGCTTCTGGCAGAAGTGACGTGGCAGATCGCGGGACGCACGCATCTTGGTGCATGGTATGGCATGATATTGGAACGAAGGAGGTGGAAACGCCGTGCAGAGTAAGAAAAAAATGATCGTGAATACTGTTTTTCTCGTTGTGATTTTTGCGTTGACGATATACGGTGTTTTCCACGGCGAAGACCTTGGCGCAATGATGGAAGCAATGCGGCGAGCAGATGTGCGGTGGCTGTTGCCGGGACTGTTCTGTGTCGTGTTTTTTATCTGGGGAGAATCGATCATCATCTGGTACATGATGCATTCCTTCCAGATTCCGGTGAAGAGGCGGACATGTTTTCTGTTTTCTTCCGTCGGATTCTTTTTCAGCTGTATCACACCGTCCGCAAGCGGCGGCCAGCCGATGCAGCTCTACTATATGAAAAAGGAGAAAATATCTCTTCCGGTATCAACGGTGATTCTGATGATCGTCACGATCACCTACAAAGCGGTGCTGGTCGTGGTGGGACTTGGGCTTGTTCTGTTCGGACAGGGCTTCCTGCACCGGTATCTGACGGAAATCCTTCCGGTTTTCTATCTGGGAATCGGTCTGAATGTCTTCTGTGTCACAGCCATGCTTATTCTGGTTTTTCATCCGGCGCTTGCGCGGACAATTCTGGTTTTGGGACTGAAAATCGTGGAAAAACTGCATTTGATGAAACGAAAAGAAAGCCGCCTGAAAAAACTGGAAGCTTCCATGGAAGTCTACCAGAATACGGCAGCGTATCTTGGCACCCACAAAATGGTGCTGGTCAATGTCCTTGCGATTACCTTTGCACAGAGGTTTGCTTTGTTTGCAGCAACATGGTTTGTATACCGCGCCTTCCATTTATCAGGCATTTCCTTTATCACCATTGTGCTGCTGCAGGCGGTCATTTCCGTATCGGTTGACATGCTGCCGCTTCCGGGAGGAATGGGAATCAGCGAGACACTGTTTCTAAAAATTTTCCCGCCGGTCTTTGGAAGCACGCTGCTTCTTCCGGCAATGGTGCTTTCCAGAGGGCTCGGCTACTACGGGGAGCTGCTGGTGAGTGCAGTCTTTACCATCGTCGCACAGCTTACGATCGGGAATACGAAAAGAGAAAAAAAGAGGGGGGAACTACATATGATAGGGTTCTATGATTATACCGTAATATTAACATATATCAGCTTTGCATCGTCCATCAGCGGCATTTTTCTTGCAACGCGGGGACACTTTAACTGGGCGATTTTTTGTCTTGCTTTTTCCGGACTGTGCGATATGTTCGATGGAAAAATTGCGCGGACGAAGAAAAACAGGACCGAAGATGAAAAGCGGTTCGGCATTCAGATCGATTCGCTCTGCGATGTGGTCTGTTTCGGCGTCTTTCCGATCGTGCTCTGCTATGAGCTTGGCATGACACATTTTTACAGCATTCCGATTCTTGTTTTCTACGGTCTTGCGGGCGTGATCCGTCTGGGATATTTTAACGTGATGGAAGAGAAGCGTCAGAATGAAACTTCGGAGAACCGGAAATATTACCAGGGACTGCCGATTACCTCGATGTCAGTAGCTCTGCCGCTGCTGTTCGTCTTTGCACCGCTCTGCCGCGGATACTTTCTGATCTGGCTGCATCTGCTGGTGCTGGCGGTCGGCGTTCTGTTTATCACGGATTTCCGCTTCCGCAAGCCGACGAATAAAGAGCTTGCTGTGCTGGTAGCGGTCGTTGGAGTGGCTGTGCTCCGCGGACTTCTGATCTGGAAGGGAGGAAGAACGGTTTGAGACTCTGCGCTTATCCTTACCGAAAACAGGGGAAAAATTATCCAAAGCTTGATTTGATCCGCGAGGAAAATGATCTGCAGGACCGTTTTCTACACATGATGTACAGCCATGCCGCCGGAAGAGCCGCGATGCAGCCGCTGGTTCAGTCATTTGTATCTCGTGCGGCAGGCTGCTTTCTGGACAGCCGCTTATCGGTGCCGCTGGTTGCACCGTTTGTAAAGAAAAATCATATTTCACTGAAGGAATGTACCGCAAAGCAGTTTATCTCGTTCAATGATTTCTTTGTGCGGAAGCTGAAAATGGATGCACGTCCGTTTTCCAATGCGCCGCAGGATTTTATCAGCCCGTGTGATGCGCGGCTTACGGTTTATCCGATTCATGAGAACGGGAAGTTTGAGATCAAGAACACAGAATATACGCTGGAACAGCTTCTGCGCGACCGGAAGCTGGCAAAACGGTATGAGGGCGGAACGTTATTTCTGTTTCGGCTTTCCGTGGACGATTATCACCGGTATCTCTTTGTGGATGACGGCGTCTGTTCGACGGAACGGCGGATTGAGGGTGTGCTCCACACGGTCAATCCGGCGGCGAATGATTTTTGCCCGATCTATAAAGAAAATACGAGAACCTACACGCTGCTGCAGTCCGCAAATTTCGGCACACTGCTGCAGATGGAGGTCGGCGCGATGATGGTCGGAAAGATTGTCAATGAAAATGCCGGAGCGGCGAGACGTGTACAGCGCGGCGAAGAGAAAGGCTATTTTGCCTTCGGTGGTTCGACAGTGATCGTTCTGGCACAGAAGGGAAGCGCAGTGCCGGAAAAACGGATCTGGAATTATTCGCGGCTTGGAATCGAAACGCGGGTACGGCAGGGAGAAACGGTTGGGACGGCCGGAAGAACAGGGTAAAAGCAAAAAAATGGATTGTGAGGAAATGATCTTCACAATCCATTTTTGTTTAAACGTTTTTTATGCCTGCAGCCGTGCCAGATCCTGGTAGAATGTCGGATACGAGATATCCACACAGCCGGCGCGCAGGATTTCCGTCGGTGTCTCTGCGGCAAGCGAAGCGATTGCAAACGACATCGCAATGCGGTGGTCGAGGCGGCTGTCGATTTGGGCGCCGTGGAACGGTTTTCCGCCCTCAATGATCATGCCGTCGTCCGTGCCTTCCAGGGAAACACCCATCGCGGTGAGTTCGTTTACCATGATATCAAGACGGTTCGATTCTTTGACTTTCAGCTCCTCCGCATTCCGGATCACGGTTGTACCGTTCGCTGTGGCGGCAAGAACCGCGATGATCGGGATTTCATCGATCAGGGTCGGGATCAGTTCGCCCTCGATGACGGTGCCGGAAAGAGACGGCGTATAGCGCACGAGAAGGTCTGCAACCGGTTCTCCGCCGGAGTTCTGCTCATTCAGAAGTGTGATGTCAGCACCCATGGCGCGGCAGACGCGGAGCATACCGTCGCGGGTCGGGTTGATGCCGACATTTTTCAGGAGCACCTCAGAGCCTGGAACTATCAGCGCGGCGGCGATGAAGTAGGCGGCGGAGGAAATATCTCCCGGCACACGGACGAGATTTCCATGGAGATCCGGGTCCGGCAGAACCGATGCGGTCAGCCCTTCGGAGGCAACGTCGGCGCCGAAGAATTTCAGCATCAGCTCCGTATGGTTTCTGGAAAGAGCCGGTTCGGTAACGCTTGTTTTTCCGTCAGCATACAGTCCGGCAAGCAGGACACACGATTTGACCTGTGCGGATGCGACCGGCGAAAGATAGGAGATGGCGTGGAGCGGATGGCCGTTGATCGCAAGCGGCGCACAGCCGTTTTCCGGAATACTGCGGATGGAAGCGCCCATCTGGGTCAGCGGATTGATGATGCGTCCCATCGGCCGTTTCTGAATGGAGGCGTCACCGGTCAGTGTACTGGAAAAGTTCTGGCCGGAAAGAATGCCGGAGATCAGGCGTGTCGTTGTTCCGCTGTTTCCGCAGTCGAGAACGGCGGACGGAGCCGAAAGCCCGTGCAGGCCTTTTCCATGAACGAGGATGCGCTCCGGCGTGTTCTCGATCTCAATGCCCATACTGCGGAAGCAGGAGATGGTGGAGAGACAGTCGGCACCCTGTAAAAAGTTTGTGACTTCTGTGGTTCCCTCTGAAATGGCACCGAACATGACGGCGCGGTGGGAAATGGATTTATCGCCCGGCACGGAGATTTCTCCGCGCAGAGGACGTACTGCTTTCTGGAACTGCATAACGTAACTTCCTCCTGTCAAGATATACGCGCTTTTAATTGCGGATATGAATGGTATAGCCATGGTCTTTTAAGACCTTCCGGGCAAGAATGCCTGCCTGCTCTTCATAAAATTCAATGCGGAGAGCACCCTCTTCGAACTCGCGGTTATGCGTAATGCCGATATTTTTAATACTGATCTGGTTGATGGCAAGAATTGTTGTAACGGCTGCGATTCCGCCGGCTTCATCGAGCAGGTCGCAGTAAACGACGTATTCTTTCTTTGTCGGTCCATAGGAAGAATCTTCCATGGAATTCCGGTATTCGCGGGAACTCTCAAACATATTGTAGAGCTCGTGGCCTTTTTTGTTGTCAACTAGGTATTTTGCCTGGACGAGAAGGCGGATATAGGAATCCAGCACATTCGAGAGCTGCTTCTGGTTTGAGAGACAGATCTGCTGCCATACCTCCGGGGAGGAGGAAGCGATGCGGGTGATGTCCTTGAAGCCACCAGCAGCAACGGTTTTCATCTGCTCTTCCGGTGTGTCCAGGGATGCGAGCGCATTGACCAGGGTAGCGGCAACGATATGCGGCAGATGACTGACACCTGCGGTGATGTAGTCGTGCTCTTCGTATGTTAAAACCATCGGGATCGCCTTTAAGGACTGGACAAGATCAACGAAAGCGGAGACTGTCGCGATCTCAACATCTGGTCCGGGTGTAATCATATAGTAAGCATTTTCCAGCAGGTAATCGGTGGCACTGGAATATCCCGTCTTTTCGGAGCCTGCCATCGGATGGCCGCCGATAAACTGGTGCGTCATGCCGAGGGTCTCAACCGCCTGATGGATTTCTCCTTTTACACTTCCGACGTCTGTGATGATACAGCCCGGTTTTGCGATGCCTTTCACGAACGGAAGATAGGAGATGTTGGTGCTGACAGGAGCACATAAGAAGATATAGTCACAGTCGGCAAAGCGGTCGTCCCGTTCTTCCAGCGCGATATCAATCACGCCTTCCTGAATTGCCTCTTCGATCGTCGCTTTGGTGCGGCAGTAGGCCATCAGTTTATACTCCGGGTGAACCTTTCTGAGGGTTTTTGCAATGGAGCCGCCGATGAGGCCAAGGCCGATAAAGCCGATACAGATTTTTTCGGATGTATCACACATAATTCAAGTAGTCCTTTCTGACAATTTTCGTAGGTAAATCGTATAAAAGACATTGTAAAACATCTGAAATCAAATGTCAAAGATTTCTTGCTTTAAAGTGACAAAGTATTTTTGAAAGGCAGCAATCTTGCTTGTTTTGCAAAATCCGGCAGATTCCACAGAAAAGCCAGACAGAAAAGCGGAAGAAAGGCAGAATAACCAGCTAAAATTACATATAAAATTTTAAAAAGTTCAGAAATATATTGTGAAATATGAATAATATACTTGCAAAAAATGCAAAAATCTTTAGTAGAATAGTGACTATGATAAGAGGAGCGGAAGACGTGAATCTTGATAAAAAGCAGAAAGGCGAATAAGAGCGGCCTTGCAATCTGCAAATTTACTTACATGGGAGGTATTACATATGGACGTTTTTAGAACTGACCGAATCAGAAATGTGGTGCTGCTGGGGCACAGCGGCTCCGGAAAGACAAGTCTGACCGAAGCTATGGCTTATCTTTCCGGTATGACAAACCGTCTCGGAAAAGTGACAGACGGAAATACCGTCAGCGATTTTGACAAAGAAGAAATCAAGCGAAAATGCTCTATTTCCACAACGCTTGTCCCGGTCGTATGGGGAAAAAAATAAGATCAATGTTCTGGATACTCCTGGAATGTTTGATTTCGTAGGAGAAGCACAGGAAGCCGCTTCCGCAGCAGATGCCGCTGTAATCGTGGTATCCGGAAAGGCCGGCGTGCAGGTCGGAACCCAGAAAGCATGGGAACTCTGCGAGAAATACAATCTTCCGCGTATGATCTTCGTAACGGAAATGGATCAGGACGATGTCAGCTACCGAGAAGTCGTTGAGCAGCTCACCAAACTGTACGGAAAACGAATCGCACCGCTTCATATGCCTCTGCGTGAAAACGGTAAATTTGTAGGATATATCAATATTGTAAAGAACAAAGGCCGCAGATATATCGAAAAAGATAAAAAAGAAGAATGCCCGATTCCAGATTACTCCGTAGAATATCTGGAGAAGTACCGTGAAACCCTGATGGAATCCGTGGCAGAAACAAGTGAAGAGTTTATGGACCGCTACTTTGGCGGAGAAGAGTTCTCGGTAGCAGAGATTTCCGCAGCGCTTGCCATGAACGTAGGAGACGGCACCATCGTTCCGGTATGCATGGGATCTCCGGTGAACCTGCAGGGCGTATCGAACCTTCTGGATGATATCTGCGGATACTTCCCGGATCCGTCCACCCGTCCGTGTGCCGGCATCAATCTCGATACGAACGAAATTTTCGAGGCAAATTACGACTTCGCGAAACCGAAGAGCGCGACCATTTTCAAGACGATCGTGGATCCGTTCCTTGGAAAATATTCAATGATTAAGGTTTGCTCCGGCGTTATTAAAAGCGATGATGTGCTCTATAATGTAGATCAGGAATCCGAAGAAAAACTGAGCAAGCTGTACGTGCTCGAAGGCTCCAAGCCGATCGAAGTACCGGAGCTTCATGCAGGAGATATCGGTGCCATCGCAAAACTCGGCGATGCAAGAACCGGCGATTCCCTTGCGACAAAGAACAATCAGGTCCGCTACGGAAAACCGGATGTTTCGACTCCGTACACCGCAAAACGATATAAACCGAAGAACAAAGCCGATGTAGATAAGATCTCCCAGGCCTTTGCCAAGATGATGCAGGAAGACCTGACAATGAAGGCAGTCAATGATTCTGCAAACCATCAGACATTGCTGTACGGCATGGGCGACCAGCACATCGATATTATCGTCAGCAAGCTGCTGGAGCGCTACAAAGTAGAAGTAGAGCTGTCCCGTCCGAAGGTAGCCTTCCGCGAGACGATCCGCAAAAATTCGGATGTAGAAGCAAAATACAAAAAACAGTCCGGCGGCCACGGCCAGTACGGTCATGTAAAAATGCGCTTCTCCGCTTCCGGAGATCTCGAGAAACCATACGTTTTCGAGCAGGAAGTTGTCGGCGGCGCCGTTCCGAAGAACTACTTCCCGGCTGTTGAAAAAGGTATCCAGGAAGCCGTACAGAAAGGCCCTCTGGCTGCTTATCCGGTAGTCGGCGTCAAAGCCGTTCTGTATGATGGTTCTTATCATCCGGTAGACTCCTCCGAGATGGCATTCAAGACCGCAGCGATCCAGGCGTTCAAGAAAGGCTTTATGGAAGCATCCCCGGTTCTCCTTGAGCCGATCGTTTCGATGAAGATCACTGTAGACGATAAATACACCGGCGATATCATGGGCGATCTCAACAAACGCCGCGGCCGTGTGCTCGGCATGAATCCGGATCACAAGGGCCATACGATTATCGAGGCTGATGTTCCGGAACTTGAGATCTACGGATACGGCACAACACTCCGCTCCATGACAGGCGGAAGCGGTGATTTCTCCTATGAGTTTGCGAGATATGAGCAGGCTCCGTCCGATATCCAGGCAAAAGAGATTGAGGCAAGAGCTTCGAAGGTTGAAAAAGCAGAAGAATAAAGCTTTATAAAATAGTGTGATAAAACAGAGAAAATCCGGTTTCGGGAGCAGAATTCGCCCGGAAACCGGATTTTTCTGCGGTTTTTGAAGAAAAACGGAGGATATAGGAAAAAATAAATTGTAAAAACAGGGAAAGAGTGATAGAATACAGCTATATGTTCAAATGCGCATGCTGTCCTATGCGGCGGTGTGAGAAAAAAGAACTTTGAACTTGAACATGCAGGAGGTTACCTATGAGTAAAAGATATGAGCCACAGGACATTGAAAAAAAGTGGCAGAAGATCTGGCAGGATGAAAAAGCCTTTGCCGCCACAGATGATTATACAAAACCGAAATACTACGCACTCGTTGAGTTTCCGTATCCGTCAGGACAGGGACTTCACGTAGGCCATCCGCGTCCGTACACTGCACTGGACATCGTAGCCAGAAAGCGCAGAATGCAGGGTTACAACGTTCTGTATCCGATGGGATGGGATGCATTTGGTCTTCCGACTGAGAACTATGCGATCAAGAACCACATCCATCCGAAGATCGTTACCAAAAACAACGTACATCACTTCAAAGACCAGCTTCAGTCTCTTGGATATTCCTTCGACTGGGACAGAGAGATCAACACGACGGATCCGGAATACTATCACTGGACCCAGTGGATTTTCCTGAAACTTTTCAAAGCCGGACTGGCATATAAAAAAGAGATGCCGATCAACTGGTGTACTTCCTGTAAGGTAGGCCTTGCAAACGAGGAAGTTGTAAACGGCGTGTGCGAGCGCTGCGGAAGCCCGGTTGTCCGCAAAGTAAAGAGCGAGTGGATGCTGAAGATTACCGAGTATGCAGACAAGCTGATTGACGGTCTGGACGGCGTTGACTATATTGAGCGTGTCAAAACTTCCCAGAAAAACTGGATCGGACGTTCCCACGGAGCAGAGGTTGACTTCTCCCTGAAAGATAAACCGGAGAAGCTGACTATCTACACCACACGCCCGGATACCCTGTTCGGTGTTACGTACATGGTACTCTCCCCGGAGCATCCGTACATCGACCAGTACAAAGATGAGATCAAGAACTGGGATGAGGTCTGCGCATACCGTGAGATGGCAGCCAGAAAATCCGATTTCGAGCGTTCCGAGCTTGCAAAAGACAAGACCGGTGTCATGATCGACGGACTTTCCGCAGTCAACCCGGTTAATGGAAAAGAGATCCCGATCTGGATTTCCGATTATGTACTGATGAGCTACGGCACCGGCGCCATCATGGCAGTACCGGCACACGATGAGCGTGACTGGGAGTTCGCAAAGAAATTCAACATGCCGATCATCGAGGTCGTTGCAGGCGGCGACGTACAGAACGAAGTTTACACCGACGTTGCAGAGGGAACTCTTGTCAACTCCGGTTTCCTGAACGGACTTTCCGTTGCGGAAGCAAAAAAGAAAATTCTTGAGTGGCTCGAAGAGAACCACGTTGGAAAAGCAAAAACAAACTATAAGCTGCGTGACTGGGTATTCTCCCGTCAGCGTTACTGGGGTGAGCCGATTCCGATCGTACACTGCGACAAATGCGGTTACGTTCCGGTTCCGGAAGAATCTCTTCCGCTGGAGCTGCCGGATGTAGAGAGCTACATGCCGACCGATAACGGCGAGTCTCCGCTGGCTGCCATGACAGACTGGGTCAACACCACCTGCCCGTGCTGCGGAGGACCTGCAAAACGTGAGACCGATACCATGCCGCAGTGGGCTGGTTCTTCCTGGTATTACATCCGCTATACCGATCCGAAGAACAAAGAGGCTCTGGCAAGCAAAGAAGCTATGAAATACTGGCTGCCGGTTGACTGGTACAACGGAGGAATGGAGCACACCACCCTTCACCTTCTGTATTCCCGTTTCTGGCATAAATTCCTGTACGATCAGGGCGTAGTTACCTGCCCGGAACCGTATCAGAAACGTACTTCCCACGGAATGATCCTCGGCGAGAACGGCGAGAAGATGAGTAAATCCCGTGGAAACGTTGTCAACCCGGATGATATCGTAGCTGAGTTTGGTGCAGATACCCTGCGTACGTACGAGATGTTCATCGGTGCCTTCGACTTAAGCGCATCCTGGTCTCAGGAAGGCGTAAAAGGATGCCGTCGTTTCCTCGAGCGTGTATGGAAACTGCAGGACAGCCTGGTAGACGGAGATTCCTACTCCAAAGAGCTGGAGTCCAAAATGCACCAGACCATCAAGAAAGTATCCAGCGACTATGAGTCCCTGAAATACAACACAGCGATCGCAGCCATGATGACCCTGGTCAACGAGTTCTACAAAGCCGGAAAAGTAACGAGAAAAGAGTTCGAAACCCTTCTGATCCTGCTGAATCCGGTTGCACCGCATATGACCGAGGAACTGTGGGCAGACCTTGGATATGAAGGTCGTCTGTATCAGACCGCATGGCCGGAGTTTGACGAGGAGAAGACCGTAGAGGCAGTAGCCGAGATCGCTGTTCAGATCAACGGCAAAATGCGCGGAACGATCAAAATCGCCAAAGATGCAGATAAAGAGACCGCAATCGCCGCTGCAAAAGAGGCAGTTGCAGACAAACTGACCGGAAACATCGTAAAAGAAATTTACGTACCGGGAAGAATTGTGAATATCGTAATGAAATAATTTGAGAGAAAATCTCACAACAGAATAAAGTGCTTGGGAATATTGAAAAGTTCGCTTAAAATCAAGGCTTGCAGACATTTTTCTTCAAGGGAAAGGTATCATAGAATACCGT
>ENA-OQDT01001117-OQDT01001117.1-human-gut-metagenome-genome-assembly--contig:-NODE-1117-length-16383-cov-25.451095_pt1 | contig 16383 bp, 9 predicted proteins | sample MGYA00242786_ERZ504617 | MGnify/ENA primary metagenome ERZ504617 (study PRJEB26092, sample SAMD00036337) | human gut metagenome | host: Homo sapiens | study: EMG produced TPA metagenomics assembly of...
AATAAGTGAACAACGAAGCATATTGTCGTCTAGGTCCTTTTTTGCCAAACCTTTTTTTACGATTTCATATCCTTCATTAAAATCTTTTTTTAATGCACACGCACATGCAAAATAAACATATTGTCTGTCATCTTTAATTATACGTTTATCATCATTTCGATACTCATCTAAATAACCATCAATATTATTTATGTCATTTAGCAAAGGAATCGTATACTCAACCAAAAAATTTCTTATCTTTTTGCCTATAGTTATGTTATCTTTCTCATTATATAATATCCAATCCTCAGAATCATGATATACTTGAATTGGCTGTCGTAATATTTTGTTCTTTAATCCTGATGTTATAATTGTATCACCCAAAATTTCTTTTGCCAAATCTTGGATATCTGGATAATATACCGATAATTGTGGATATATATGTGCTAATGCATGGTTATAATACGAAGGATGCAAAAAATACATAATTTCTATTTTTTGAATGCTTCCTTCACACTTTCGAGAATATATTAAAGAATTGTTTCTTCTTTTAAATCCATTCATTTGCAGCACTTCATCTAATTGTGATTCTGCCATATTTAAAATCGTATTTTTTACATCCTTATCCATAAACTATCTCCTTATTGTTATACTATGCGTAATTGTAATACCTTCACTCTGCCCTACACCTATTGCTGGATTACTCTTACTAATTCGGTTGTCAAATTCCCGTTGAGCTTTCGTCTTCTGAGCTTTTCCTGATTTCACTTCTAACCCTATATATTTCTCATCCGGGGTAATTGCTGCACCATCATATACTCTAACCTGTCCAGTATTGTCTTTTGTATAAATTCTACCTTCCCTCACTCCCCATCCATCTTTCTTACTTATTGCATCCCAAACTTTTTCTTCTGCTTGTCCACCTGCCCTTTCACTTCCTTTAGGACTTGCAAATTTCCCGTCTGGTCCTTTCAGGTGTCAGACACCATTAAATTTTTCTATACCTGATTTTAAATATGTTTCTATATGGCAACTTTTCTACTTTATGTTTTTGTATTTCTCTCTCACATATTTCATGAAGTCTCTCATAATCACTTGAATCCTCACAAATTTTTTCAAACCACCCTTCTACACCCCCATCTTCATCGCTAAAAAAAGGATGATTTTTATCCTTTTGCACATTATTCCAAATATATTCAAGGATATCATCAAGTTTTTTCTTTTCTCCATACCATCCACACACTAGAGCAAGATCTTTATATTCTTCAAATGATTTTCTTTTTGGATTACTTAAAAAAAGTTTATACCCTTCTATAATTTTATCTATTGGGACATCGCCTTTAAGTGGAATCAACAATTTATTTTTTAATCGTTCTGCTGAAAACATATATCTTTCTTCATGTTTTTCTAACGCTATTGTTTCACTGGTACACTCTAATGATGTTATGATGTCAGACTCTTCACTGCATAAATTATGTACATAAGCAACTGGTGTATAGTATGTATTTCTAACTACTTTTAAATATATTCCTGTTATCAATGGTCCTAATCTATTATCCATTTCAAGTAACTTAGTCTTTTTTAATTCTGGAAAAAGTTGTTCCCAATCATTTGTTATCTGCTTTTTTGTTGCCATTTTTTATCCTCTTTTCTTTTTGGGAGGAAGTAATATTACAAATACTACTTCCTCTTTTTAACTATTTCGGATTTACTTCATGAATCTTATTTTCTGTTAATCCTTTTGGTCCTTCATGAATGATTTTGTTTTTTTGTCTATTTGATAATCCTTTTCCCGGATTTTTCACAAACTTATAATCATTATACTTGTCCATCATTTGTATCATAAACATCCAGCCTCGTACCACCCTTTTTATTTGTTTTTCGGCTCTTATGACCTTTATAAGGCTGTTCTAGCTTCTAAACCTCGATCATCTTACAAATTCTTGATAATCATTTGCTATTTCTATTACGGCATTCATCCATGCATTTTTTGATTCCTGCCACATGACCGTATATTGATTTTACCTTCCTCTTGTCAACTCCTCATTAACTTTTTTATTCGATATGTTTGCAACTTCTTGAACAAATTCTGCATTTGACATATCATATACTTCTTTAGATACCGTAGTCCCATTTGTTCCTACAATTAAAATCTGGTTTGACGCTATGTTTTGGTGTATCTTCAATAACCGAAGTTGTATGAGATGCCTTTTCAAATCAATATTCGATGATACCATCCCAGTTCCAAATCCATAGCTATGGAACCTATTGTCACATCTCTACCATGTGCTAAATCATCAACTGTTCCGACTGCCGTATCTGCTGCATTTTCAAGTGCACTCTTGGCCAATGGATTTTTCATAATTGAAGATACCGATGAACTTGCAAGTGAGCCTGTCGCAGCTCCAACACCGCCTGACACTGCACCGCCAATCGTGCCCCATAAGAACCCATCGGCTGCACCACTTATAAATCCTTCTCCACTGGCTGCACTTGAAATACCACCAAGGACTGCTCCAGTTCCTCCGCCGATCAAGGCACCACTTAATGCACCTCCGGCAATCACCGCTGCTGCTCCACCTGTAAGAACAGTTGCTGCCGCAAGACCTCCAAGGATTACTCCACCTGCAACAACCTTTTTCACTGCGCTCCAATCTACTTTTCCCAAAAGAGAGGAAATACGGTTATTGGTTGTACACATTTCTTTATGAATTGTTGCACGAATCTCGCTGGTTCGTTCGGCTGCATAGGATTTAAACGAGCTATAGACTTTCTTCGCTCCATTTCCCACATAACTGAAACCGCCTCGTATTCCGCCACTGCTTACAGCTTTCACAAATCCAGATCCGGCGGATGCTACTTTCTGATAAGTCTGTTTTGCTTTTTGCTTAACGGTGTTTTTCGCCTGTTGAATTACCTGCTTTGGATGGGATACTGCATTTTGCACCCATTTAGCAGCTGCTTTTACTCCACTGACAACTGTTTTTGCAACACTCTTCGCAGCTTTTGTAACCGTTTTTTACTGCTTTTTTTCGCTGCACTCTTAATCCTGCTCCACAGGGAATGTCCTGTCGGATCACTGTAATTCAGCGGATTATTGGTCGCATAATCGTAGCGATTTCTGGTCAGTGGATTTTTTGTCGTTCCAAGGTCACTATCTTCAGTTGTAAAGGTTCCGTTCTCTGCGTTATAGTATCTTGCCCGCAGATACTGAAGTCCTGTTTTTACATTTGTGGACTCCCCATTATAACCGTAGTAATTGACACCATCTGCTGTTCCTGATGTAAGGTTACCGTATGGATCATACTGATAACTGTTCGTCAGATTAGCTGTTTCGGTCAGGATTCCGGTTACGCTGTTTCTTCCGTCATATAAATAATAACTGCTTTCTGTGGATTTATCAACGCTTATACGTTCTCCGATTCCACTTTCTCCATAAGTATAAGCCTGACGGACTTTCTCGTCTGCCCCATACTCTGCGAGGACTTCTGTATTCTCACGATTGATATCGTTGATATACTCTGTCAGTGTGTATCCTTTGGCATTGGAACCGCCTTTTACCAGAGAGGCAAGCTGCTCTTTCGGGCTGTTTCCATCTTCGGTACGCTGGTTCTCCGGGATCAGGACTTCATCGCCATAACAGTCTTCCCATTTATAGGTGTTATCCAGTTCGAATACCCGGTTGTTATCTCCATCGTACATGGCTGCCATCAGGACTGTTCCACCCTGTTTTACGACTGCTAGACGATTCTCTGCTGTGTATTCATAAGTAACCGGATCTGCACTGTTTGTCTTATCACATTCCTGGATCAGATTGCCATCTTTATCATAGCTGTAGGTTGTTCCCGGATCGCCCCAGATCTTTGCATTCGTGCGTTTGATGAGCTGGTTGGAATCGTTGTACTTATAGTTATATTTTGCTTTGCTGACACCATCTTCGATTTTCTCGTAAGAGGTCCGGTTTCCAATCTTGTCATAAGTATAATTATGGACTGTCTTTTTACCGCCCTCTGCTTTTTCTGTACAGCGTGTCAGTTCCCAGTTGTCATCGTATTCATAGGTACGTGTCGTCTGGATCTCTTTTTCCTGATGCTCACAGTCTGCTTTGTCTGTCTCTTTCTGTGTATCGCCCCAGTTGTACCAGTCTTCCCAGCTTGGCGTCTTTCTTGTTCCAGCTTCCAGTTCCGTAGCTGTTTCTCCAACTACATATCCCTGATCATTGTACTTGTACTCATAAGTACTGATTACTTTGCCGCAGGAACCACAGGTATTCACAATCTTTGTGATATGATCTTCTGCATCGTAAGATACTTCCGTCTTTGTTCCATTACTTCTAGTAACTTCTGTCACACGGTTCAGTGCATCATGCTTGTAAGTGGTTACTTTTCTATTACGGTCTGTCAGTTTTACCAGATTATCATTTAAGTCGTATTCATAGCTGATCTTTGTCCCATCCGGGTATACGATTGCCTGCAGATTATCTGCGTCATCATAAACGTAGCTGACATCCTTTTTCGAACCGCTTGTCACTTTGGTGATTCTTCCAAGTGCATCGTATTCGTAGCTGCTCTTGCCTGTCTGATCCTTCATGGATACCCGTTCCCCGGCACTGTTATATGCGTAGGTCACGTCCTTTTCGGATGTCTCGCCTTTTGCGTCCTGATAAGATTTCTCCAACAGGTCATTCAGTTTGTCGTAATCATACGTGGTTTTCTTGCCGCTTGCCTGTGTATGTCCGGTCAGTCTGCCTTTTTCATCATAGTCGAATTTCTCCGTTCTTCCTGCCGGATCTTTGATGGATGTCAGGTTGCCTTCTAAGTCATAAGTATAATTCGTTGTCTTATTTGCTGCATTGGTGAAGGTCACCAGGTTATCCATGTTGTCGTAACCATAAGTTGTTACACCGCCAAGGGCATCAGTTACTTTGGTCAGGTTGTCATTCTTGTCATATTCCAGATGGCTCTTTAATCCGGTCTTATCTGTAACAACCTGAATATTCCCATGTGCATCGTAATCAAATCCCGTTGTGAATCCACGCTTGTCTGTAATAGAAGTTACCCTGCTGTCCTTATCATAGGTATAGGATTCCTTCTGCCCCAGTGCATCGGTCTCTTCTGTTACACGGTTGTCTTTATCGTAGACTGTCTTTGCAACATAGCCCATCGGATCTGTTACAGATGTAACATTATAATTCTTATCATATCCATAGCTGGTCTTTCTTCCACCCGGTTTGGTGATCTCAGTAATATTTCCTGCCGGGTCGTAAGTGTAAGCAGTTATCTTACCAAGCGGATCAGCTGCAGAAGTCATCTGACCTGCCAGGTCATAACTGTAGGTATTGCTCCGTCCAAGCGGATCTGTCTCCTTCACCAGATTGCCATACTTATCATAAGAAAAGCTGGTTGTTCCATCCAGTGCATTGGTAGAAGACTTCATGTTATGGAGCTTATCGTAAGTATAAGTAGTGGTACTCTTTAAGCTGTCGCTTTCTTTTACCACGTTGTCCACTTTATCATAAGAGAAATTTTTAGTATAACCCAGTGGACTGGTCATACTCTTCAGACGTCCGGCTTTATCATAACTATAGGTATACTCTCCACCATTCGCCTGTGTCATCTTTGTGACATTGTCATTCAGGTCAACACTGTACTGTGTCTCATTTCCCTTTGCATCCGTTACAGAAATGACATTGCCATGCTTGTCGTAATCATATTTGGTAACTGCTCCCTTTGGAGAAATCTGTTCCGTCATGTTACTCAGGCTGTCATATTTGTATTCGGTAATGAGTCCCATCGGATCTTTTGATTTGGTAAGATTTCCAATGGCATCATAACGGTATTCATTTGTTTCTTTTAACGGAGAAGTCTCACCGATCTTGCGGTCCAGTTCATCATACTGGTAGGTTGTCGTATTTCCATTTCCGTCTGTCTGGGATACGAGATTGTCATTTTTATCGTAAGCATACTTGGTAACCGTACCGTTTTCATCGACAGATTCCGTCACATTATCATTTCCGTCATACTTAAAGGTGCTGGATGCTCCCAGTGGATTTGTCTGAGAAATAACCCGGTCTTTCTTATCGTAAGCGTATTTATATGTGGCTTCCTCTTCTTCTGTCATGGATAACTGGTTGCCGACTTTATCGTAGGTAAAGGTTGTTTTATGACCTTCCGCATCCGTTACCGCTGTAATGCGGTCCATAACATCATATTCATAAGATGTGATACTTCCGTCTGCTTCAGTAAGTTTCAGGAGTCTGCCGTACTGATCGTACTTGTATGTTGCTGTCCTGCCAAGTTCATCGGTCTGTGTCAGTACATTTCCGGCACCATCATAAGTATAATCCATACTGTTTCCACCATTGTCGGAGGAATGGATCAGGTTGCCTGCTCCGTCATATTGATAGGTAATTACGAGTCCCTGTGCATCCGTACATTTTACAAGCTGTCCGATGGCATCGTACTCCATCAGCACCTTGTCCCCTGTCGGCAGTATTATGGATGTGTTATTTCCCTCTTTATCATACACATAACTATACGCATTGCCGAGGGCATCTGTCATCTTTGTGCTGTTGCCCTGTGAATCGTATTCGTAAGTGGTCTTTCCTTTCAGGGCATCCACCGTCTGTTCCAGATTGTCGGTGGAATCATATTTCATTGCTGTAATGTTGCCCTTTGCATCGCTTACCGATGTCATGTTTCCATTACCATCGTAAGTCATGGTACTGGTATTTCCATTTTCATCGGTAGAGGATACCAGATTTCCATTTAAGTCATACTTCATGGATACGGTATATCCAAGGGCATCTTTGGATGTAGTCAGATTTCCTGCCTTGTCGTAAGCATAAGTATCTGTTCTTCCCTCTTCATCGGTAGAAGATACCAGATTTCCTGCTTTATCATAAGTATATGTGGTAGTTCCACCTTCTGGGTTGGTTTCACTTAAGCGGTTTCCTGTATTATCGTAGGTATAAGTCCAGGTTCTTCCACTGTCATCTGATTTTGATACCAGATTGTCTGCCGCATCATAAGTATAAGTGGTAACTGCACCTAATTCATCTGTCTCTTTAGCGAGTCTTCCGCAGTTATCATATTCCTTGGAATGGCTGCTTCCATCTCCATAAGTAATCTTGGTTTCATTTCCTAATGCGTCATATTCATATTTGGTTATATTACCAACTGCATCTTTGGACTGAAGCACCTGTCCAAGAGAATCAAACTTGGATACGGTTGCATTTCCATTTCCATCGGTATATTTTTTCAGATTTCCTGCTTTGTCATATTCATAGAGCTTTGTTCCAAAATCTTTATTACTCTCTTCTATGACACGTCCCATGCTGTCATACTTATAAGTAATTGTATTTCCTTTTGCATCGGTTGCTTTGACCTGCTGATAATTCTTATCATAAACGTAGCTGATCTGATTTCCTTTCGGATCTGTACCACTGGTCATGTTGTACATCTTATCATAAGTATAAGTGGTGGTATTCCCCAGTGCGTCAGTACTTGCTGTAATATTTCCCACACCATCCAGCGTATAAGCGGTCACACCGCCATCGGCTGCTGTCTTGGAAGTCAGATTGCCATTCGCATCGTAACTGTTCGAGGTTACATTTCCAAGTGGATCTGTCATGGTAACTGCACGATTCATCGCGTCATACGTGAATCCCCATGCTGCTCCATTTCCATCCACATATCCGGTCATGTTCGGTCCGTCATACGAATACGTTGTTGTGACACCTCTGCCGTCTGTCTGGGATACCATACGATGTTTGTCATCGTAAGTATAGGTAATGGCTGTTCCATCCGGTTTTGTAGATGTGACCATATTTCCATTACCGTCATAACTGTAAGTAACCGTTGCTCCGTTATATCCAGTTGCACTGGTCAGCTTATTCTGCTCATTATAAGTATAAGAGGCTGTCTTTCCATCCTCTCTTGTCTCCGTTGCTACATTGCCAAATGTATCATAAGTGTAAGTTTTTGTTCCGGCTGCTGTCGTTTCGGAAGCAAGCTGATTCTCTGCATTATAAGTCTTTTCACAGGTTGTTCCATCCGGATATTCAATGGATGTTGTGCGGTACTGATCATCATAATGATAAACGGTCTTATTTCCTTCGTTATCCGTTGTTGTAGTAGAACTCTTTCCGTACTTGAAAGTTGCCGTTCCTTTTTCTGCATCAGTCTGCTCTACAACTCTTCCTTCTTTATCGTAAGTATTCTTTACAACCGTATTGCCATTCTCATCTTTCCAGCTTGTCATACGGCTGTCATCATCATATTTGTACTCTTTTGTTGTTCCATTCGGATCTGTTACAGATATCAGATTTCCCTGCTCATCATATTTGTAAGAAACTTTTCCACCATCTGGAAGAGACAGTTCCTTGATATGCCCGAATTTATCCTGTTTTACCCCGAATGTTTTTCCGGATGGTGTTGTAATCTTACTCAGATTATAATCATCGTCATAATCTAATACTGTCTTAAATCCATTCACATCCGTTACATAACGTAAAATTCCATATTTATCAAATGACCAGACGCTCTGATCCGCATCTGTCAGTTCCCATCCGATGTAGTCATGGTCTGTATCTTTATAGCTGACTGCTTTTAAATCATATACATAACCATCCGGAGTAGTGTAGCTTCCATCTTCATTCTTATCAAAGATCAGATAACTTCCGTCCCCTCTCATATACAGAAGACTTCCGTCCTCCATTTGAGAAAGTGACTGGTCATAGTTAAAGCTCCATCCACGTCCGAACATGGAATGCTGGTCTGTTCCTTTGGAATTGTAGCTTCTTGTAATGGAGAATTCTCCATTCAGTTCATTCATCGTCGCATCGGACTGATCCATGTAGAAGTTACCAGTATTTAAGTTGACTGGTTCAAATCCAAATTCACAGTGCAGGCCTCTTCCCATCAATGCTCCGTCAATCCGCATCTTATCCTGATCGGTAAGCGGTGCAGGACTATATGGAACATTTGTCTGTGGGTTACGGATAAAGATCGTGTTATTTGCGACTACCAGTGCGTCCATAACCTGATTGTCTTTCATAATGTTCTTAAGCGGAACACCATAATATTTTGCAATCTTCGGGAATGTATCAAACTGCTTCACTTCATAGATCACAAAGCTGTCACTGGTCACTTCTTTTCCTGTTTCCAGCTTTCCATCAATCTCTTTCGATGCTTTTGCTTTGATCTTATAAAGCTTGTCCTTCGTCAGCCCTGAATACAGTGCACTCTGCCAGTTGGAATCTTTGCTGTAATACTTATTCGCCTCCGGGAACTGCTTATTGTATTCAGTACTGTCTGGATAGGAATACAATGGTTTTGCATCTGTTTCGTGATGTTCTTCATTTTCCTCATCTGGAAGCAGATAATATTCTACTGTAGATTTGCTCTTTGCAATTCCGTCTGCAAATACGGCATCAAACTTCAGCTTTCCATTTGTATTCTTTTCTGTCATCGGGCGAAGCAGGATCGTTGTTTCATCCAGTGACATATCTCGAAGATATGGATCTTCAGCCGGTGACCACTGGATGCTGAGTTTCGGTCCATAAACGGATGCCCTGTTATTCAGTACCTCACACTGCATAGAAGCTCCAAGGTTATTTGCCTCGGCAATGGCTACCAGTGCAAATCCGTTATTCGCATGAGTTCCCTGCACCCAGTCATTGACCAGATCTTTGACGTCATAATTGATATAGCTGTTCCTGCTGGTACTTGCATTCTGTACATCCTGAAACGTAAGATTTACTGGTTTTGTTTTCCATGTGATGGAGGTGTTCCACGACTGATCTACACGATAAAGTCCAAACTGGGATGCACCACCACTGTATGCAGTTTTCTGACTGACTGCAAATGTTGCACTGTCAATTTTGGAATCTTTCGGAATCTGACTAAAATTTGAATTTACTTTGATATAAGTCCGGCAGTTCTGGTGTGCAGTACCAAATCCTGCAAGGTTCCCAGACTTAATACCATCATCAAATCCGACATACGGATAATTGTTGTCACCAATCTGACTGGTAGGACTTCCCTCTTCCACACCGATCATGTTAAAGGAACTCTTCTGAATCTCTACTGGTGTCGGATCGATCCTGACCGGATACTGACGTTCTTCTGCCGAAAGCCAATCCCTATCTGGTTTTACGGTCAGGATTGTTTTTCCATCTTCTTCCCGAAGTTCCAATGTGATCAGGAAACTGATTTCCCCGGCAGCATCTTCCATTGATGGCGTCTCCAGAAGATACTTCGCATCTTTGATTGTCTTCCCTTCCGGATAGATATAGACCTGATTGTCTTTTACTTCTGCCTGATACCCCGGAATCTGCAGCTCGTATTCATAGACTTCCCTGTCTGTTGGCTGCTGAAGTACGATATCTTCCTTAATGCTGGAATCCAGTACTGTATACTGAACATCTGCGCCCTCGTAAACTTCATTATAAAGGATCGCATTGTCTTTAATAACGGAATGTGTATAATCTCCATCTACCGGAATGATCCCGATTCTGGTCTTTCCATTTTCAATCGTTACACCATTCTCTTCTGACATCTGTTCCGGAAGAAGGATAGCATAATCGTTTGCCTTGTTCTGATAAACTTCTGTTTTCTCTTCCTTTTCTTCAGTTGCCACTACACTGCTGGCTTCCTGTGCTTCTTCGGATGCCGGAGTATCTGCTTCTTCTGGTTTTACAAGTGTATTATCAACCAGCTCGGTATCTCCATCCTCATTCTTATAAGTTCCGACATAACCTCCATAAACGGTTGTATACTGCTTGTCCCCTGTCTTATAAGTCTTGGAAATGGCATCATAATCAATCAGTTCACCTTCCGGTTCTTCTGGAATCGGATAGTAATCCTGTGGTTCTTTCAACTCCACTTCTTTTTCCTGCGGATTTTCTTCTGTTTCTTCCGCTGGAGTTGTCTGTTCTTCCTGCGTCTCTGTATCTTCTGATGGCGTCGTTTCATTTTGTACGTCCGCATCAGACTGCTGACTCTTATCTTGTTCTCCAGATGTGGAATCTGTAATCCCTGCTTCCTCTTCCGTCAAAGCCTCTGGTCTGGAGAAATCTGCATTCTTCTGTACATCCTCAATGGCCTCTTTTGCCTGTACAAAAATAGGCTCTGTTCCCTGTAGTGCCATCAGGAGTGCAAGTACTAAGGCTATAGCCGACTTTCGAAATCTCTTCATAGTCTCTTTCTCCCTCTTGTAATCTTTTTCTATAATTCCTTTACAAAATAACCGCTACCCTCCTTTTTTCTGACTTTGGCACTACTATAATCTAAAAAATCACAAAATTTTCATAAATGGTAAAAATGCCCCTTGAGGTGGCAAAAATAGACGAAATCGGTCGAAAAAAATAGTAAGACACCATCGCCTTACTATTTTTCATCTAATTTCATATATAATAATATTTTCACTTGAAAGGATTTCTCCGTATGGCAGATCTCCATCTGACCATGATATTTTTCTACTACGAGTTTCACATTTTGTAATCCTATTCCATGTCCTTCTTTCCTGCTTTTCGTTGTCAGATAAATTCCATTCCGCACTTTTGGTGTATCTTTTATGCTATTCTCAATCTGGATATTCATGATTCCTTTTCCATAATACATCTGAAACGATAATCTCCTTTCATCTGAAGCTGCTGTCCCACGAATAGCATTATCCATAAGATTTCCCACTATTATACTTATATCAAATAATTCTTCCCCTATATGATTCGGTATTTCTACAGAAATCTCCGGATTTTCAATTACTGATTTCGAATCTTCCAAAATATAATTCAGCAGATTATTCATATTACGGTTTTCTGTATATAAATGATGACATAAGGCTGTTCCGGCTATATTCTCCATTTGTTTCAGATACGATAGAATCTCTTCATTTCCTCCCGTTTTTGCCATTGCCCCTATTGTTGTAAGATGGTGCTTGTAATCATGATGTATCTTATTCAGCCTGTCCTGTGATTTCATCATCATCTCCAGTTCTTTTGCATACTGGCTCATCTGAATTTTCATCTCTTCCTGTTTTGCTGTTTCAATATAACTTTTCTGAACCTCATCGTGCAGATAGAAAATAAACACATTGATAAACAGTAAGAATAATACAATCGTAGACCGCACACCTCTTCTGTCTGGCAGCAATATCCTGATACAGACTATAATGCTGATCACCGGGACAGAAAGCATAGCAAGCCAATGACGGTTCTTTATATAATAACTTCTCTTTACACCTACTTTTCTTTCAATAATGACTTCCAGTAAAAAGAATATAAAATTTCCCATTACAATAGTTCCCGGTCCCATGTGATGATGCACCGGATTTCTTGCTACCGCATACCGTTGAAAGAACACGATTGGAATCCCATCACATAAAATTCCCATAATATATACCATAAGTGTATTCCAGACATGATGTTGCCAGTCTGCCTGATATGCCACTGTTATAATTAACAGAGCTATCAGCTCAAAGATCAGATCTCCGTACATCGTTCCCCACTGCATGCTTCCCCAGCATGAAAGCAGATATGCACAAAAATATGCAAATAGCTTTTGTGTATCCTCATTTTTTGGATACAGGATGGTATTGTAACGGAACACAGTATAAATCCAGAATAATTTACTTGTCAGATAAGTGATCAAATGGATATTCATAATCTTTTCTTCTCCGTTTGTAATAGTCTTTCCCTGACCTTCTTGCGATTTGCTTTACTGATACTGAGACGTGTCTTGTCTTTCATAACCACGTTGTCATATTCGTAATGCTCCACGTGTTCCATATTGATGAGATAGGACTTGTGAATCAGTAAGAAATATTCTTCTGTTACATCCGCTACATCCTTTAATTTTCCTCGATATTCATATTCTTTTTCCGATGTCACGATATGTACTCTTTTTCCCAGACTATAAAAATACAGGATCTTGTCATAAGAAATCTTGTGGATTCCTTTTGTATCCGTATATTCAAATATTTTCTTCCGTTCTTTTAACAGTTCCCGTAATTCACCTATCACCCGGAAAAGTTCTTCCTCTCGGATTGGCTTTACAAGAAAATCAAATGGATGAATACGGAATAATTTCATAGCATATTCCTGATATGTTGAAATATAGGTAATCCGCAGTTCTTTTCCATAATTTTTCTTTCGTATCTCCGTTCCGATATCAATTCCATTCTCATGTTCCAGACAAATATCAAGGAATAACATATCGTAGGATTCTTCTTCCAGCCTGTTAAGAAGCTGCTCCGCAGAATAGTATATTTCTATAGATATCTGACAGTCATTCGCTTTCCCATAATGGAGCAGCTTCTGTTCTAACCAATTACATAGGATGATGTCATCATCACAGATTGCAAGTTCTAGCATATTTTCTTACCCTCAGTCTTTCGTAACACGACAAATGGGGAAAAGAATCCCCTTCAATTCTTTTCCCGAATGGACATCACTAATTTTGTGTCATTTTTCCGATGCAACAGCACCACTTCCTTTGAACTTTTCCTGCATCCGCCGGTTGACATTTTCCACAAATTTGCCAAACTCCTGTGGTTCCAGCACAAACTGCATCGACGGATAAAGACAGATCCGGCAGTCCTCCTCGCCGAGCTTTCCAATCACCTGCAGAAGCTGATATTTGGTAAACAGCGTCAGAATCGATGCAAAACTGCTCTTGTCAATCTGATCCCGAATGCCGTATTTTTCCATCTCATAGCGCAGATCGGTCACCGAAATCTCAATATTTTTCGAAAGATTTCCAGAACGCACCCGGTCCGCATAGAGAGTCCAGAGGCAGCATAAAACCACACTCTCCATCTTTTTGAGTGTCACATGGTTGATCTGCAGTTTTCCATTCTCGCCTAGATCCCGGCAGTTCTGCAGCATAATCACGCCATTTTCCCGGTCAATTACAATATCGTATCCGATATATTCCAGGTACGATGAAAATGGTTCCGAACGCTTGGAGACAAAATAGTACGCTTTTTTGCTGTCCTCGTCACGGTCGCGCACGATAAAGGTCTGCTTCAGAAGACGCCTGACACTTTTCTGGAACATGTCCTTCTCAGAGGATGTATATTCATTCCATATTTCTTCAAATCCCATGTTTTATTTCTCCTTCCGGCGTTCGATTTTAAAGCGCCGCAGAAGCATCTGCTGCGTTTCCAGATAACCATCCTCCGCCTGTATCTCATACCCATTTTCCGAACCATAGGCAACCGCCGAGAGCGCGCTTAAAAGATCCCGCTTGCTCTTCATCGGAACCTCCTCGCTGGATATCTCCGTCCGATCTCCTAAAAGCGCCTCCAGATAATTCTTCATCTTATCCTTCGAATACGGGTTCTCTGCCTCCCTCTCCTGTGCCTTCCTCGCACGATCGATGTCCTCCTGTGTCATTTCTTCCAGCTTTGCATAGGTTGCTTCGCGGATCATCTGCTCCCGTCGCGGATAGCGGATCGAGTCAGTATCGATAAACTCATTATTTTCCAGCAAAAACAACCCGTTCATCGACTCCGGCAGTTCTTCCTTCCAACCGAGTGTGTTCATCTCCGCCGCAATCACGCGGATCGTCTGCTCGACATGCCCGCGCACATCGCTGTCCCGGTTTTGAAGAAATCTCGCGCGTCCAATCGCAATCTGTAAATAGATATTAATTTTATGCTTGATATCCCGCATGATCTGGTCGTAATCGACTGAGAAAAACTGCAGAATCGTCTGGATCATATCCAGCACCTTATTCTCCGCCTCAATGTGTTCCAGTTCTTCTTCCTTCGCGCATCCCGCCACCAGACCCTCAAACAGCTCCTGCCGGTTCTGCATCGCTTCCAGCTTTGACCGGATAAAGGAACGGTACATATGAATATTCTGCTGTTTTGTCAGACGCGCGTACTCGCGGATAAAATCGCCCTCACAGTATTCGAGGACGTTCTCGGTCAGACTTTCCAGGCTTTCCTCGCGCACCATCCGCTCGATGATTTTTTTGATAAAGGTCGCCAGGCGCTTGAGCGCACCGGAGAGCTGTTTCGCGTTGCGGTAGACCGAGCGCAGCGCATTGACATAGATATCCGGTTCCCACTGGTCGGGATTCTGCAAAATATTATAAATATTGAAAATATAACTTGAAAATTCTTCCCACTCCGGCTTCATCATCTTCTGGAGAAATTCTGCCAGAAAGACGCCCTGCTCCGTCATCATGATATGCTTCTCATACGTCGCATCGTCCGTGTCCTCCTCCAGCCATCCGACCTCTTTCGAGCAGAATTTGCGGATCACAGAATTGGCAAGCTGGTTGTAATTCCGGTCGGTTGTCATCTCATCGTCCAAATAATCAATGTGATTCTCCAGAAGATAGATGGCAAGCGCATCCCGGATGCGGCTGCGGGCAATGCGGTAGGTGATCTCCCGGTCATACTCATGATAAATGAGCAGAAGACAGTCCGAATAAATGCGGTTGCTGCTGCCGCTTGCCAGGCAGTTGAAAAGCCGATTGGGAGAGCATCAAAAAGGTTTTTATTTATACTCACGGTGTATTCCTTCCATATATTTATCTGTATTTATGTTTCTGATTTTCCTGAATATTTCAATATCTGAAAACACCTAACTACTAGCTCTTCCAAAAAATCGAAAAGCCGGCAGTCTCAGTCGTTTCTTCTTAATAATTATATACTCTATACCGGGAAAATGGCAAGGCTGGGACTGTTTGGACTTTGATTCCGGTTATTTCAAAGAGACGTTTCTTCCTTTATTTAACGTACTCACAAACTGCATCACACATTTCGTCAGCTTCGCAATGCTTTCACTTTCCTCCGCCCCCGGCTTCATACCCATTCCTATTTCCCGGATGCAGGTCGGGGAAACCGGAACGCAGTAGACATCTTCAGTATTTCCGCGGATCATCAGTTCAGACATCATTGAAATGCCCAGCCCTTTTCCCACCATGCGGATCACCGTCTCATCATCCACATAGACAGACTGCTCCTTTGCCCTGACTCCCTCTTTTGCAAATGCGGCGTGTACATCGATGTCAAACCGCCCGTAAGGCATCAGGAAATCTTTTCCTTCAAATTCACGCAGCGGAAATTCTTTGCGCCCATTTAAGGGATACTGCTTTGGCAGAATCGCATACAAAGTTCATGATACAGCGGAATCCACTCGCATTTCGGTTCTTCTGTCTGCTCGCAAAAATGACATCCGTCTTTCCGCTCTGTAATAATTCAAATGGTTCCAGCGCATGATCGACCATGCGGAGATCAACGTCCACCTTCGGGCAGAGGCGGCGGAACCGATATAAAATCTCCGGCATCCAGTACATCGCGATGCTCGCATATGCCGCCACACGGATCGACTCCTCCTGCTGTTCCCGCACCGCCTGAATCTTATTTTCCAGGGTGGCATTTGCCTGC
>ENA-OQDT01001118-OQDT01001118.1-human-gut-metagenome-genome-assembly--contig:-NODE-1118-length-16381-cov-2.127599_pt1 | contig 16381 bp, 20 predicted proteins | sample MGYA00242786_ERZ504617 | MGnify/ENA primary metagenome ERZ504617 (study PRJEB26092, sample SAMD00036337) | human gut metagenome | host: Homo sapiens | study: EMG produced TPA metagenomics assembly of...
CAAAGATATCTGTTGCGGTGGATGCCGGCATCATGGGGTACGAAATGTGCCGCAGCGGCAACAACTTCCATGCAGGTGACGGTATTCTTGCCGAGGGCGTGGAGGATACGATCAAAAATGTCGGGCGGCTCGGGCGCGTCGGTATGCGCGACACTGACCGGGAGATCATGAAGATTATGACAGGAAATTGAAGGTGATCGCATTGTCGGAGAACAACATTCTGCGGTGGATGAAACAGCAGGAGCACGATTTGACGCAGCTTCGGCATCAGCTCCACCGCGAACCGGAATTGGGACACGCGGAATATAAGACCACACGCTTGATCCGCGATGGGTTGCTGGCCTGCGGCGCTGAAATTTGTCCTGCCGCTGCGATACCGGCGTTGCCGCGCTGATCCGCGGCGGAAAAGAGGGCCCGCTTATCGCGCTGCGAGAGGATATCGACGCTTTGCCTATCACGGAGAACACAGGCTTACCGTTTGCCTCCTGCACTGCCGGCGTTTCTCATTCCTGCGGGCACGATATCCATACGGCGGCGCTGCTGGGTTGCGCGCAGTACCTGTGCGAAAATCGGTCTGCGCTCCGGGGTTCCGTTATGCTGATCTTTCAGTGTGCCGAGGAATGCTGCGACGGTGCGATGACCATGCTGGATGCGGGGCTTTTCGATGTGTATCGCCCGGAACGCGTACTGGGCTTTCACTGCGCTCCTTCGCTCCCACTTGGGAAAGTCGGCGTGTGCCGCGGCGCCGGAAACGCCAGCTGCGATACGGTAACGCTTCGCGTGATCGGCAGGGGCGGGCATGGTGCTCACCCTGAGCTTTGCGTGGATCCCGTCCTGATTGCGGCATATCTTCTCACACAGGTACAAACGGTCATCAGCCGGGAAAAGTCGCCCGCCGCCCCGTCCGTGCTGACGTTTGGCACCATCCACGGCGGCACGGCGCCCAATGTCATTCCCAATGAGGTCGTTCTTCAAGGAACGCTGCGAACGTTCAGCAAGCAGGTGCGCTCTTCCCACAAGGCTGCGATAGAACGCATCGCGGTCTGCTGCGCGCAGGCAATGAACGGCAGCTGTGAGGTTCGATTTGAAAAGGGGATGCCTCCGCTGATCAACGCGAAGGACAGCTCCGACGCAGTGGTCCGCGCGGCGGAGCAGGTACTCGGTGAGACTGCCGTGGACGAGTCGATCGCACCGTCGCTCGGCTCCGATGACTTCTCCTGCCTGCTGGACGAGTGCGGCGGAGAAGGCGTCCAGTTTTTGGTCGGCACCGGCGATGAGAGCGTGCCGAACAGTATGCTCGGGCTGCACGTGGCGGAAAATATTTTTCCGGACGCGGCGATCGTATCGGCCGCTGCTGTGCTTGCGCAGGTCGCGGTGAACATTCTGAAATAGCGGGGAAGCCATGGATTATTTTGAAAGAGCCTGTATGCTGAGGAGTGAAACGGCCGCGCATCGGCGTTATCTTCATCAGCACGCCGAGATCGGTATGTGTCTGCCGATGACAGCTGCTTATATCAAAAAGGAATTGACATCCATCGGATGCACACCGATGGCGCTGGGCGGAGACGGGGTCGTGGCGGAGATCGGAAGACCCGGAAAAGTCGTTTTGCTGCGAGCCGAAGTGGATGCCCTGCCCATGCCGGACGAAAGCGGATTGCCCTTTGCCTGCCCCAATGGGACGACCGGACACACCTGCGGGCACGATCTGCACGGCGCGGCGCTTTTAACGGCGGCCAAAATGCTCAAGGAAAATGAGGCGTCGCTGCGCGGCACGGTACGCCTGCTTTTTCAGCCCGGCGAGGAAACCTTCGAGGGTGCGGCAGCCATGATCGAAGCAGGTCTTCTGCGCTCTCCCCGGCCGGACATCGCCTACACCGGTCATGTGACCACGCGCTACCCGGTCGGTACGATCGCCATGCGCGCGGGCGCGACGATGGCGTCCTGCTATTCCTTCCGTATCCTTATCACCGGAAAGACCTCGCACGGCGCCTGCCCGGAGGAGGGGATCGACCCGATCAATATCGGGGCGCACATCTATCTTGCCATGCAGGAGCTGCTTGCCCGTGAAATTGCTTTCGACGATAAGGTTGACGCTGACCTTTGGTATGTTTCGCGCGGGCAACGTCCCCAACACGATCCCTGAGCAGGCAGAGCTGCAAGGAACGCTGCGCACCTTTGATAATGAATTGAGAAAACGATTGATCCGGCGCATCGGCGAGATCGCCCGCAGCACAGCGCAGACCTATTGCGGCACTGCGGAGCTGTTTGTCAAATGCGGACGTACCCGTGGAAATACAACGATCCGGCGCTGTATGCCGATGCCAAGCGGTATATCGGCGAAAGCACAAAAGCGGACATGGTTGAGGAGGTACAGATGACAGGATCCGACGACTTCGCCTTTATCACGGAACAGATCCCGGCAGTCAATGCCTTCTTGGGCGCTCAGGTGTCCGCGCATACCGGCGCCTGCTATCCGGCGCATCACCCGAAGGTGCTGTTTGAAGAAGACGTGCTGCCCTATGCTGCGGCAGCTTAGTGCTCCCCAAGTTTCGATACTGGCTCGTTGTCCAAAAGTATGCTGCCAGCAGTAGGCCGAAGAATACCAGCTATGATTTTTAGCAGAGTGGATTTTCCTGCCCCGTTTGGCCCCAGCAGTCCATAAAGGCCGGGTTCTAATTCCAGATTGACCCCACGCAGAGCGGAATATCGGTTATAATTCTTACTAATATCTTTGACTTTCAGTTTCATTTTGTTTTACCACTACTTTCTTTGTACTTGGCGAGAGCCTCATTATAGTGATACTCCAAATGGCGATAATAACGCTCCACAACAAAATAAATGAATAACAATACTACGAAGCAGATGAAAAAGCCAGCCCACCACGAAAGAATTGCTACTGTGGTGTCTGTAATATCGAACCACCTTATGATAGCAGATGGAATACCTGAATAGACCGACAGTACACCGCAGGTAATTGAGCTAAGAATGCCGGTTGCAATCAAACTAATCCGGATAGGCACACGATCCGAGGTGATTATAGTGTGTGCCATAGAAAAAACAACTGCCATAGCCAGACAAAGGCGCAATTCAACCAGACCGACCCCCTGACTGCCATTAAAACCGGGTAAATATCTCCGAACGCAAAATAGGAATATAAGCAATCCAAAAGTAAAGAAAACAGCCTTGAAAAAACGCAAGATCGCACCGAAATATTGTTTCATTTATTTCACCCCCAAAGCGTGTTTAATGCTTCCAGCATATTGGCGTGATACAATAATTTTTTCCTGATTATCCATAGTGAGCAAAAGTCTGGCCCCAATCTCTGGCCGAATTGATTTTGTTCGCCGTAGATTGATGATCGTTGTCTTAGATGTCCGAAAAAAAGAATGGTCTTTCAGATAGTCCATCCAACTCATATAATCGTCTATCTGTTTCGTACACCTGCTCCTCTGTATAAAGAAAAGTCTTTCTATCCACGGACTCAATATATAAAATATCTGCTAAACCAAGCTGGAATGTTTCTCCTTGCCGACGGCAAAGAAGTTTGGCATCACTGTATTTAATGCGGATATGATTTTATTGACAAGCGGATCATCGGCCACACAGTTAATGATGACTTCGATTTCTTGAATATCTGGCCTGTCATTGATCCTAATTTTCAAGTTAAATCAACCCCCTTATGGCTATTATATGGGAATTTTCGTGTTTTTCAATATTGTCAAACATGAGTTGCACTTTTAGGCTACTGAGATACAAAATGACAGAGATATGAAATTAAATAGTCGGAAGTATGAAAACAAAAGTCGTTCAAATACTATGACCTGAAATGTAAAATTACATTAGGTGATATTATGAAGATAGAGCGAGATGAACGACGATTTGATTTCCACGATATAGGGCTTGCCATCAAGCGAGCCCGTGAAGCCAGCGGCATGACACAGGAGCAACTGGCTTATATTGTTGACCGTTCTCCACGGACGATCATGTATAACGAAAATGACGGCCAGCATCCCAGCCTCAATACTTTTTATCAACTGGTCACGATGTTTGACATATCCGTAGACCAATACTTTTATCCGTCCAAAAATACAGAGAGCAGTTGTAGAAAGCGGATCAACGCTATGCTGAACTCACTGGATGAAAAGGATTTACAAGTTGTTGAAGCTACAATACAAGCATTGAAGAACGCCAGAGAAACGGAGGTCAAGTAAAAGAGCCTTCGTTTTTAGGGGGCTTTTTTGGGTGCCGCTAAATGGCAAGCAAGGCAAGTGTATTGACACTTGCAATTTCCGCGCTGCGGAAATGCTTGTTGGGGTGCCCCCAAACCCGCTGGACTTCTGGACACCGTGACCAGAAGAAACATTGTCTGCGTCGCCGTCCCTAACGGGCCTGCTCCTTATTGCGCTGGTTGTCCGTCAGCCCGCGCAGGTGATCCACGCTGCCCTTGACCGCCACCAGCTCCCGCATATCCTGCTGGGCCTTGCGGTATTCCAAATAAAGAGCCTTTTTCCGCGCTGCCAGTTGGCGGCGTTTTTCTTTTAGTACGTCCATTTTGGGGAGCTTCTCGCCACCCAGCAGCTCGGCCATTGTCGCCTTGGCCGCCCGGTAGTCGGCCAGTTCCGCCTCATGCTCGGCAAGGTATTTCCGGCTGTACTTGGCGGCCTTGTACCCATCGAACGCAGGGCGGGTCTTGGCGTACTGCACCACGGCGGCCATCAGATCGGACACATGGGAAAGCTCCGCCTCGGTCTGCTGAATGTCCCCGGCCAGCGTGTGAAACCGTTCCGTGGCAGCGTCGGTCTTTACGGCCAAATCGTCATATTCAAATAGCTGGTGCTCTTTCAGATATTGCAGCGCGGCAGCCATCTGTTTGAGGTTATACACCTTGGCCCAGCGTTCATAGGCGGGGCCTTTGCCCTGACGCATCCTCTCCTGAATATCGATCAGCAGATTGACACGGCGGGGCATGGGCGTTCTCCGCGCCGGGGCCTTTCGCGTGGGAGCCTTGCCGTCAATGACGGCCTGCACGTCCTCGGGGCCGTAGCCGTCCCCCAGCGTGGATGCCCGGAAACGGGCCGCCCGCTGTTGTCCTGACACAAGGAATGAGATCGCGCCGCCGCGCCCGTGCTTGACCTGTATGCCTGCCGTTTCCATGCGCCGGAGAAAATCTGCGAAGTCCACGGGGCGCTCCGTCAGGGCCGCGTCAATGGCAAGGCAAATCTGTTCTTTCTGTGAGAGCTTTTGATTTTCGCCCAACCATTGACCGTAGTGCAGATACCGCCCCTTGCTGTGGAGCTTGGGATTTGCAATCACGGATAGGTCGTGCTCCAGACATACCCGGTCAGACAGCCGCCGCAGGGCGAACGAGGAGCCGATGAAGTTGCGGAACTTCCGGGAGCGGTCATAGGCGGTGGAATTGTAGTAAATGTGATTATGAATGTGCTCTTTGTCTATATGGGTACAGACGAAGAATTGATACTTCCCCTTTGTCCAGCGCATCGCCGTTTCATAGCCGATGCGGTTGGCCTCCTCCGCCGTCACCTCGCCGTGAGGGAACGCCTGCCGGATCTGGTAGCACAACGCCCCGTGTCCGGCCCTGCGGTCAGTTTCGCCCTGATACTGATTTTTGACCAGCATGAACTCGGCGTGTGCCGTGGCCGGATCGCAGAGGTAGGAGGAAACGGCCCCCAGCTTTTCCGGGTTCAGGCCATAGTCAAAGCGGTCTTTCAGGCTTTGCAGGGCCGTCCGCTTATCGGCCCGCTTGTGGGATTTGAGGTAGGTCGTGGCCGTAGGCATCCCTCCTTTCCATACGACAAACGGCGGATGGGATCAGCCGCCGTTTTCTGCATCTTCTGGCCACCGTGACCAGAACTCAGCCCATGATGAAGCCCCGCAGGGAGCCGTTCAGCTCGTCCAGCTTGGCAAGCAGCCATCCGGCCAGCGCAGGCAGGCCAAAGGGCGAAATAGCAAACGCCATCAGCAGCCCCGCGATCCCCGTGAAAATGTCTTTCTCCACAAACAGCATCAGGACACTCAGCAGCCCCAGCATCGACGCGAGGATGGAGAGCAAGCCCGCGGAAAGACTCAGCAGGAACGAGAGCACGGCCACAAGCAGGGTCAGCACCAGCACAAAGGGAGCGGCAAGAATTTTGAATATGATCCGCATAGGGGGTTCCTCCTTTTTCCTGTATATGTCTATTATAACTCTGAAAAAATCTGCACTCAAGGATGTCCCGGCCCTCCGCACTTCTGGTCACGATGACCAGAGGTGCGGACAGCCGGGGAACGGCGCGAGGCCGTTCCCCCTGTGTCACATCGTTACAATGGCGGAGAGCTGGGCCAGCAGATCAGACAGCGGCCCCCACAGATCGGCATAGTCCTTTTGCAGACGCTTCAGCTCGTCCGGGTACAGGCCGCCATAGCTGTTGGCATGGATGGCCGCCTGATTGAGATTGTTTGCACAGCGCCGCTGGAGCGACACAAGCTCCTTGACGGGTTCAAGGTCAACGTGGAGCACATAGCCGCCCAACGCCATTTTTCGGATATAGGCGCTCATGTTGCGGATGCCCGCCTCGGCCATGCGCTCCCGAATGACCTCCAGCTCGTCAGGCCGTACCCACACATAGATGGGGACGCTGCGGACGCGCTTTTTTGTCAACGCTCCTCACGCTCCCGGCTGCGGCGCTTGGGCGGGTGTTCCCGCACCTTGTCCAGCGGCTTATCCTCTGGGGGCGGCGCAGGCAGATTGTTGATGATGCCGTCGATCTGATTATAATTCTGCTCCATCGAAAGCTCGGCGTTCTTGTTGGGATTGCGTTCCTGCTCCATGAATGTCCTCCTATCTCTCGCCCCGGTCAGGGGCATTTTTCTTTGGGGCGGCTTGGCCCCGGTCAGCCTCGGCCTGTTTTGCGGCGGCGTTCATCTGCTCCCGGATCGAATGGGCCTGTCGGGATTGTCCGGCGCAGGCCGCAGCTCATAGTCAGATGCCTGCCGCTTGGTCAATGGGCGTGTGTAGGTCAAATGCCCCCATGCCAGAAATGATCCATTTTCAACCGGGACGCGCTGATCGTAGTTGACGATCTCATCCGGGGCGTTGCGGGACGGCTTGGGAATGTCCCGATGTCCACAGGGCGCTGGGTGGAATAATACTTGTAAAGGCCGGGAGCCTCAACCTGCTTTACGCCGACGTTGTAAAGGCGCTGGTATTCCTGTACCCGCGCCGCAAAATCCTGTTCCAGAGCGGAGCGGTCGCTGCCGTAATGCCCCCACTCATACTGCCGCTGGCCCTTGTCATCGTCATAGCAGGCCCATGTGACATAGGGCGAGGGCGCGGCGGGATCATGCCCCAGCGCAAAGCCGCGGCCATTTTCCAGCATGACGGCCTTGATGATCTCATAGCCTTGGTTTTTGTCCATACGTCCTCCTTTCCAAAATGTTAGCAATATTTCTGCAAAACCGGGCGGGGCTATGAAATCATACACCCCGCCCATGAAGCGGCCCCGGAAAGCCCTGCAATTAAGGGTGTTTTCCGGGGTCAAATGCTCACAGCCTACCCCCGGTATTTCCGCATATAGCCGCGCTGCTTCTGCCGCCTTGCAGCACGGGCGCAGGTCGGGGAGCAGTACCGCTGCCGCCCGTCCGGGAGGAAAGCCCTGCCGCACACCGGGCAGGGCCGGGTTTCCGCCACGGTCTCCACGGTCAGCGACCTTTCCAGCACGGGATCAAGGGGCAGCACCGCCGAACGGAAATAGCGGCAATAAGCGCCCGTCCAGCATTTCCCCAGCATATAGCACTCGCAATCCAGCGGCAGACAGCCAATGTCTTTGTCATAGTTGGCACACCACCGCTTCACAAGGGAGCGGATCGCCGCCTTTTCCTGCCGGGTCAATTCACGGCTCATGTTTGCCCCCTGTCTTTACCCTGAGCTGCTCCCGGTAGCAGAACACGCAGCCGATCCCATGCCAATAGAGGCAGCTGTCGCAGCGGGAGCCTTTGGGCGGCAGGTTGGGCGGGACGCCCTTGAAGTAGCTCTTTTCTTTCATAAAGTCCTCATAGGGGCTGTCGGTAAACCTCATTCTTCACCGTCCTCGTCCCACGGCGGCCCGTCATCCTCGGGAGCGGTTTCGTCATAGTCCTCCGCGCCGTCATACTCGCCGCCGTAGTCGGCCTCGGACTCAGCGGCCCGCTGCTTCTTGGGACGGTAGATTTTGAAGTACCAGCCAGCGCCGCCGCCGATAACTACCACGGCCAGCACCAGCAGAAGCGTCTTCCGCTGTTGCTGCTTGGCTGCTCGGCTCAGGTTCAGGCTCCGGCTCTGCCACGGGCGCAGCTCCGGGTTTTGCCCTGCACTCGCTCATGTTCACAGCGCAGACGGTACAATCCGTGTTGATGACACCAACGGCGCATTTATCCGCGCAGGAACACTCCGGCAGCTCACCGCCCGCCGCCTGTATCGCCGCCAGCAGGTCGGCCTCGTCCACCATGTTCAAAAAGTAGGTCTGATACTGCTCGCCGTCCTCATCGGTGGGCTTGTCATAGTCAATGACAATGTAAAAGGTGTTGCCGCCGCTGGTCTGCACCGTGATAAACTGCTTGTTGGTGGCCTTATCGTAGAGCAGGTCACGGGTCACAAGGTTGCCGTCCTCGGTGAAGTCCTCGCCGGGGTCAACGGTTTCGGCGGGCAGCGGCTCCACCGGGGCAAGGCCGTCCCATTCCTCGCCGCCTCCGGCGTAGGCCGTAACCGCCATACTGCCCATGAGGACGGACACACAAAGCGTTATCAGCAAAAGCCGCAGTTTTTTTCATTCCGTCACCTCCGCCTGTTTCGTCGGCTTCTGGCCACTGTGACCAGAAGTGCCACCCCGGAGCTGCTGGAGCACCAGCGGCAGATCGGCAAGGGAGATACTCATGCCGCGCACGATCTCCACGATCTCGCTGTTTTCGGCCTCTAGCTTCTTCTGCTCCAATTCTTTTAAGCCGCGCCTGCTGCTCGGCAATTTTGGCCTTGAACCTTTTCAATCTCGGCCTCGATCTTTGCGCTTTTCGTAATTGCCATATCAAAAAAACCTCCTTTACGGTAGTCGCCCGTAGGCGTAAAGATGGGACTGCCAATAGCTGCTGTTCAGGTTGGCATAGCTGATAGGGTCGCCACAATGGAGCATCCAGCCGTCGCCCACATAGATGCCCACATGAGAAATGCCCGCTGTGTCATAGGTGCCGACAAAGAACACCAGATCACCGGGCCGGGGGCTGCTCGTCCGGGAGCAGATGTTATAAAGGCCCTGCGCCCCCAGCCGCCCGAAGCTCCAGCCGCATTGATTGTAGACATAGCTGACGAAGCCGGAGCAGTCAAAGGACGTGGACGGACTGCTGCCGCCCCACACATAGGGGAAACCGAGATACTTTTCCGCTTCTTTCAGAATGGCGGCAAAGGTTTCATCGTCCAGATAGGACTCCGGGACTTCATGCTCCGGCGGGCGGTTGGTGATGTATTTCCCGATATAGCCGGACGAGGGGAACAGATCAGGCCGGTTTCCCAGCGTGGACATATACAGGGCATACATGGAAAGCTGCTCCTCGGACATCATGTAAACCGGGACGTGGGAGAGATTGAAGTTTTCCAGCGTGACATAGCAGATGTAATAGTTGTACGGCACCTCCACCTCATAGTCGTTGCCCTCGCTGTCCGTCCGGGTAACGGTACGGTAGCGCACCTCCACCACCACATCCTCGGTCAAAATGTACTGGCGGTCAAAGAGGTCTTGCAGCGTCCCGCGCACCTCGTCCAACGTCCACGCGCCCTCATGGAGCGCGGAGATCATGGAAATCAGCACATAAGGATCGTGTTCAATGGTGTCGAGGTCAAAATGGTATTCGTCGTAATCGTGGGTGCGGGTGTAGGTGTCGAGGTAGCGTTGCAGCTCGTCCTCCAGAGCGCAGTAGGCGGCCTCGGCTCCCAGCATATCCGCGTCCTCCGCCTTATAGGTGCTGGCGGCGATGGCCGCAAGGGTGCTGTTTCCCACGGACACCATCGAGGACATACACGATTGCAGGGTCAGCACCACCAGCAGGCAGCCCAGCGCAAGCAGCGTCCCCACGGGATGCCGCTTGACGAACGCCGCCGCTTCCCGGACAAACCGCTCCATGGCCGACGCGGTTTGTTCGGCGGCCTTGGCGGTCTGCTTGGCGGTTTCCCGCGCCTTGCGCTGATACTCCCGTTTCAGCTTGTGGCGGTGCCATAACCGGGTGGCGGCGCTCTGCGCCTCCGGCTGCTCCTGTGCGAACTTGCGGGAATGGTAGTCCGCCGTGGCCTTGATGTACCGGGACTCCGCACGGGCGGCGGCCTTGGCCGGGTGCTCCCGGATGGCCCTGCGTACCTTGTGCCGCCCATAGTGCAGCGCGGCCTCGCCGGAACGCTCCACAAAATGACCGCCCTCCACACCTACATTGTCGCGCTCCTCCTGATACACCTTTCCGTGCAGAAAAGCGTGGGTTTCATGTCCGGCGATCCGGGCGATCCGCTTGATGGGGCCGGGCTTTTTCGGCGGCTTCTGCTTTGCCAGCCTTTCACGGGCCTTGTTCAGCCGTTCCTCCCGGCTCTCCATGCGGAGCTTGGACTTGTGGAGCTTGGCCTGTTCGCTGTCGGTATGGAACTTCTGGCCACCGTGACCAGAAGCAGCCCCTCCCTCGGGCGGCTTATTCTGCCTGTTTTCCATTGGCGGCGTCCTCCGGCTTGGTGGTCAGCAGGTCGTAAATCTCGCCACGGGGGAAGCGGTCAACAAACGGGATAGTGACACTGCCATAGAACAGCAGGCCCTCGCCGGAGTTGGACTGTGTGATATACGATAGCTGATGCTCCGAAATACCGATCTGCTTGGCAAGAATGGCGCGGTCACTCTGCGCCTGCGACAGCAGGATCATAAAATCCGTGTTGTCCAAAATGTTCTCGATCTCCCGGCTGGCCAGCAGGTCTTTCACGTTCTGCGTCAGGGCCGAGGGAACGCAGCCCTGTTTGCGGAGCATCTTCCAGACGGTCACGAAGTAGCTGGCGGTCAGCGGATCGCGGAGCAGGATATGGAACTCGTCAAAATAGCACCACGTCGCAACACCATTTTTGAAGTGGTTCCCACCGCAGAGGTGACAAAATCGTTGGTGATGTGCATGGCGATCTTGCGGAGGTTTTCGCCCATACCTTTCAGCACAAAGCACACCACACGGGAATTGAGGTTGACGTTGGTAGGATGGTTAAAGAGATTGAGGGAGCCTGTGCAGTAAAGCTCCAGCGCCGTGGCAATCCGCTTGGCCTCCGGCTCCGGCTGGCGCAGCAGCTCCTCATACAAATCTTGGAGCAGCGGCGTTTTGGCCGTTTCCAGCCCCAGCGCCATCTCCCGGTACACCTGACGCACACAGCGGTCAATGACGGTTTTCTCGATGGGCTGCAAACCGTCCCGGCCTCCCACCACCAGCTCACACAGCGACAGCAGAAAATCCGCTTTCAGGGACAGGGGGCTGTCCCCACCGCCCATGTCCATCTGTACATCCATCGGGGAAATGTGGTTGGGGCTGTCCGGCGCGATCTCGATGACCTGGCCGCCCAGCCGCTCCACCAGCGGGGCATATTCGCCCATCGGATCAACCACGATGATGCGGTCGTTGGTGGCGAGGAACACATTGATCAGCTCACGCTTGGCGGCGAAGCTCTTGCCGCTGCCCGTGGAGCCGAGGTAAAGGCCGTTGGCGGATTTCAGCTTTTTGCGGTCAGCCATGATGACGTTATGGGACAGGGCGTTCATGCCGTAGTAGAGGGACGGGCCATCCATACGAAGCTCCCGCGTCATAAAGGGGACGAAGATGGCCGTGGAGCTGGTGGTCATGCCGCGCTGAATTTCAATGCCGTTGTAGCCGAGGGCCAGCGAGGACATATAGCCCTGCTCCTGCTGCCAGTCCAGCCGCTTGACGGCGCAGTTATATTTCTGCGCGATGCCGTTCACGGTGAAAATGTCGTTTTCCAGCCGCTCCCGCGTGGGGGCGGTGTTGACGATCAGAAACGTCAAGAGGAACATTCGCTCGTTGCGGCTTTGCAGGTCGGCCAGCAGCTCGGCGGCGTCCTTGGAAAAGGTGACAAGATCGGGCGGGAGAATATCAGGGTCATATCCGGCACGGGTGGCCTTGCGCTGCTCCTCCACTTTCATCTTGTCAATGTCGGAGATTTTACCCTTGACCGTTTTAATGGCCTTGACCTGATCCACCGTCTGAATGTGCATGGTGACGGTCAGCTCGGCATCCAGCTCCAAAATCTCCAACAGCAGCTTGTCCGACAGCTCCGACGCCATGATCTGCAAATAGGACGCCGCGCCCCATGTCTGGCCCACGCGGAACGAGCGGCTCTGCCGGAAGTCAAAGCTGTCAGGCACGATAAAGTCTTTCGTTCCCATGCCCGTGTGGGCGATGTCCGCCCACTTGAAACGGAACGGCTCCCGGCTGCCGGGGTGAAGCTGGCCGTGCAGCAGGGCCAGACGCTCCCGCCCGTCGAGGGGCTGGCTCTGTACCCCCAGCCGCTTGAAGTTGCCGATCACGTCCGCCTCTACACGTTCCAGACGGGGCCGTGCGGCGGCCACATTTTCAGCAGGGATACCAAAGGTGATGTACTTGGCCCGTTCAATGCCGTTGTTGCTTTTGGCGATCTGGTTTTTCAGCATCCCCGTGTATTCCGTGCGGACGCTGTTGAAGCGGTCATCCGCCTCGGGGATATTCACCTTGTAACGGCTCCCGGAGCGGCTGCGGCGGTTGACAAAGGAAAGCTGGAACGGCAGCGAACTGTCAAAATAATTCAGCCACGCACTCCAGCCGCCGAAAATGGCTGCCTGATCCTCGGCGGACGCAACGGAATAGTTGATGTCCTCATATTCCAGCGTTTTTGTGTAAACACCTCCGGGGAGTTGACAAATGCCGTCCGGCAGCATCCGCACATAGGGAATGGTCTGCTGGGCCGATATGGTCGCCGGACGATTACCGGCCCGCGTCAGACTTTTTGACTTCTTGGGGCCTTTGCTCAAGTGTGACCTCCTTTCCCGCAAACGGGGCGTAGATATTCTGCGTCTGATAGGGCCTCACACCGGGCCGCAGGAACTTTGCCCGGATGATATTCCGGGCCACCTTTTCAAAGGGCAGGCCGTCACGCTCATACATCGCCATGAAAAAGGCCGGGAGCATAAGCGCGATCATCAGGAACATCGCCCCGGTGCCGCCCAGCGTGTGACGGGTCAGCAGATACACGGGGATGCCCACGGCAGCCGCGCCGCCGAAGCAGATAAGCTGGCGGCGGGTAAGGTTAAAGGCAATTTTCGTCTTGATCTTGGAAAGATCGTTGGGAACATTCACATAGGGCAAGAAACATCCTCCTTTCCGCTATCTTCTGGCCACCGTGACCAGAGGCCCGCTGTCGGCTCCACCTCGTTGCCCCACACGTCCCAGCCGGGAGGGGTCTGCCGTGCGAACAGCTCCACACGGGGCCTGTCGCCCATGAGGGCAACAATTTTGTCCCGCGTTTCGTCCGGCTTTTTGCTGTGGGCCTCGATGGGCGAAATGATAAATTGGTGAATGTCGGCAGCCTGCCGCTTGGGGTGGCCTTTGGTCGCCAGCAGGCAGACCTCGGCGTTGGCCCGCGTCCAGAAGCCCAGCCCATAAAACCAGCTATCCGCCTTTTTGTTCTTTTTGAGCCAGACAAAAGCGACGCTTTTATAGGTGAAGCCCCACGCACGGATGAGCCGCAGGGCCTCCGGGAGCTGCGGGAACGTGGCCCACATGAAAAGGGCGCTGTCCTTGGCCGCAAGCTCGGCCACAGGCAGCGCGCACAATTCATCAATGCTCATGGTGGGGTAATGGTTTTCTGCCGCCCCCTGCACTTCTTTGCAGAGTAGCGCCACGGGGGATCGGCGTAAATAATATCTTTGGAGGGATAACCCGCCTGAACAATCCATTTACAGCCTACCTCTGCCGTATCGGCGGCATTCTTTTTCCAGAAGTCCCATCCCTTGGTATCACCCTCCGCCAGCAAACCGCTTCCGGTATGGGAACCTACCATACGGGCACCCTAGATCCGCCCAGATATTTCTCATCTCGGCCGGGGATTTCCCGTAGAATTTCGCCATCCCGGTAACCGGCGGCTTCCATCCGTTTATAACCGATATCCACCAAAGCCTTCATCGTACCGTCAAAATCCGTCTTCAGTCGTCCCGGACACTATACAACTGTACTCCTATCGCTTTCATCTTTCTTAGCCAAGATAGAGGCAAAGCCATTCGGTACTACACTCAGCGCAGCCACAGCGGCACCCGCTTTCAAAAAAATTCCGTCTCGTTATCATCATACTATTCTTTAAGATTAACGGCGCTAAAGGTAGCAAAATTTATTTCTACTTTCGCGCACATTTAAACAAACGATCATGCAAGGAACAAAAAATCTGACCGAAGGGGTCATTTCCCGGCAACTATTCAATCTGGCGATGCCGATCATGGGTACCTCATTTATCCAAATGGCCTATAGCATCACCGACATGGCTTGGGTAGGCCGGTTGGGAAGCGAGGCCGTAGCCGCTATCGGCGCCGTTGGTATCCTTACTTGGATGACGAACTCGATCTCTTACTTGAATAAAGTAGGCTCGGAGGTGAGTGTCGGGCAAAGTATCGGGGCGCAAAACGTGGAAGATGCCCGAGGATTCGCTTCCCATAACCTAACGATCGCCTTGATCCTCTCGCTTTGCTGGGGATTCTTGCTATTCGTCCTCGCTCGTCCGATTATCGGCTTCTACAAACTGGAGGAACCGATTGCGTTGAACGCCGTGGAATATTTGAGAATCGTCGCTTCCGCATTCCCATTTATCTTCCTCTCGGCGGCGTTTACCGGGATTCATAATGCCTCGGGATTGAGTAAGATTCCATTTTATATCAGCGGAACAGGTCTTTTACTGAATATGGTGCTAGATCCTTTATTTATACTCGGCTTCCATTTGGGTACGGCAGGTGCGGCTTGGGCTACGTGGATCTCCCAAGCGGTGGTTTGCGGACTATTCGTCTATCAGCTAAAATGCCGCAATAAATTGTTCGGTGGATTCCCTTTCTTTGTCCGTTTAAAGGAACGCTACACCAAGCGGATCTTCCAATTGGGCCTGCCGGTAGCGTTATTAAATACGTTCTTCGCGATCATCAATCTTTTTATGGCCCGTACAGCTTCCACCTACGGAGGGCATATCGGTTTGATGACGCTTACGGCAGGTGGACAAATGGAGGCGATCCGCATGGACACCTCACAAGGCTTCAGTACGGCCCTCTCCGCTTTCACCGCCCAGAATTACGCCGCACACAAGAAAGAACGTATCCTGACCGCTTATCATACGACGCTTAAAATGACTTCGATCATCGGCGTGCTCTGTACCTTGCTATTCGTCTTTTACGGTAGCGAGGTCTTCTCACTGATCGTGCCGGAGCAAGCCGCTTACGAGGCTGGCGGCATATTCCTCCGGATCGATGGCTATTCGATGATCCTCATGATGTTGGAAATTACCACGCAAGGCATGTTCTACGGTACCGGCCGAACGGTTCCACCGGCGATCATCAGCATCTCGTGCAACACCCTGCGCATACCTTTGGCCATCGGGCTGGCGGCAGCGGGACTGGGTATTACGGGTGTTTGGTGGGCGATCAGCCTTTCCAGCATGCTAAAAGGTATCGTCGCTTTCATCTGGTTCAGTATCTTACAGAAGAAGATCTTGTAAGCGGAACAATTCTTACCGATTTTCCGTACATTCGCGATTAAAATGACATTCAATTAAAAAAACAACCTATATGGATAACAAATTCAAACCGGAAACCCTGTGCGTACAGGCCGGTTGGCAACCCAAGAAAGGAGAACCCCGTGTCCTCCCGATCTATCAAAGCACGACATTCAAGTATGAGACGAGCGAGCAGATGGCTAAATTGTTCGATTTGGAGGAAAGCGGCTATTTCTATACCCGCCTTCAAAACCCGACAAACGAGGCTGTAGCCGCCAAGATCGCGGCGTTGGAAGGTGGCGTGGCTGCCATGCTGACCTCATCCGGGCAGGCCGCTAGCTTTTTCGCTTTCTTCAATATTTGCGAGGCTGGCGATCATATCGTAAGCGCTACCAGCATTTATGGAGGTACTTATAATCTACTGGCCGTTACCTTGAAGAAGCTGGGAATCGAATGCACGTTCGTAGATCAAGACGCGAGCGAGGAAGAGATCTCCAAGGCTTTCCGCCCGAATACGAAGGCGATGTTCGGCGAGATGATCTCCAATCCGGGCGTTATGGTATTGGATGTGGAGAAGTTTGCTCGCATCGCCCATAATCATGGCGTACCCTT
>ENA-OQDT01001120-OQDT01001120.1-human-gut-metagenome-genome-assembly--contig:-NODE-1120-length-16345-cov-2.561413_pt1 | contig 16345 bp, 20 predicted proteins | sample MGYA00242786_ERZ504617 | MGnify/ENA primary metagenome ERZ504617 (study PRJEB26092, sample SAMD00036337) | human gut metagenome | host: Homo sapiens | study: EMG produced TPA metagenomics assembly of...
TTGCTGTCAAACTCATAATTCAAACGTGTTAACGATGATATTCCGTTAAACTCACTCTTATTTTCAAGCCCGGAAAGGAAATGGTCACGCTGATCCGTGGGAGACGTCAGGAACTTGTAAAGTCCGAGAGCTTCCCGAATGATTTCCTCCAAGCTTGTAAAGCTCTGCTACCTGTGTGGTACACGGAGCAAGTACGATATTATTCTGCTTTTCCATGCTGCAAAAGTTGGGTTTATCAAAGGAAGAATAAAGGACGGGATTAACCGGAATATACAACGGAGATGAACTCCCCTATATACGAAAGGGTAAATGTTTCATTATAAGTTCCGGTAGTTGCTTCCGGATCATTCTGTATATAATTTATATTCACTCTTAACTGGAACTGGTAATCCCGCGTCAGCGTATCATTTTCAGAGGTGGGCGGATTTTCTATTATATAATCATCCGTACCGGGATTTATAAAACCGTCCGTTATGGTCCAATAGCGTTCATTCTCAATAGTAAAGCCTAAACCTTTCAAGTAGTTCAATACCTCCTGCTTTTTATTTTCCTGCACTTCCGCCTGAGTATTACGAACCAGTTTCCAGACATATAAAGTACTACCGAAATCTTTAATAAAATGTTCCTCGTCAAGATTATAGGGAGCTATTAACCGGAGTGTTCTTAATGTCAGATCGACAGGTACAATCTTATTTGCCGGAAGCGAATAAGAAAGTCCGTCAAAAAGCAGATACTGTCCCCGCAGGGCTACAGGTGTCAATATATCCATGCTCATAAGCTGGTGGACCGGTAACAGGGTATTTGCTTCTACCTGGTTGAAAGAGTGTCTTATTATGGCATCGTATTTTTTCCAGAAGTTTATAAACAGGCCGTTCTTATATTGAAATAAAAGCGATATCGTATGTTTACTTCCGTCTTTTAATACGACTTCCTCACCCTCGGAAGTATAGGGTAGTACGGAACCGAAAGGATATTTACTATTCTGTGAGGATGTAAAAGCAAACACAAACGATAAGGGCGTTTCTACTTTTTCCGAATCTTCATCATCATTATTGGAGGATGTTTTAAGATATGTATAACGGTGAACGTAATCGGCCAGATATTGAGGGGAAAGAATATCATTCGGGGCAAAATCCATTGGAACGCATTCGTCGTCGCTTGTTAATTCGTTATCTTCGATATTGTCGGTTTTCCGATCCCAGGAAAAGAAACTCGATGAAGAATAAGTAAGGCGTTTGTTGTCTTCATCCCATTTGAACCACCGCCCCGTCGTTTCCTCATAATTTAGATGTATCACCCTTTTGGTAATGTCAACTTTCGCCAGTCTGGCCACTTCCTGATCCTTTAAATAGTCTTCAAACCGTTCAACAGAGGGAGCCGCACCGGTAAAGGAAGTCTTGGCCGATAACTTCATTTGCCGGGCCGTTTCGTAAGTTATTAAAGGTTCGTCCGTCAGGCTACGGGACAAATCAATGTCCGGAACATCATCCACAATATCCCGGATCAGTCTTAACGTGGCTGTTTTCGTATCGGAAGAAACATTATAAACCAGTCCGAAACGCACATAAAGGGCGTTTAAAAAGTCCTCTACCGTACAATCCGGCATTAAATCGGCGTAAGAAAGCTTTCCTTTAACACAACAGTCGGCCGCATTATTCAGGATTACCAGGTTATAAAGTTGTTTATCCGTCTTAAAAGGATTTTCGGTTATGGTATATCCAAATTCCGAAAAAACAAGTTCCAGTACACGCCATACATATAAAAAGGCCGTTACGCCGTAGCCTTCCGGAAGTGTTACTGCAGTCGGAGTTCCATTTACTAAGAAAGTTTCCGTTCTTGCCTGATAACGCAACTTATAGACTTTACTTCCCTCTGATACAGGCGTGATATAATTCAGGTATTTGGGGTAAGACTGGTTATCTTTTGAATCGTTACCGGTCATAATCTGGAAGACGGCATAATCAGTCTGATAACCTCTTAATACTTGTTGCAAATGCGCACAAAGGGAATTTACGCTGCTATATTCCTTCACCGGTAATGTAATGGCATTTAATTTCTTTGCTTTCCAGGCGCTGTAGGCCTCCGAATTGTCAAAGCCGATGTTAAGGGTAATACCTTCTTTTTTACCGGCGGAAACGATATTTATCTTTCCGGTACGTTTATATACTCCGTCCAGTACCGTACATGCCTGATCTTCATTCATCGGCTTTACGCCCATGTCGAGACGGTGGGCAAAACCGGTTATTTTAGCATTGTTACCGGTACATGGAACCGTGACCGGTACGGTCTGCGATCCCCGGTCGTTCATGACGGGGGATTTCTCGTCGATCTGTACGGTAAAGTCACCCCCTAAATCCAGATAACCTTTGTTCGTCTTAATCTTTAGCATAATGATTACTTATTTTCCGCGTGTAAAGGTGTCGCGGGCGTTATCTATGGTTTCTTTGGCCTTCTCCAAATCCTGGTAAACGATATAGGCCTTTATCAATTTGATAGCCTCACAGGAGGCGCGAAGCTCCTTTGCTGCTTCCAGGAACTCCCGGTAGGAAGAATCACCTGCAGGGGAAGTGACGTAACCGCCTTCATAATATTCACCCGGATTCTGTGGTAACGGGTTGGCATTGGTACGCTGCCGCCTGATCGCTTCGATAGTACTAACGGCGTCGATCACTTTAGGATTATTCATTTCCGGTTGTGGTACCACATATTCCCCCTTATGAACTACGCCGGCCACTTCATAACGGCCACCGGGACCGGTGTAACCGCCTTCATAATACCCGCTTCCGGAAGAACCGGAAACAACACGTTCAGCCGTGGCGGTCTTGCTGCCGGTGGTATTACTTACAGACATGTTTTTAATCTTGTCCCGTTCAGCTTTGGCCGCTGCAAGCTGGGCGGCACCGGTAGCCGCAAGCATTGCCGCAGCAATGGCTCCGGCAATCGGTCCGAGATCGGCGGTCGCCTTCATAATCGAAACGGCTGTATCGGCTATGATCTGGGAACACTTGATAGCAAAGTTTACATCCGCATACTTCTTTTGAATTTCCAGTTTCTTATTTTCCTCTCTTCTTCCAGGGCGGCGGTATCTTCCCCCGTTGTTTTCGGCTTCCTGTATGAGAACATCGTATTTTGCTTCCACCTGGTCGATTTCGGCCTGCTGCATGGCTTCCACCACGGAAGAAGCAAGACCGGAATAAAAGTCAAAGTATTTTTTAGCATGTTTGTATTCCCAGTTCCAGCCTTTTTTTCTGATATGTCTTTTCGTCAATCAGCCCCTGGTCGTGCATATTTTCCAACATTGCCAGTTCGTGGTCGTACTCCTGGCTCCAGGATGTCCCGATTTCCGCCTGTATCTGGTAAAGATCATTCTGGTACTGGAAATCCAGCTGTTTTATCGCCTGTTGTTTCGCCTTCTCCAGCTCCACAGTAGAAAGGCCGGCGGCCTTTGCTATGGCAATGGCGGCGTCGTATTTGGCTTTTACTGCCTTTACCTCCTTATCGTACCGTTCTTTCATCCCTTCGGTCCCGGATTTGTCGGATGTCAGCAACTCCACCATTTGCGCGATAGCCACCCGGTCACGCAATAACTTCATTTCAGACTCACGCACGGCGTCGGCCGCTTCCGTCGCTGTTTCTATACGTTTCTGTTTGCCAGTAATTTCCAAAGTGGCAATATCATTCTGGTAAGTACGGTTTATCTCCAGAAGTTCTGCGGCGTGCTCCGCTTCAACTTCCAGCATATAGGCGTCGGCGGCTTCCTGCGTGATACTCCGGTTTAATACCGCTTTTTCCATGGTGTCCTTCTGGACGTTGTAATAGGCGGTTTCGATCTTTAACCGTTCGCCCCGTTTCTCCTGTACCAGTTTTATACGGGCGTCCTCCTGCTTGCCGGTTTCCGTAAAAATGGCCGTCTGTGCTTCTGTTTCGAGCTTGTGGATTTCATCGAGTAACTTCTTCTTCTGGGCCGGTGTTTTTGCTTCCAGCTTCTGGAGTGCGTCGATACGTTCCCGGTAATAGCGAAGGTTTTCCGCTGTTCCTTCGAGAATGTATTGGGCTTCCGTCTTATTTTCCTTTTCCCGGTTCTCTTTGATTAGAAGCATACGTTTTTCATGCTCGATCTCCAGAGGTTTTAATGTAGCGTCCGTTTCTGTATTTTTTATACTCCCCGGCTGCCGCTTTCTTTTTGACCTTCCCCAGTTCGTTTAAACGTTTTATTTCGGTGTCGATACGTTCTATTTCCTTGTTTTTCTTGGCGATATTCGCTTCGCTGTCTTCCGTCCACTGTTCCTGAACCTTTTTCTTTTCGGCCTCCAGTTTCTTTATAAGGGATGTTTCAGTATTTATATTTTCTTTATTGGTTCCGGTTAATGAAGTGGCCGTCGCCTCTGTTCTTAAGATATCATTATTGATCTGGGCGATTGCTGATTCTATACCGGCCAAATCCTTCTGTGTTGTTTGTAGAGCTTTCAACTGGTTAGTCTCTTTTTCTGTACCAAATAAACGGCTTATTTTAGCGGTAAGACTGTTCCGGTTATATCCTGACAATGTATTTTGCTGGCGGGTGTCCCAGTAAGCGTCGCTTTGCTCTGATTCCTGGCTTTCAAGATTCCTTTTTTTCTTGTACAATTCTTCCAGTTCCTCCTGGTAAGCTTTCAACTTGATTTGTTTTTCCAAGGAAACTAAATATTGATCTATGGCCTCCTTGTTGTTGTTTATGAGCCTGCCTTCTTCATTCAATTCCGCATTATAATCCGGTATCAGTTCTTTTAATTCCGCAAGCCTTTGTTTACGGGTGTAGTTGGAAAGGTTCTCGTCATTAATAGCAGCTACAAGAGTTTTTATTTTTGCTTCCTGGCTGGCATATTCTTCATTCACTTTCTTTACGACTTCCTGGTGGGCCTTCATCGCCGCCGAAGCCTGTTCCGTCTTCTTTGCAAGCTGGTAGATAGCAACACCGGCTGCCACGAGTAACGCGAGCAGGGCCGTATATGGATTCTTCAAAAGTTCGATCCTCATTAACCGGAGTGCAGCGGTACATCTGGTAGTATTCTTGTGTAATAGTGCCTGGGCTGCCGCATAAGTCAGAGTAGCCGCCCGGCTGATATAAAGCTGTACGGCGTGCGCTTTCTCTGCAACGACCGAAGCAAGGGTCGCCGTTTTAAAACGGGCGTGCCACATGGTAGTGATTTTCAGTCCTCCATAGTAAGAAACCAGATAAGCGGTAACGGTATAAGTGACAACACCCCATTTATTAAACATGTCAATCATACCCCCTACACCTTCCACCATAAGCGTAACAAGGTCTATTAAATCCCGGAGAATACCCTTTGATTCATAGAAACGTAAAACTACCCCTTCAATAGTTGAACTTAGCCGGTTTAATGCACCTTGAACGTTATCACCCATTTCTTCGGACATGGCGTTAAATCCCTCTTCGGCTCCGGTTACTGCATCACGGAGATTTAAAACGGTATCAGTACCATTTAAAAAGGTATTAAATGCGGCAACCGAACGTTTATCCGTTAAATCCAGGGCCTTATTAAGGTCTATTCCTTCACTGTTTAATTTTTTAAGTCCTTTTACCAGGTCTTCCAGATTATCCACCGGACCACCGAGAGCAAGTGCGAGTTTGCCGCTACTGTCAGCCAGGTTAAGCAAAATATTACGTGTTGCCGTCGCTGCCGATGAAGCGTCAAAACCGCTGTTTGCCAAAGCACCCAAAAGGGCGGTAGTTTCTTCAATCGTGAACCCGAAAGAATTTGCAACCGGCCCAACAATAGACATTGCCGTATTTAAGTACTCGAAACTTAAAGCGGATGCGTTACATCCCATAGTCATAGTAGAAACAGCCCGTTCCGTATCTTCCGCATCAAGGTTGAAAATACGCAATGTTGCACCGGCAAGCGTAGCAGCCGAGGCAAGATCAGTGTCCACCGCCTTAGCGAATTTCAGTACGGAAGGCGTCATCGCTTTAATATCCTCTTTGAAAAATCCCAGCTTGGCAAGCTCTATCTGAAGTGCCGTTACCTGTGCGGCCGTATAAGAAGTAGTAGCACCCAGCCGGCGTGCTTCATCCGTTAAATCTTTAATACTCTTTTTCGTAGTTCCCAGGATAGCGGCCAAAGTACTGTTTTTCTTCTCGAACTCTATAATAGTACTGATCGCATCCCTTAGCCCGCCGACAATCTGCCCGGTTATCATTGCGCCGATAGTGACAAACACACCAGCCAGAACCGTTTTTATCTTATTCAGGGAAAGAAGGGAGCCGCCGAAACCTTCCGCCTTTTTCGTGGCCTGCCCGTATGCTTTCTCAACTTCTTTCAGTTCCTTCTCCAGGGCGGCATATTTTTCCGGCTGCAAAGACTTCACCGTATCGCGAAGTTCTTTCCGCAAGGCGTTTGCCTTCCTTGCCAGCTGGTTGGCACTCATGGTGGTTTTATCCAGCCGTTTCTCACATTCGGCAATCTTCTTGTTATTCTCGGATATAGCCTTATTATTGGCATTTAATCTATCCGTAAGATTCTTCCACTGTTTACCGCCAGCCTTACCGGTAGCAATAAGTTCGGTCATTTTCTTTTTAAGGTCCTTATTGCTGTCCCGAAGTTCTTTGTTCTTCTCCGAAAGATTATGTATTTCCTTCTGCGCATCGGAGGCGTTCAGGGTTAACACCCATTCGATATAGTCAGGTTTTAATTTTGCCATAAGAGTAAATTTTATAAGGCAAAATTATCCTGGTGTAAAGTGGCGGAAAAGGACATAAAAAAAATGCCCGTAGAACCATTCTACAGGCTTATTATACTAAGAAGAAAGTATTTTATCTCTTAAATGTAAAATCCGAAGGATCAAAATATCCTTTATCCTTAATTGTTGCCCGATCAAACATCCGGCAAACGTACCAAGTTAAAGGTACTGATATAAGAGGCGTCACGATAAAGGAAAGAAAGGCAAAAGCAAGCCACCCGGATAAAGTAGCCGGTTTATGCTTACATCCTACGAAAAAAGCTATTACCAGGAAAAAGCCGATCAGAAATAAAATATCTTCATATGTCATATAATTACTATAAGATACAAGTAATAAATAATTGGAAATAAGCCCGCCCGAATTGGGCCGGGCTTAATTGATATATCATTTCTCACGAAATAATACATCGGGTGTATTAAGTTCTTTTTTTATGAAGTATAATAGAAACCTTATAACAGGTTGTATTATCAAAATTGAGCGGAAACTAATTCATTTCCTATTTTCTTTATTGCTATCCTTATTTTATCATACTGTTTTTCACCGACATTCGCCACTCCGGACGCATACTGACGCATAAGAGACGGATTTATACCAGCAACCTCTGCTATCTTTGAAAATATTTGAGAAATGAAAAAATAATTAAAGAATGATTGTAGATCATATTTATAAGAAAATTCCAATACTGGAACCTCCTTGCCTTCTTCCGCTAACATCTCTTTTATTTCCTCGTATGATTTCAGAAAATCAGCCTTAGCCGCTTCCGCTGTATCTCCGTAGCCGGCCAATCCAAAATCCGGTAACTCTTCTTCCATAAAAACAGGAATAATAACCGTCTTTCGCACGTTCAAACAAAACATTCACTTTCATACTATTTATTTTTAAATGTGGCAGGCAATATTACCTGCCACTATCGCACCTAAAGTCTTAAATTATGAAGTAAAGAAGTGCGGGGATTAAATCCCCAGCACTTTTCTTGCGTTACGTTCTATGTGAAGAGAAACCTCTTTAGACCCGTGACGGGGTATCGAAAACTTTTTGCCAGTCTTGGGACTGAACCAAACATCGTGTTCTCCGCCATGTCTCACAACGTAACAACCTGCCGCCTTTAATTCGGCGTAAAGTTGATTGTACTTCATAAAATAAAAGAACTTTTAAATACAGTGCAAATATAGCAAATTTGCAATAACCATGCAAATAATACAAATACATTTATTGCGAATTTGCTATATTTTAACATCGTAATATAAAGAATGAACTTTGGAAGATAACAACACACTTACTTTAGCGAACTGACAAACATTTCCTTTACCCTTTCCCTTACATAATCCTGATATTCATATTTAATCTTCCCGAGTGTGTCATGATATAGAATCCCGTATATCTGCCGGTTATAAATCTGGTAATTACCGTGTTTCTTCATATCCAGGAAGCGGGTATATAATGGAAGGTTAGAACGTGCGATTACTCCTTCGCCGTCCGGAACGACCGAATAATTCGGGTTCTGTAGTGCGGCCATTAATGCACCGGACCGCCCTTGTATGATCTCCCCGGTTCCCTGTACTTTCTTACGTTCACGGCCTTTCTGGTAAATCCGTTTGGTAGCGATATCCAGTTGGGCTTGAAATATGTCCTGTATTCCACGCCCGATCCGGTCGGTAAAGAAATCCGTTTTAAAATTCTCGGCCATTCAGTTATTCATTTTTTGAAAATCCGGAAATAATGTGCCTTTTCCCGGATTCGTCTTTAACAGTTTCATTTTTCTTGTTTGAGGCATATTTATATTTCCAATAGGTACACAACGCATCATTTACACCTATTGTAATAATACCTACTATGACAGTTAACCAGAACCACGCAAAAGCATCCATTAGCATCTTGTTTTAAATGAGAAAGCCAGGCTCCACCCTGCAAACGTCCTGTAAAAGCCGGATTCCGGAAGAGTGGAAAGGCTGGTTAAATCCAGTTCCTTAGTGACAGGGCAACCAGTGGCGGAATCTTCTATCAGCATTTGTTTGATACGCTCCATAACCGGCTGCACCTCTTCGATAGTCTCATAAGCCCCTTTACGTTGGGGATCGTACTTGCTCATAAGGAAAATAACGCATAAATTATTTTCCCTCACATTATCAGCCGAAAGGCTGGCACCCGTTCCCGACGGGATCAGAATAAAGAGCACCGGACATTCTTCTTTTGATAGCCCCTGTATCGTCTTACTCATTTCCTCGTCAATGGTAACGGGTAGCACCTTCTTTATTTCAGGAATACGTTTTTGCACGCCTTCCCAGTATTCACGGTAAACCTTTATATCTATCATATTGTCAATCCCTGATAACGTTTTGCCTCCCATTCACGGCGGGTAACAAGCCCCGGAAGAATCTTACCGCCTCCGTATATCCACTTTTTAAACTCTGCCGGTATGGATGAATCATACGCATCCGCTCTGATCTTCTTATAAAGCGTTGATTTCTTTAATTTTCCGATACCTACATTAAAGCAAAAGCTTACTACCGCGTCAAACTGGTACTGTCCCAAATCAAGGGGAAGCGCGTTTACCTGGTTTTCTACCGCCCTGATATCCGATTCAAAGAAAGCATCGGCCTGGGCCTCGGTGATAACATCACCCGGTTTTACACCGGCCGTATGACCGTAACCGATCGTACATACTCCCGCGGCACATACATACGCTTTCAGGCGTAACCCTTCAAATTTCTTGATCTTGTTTTTTTGTTCCTGTTGTCGTTCTCATTTCTTGTTACGTTTTTGGTGCAAATACTCAAATTTACATTTATACAGATAAAGCAATACATCCCAGAAGGGCGTATCGTCCACCTCCTTCTTATTGCCGAATACACCGGAAGCCGCCACCTCAAAGACTATCCCGGTCCAGCCGGTTTTATCGTCCGCCTTCCGGTCCTCGGATGCCAGCTTCTGAAACAATATCCGAAAGTCGATAGCTTCACCACCGATATAAACCGGTCCGGAAAGAACCATTTCCCAAACGGCGGAAAAGAAATTTACCGCATGAATGGCAAGCAAGGAAGGAACGGCCGGCATCTTCTCCGGGTCCTTGTACCGGTAAAGCTTTAACGTGATATCCTGGAAGATTTCATTTATAGCCGGATCGTCTTTTTCTGCTGCCGCCTGCTTGCTTTGCTGCAACAAATCCAGGCAATCACAAAAGTTACCGAAAGTAAGACCGTTCAGCATGTCACCGACACCATGCCAACCCCCGAAATCCTGCATCAGGTTACGACCGGTTTTCAGAATGGGCGTAACGATCCGCTCGCCCTCCTTACCGGTTGTATAAGAGAAAAAGCCGTCCAGCTTTTCCAGTTGCCCGTCCAGCTCCCGGATGATCTCACGCCGGTACAGGGTGTAATCCGCTTTCATACCCAGAAGGTAAGAAAGCCATTTTACGCGGAACTGTCCAGGGCTGATCGTACCGCGGTTCATCAGTACCGACAATATAAGAAACTGCCGGTACTGCTCACTGCTGACTTCATCCAGGCAGGAAGGAACCTCCGCCGTCTTACTATTATATGTAAACTTCTCCATGTCCGGACATTAAAAGGTTATTCCTTTGGATTGTACGGTAACACCCGGTATATAGTAATCCACCGTTTCCGACTGCGCATCCAGTTCCCTGATGATATCCTGCAATACATCCAGGTAAGCCGCCGCGTCCTGCTCCAGACTGTTAGCAACCGATTGCCGGGCCTCTTTTTCCGCCCGCAATTTATCCCGTACGGTTGTACTCTGTTGTACCTGTACGATTCCAGTGGGCAGAACTTCCACCGGTAAACGTTCAACGGCCTTTTTATGGTGAGAAGTGCAAGCGGGCGGCGTACATACTCCAGCAATTTCTCCGTTAAAAACGGTATCGCCTTCAATCAGTTTGTTATAACGGTTCCGGGTGATAACAGGTATTATCTGCCCGTCCTGGACTTCCCGGATCATAGGAATAAGCACCAGGAAAAGCCGGTGGCTGCCGATATTGTAATATTCATCGAACGTTTCCTTATTCTGGATTAGAAGCCGGTTTATAGCCTTTTTCTTAATGCCGTTCATCCAGAAATCAAACTTTTCGCGGTCCATTAGCTCCACCAACGCGTCTACGGCTTCATAAGCCAGGTTCCGGATATTCTCTTCATCCTTGAACTCCTGTAAGGCGGTCATACCCGTTTCATTCTCTCCAAGGTGTTTGCCACGTCCGGCCGTTCCGTGTTGTGCGTCCAAAGTGGGAATGACCTTTAACCAGGTAAACATCGCTACCGCCTGCTGCATCAGCCGCAAAGTTTCCGCCATGCCGTCCGGTTCCGTACCGTCTGCATGATCTTCACGGTAATACTTATCTACCGCGTCTATGGGTTCCGTTCCGATGATAGCCTGTAAATCCCGAATACCCAGCGGTAAGATAGGTTCCCACTTGGTAAAATCAAGATCATTATCGATCAATCCCAGGACACGGACTATTTCACCGGCACCGTCACCGCCTTTATTAAATAACTTCGTCATTTGCTCGGTCTCTTTTTAATGTATATGGTTTCCAATTATCAAAATCCTTTGTGAAATTATTTATTTCATCGTAGAACTCCTTATAAAAGCGGGCCAGCCCGGTATCTATCGTTATACAGGTCTGCTCCGTGCGCGGATTAGTGTTCACATTGGCCGAGCTTTCTATTACAAAATCAAAAGCGTTACCAAAACCGGCCATTACTTTAGCATGGTTACGGAAAATACAGACACGTGATCCGAAACGTTCCGCCACCTTCTTTAGGTATAAATAAACATCCGCGTAGGAACCTTGAAAGATTTCACCTACATAAAAATCCGCGTGCCCTATGTCTTTTCTCTCCAGCCATTTCTCCACCTCCTTAACATCGGTAATTGCCATACACCAGGTAGAAATCAGAACATATTCCACCGGTTGTTGCTTCACGATCACACGAAGATAAGTAAGGCTGTCAACGTCCCCATGACTGATACAGTGATAAGCTGCCCCTTTCTCAAAATGCCAGGGCAAACACTCTTCCAGGTGCAGCTCCGATTTTACTCGCCGGTCAAAATGAACGTTTTTCGTCCGGCGGGCCTTTATATGCTTGTCCGGGCTATCATTGGCCCGGTTCTCTTCCGGTTGCCGGTCGTTTACCGGTTCTTCCGGCACATCTTCCGGTTTTGGTGTGAAAAACAGACTACGCATTTTCTTTCATACGGTTAGAGGGTGAAACGTTCTGTTCCGCTTCCACTATGGTACGATAAAGCCCTACTTTCGTATCGGTACCCGGAAAGTTGGCATTAATATACTGCTGTAACGGTTTACAAAGGATCATGTCCGGAATAGCCGTTTCGGAAGCGTTATACACTTTCAGGCTGTATAATTTCTCCGATCCGGAAGAAAGCTTGTTTTCTATAATCAGGTTTGAAAGTACCGGATCAAGACCGAAGCCGGAGGTGGCGGCAGCGTCTGCCTTATTTGATATCTTAATTTGGGCGTCCACATAATCCTTTATTTTCTTATCCAGCGGCTCCACCGTCCAGCCCTCAAAGTTATTTGCTTCCGGATTCCAGAATTTAGTCGTGTGCATGTATTTCCCGGCGTTCTGCCTTCCGGTAATGTTGGAGGCGAATTTCTCCATAGCTTCGTCCTTGAAATCTTCCAGCATTTGGGCCGTGTATTTCTCGCCCGTACGCTCGCAAACCTGTTTTATACGTGCTTCCGCGCGGTCCCAGTAAGACTGCGGCGATTCGATATGCAGGGAAATGGCCGAAGCGTTTTCGTTATAGGCGATCAGGATAGCGGCCAGACCGCCGGCAAGCTCCAGCCAGTCAAGCGCACCCAGAAAACGCGGCGTACTCATGAAATCCTTGCAAAAGGAATAGATATTATAGTACTTCACGGAAACCGGATATTTGAACGGGTGGGCCGGATCAAAGATCGGGTAACGGTAAGTATAAGCCGGATCAGGATAAGGAAAGTCGCCCACAAGTACTTCCTGCGGTTCATCCTCGCCATCGGGCGGATATACCAGACGGGCCTTCTGGTAGGGAATATGTTCCAGCCGTACCAAACGCCCGGGATTGCCCACACGCGGCGCACGGTTCCGGACAAACTTTATAAAAAAGCCCTGCATGTGCGTTAAGTCTACAAGTGAGCGGTGAAGAACCGTCGTGTAATCCCACGACTCCAGGTCGGCGGTTATTTCCGGATCGAGTTTCCAACGCCGGTAAAAACGGTTATTCTCTTCGTCGATTGCATCCTCATACAGCCGCGGGCCTTCTCCCCACTGCAAACCGGCTATTTTGCCCATAATGCCTTCACCGGCGTAGAATTTATCCAGTAAACGCATGACCTCGCCCGGCATGTCGTTATTATCACCCATGGGAACGATAAAGGTACCGTTTACGCTGATCTTACGCGAAAAGAAAGCCCCCCGCCGGTTTAACTGGATGCTGGAAGGTTCCCAACCTTTACCGCGGCCACCGATAGAAAAGGAGATCAAACCCTTGTCACTGCCGGTATCTATAATTCCAAAGTTACCACTTCGTCTTATTTCCATAATCTTAAATCGTTATTCTTTTCCCGTTGAACTCCATTACCAGACATTCCCAGCAATTCAGCGGCCGGCCCGTTGTGGTGTCCGTCAGGAATAGTTTATAGCTTGAATTTTCGATGCTTTCATCCGTCGCCTTTTTCCTCAAACGGGCGGCAGTGAGTATCACCATATCGCCGCCGTCCCGTGTCTGACGGTTCCATTTCCGAAATTTGATAGAAAAGGTTCCCCCGGAAATGGTAATCCGCTTCATCTGTTCTACCGCTACATAAAGGTTTATTTTTTCCATAGCCGGCGGATAAAACTTTTAATCCTGCCCCAGTTATCATGGACCAGGCAAAAGGATAGAAAGAAAAACATGAATTTTAGGAACGTCCATAAGCTACACCCGTTTGTAACCTTTTCTTTTTCCTGGCTTTGTTGCTTAACGTCGGATTTACGGGTAACGACTGTTTCCGCTTGACTGGTAGTTTCCTTATGATCCTGGAAGGAACTGCTTTGATTCTTTCCAGTTCTTTTTTCAGTTTTTCGGTTGCTGAAATCAATTTCTTTAATTCTTCCGAGGCTGTCGTAGTTGATACGGATATGCGTACTATCTTCCCGGTAAACGTCAAGTACGTGCTCCTCATTGCTTGAATCTCTCCGCGCAAGTTCAATAACTCCGTCAGTAGTTGTTTGTTTTTCTTCTCCAGTTGCTTCTGTAACCGTTTTTCGTGTAACAGAGCGAGGAGAACGACAACCGTAAAAACAAGCTGCAAAACAAATAAAAATAAGTAGGTGTACGATTCCATGTCTCATGTTTATTAAGTCGTTAATTATTATTAGTGTCAAAAGTGATAGATTTACGGTTCGGGCAATTCTTCACGCCGCAAAGAAACGGCTTCATAGTGTCCATTACACGGGCGTTCTGCTTGATAGCCTTTTCCATTTCGTTACATTTCTGCAGGACTTCCTTGTACTTGTTATCCACTTCGTCAAACCGTTTTTTCTGTTCCTGGTACGCGTTCTTTAGCTCCTTACGGTCATTCTTCATATCCTCGATTAGTTCCTGGTAAACCTCTTGTACTGACTTCATGGCATCAGCTTCCGCCTGTTTACGGGTATATCGGAGAGTGAATAACCAGGTCAGGCCACCCGTGCAAAGAGCCGTAATAATCGCTGTAATTATCGTTTCCGTCATATTGATAGAGTTGAAAATTCTACATTATGGTCCGGATGATACATACATGCGTCAAATAACCCGCCACGATCCCGGCCAGGTCCGCCAGAATATCCTTCCAGTCCCATTTATTACCGGGTGACATTTTATCCCCGTATTCCTTACCCAGTGAAGCACCCAGGGCAAAGGGAACACCATAATTACCCAACAGGGCACATATAGCGTAATTAATCCCGAAATGCTTCCATTTGTCCGTTCCTATTTTCATAATTTGAATGATTGGTTACTGCAAAGGTGGGAAGAACGGACACGGACAAAAGGACATAAAAAGAGTGCCGGGAACCACCCCGGCACAAACAAACCCTAACCTGGGACTTAAACCCAACGGCTGCCTTTTCAGCCGGTATGCTAAATTATTAATATTAAGGATTAGACAGCTTTTCGATGTCTTTTTTCATCATACGTAAAGTTCTGATTCTTTCTACTATTTTTTCAGCGGAAAGAGGTTCGCCCCTTCATCGGTCAAATCGTCGATCGTTTCCTCTATTACTCGTATGTAACAAGCGGAAACCGGCTCCGTCTTAACTTGCCACTGCTTCAATATTTCGGCACTTTCATCTGTTATATGTGCGCCGTTTACTTCTATGTCTTTCATAACAAATCTTTCTTTAAACGTTTTTAATCGGTGTAGTCTCTAAGGTAGTGAAATCAATTATTCCGGCCTGCCGGTATATCCCGAGGGCGACTTTTCTAAACCGTTCATAATTACGTCTGTCAATGGGCGATAACTGCCACTTCTTCATGTCTTTCATCAAATCCGGTATATTATTAGCACTATTATACATACAGTTGTTTTTGCCGTACTCGTGATGAAGTAATACAGACTGAAAATCACCGGAGTAAACAACCAACCGTAAACGTTCAAGTTCGAGGAAAAGCAAACTCATTGTTAACCTTCCCCACCTTGTATGCTCTTAATTCAATGGAAGGCGCACCGTATTCACGTCTAACGAAAAATAAGATATCAGGATTATTTGTATTCATTTGGTACCTCCTTTTAAGTCTTCTAATTTAATATGTGAAATACTTGTTATACTTTCCAGTACCCCGTCGCATATACTTTTAACCCTTAATCCGCGGGAACCGTCTTTCTTGGGTAAATTCAGGTGATAATACGGGCGATTCCTCCAGAATGTAATCCGGAAAATCCAGCCACGAACTTTAAAAGTAGCATTACTTATTTTATAATCAACCTGTACCAGATCACCCGGTTTAAATTTACTTTCTTGTAGAAACATTTCCTGTATTTTTTCCTGTTCCTTCTTTATTTCCTCAATCCTTTTATCATTGTTTTGTAATTGAGTAAGTAACACTTGCTGATATTCAGTATATATCATTCGGCACCTCCTTTCTTTTCTATCTGGAGACGCTCTGAAAACCTATATATTCTTTTAACCCGGTAAATAAAAAAATAGGCTACAGGCTTGTCACAGCCGTTATTATGTGTTTTAGTGTCCTGATCTATGTGAATAAATCCGATACCGGAAGATATTTTCAACGGCATTGTTTTAGGGTATTTCTCGTTCAGCTCCTTTACCTTTGCTTCCAGTTCAGTTTTAAAAGCATCGAAGGAAATTTTATTCAGGGCAAAGCGTATTACCAAACTGGTTTGCAAACTCTGCCATTTCAGCACATTTTCGATTCTGTGGCTTATATTCGTTAAGCTCTATAAAATAAGATGTCATTTTCGGCCTCCTTTCTGTACCTCCTAAAATCCGCAACTATCATCCAATACACGATTAAGGGTAGATTTATGAGTCGTTAGTAGTAGCTTTCAGTAAAAAGCAACAGCACAACATCAATATGTAGCCAACATCCCCTTACCCCACGATG
>ENA-OQDT01001122-OQDT01001122.1-human-gut-metagenome-genome-assembly--contig:-NODE-1122-length-16334-cov-5.945517_pt1 | contig 16334 bp, 14 predicted proteins | sample MGYA00242786_ERZ504617 | MGnify/ENA primary metagenome ERZ504617 (study PRJEB26092, sample SAMD00036337) | human gut metagenome | host: Homo sapiens | study: EMG produced TPA metagenomics assembly of...
TGGTGAGGGAATCCGTTTTTCAGACGTTGCAGGAGAAGATGAGGCAAAAGAAAACCTTTCAGAGATCGTTGATTATCTTCACAATCCGAAGAAGTATACCGATGTAAGTGCGTCTATGCCAAAAGGTGTCCTTCTTGTAGGACCTCCGGGAACCGGCAAAACAATGCTTGCAAAAGCAGTTGCGGGTGAATCAAATGTACCATTTTTCTCAATGTCCGGATCAGAATTCGTTGAGATGTTTGTCGGTATGGGAGCTTCCAAAGTTCGAGATCTTTTCAGACAGGCAAAGGAAAAGGCACCATGTATCGTGTTTATTGATGAAATGATGCCATTGGTAAAAAGCGTGACGGACAAATGGGCGAAAATGATGAGAGGGAGCAGACCTTAAATCAGCTTCTTACAGAGATGGATGGATTTGAAGGAAATAATGGTGTCATCATTCTTGCTGCAACGAACCGTCCGGAGTCGTTAGATCCGGCACTTACACGTCCGGGACGTTTTGACAGGCGTGTGCCGGTTGAACTGCCGGATCTTGCAGGACGTGAAGCAATTTTAAAGGTTCATGCAAAGAAGATAAAAGCATCTGATGATGTTGACCTGCATACGATTGCACGTATGGCATCCGGTGCATCCGGTGCGGAGCTTGCCAATATTATAAATGAAGCAGCATTACGTGCTGTCCGTAGTGGAAGGACCGTTGTAAATGAATCTGATCTCGAAGAAAGTATAGAAGTGGTTATTGCAGGATATCAGAAGAAGAATGCGGTTCTTTCAGATCAGGAGAAGAAGGTTGTTGCATATCATGAGATAGGACACGCTCTGGTAGCTGCATTGCAGAGTCATTCAGCACCGGTCCAGAAGATTACGATCATCCCGCGTACCTCAGGTGCACTCGGCTACACTATGCAGGTTGAGCAGGGTGATAAATATCTGATGACGAAAAAAGAACTTGAGAATAAGATTGTTACATTTACAGGCGGACGTGCGGCAGAGGAGATCGTATTTGGTGAGATCACGACAGGAGCCTCCAATGATATCGAACAGGCAACAAAAATTGCAAGAGCGATGATCACCCGCTACGGCATGACAGATGAATTCGACATGGTGGCAATGGAAACCGTGACCAACCAGTATCTTGGCGGCGATACGTCTCTTTCCTGTTCCACAGATACCCAGAAGGAAATTGATGAAAAAGTCGTGCAGCTCGTAAAAGCAGAGCATGAAAAAGCAAGAAAAATCCTTTCCGAAAACAGGGAAAAACTGGACGAACTGGCTATGTACCTGTATGAGAAGGAAACAATTACAGGTGACGAATTTATGGATATTTTAGACAGAAAATAATGTAGTTAATTAGATAATCAATGTCATTTAGATAAGGTTTTTTATGATGAAAACAGTATATCATATGCGTTCATGCATTGAAAATACTGTTCAGTTAAGAAATGCTGTATTTTTTAGGTGCACTAATGCGTAGAAAACAGGTGTATGATGAGTTCAAATCATTTTTTTGTGTATGACAAAAAGACAGATTGCATACCTGCCTCATAATGGAGTATAATGGTAACGCGATTTATGAAACCCGATACATGAAATCCCTATTTCTCTTTGGACGGAGGTGGATAGGATAATTTCGATTGTACCTGACAGGTGTCAGATACTTTTGTATGAGAAGCATGGTCTCTGTTTCGTTACCACCGTGTTTGAGATATGCCCTGCATATGTTTACTGCGATGGCGAAATTAATTTTATAGACGTGTTTGGTATTTTTAGATGTTTTTACCACAGCGTGAGAAGTCACTAATTCACAGAAATTATACAGAATCATACGGGCATTGATTTCCTGAAGGATTCCATCATACTTGCTGCGCCCCAGATCAATCAGGATGCCTTCCGTCTCATGAAGGAGCTTTACGGCATCGACATGGAGAAAAAGCAGTATTCTAAGCTGATATCAAGCATCCCGGCGCCAGACATCTCCATCTCCATGGGTTATGATGTAGGTTGTCCGTTTATCGGCAGAGCGTTTGATGACAACTGGAAACTTGAAGATCCGACAGGAAAAACTGATGATGATTTCAGGGGGGTTATACAGCAGATCGAGAAGAATATTCTAGAATTAAAGAAAAAATGATTGCAATATAAATTCCAGTTTATCAAGCCCTTTGAGAAATCTTTTCTCAAAGGGCTTTTTAATTTAGTATCGGATTTTTTGGAATAATAACTCTGTTTGGCAAGGAAAATGAAAAATGTTAAAATAAAATTGTGCCGAAATGGGAACACTTTACAATCACATATTAAACCACAATCTGACCGTTATAACACTCATAATTGCGGCGGTTAGGTCGGCGGTTATGGCGGCAAAGAGGGTGTGACGAATTTTTTTGACTCGGATACAGCCAAAGTACATTGCGATTGCGTAGAAGGTTGTTTCGCTTGAACCTGCGAGTACGGATGCTGTTCTGCCTGCAAAGCTGTCGGGACCGCAGGTTTTGTAAAGGGCTGTGAGGAGTGCGGTTGAACCGCTTCCCGAAACAGGACGGAGGAGTACGAGCGGAACGATTTCTTTCGGAAATCCTAAAAATTCCGCTGTCGGCTGAATCAGTGAGCATATTGCGTCAATTGCTCCGCTTGACTGCAAAAGGTCAACGGCAAACACAAGTCCCATAATTGTAGGGGCAATGTTGTACAAAAGCTTTACTCCCTCTTTTGCCCCCGAAATGAATACATCGAATACGGGAACTTTTTTTATCAGCCCGAATACCACAACAATACACGCAAATGCCGGCATTACAAATTCCATTTGCTCACCACATTTCTCAAATTTTACCTTGCCTGATATTCAGCGTACAGGCAATCAGCAATGCCACCGCCAACGCACACGCAGAGCTTATCCAAACGGGAACGATAATTTCAAAAGGCGCAGAGCTTCCGTAGGATTGGCGGAGTGCGGCAAGCGTTGTTGGCAACAGCTGGAGTGACGCTGTGTTCATAACTACAAAAACAACCATTTCGTTGCTCGCAATGTCACGGCGGTCATTGAGCGTGTGCAGTTGTTCCATTGCTTTTAGTCCGAAAGGTGTTGCGGCATTGCCGAGCCCGAGCAGATTTGCACTGATATTCATGGTGATGCTTTGAAAGGCGTCGCTTTTTTTATCAAGCCTCGGAAAAAGCGGACGGAGCAACGGCGCAAAGATTTTTGCAAAAATGCTTGTCAAACCGCTTTTCGACTGCGATTTTCATAATTCCCGACCAAAGGCAGATTATGCCTGCCATTGTTAGGATAAGCTGTATTGATGATGCTCCGCTTTCGATGAGTGCATTTGAAATGTCGGCAGTGTTGCCCATAAACAATGCACACAATACGCTCACGGCAATGAGTCCGCTCCAGATATAATTCAGCATTTTTACTCCTTTTGCTGCAATTAACGACAAAATGTACATTATTGTCATTTTTGTAATCTAATTATTTAATAAAATCGTTGACAAAAATCCCGAAAAATGGTAGTATAGGTAAAAATAGGGATTATGGTGAATTAAAAAATAGGGATTATGGTGAATTAAAATGATTTATACAAACTTTAGGGAAATTGATAAAGCAGGCAGAATTGTAATATCAAAGGATATCCGCAACCACCTCAACATTAAGCCGGGTGACATTCTTCACATTGAGGCTGACGATGAGTGCGTTACGATTAAAAAAGCAGAGAGCAAGTGCGTTTTTTGCAATACTCTTGATAATCTGATTGCATTCGGCGGAAAATATGTATGCAGAGATTGTGTTGAAAAGCTCAAAGGCTGATACTGCTTTCGACTACTCTAAAATATACTTGACCGAATTTGAAATTATGATAACGGACGGTGTTTTTACATGGACAGAATTGACAAAATTAATTATTATCTTGACATTGCCGAAACTGTGCTTGAAAGGGGAACTTGCCTGCGCAGAAATTTTGGCGCAATTATCGTGAACAACGACCAGATTGTTTCAACAGGCTATACAGGCGCTCCGAGAGGCAGAAAAAATTGCTGTGATTTGGGATTTTGTATCCGTCAGGAACGCAACATTCCCCGTGGCGAGCGTTATGAACTTTGCAGAAGCGTTCACGCCGAGGCGAACGCTATTATCCACGCTTCAAGAGAACAGATGATTGGCGCAACGCTTTATCTTGTCGGCAAGGAGATGTCAAACGGCGAGTATGTTCAGAACACATCTTCGTGTGCAATGTGCAAGCGTATGGTTATCAACGCAGGTATTGACAAGGTTATTGTCAGAAACGATAAAACCGATTTTACTGAAATTGATGTGAACGATTGGATTATGTCCGATGATTCGCTTGACGCTCTCCGTGGCTATTGATATGAAAACACGGCTTTTTATAACCGATATCCGCAAAATTTCTTTTGACAGAGTCGGTGAGCTTTCTCCCGAAAGGGCGGAGCGTGTTAAAAGATGCCGCAGGGCTGACGATGAACTGCGTTGCATTGTAGGCGGATTGTTTATGAACAAATTTCTTGACGGCGCAAAAATTACCGTGAATGAATTTGGCAAGCCCGAATGTGACAACGGGCTTTGTTTCAATATTTCGCACAGCGGAGATTATGTGCTTTTTGCGTTGTCGGATTCCGAAGTCGGCTGTGATATTGAAGAAATTCGTTTTTTAAACGGAATAAGGCTCGGCAAAATTGTTTTCTGCGACAACGAGATGAAATTACTCGGCAACGCTTTTGACAGACTTGGTGCATTTTTTGAGTTGTGGACGAAAAAAGAGGCACTCCTAAAATGTATGGGTGACGGTTTTCACCGCGGCGCAAAAAGTGTTGATGTCAGCAGCGGAAAATTCTCTGAAAATCAAATCGAATATTATATGAAACAATACAAATTTTCGGACTATGAAATCAGCCTTTGCAGTGTGCAAAATGATTTCCCGAAAGATGTTGAATTTATAACTTTATAACTATAAAGCCACGATTTTGAATCAACCTCCAAAATCATTAGATTTTTGGTCTGACTTTTTTGGGGGTAATATCAATTTCGGGGCTTTTTTACATAAGAAATACAAAGCAAAAACCTGATTTTGTTAATATGCTTGTTATTGCTATTTTTAAATAATTGTGATACAATTTACCTTGATTAGTGCAGCAATCGGCTGCATATATTGTGTATGAAAAAATTCGGAACGGAAATATCCGTCTGCACACGGATGTTTTGCAATTTTCAGGGGGGACACTATGCCGACATTTACCAAGGCGGCTATCAAGGCGACATTTATTTCGCTCTTGAACAAAAAGCCGTTGAATAAAATTACAGTCAAGGAAATTGTTGAAGAATGCGGGATTAACCGTAATTCTTTCTACTACCATTTTGACGACATTCCGTCGCTTCTTGAGGAAATTCTTGTTGAAGAGGCTGACAGATTTGTTGCGACCGAAACCGACAACAATACCTCTGTTTATGAAAGCCTGATTTCTGTAATTGACTATGCTTTTTCTAACAAGTCGGTGATTCAGCACATTTACAATTCTGCGAACAGAACTACATTTGATGTGTATCTCAACAGGATTTGTACTCACGCTATAAAAAGCTATTTTGACAAGCTTGAAATTACAAAAAATATTGCCAAAGATGACCTTGACGCAATGATTATGTATTACAAGTGTCAGCTTGTCGGTTTTATTATCGACTGGCTCGGCGGAGGTATGAAATATGACCTCAAAATTAAGATGAAACGCATTTGTGAGCTGTTTGAGGGTTCAATGGAGTCTGCATTGGACAGATGTGCCAAAATCAATGTCTGATTGCTGTTTTATTGGTTAAAAATGAATATTTGCGCTTGCTTGCGTGTCTGAAATGCAGACGAATTTAACAAAATGTCTGATTTCCGTACAAATTTATTGCCGTGTCTAAATTCCTGACACGGCATTTTTTGTGTCTGTTTAAATTTTAACAAAGGCGTAATAGAATATATTACGGACAAAGGAAATACGGTTCACCTCTCGGATCGTTCCTTTGAATGCAGAGTGCAGTCTGCAAATCATATATGAAGGAGTATGAAATATGAAGTTAGGGAAAGCGGTTGTTAAAAGCCGTTTCGTAATCCTTATACTTGCCGTTGCGCTGATGATTCCGTCAGCCTTGGGAATGGCATTTACAAGGGTTAATTACGACATTCTTAGTTATCTTCCCGATAACCTCGACACAATCAAGGGTCAGGATTATCTGCTTGATGACTTTGGAAAGGGTGCTTTTTCATTCCTCATCTTTGAGAATATGGATGATAAGGATGTTGCGGCAACGGAGGAAAAAATCAAAGAAATTGACCATGTTGATACGGTTCTTTGGTATGACGATTTTGCCGACATCTCAATTCCAAAGGAAATGTTGCCCGACAAAATTTATGATGCGTTCAATTCGGGAAATGCAACAATGATGGCGGTATTCTTCGATACCTCAACATCAGCTGATGAAACAATGAACGCTATCGAAGAAATCCGTTCGGTTGCCGGTGAACAATGCTTTGTTTCGGGTATGTCGGCAATGATTACGGATATGAAGAATATGTTTGAGGAACAGGAAATGATTTATGTTGCAATCGCTGTTGTCCTTGCGGTAATTGCAATGATGATCTTTATGGATAACTGGATTATCCCGTTTGTGTTCCTTGCAAGTATAGCGGTTGCTATCCTCGTAAATATGGGCAGTAACTACTTTATGGGTGAGGTTTCATTCATTACCAAAGCGTTGGCGGCAGTCCTTCAGCTTGCGGTAACAATGGACTACTCAATCTTCCTGTGGCACAGCTACGAAGAACAAAAGGGCATTTGTGAAAACCACAAGCAGGCAATGGCTGTTGCAATTCACGAAACCGTCCGTTCCGTAATCGGAAGTTCAATCACAACGGTTGCAGGCTTTATCGCACTTTGCTTTATGACATTCACACTCGGTCTTGACCTCGGTATTGTAATGGCAAAGGGTGTTATCCTCGGTGTTATCTCCTGTGTAACGGTTCTTCCGTCACTCATTCTTGTTCTTGACAAGCCTCTTGAAAAGACAATGCATAAGTCGCTTATTCCGTCAACAAAGAAGCTTGCAACAGGACTTGTTAAAATTTTCCCCGTATTTCTCGTAATGTTTGCGGCTCTTATTTATCCGTTCTATTCGGCATACAGCCAGACAAACAATGAGATTTACTACGATTTGTCGGAAAGTCTTCCCGAGGATATGGCAAATGTAATTGCCAACACAAAGCTTAAAGATGAATTCGGTGTCGGTACAACACATATGGTTCTTGTTGATTCTTCGCTTTCTGCAAAGGACGCAAGAAATATGACAAACGAGCTTGAAAAGGTTGACGGCGTAAAATATGTTCTCGGCCTTGAAAGCGTTGTAGGTTCGCTTGTTCCGGAAGAAGTTCTTCCCGATTCAATCACAAGCGTTCTCAAAAATGATAAATGGGAGCTTATGCTTATCAACTCTGAGTACAAAACAGCCACAGATCCTATGGCAAAGCAGATTGACGAGTTGAATAAAATCATTACAAAGTATGATAAAAACGGACTTCTCATCGGTGAAGCCGCTTGTACAAACGACCTTGTAAACATCACGACAGTTGACTTTCAGGTTGTAAATACAATTTCTATTGTTGCAATCTTTATTATTATTGCGATTGTTGAAAAGAGTATCACACTTCCGATTATTCTTGTTGCGGTTATTGAGCTTGCAATCTTTATCAACCTCGGTATTCCGCATCTTATGGGCGAGTCGCTCCCGTTCATCACACCTATCTGTATAAGTACAATTCAGCTTGGCGCAACTGTTGACTACGCAATTTTAATGACGACACGATATAAGAAGGAAAGGTATCTCGGAAACGATAAACGCACCTCGGTTATTACGGCTCTTGAAACTTCAATTCCGTCAATTATCGTTAGTGCAATGGGACTCTTTGCCGCTACAATCGGCGTCGCATTCTACTCGGATGTTGACCTTATTTCATCAATCTGTAAGCTCCTTGCAAGAGGCGCTGTCATCAGTATGTTCTGCGTAACACTTATTTTGCCGGCAATGTTTATGCTGTTCGACAAGGTAATTGCAAAGACAACTCTCGGTTTTAAGCCGAAAAAAACATCAATTTCGGAGGCTGCTGTATAATGAAAAAGACTAACAAAAATAATAATCATAAATTTTTAAGCAAAAACTATATCAAGGGTGCTATTTCAGGCGCGCTTGCACTCACAATTCTTTGCAGCGGAGTAGGTGTTGCCGCTTATTCCGCCGGTGCAGACAATACTGCACAGGCTCTCGGTGTTCAGACAGAATGTACGGTTGAGGCTGTTAAGAAGGCAAGCACAACTAAAGAGGCTCTCAAAAAGCTCAGCAAAAATGAAACTGTTTATGTTATTGCCGACGCAAGCGGTGCGGCTAAGAAAATCATTGTAAGCGACTGGCTCAAGGGTGTAGATACAAAAGGCAAGGTAAAGGATGTTTCAAACCTCAAGGATGTTAAAAATGTTAAGGGTGACGAAACATACACAGTAAATGAAGACAACGCTTATGAGTGGGCTGCAAATGGCGATGATATCTACTATCAGGGAACAGGCACAACCGAACTTCCCGTAAAGCTCAAATTAAGCTACAAGCTCAACGGCAAAACTGTTTCTGCAGATGAAATTGCAGGCAAGAGCGGTAAGGTTACAATCCGCATTGACTATGAAAACACACAGAAGGAAAAGGTTAAGATTAACGGTAAGACAGAAGAAGTTAATGTTCCGTTCCTTATGCTTTCGGGTATGATTCTTGACGATGACAAATTCAAAAATGTTGAGGTTTCAAACGGCAAGGCTATCAATGACGGTACAAGAACAATCGTTGCCGGTTTTGCTCTTCCGGGTATGCAGGACAGCCTTAATATTGACAAGGATGAAATGGAAATCCCTGATTATGTTGAAATCACAGCAGACACAACCGATTTTGAGCTTTCAACAACAATGACAGTTGCAATGAATGATATTTTCAACGATGTTGATTTTTCAAAGGTTGACGATAAGGTTGACGAGCTTAAGGATTCTCTTGATGAACTCGAAGACGCCGCAGAACAGCTTGTTGACGGTTCTTCACAGCTTTATGACGGTATCGGCACACTTCTTGACAAGTCAGGCACACTCATTGAAGGTATCGACAAGCTTTATGACGGTGCAGAACAGGTAAACAGCGGTGCAAAAAAACTTGACAGCGGTGCAGACGGTCTTTCAAGCGGTGCAAAAACGCTTGATGACGGTGCGTCAAAGCTCAAAAGCGGTGCGTCACAGCTTGACAGCGGTGCATCACAGCTTGACAGCGGTCTTGCAACACTTGCAGGCGGTGCGTCACAGGTTGACAACGGTGCGGCAAGTCTCAGCAGTTATGTTGCAACACTTGCGGGCGGTCTCGGCAAGCTTTCATCCAACAGCGCAACTCTAAACGGCGGTGCAGAACAGGTGTTTAACACACTTCTTTCAACTGCCGACACTCAGATTGCCGCCGCAGGTCTTACAGCCGACAAGCTTACAATTAAAAACTATGACAGCGTTCTTGAAGGACTTATTTCATCACTCAGCGATGAAAATGCTCAGAAGCTCGCTTACAATACAGCACTCGAAACAGTAACGGCAACTGTAAACAGCCAGAAGGATGTTATCAGAACTGCCGTTGAGGCAACGGTAAGAAAGTCTGTTACGGAACAGGTTCTCGCAACCGCAGGTCTTGGTATGACGGCAGATCAGTATGATGCCGCTGTTGCCGCAGGTCAGGTCAGCGAAGAAGTTCAGGCTCAGGTTTCTACTGCAGTTTCTACACAAATGAGTTCATCTGCGGTTCAGACTGCAATTGACAGCAATACAGAGGCACAGATTCAGAGCCTTATCGAAACAAATATGAACAGCGAAGAGGTTCAGAGTCAGATTCAGGCAGGTGTTGCAAAAGCTCAGGCAGGCAGAAAGTTACTTCAGGCTCTCAAAACTCAGCTTGACAGCTACAACACATTCTATCAGGGTGTGCTTTCATACACAGCGGGTGTTGATCAGGCTAACGAGGGTGCTCAGCAGATTCTCGCCGGCACATATACGCTCAAGGACGGCACAGGTTCACTCGTAAGCGGTGCAGGTCAGCTCAAGAACGGTTCTTCAAGTCTTAAGAGCGGTACAAGCGAACTCAAGAGCGGTACTTCAACCCTCAAGGACGGTACATCAAGCCTTAAAAGCGGTGTAAAGACTCTCAAAAACGGCACAAGCTCACTTTCAAACGGTACTAAATCATTGTTTGAGGGTGTCGGTACTCTCAAAGACGGCAGTGCCGCACTTGTTGACGGCGTTAAACAGCTCAATGACGGTGCAATGACATTGTCCAAGGGTATGAAGAAGTTCAAAGAGGAGGGCATTGACAGCATTGTTGATGCCGCAAACGGTGATGTCCAGGATATCATCGACCGTTTCAAGGCTGTTCAGAAAGCATCAAAGAAGTACAACAACTACAGCGGTATTTCCGATGATATGGACGGTAAGGTTGACTTCATCTACAAGACCGATTCAATCGAGAAGAAGTAACTCAATATATTTTAACAGCAAGACGAAAGGCTTATTTCCCTAACCCTTTCATACACAATATAAAAAGCAGTTATGTCGTTTGGCATAGCTGCTTTTTGCTTTGTATGATGTTTTTTGTGAATTTAAAAACTTGAAAAAATTACAAATAATAAAACGAATTTCACCGCAAACAATACTATTGCGGCGATGAAAACGGGATGCCGAAACGCCGCTTTATTAATAAATTTAACGAGATTTAAAAGTTTTGAAAAGGAGAAAACAAATTATGTCAAGCAATAACAATCAGATTAATGTACCTCAGGCAAAGGAAGCCATGGAACGCTTTAAGATGGAATGTGCCAACGAAGTAGGCGTAAACCTCAAACAGGGATATAACGGCGACATTTCTGCAAGAGAAGCAGGTTCTGTAGGCGGTCAGATGGTTAAAAAGATGATTGAGTCTTACGAAAACAGCATGAAATAAGCTTTAAAACCGATTTTCAGGGGCATATAGCTATGGTTAGCTGTATGTCCCTATTTTTCGCCCACAGGACTTATTATGGACGATTCAGAGCATAAAAAACAGGACTGCACATTCGCACAGTCCTGCAATTGTCGATTATCAGATATTTACAATATCAACATTAACTTTCAGATGTTCGGGAAGTGTTTCCTGTTTGAAAAACATTGACATATACCATGGATAATATGTTATGCCGTTTTCAATTTCCAAATTGCCTTTACAGAACACAATACCGCTGTTTATGTTCCAACTCTGCTTTGTAATCAAGTTATCCAATGCCTTGTGTTTTGTGTAGTCATTGCCCGACTTAATTTCAATCGGTACGGCTGACTTCCCTTTTTGAACGATAAAATCAATTTCACCGATATTCTTCTTATTGAAATATCTTAAAAGAAAACCGTTTGAAACAAGCTCCTGAGCAAATACATTTTCAAGAATACTTCCCATATTAACGGACAAATCTCCCGAAAGTATGTCAAACTGAATGTTTCCCATTGACGCGGCACAAAGCAGTCCCGTATCACACAAGAACAGTTTAAAAAGATTGTTCTGTAGGTTGAGCTCAAGCGGCAGTACGGGTTCGGTTATGTTGTAACAGGGGAGAGCAACTCCTGCGTCTGCAAGCCAGTTGAAACTTGTTTCGTATCTCAACATTCGTGCAGAATTTTTTAATATCGGAAAGTGTAAATCTTTCTGTTCCTGTCATTTAAGCTGAGCGGGAATTAAATCAAAAATGCTCTTTATCTTCTCTTTGTTGTTGTCGGAATATTTTGAAATATCCTGTCTGTACAAGTCGAGAATATCTTTTTGAATTTTCAAGACCTCGCCGATGTCTTTTGTATCAACAAATTTCTGTACAACCGCAGGCATTCCGCCAACAATAATATAGTATTGAAAAAGCTTCAACATTGATTGATGAACTGCTTCCGTAACCGTTTCTTTATTGTCGTAACATTTCTTTAAATATTCTATCGTTTGTGGCTGAATACCGTTTGCAGTTGCAAATTCTTCAAAATCAAGCGGATACATACGGTAGTTTTCTTCGTAACCGACGGGATAGGACTTTACTTCTTTATATCTTACTCCGAGCAGTGAACCCGATTCAATGTAATCAAACTGTCCGTCATCTACAAGGAATTTAATTGCCGTTCTCGCCGACGGACATTCCTGTATTTCGTCAAAGAAAATCAAAGTATCTCCCTTTACCAAGGGCTTTTGTGTGTATGCTGTGAGGTTAATCAGTATCGTTTCAGCATTCAAATCTCCGTTGAATATCTTTGCGGCATCGGGATTTGTGATGAAATTTATCTCGATAAAGTTTGAATAATTTTCTTCTGCAAATTTTCTTATAATATATGTTTTGCCGATTTGCCTTGCTCCTGTAATGAGCAGAGCTTTTTTATCGGGTGTATTTTTCCATTTTACTAAATGTTCATAGGCTTTTCTTTGAAGCATAAAATCACCTCTTAATTGTAGTGTAACATTATTCTTGAAAATATTCAATCATTTGTAACGAAATTCTTGATTTTTAAAGGCGATTTGTAACATTTTTCTAAACAGAGTGATTTAGAGCATAAAAACAGGACTGCACATTCGCACAGCCCTGAAAATTGAATTGCTAAATTGATTAAGCCTCGGCTCTGTTGATTGCGTTGAGAACACCGAGTACCGATGCAACATTGACATTTGAGTCAATGCCGATGCCGAAGATACTTTTTCCGTCAGGCTTTTTGAGTTCGATATATGAAACAGCCTTTGAGTCTGAACCCTGAGAAATTGCGTGCTGACTGTATGAGATAAACTCGTACTTGTCAAGACCGACCTTTTTGATTGCATTGAAGAATGCGTCAATAGGACCGTTGCCGACACCGCTGAGAGAAACCTCTTCGTTGCCGTTAATCTTCATCTTGCCCTTGAAGTGAACATAATCATTGCCGTTTTCGCTCTCTTCATAAATCTTTCTGCTTGAGAGAACATATTTCTGCTTATGCTCAAGATAATTCTTCTCGAACACCTCAAACAGCTCTTTCGGAATAAGCTCTCTGCCAAGCTCCTCGCATTTTGCCTGAACAAGCTTTGAAAATTCGGGATGCATTCTCTTCGGAAGGTCATAACCGAAGTTATTGTTCATAACAAAAGCCGCACCGCCCTTACCGGACTGTGAGTTGATTCTGATAATCGGCTCATACTCTCTGCCGACATCGGCAGGGTCAATCGGAAGATACGGAATTTCCCAGTAATCTGTTCCGCTCTCTTTCATATACTTCATACCCTTGTTGATAGCGTCCTGATGTGAGCCTGAGAATGCTGTAAATACAAGCTCGCCGATATATGGCTGACGAGGATCAATCTTCATATTTGTGCAACGCTCATAGATTTCACGGAGCTTTGGAAGATTTGAAAAGTCAAGCTTAGGATCAACGCCCTGTGTGAACATATTAAGTCCCATTGTAACGATATCCATATTACCTGTACGCTCACCGTTGCCGAAGAGTGTACCCTCAACTCTTTCAGCACCTGCAAGCAATGCAAGTTCGCCTGCGGCAACACCGCATCCACGGTCATTGTGTGGGTGGATACTGATAATAGCGGCGTCACGGTGTTTAAGATTTCTTGCAAAGTATTCAATCTGATCTGCATATGTGTTCGGTGTGCACATCTCAACAGTATTAGGAAGATTGACAATCAACTTGTTTTCGGCAGTCGAACCGAGTGCCTCGATAACCCTGTCGCAGATTTCAACAGCGTTTTCAGGCTCAGTACCGCTGAAGCTTTCGGGAGAATATTCAAATCTAAAGTTTGTATCTCCGTCATATTCATCCGTAAGCTGTTTAATAAGCTTTGCACCGTCAACTGCAATTTTGATTACGCCGTCCATATCTGTTTTGAAAACAACTTTTCTTTGGAGAGTTGAAGTTGAGTTATAGAAATGAACGATAACATTCTTAGCACCCTTAACAGCCTCAAAAGTTTTTCTGATAAGATGCTCTCTTGCCTGAACAAGAACCTGAATTGTTACATCATCGGGAATGTGGTTGTTTTCAATAAGCTCACGGCAGATTTCGTATTCTGTTTCTGACGCACTCGGAAAACCGATTTCGATTTCCTTAAAGCCCATATCGCAAAGTGCATGGAAAAATTCGAGCTTTTCTTCAAGGTTCATAGGATCGACAAGCGCCTGGTTACCGTCACGAAGGTCAACACTGCACCAGATCGGTGCTTTTGTTATAGTATTGTTTGGCCACTGTCTGTCCGGCAGATTAATCTGCTTAAAGGGAATGTACTTTTCAAATGATGGTTTCATATAATAACCTCCTGTTAAATAGCACAAAAAAATCGCCCCCCTAAACAAAGGGACGAATAAAATCCGTGGTACCACCCGTATTCAAGAACACATCACTGTGTTCTCCTTAAAGACTTCTGACAAAGTCCCGACCGATAACGCAGTCTTGCGTTTCGCATTACATATATATAGTATATACACTTCACACGAAAAACTCGGGGATGAGCTATCCATACAATGTTCCATGCTGACTCATCACCAACCGTCAGCTCTCTTCAAGTCCACATATAGAAGCATGTCTTTATCTCAGCATTTATATTTCTTTTTTCAATAAATCAAGATCCGGTATTTCAGGGGTTTCAAAATCATCCAGTGCCTGCGTGATTTTCTGCAGTTCCTTACGCATACTGCCCTTCAGATCGTTCGCCTCATCTCCAAGGCGGGCCACCTCCATCAAAATTCCACGCGCCATCATTAAGGATTCCTTTACAATGGCATCGGCATTGCGGTGTGCCGTATCGACGATCATATTTGCTTCCTTCATCGCCATGCGTGTCATTTCGTCCGCAGCTTTTTCCTTGACCTCGAGATTCTCACTGACATCCCGGTAGCGTGTTTCCAGCTCCTGATATTCTCTGGTTAGTTCTTCTTTCAGTAAGTTGGCTTTTTCCAGTTTTTTCTGAAGGCTTTCCATCTGCAGCTTCTGTGTCTGAATGTAATCCTCCACCTGATAGCGATTATATCCATTTTTCATTGTATCAAATGCGTATCTGTCCATAATCCCTCTCCTATTCACTGATACATGCCAACCTCTATGACAAGATTTCCTTTTTGTTTCCTTCACAACCTCTTTCAGCTGGAATCTTCCATGTCCGCGAATGGAAATAACACAAGTATTATCGCACAAATAGGACGTTTGTTCAAGTATTACATGATCAACTTTTACCTGTTTGCTCCGTATGAGATCTGCAGCCTTTGCCCTGCTGAGTCTGGCGAGCGCAGCGACCAGCGTATCCAGTCGAAGAGAGGATACTATCAGTGATTTGTAGGCAATATCCGGTTCATAGCTGACAGACTCCTCACTCGGCTCCAGATGGACGGCACAGCGTTTGATTTGCGTCAGATTGGCAATCAGATAATTGCCGATATCCGGATCCACAAACATATGCACCGCATCCTGTTCAACGATAAGATCCCCGGTTTTATCCCGCTCAATCCCCAGATTCATCAACGCCCCGAGCACATCACGGTGTGCCAGCTTTCCAAAGCTGTAAGAAATCTTCGCCTTTAGATGAAGCACAGGAATCTGTACCTCTTCCTCCCAGGGCAGAAAAGCAAGCCGGCAGCGTTCGGCCTGCGCATAGCCGCCATCTTTGCGATACAAAATCCGATGTCCGCAAAAGCGTTCGGCTATCTGTATCTGATCAGGCGAAAAAAAGGGGTGTAACAACAACCCGGTTCCAGCGTTCCATGCGATCAATCTGATCCTGCAGGCGCCGGACGAATTCCTCGTTACCCCGATAATGCTCTATTGCGACAGACAATGGTTAGTCTTCCTCGCTTGCGTCAAGGCTGATTTCCCCATGTACCGCCACGCTGCGCGGCGTACACAGAATCACATTATGCCCGATCTTCTGAATGCTTCCATCCAGAGCGAAGATTACACCGGTTAAAAAATCAATGGTACGCTGTGCATAGTCACGCTGCAGCTTGTGCAGATTGACAACAGCCGCCTTGTTTTCCTTCAGGCGTTTTGCGATTTCTTCGGACTCATCAAAGGAACGAGGCTCAAACAGAACCATTTTCGTATCGGTTGGCAAGTGATTTACTTTTGATTTCGGTCTTTCATATTCAGAAATAGAAGGAGTATCCTCTTCCTGTTCTACTTCTAAAACGTCATCTTCATCCATTGGCGCTATAAATTCTTTGAATTTCTGACTGATGCTCATTTACGCGTCCCTCCTATACATT
>ENA-OQDT01001123-OQDT01001123.1-human-gut-metagenome-genome-assembly--contig:-NODE-1123-length-16316-cov-4.714992_pt1 | contig 16316 bp, 21 predicted proteins | sample MGYA00242786_ERZ504617 | MGnify/ENA primary metagenome ERZ504617 (study PRJEB26092, sample SAMD00036337) | human gut metagenome | host: Homo sapiens | study: EMG produced TPA metagenomics assembly of...
TGGAAACTTCCGAAAGATATTTGGAGGTGACACATAGGCAGTCGGCATAATAGGTCACTTCACGATGCTCGCGGAAAGTTCCGTTCTCCAGCATGTTGAGGAAACGGCTCATGATGGAAGCATTTTGAAAACACTGATAAAACGTTAACAAACTGTTAAAATATGCACAAAAACAAGAAAAAGAAACTATGCAATTGTGATAAAGTTACAAAACAAACAGAAAAACTGTTGCAAAAACAGAAGAAGGAATGTAAGATATAAACATCAAAACGAAAACATAAACAAAAATAAACGAAAGGAAAATAAAAGATTATGAGTACACAGTATAAACCAGTTACAGCAATCACAATGGGAGATCCGGCAGGTATCGGACCTGAGATCGTAGTAGGAACAATGTTAAGCGAAGAAATCCACGACTGTTGTCGTCCGTTTGTAATCGGAAGTATCGCGATCATGGACAGAGCTGCAAAGGTTCTTGGAAAAGAATTGAAATACAATAAGATAGAAGATCCATCGGAAGCAAAATATGAATTCGGAACCGTAGATATCATTGAGACGGGCGATTACGATACAGATTCTATCGAGTGGGGAAAAGTTCAGGCACTTGCAGGACAGATGGCAGTTGACTGGATCATGAAATCCATCGAACTCGGAGAAGCAGGAAAGATCGATGCAGTTTCTACAGCACCAATCCACAAGGGAGCAATCAAACTGATCGGTGTAAAAGAACCTGGACATACAGAGATCTATCAGAATGTAACACATTCTCCATACGCTCTGACAATGTTCTCCTGTCACAAATTAAGAGTATTCTTCGTAAGCAGACATATGTCACTTGTAGATGCATGTCACTATGCTACCAAAGACGTCATCCTTGAAGATGTTATTAACATCGACAAAGAGTTAAGAAAAGTCGGAATCGAGAATCCACTGATCGCAGTTGCAGGATTAAATCCGCATAACGGAGACAACGGATTATTCGGACGTGAAGAGATCGATGAGATCGAGCCGGCAGTAAAAGCTGCTCAGGAAAAAGGAATCAATGCAATCGGACCTTGCCCGGCTGACTCCGTATTCCACATTGGAAAATCCGGTAAATTCGATGCAATCCTTTCTTTATATCATGATCAGGGACACATCGCTTGTAAGACGTTAGACTTTGAAAAATCTGTAACACTTACATTCGGACTTCCATTCATCAGAAGTTCTGTAGACCACGGAACAGCATTTGACATTGCAGGTAAAGGAATTGCAGGATGCATCAGTCTGATCGAGTCTACAAAAGTAGTCGCAGAGTATGCAGCAAAACAGCATGAGAAAAAAGAGAACTAATTCATAAAGTGAAAGTAACAACGAAGATACACAAAAAGGGTTGGCGGATTCTTTTTGTGTACAGAAAGTAAGTGAACGGACAGAAAGAGAGGAATGCATCATGCCTTTGATAGGAGCAGTTGCGGATGACTTGACAGGAGCAACAACGACAGGTGTATTATTAGCAAGATCGAAAGCAAGAACAGCAGTATTTTTTAATGAAGAAGCAGCGCAGAAAGCAAGAGAGACAGCATCTCTTGACGCAATTCTGATCAGCAGTAATTCAAGACCACTTCCAAAAGAAGAAGCATATGAGAAAGTAAAATCAGCTACCAATGCATTAAAAGCGATGGGAGTAAAATACTTTTCAAAACGTATTGATACAACGTTGCGTGGCGGCGTAGGCGTGGAAGTTGATGCAATGTTAGATCAACTGAATGAAGATGCAGTGGCAGTTGTCGTGCCGGCAATGCCACAGTCCAGAAGAATCCTTGTTGGCGGATATTCGGTGATCGATGGCGTGGCATTGATCAACACACCGGTTGCACAGGATGTACGTACACCGGTAAAAGAAAATTACATACCAAGACTTCTTGCAGGCCAGACTGGAAGAAAGGTCGGACTGGTTACATTAGATCAGGTTCTGAAAGGAAAAGAAGGAATCAGGGAAGCGCTTACAGAAGTAAGAAATGATGGCGCAAGTGTCATCATTGTTGATGCGATCACACTGGAAGATGTGGATCAGATCGCACAGGCCTGTATTGAGCTTGACTGGGACGTAGTTGCAGTGGATCCGGGACCGTTTACTTCCAAACTTGCGTACAGAAGAAGACTGATCCAGGAAGAACAGCCGAATATCCCACCGGCAGCAAGTGAAGAAGGAAAGACAGTCCTGATCGCAGCCGGAAGTGCAACGCCGGTTACGAAGAAGCAGATGGAGGTATTATGTGAAGATTCCAGACATGTCAGAATCAGCGTAGAACCGATTCCTCTGATCAATGGCGGGGATGAAGCGTTAGACGAAGCGTTCAAAGCAGTGAACAAAGCAGTCGAACTGATTGAAAGCGGTGAACAGCCAAGAGCAATCCTGTTTGAGACAGCACTTCACGGAGAACTTCTGAATCTGGATGAAGAAGATAAAAAAACATGGCTATGCAGGCGGAATGAGCGCAAACCGTATCAATGCCGGACTTGGAACCATTATCTCGCAGGTACTGGAACAGGTTGGAAGAGAACGGATTGCCGGTCTGTATACTACAGGTGGTGACACGATGGTAAATGTATGCTATCAGCTGGGAGTTGAGTGCATCGAAGTGATGGACTATGTGATTCCACAGACAGACGTCGGAAGACTGGTAGGAAAATATGACGGACTTCCGATCGTAGGAAAAGGCGGACTTACAGGAAATGACAATACAGCCTGCGATATCGTAGAGCGTCTGTTTAAAGAATCAGCAAGATAGCATCGGGGAAAGCCATCCTGATCATAAACGAAAACGTATCAAAAAGAGAAAAGGAGAGAGAACATGAGCGAAGAAAACAAACAGCCTCAGGACACAAGAAAAGATCTTGATATTCTGAACAAAATGAAAAACCTCCCGGGAGGTCTGGTAATCATCCCGTTGGTAATTGCGGTTGTACTTGCAACATTTGTACCGCAGGTATTCCAGATCGGAGGATATGTAACAGCACTGTTCTATGAAGGAAATGCATGTATGATGGGATTCTTCCTGATCGTATGTGGATCTATGATCGACATCAAACAGGTAGGTATGCCGCTTTACAAAGGTGTAATTATGACCGGTACCAAGTTCTTACTTGGAGTTGTCGTTGGTCTTATTGTTGGTAAGATCTGCGGACCACAAGGATTCCTTGGAATCGCACCATTCGTATTGATCGCAGCAATCACGAACTCAAACGGATCACTGTACATTTCCCTTTCTTCACAGTTCGGAAATGCAACAGATACAGGAGCAATCTCAATCCTGTCACTGAATGACGGACCATTCTTTACACTGATCGCACTTGGTGCAACAGGACTTGCTAATATCCCGATCAAATCCCTGATCGCAGTATTAGTACCACTGCTTATCGGATTCATCTGGGGAAATCTGGACAAAGGATTCCGTGATGCATGTAAGACGGCGCAGCCGATCGTAACATTCTTCATGACGATTTCTATCGGTGCAAAGACTGATGTTAAGACAATTCTGACAGCAGGAGCTTCCGGTATCATACTTGGACTGATCTCTGCAGCAACAGCAGTTATCTTCTTCTTTGTAATCAATCTGCTCCTTCCGAAGAAGGAAAGAAATGCGATGGGTGCAGCTATCGGTACAACAGCCCTGAACTCAGCTATGACACCTGCAGCAGTTGCAGAAGCAGATCCTTCAATGGAAGGTATGGTAAGTATGGCAACAGCACAGTGTGCGACAGCATCTATCATTACACTGTTCCTCTGCCCGTTCATTACAGCAGCATTTGATAAATGGATGCAGAAGAGACAGAAAGGTATCTACAGTCCGGAAGGCTGGGCTTATGATCGAGTAAAAGCAAACTAATCTGAACCGTAATACGAATAACATTTCAGTCCTTTTATATGTCAAAGTATAAAAGGACTTTTCTAAAAAACAAAGAAAAATACAGGAGGTTATGCTATGAGTACACCAGAGAATATGACAGAAGAAAATGTAACAACAGAAAATGAAGCGACAGGACCGGCAGATGCGGTCAAAGAAAGCCGGATGACAGTGAACATGACCAAGGAAGCATTGTATGATTTCCTCTTGTTCCATGCATATTCAAAATTCAGTGGTTTTCTGGTCAATATCCTTGGACTGGCAATCGTTTTTCTGGGAATCTTTTCTTATACAACAGGAAAGGTAAATGGTGCGGGGGCAGCACTTTATCTTGCTGCGGCAGCACTGTTTCTCGGCGGTACGCCGATCCAGCTTAAGATGCGGGCGAAAAAAATCAGGTTGTTATAAATAAAGAATATAATTCGCCGGCAGAGTATACATTTTCGGAAACTGCTATTATGATAAAGCAGAATGGAGAGAGCAGAACCTATGCATGGGATCATATCGAGAGAGCGGTAGTGACACCGAAGACGATTGGAATCTATTATGCACCGGAATGTGCAATGATCCTTCCAAAACAGGATTTTGGAGACCAGTTTGTACCGATATTTACCATTATTGCCACACAGCTTGGACAGAGTAAGGTGAGAATGAGATAACAGAGAGAATATCGGGATTGTTTTGAAAAAGGAAATGGCTGTGTGCTTGACAATATAAACAGATAGTGTAAACTTATTTATTAAGAGATAGTTGCAGGGAGGCAGCCATGGAAGAACGTAGAAATGAGATATTAAGAGAACTTGACAGAAAAGGAAAAGTAAAGGTAACAGATCTGAGCAGGGAATTCGGATGCTCGGAAGTGACGATCAGGAATGATATCAAAGCGATGGATATAGAAGGATTGTTGAAGCGCACCCATGGCGGAGCGGTGAAGCTGGAAACGGCAGAAACTGAAAGCGGAAGATATTCGACAGAATCCCTCTACCGGAATGTCGCACAGAAAAAGCAGATTGCGGAAATGGCTTATGATTTTCTGGAAGACCGGGATACGATCATCATCGATGATGCGTCGACCAGTTTCTACCTTGCCAGGGAGATCCGGAACCATCCGGAAAAAAGGATCGCGGTTGTGACCAATTCCCTGATCACCGGCAATGAGCTGGCGGGAGTCGGACATGTGGAACTCTTTATGATCGGAGGCTATGTGACGGGACATCTTGCGGCAACAATGGGGGATGTGGCAATCCAGAATATGTCAAAGTTCCATGTGGATAAAGCATTTATCGGTGTTCACAGTATTAATTTTAATGTGGGTCTTACTTCCATTGCCACGCCACAGATGGAAGTAAAAAAAGCGATCATGAAAGCGGCAGAGAAGGTATATGTACTTGCAGACAGCAGCAAATTCGGAGGAGGCTATCTGTCTGTAATCTGTCCGACAAACGAAGTATATAAGATTATTACGGATGACGGAGTTTCTAAAGAGAATGTCAGCAAAGCAAAAGAACTGGGTGTTCCACTTGTGGTCGCGTAATGAAAGAGGAATGTGATGGAGAGACAGCAGAAGGCTTATAAAGGCGTAATTGATTACTTTAAAAAGAAGATTTTGGATGGAGAACTTCGTCCGGGGGAGAAACTGCCGCCGGAGCGGGATATCGCAGAACGGTTGAATGTAAGCCGTAATTCGGTGCGGGAGGCAATCCGTATCATGGATATGACAGGAGTAATTTCTTCGCAGCAGGGATCGGGAAATTATATTACCTGCGAATTTCAGAAAAGTCTTGCGGAGACGATGACGATGATGTTTGCTATGGATCAGATAGACTACAGGCAGATCAGTCAGATACGTCAGGCGTTGGAATGTCTGGCCTTTTCGCTTGCAATAGAGAATGCAACAGATGGTCAGATAGAAGAAATGGAGAAAGCAGTAAAGGAACTGGATCGGAGTCAGGATGATGTAAAGAATGCAGCACTGGATAAGAAACTGCATTATACACTCGCACAGGCGTCGGGCAATATACTGGTGCAGGATTTTCTGGAGGCATGTTCCGGTGTGATCGATTTATTTATTCACGATATGCGTGCAGAGATTTTGCGTACGGAAGAGCGGAAAAAAATGTTAAATGAATATCATAAAAAATTGATAGAAGCACTGAAAGAGAAAGACGAAACGAAAGGTCAGGAAGCATTAAAATGTCACTTTATGCTGATCAATGAGATTTTAAAAGAGCGGGAAAATAGAAAAGTATAGAGAGTATAAAAGGAAAGATGCTTTGCAAAATGCGAAATTAAGCGGTTGCTTTGACGGTGGGAAACCGGCGGGCAGCCGCTTTTTTATGTCGTGCGTTCGTAAGAAGCAGTTGCAGGTCATACAGATACCTGATCACCTGAGCGTGTAAGAAAAAAATTGGTGAAAAAATCTATAAATTTGTCTATAAAAAATCAATGATGTGAAAAAATAAACAAATATTGACTTTTAAATCCACAAGAATTATACTAAATACACGAAAAAAGTGGTACGACCAATGTGTTGGTCCATTTCTACTGGCGGGTATAAATGGAAAATAATAAAGTACATAGAAACTTGCTTGAGGCAAGTTTTTGTTATGCAAACAATGGTAGTACCAATTGCAAAACGTTATGAATGGAGGGCACATCACAATGAAACTTTTAGCGTTTGTTCTTGCGCTGTTATCGATCTTGTGGCATATGCCGGAAGCAGAATGAGATAAAAAATTATTTATAAAATATTCAAAAAAAGGAAGGAAGAAACAGATATGAAGATTCTTGTTTGTATCAAGCAGGTACCAGAGAGTAATAAAGTGGAAGTGGATCCGGTTACCGGAGTGTTAAAAAGAGACGGAGCAGCATCAAAGATGAATCCTTATGATCTCTATGCATTGGAGACAGCGTTCAGAATACGTGAGCAGACAGGCGGAACAGTACAGGTAATCTCTATGGGACCACCTCAGGCAAAACAGGTGATCAGGGAGGCGTTTGCGATGGGAGCGGATGCGGGAACACTTTTGTCAGACCGCAAATTCGGAGGAGCAGATGTGCTGGCTACGAGTTATACGCTGGCACAGGGGATCAAAGCGAGCGGTGAGTTCGATCTGATCCTCTGCGGACGTCAGACAACGGATGGAGATACTGCTCAGGTAGGACCGGAGATTTCCGAGTGGCTGAATATTCCGAGTGTAGCAGATGTTGTAAAGATCAATAAAGTTGAGGCAGACGGAATTACCGTCAGCATGGATCTGCCGGAGGAAGTTGAGATTGCAAAGGTTCAGTTTCCATGTCTCCTTGCTGTGAATAAAGATATTTTCCAGCCGAGACTTCCATCTTATGTGAAAAAGACGGAAACGAAAGAGCGTGAAATCAATGTGCTGTCCCTGAAAGATATGAAAGATACCGATGAAATGCATTATGGTCTGAATGGATCGCCGACACAGGTGCAGAAGATATTTCCACCTGCTGTGAATGATAAAAAAGAGATATGGAATGAAGCTGGAGATGTGCTTGCAGAGAAATTGTTTGATAAAATCATGGAAATGAAATTCGTGTAGGAGGAAAAGAAAGTGGCTAAATTAATCATACATCAGGAAAAAGTTACAGATAATCAAGAACTGGTTAAGATCTGTCCGTTTGGGGCAATGGAAGAAAAAGATGGAAAACTTTCAATCAATGCTGCCTGTAAGATGTGCCGCCTTTGTGTAAAGAAAGGTCCGGAAGGCGCAGTGGAATATGTAGAAGATACAGCAAGACCAAGTGTGAATAAAGAAGAATGGAAAGGAATTGCTGTATATGTGGATCATGTAGATGGCAAGATCCATCCGGTAACGTTGGAACTGCTGGGAAAAGCAAGAGAACTGGCGCAGGTAACCGGTCATCCGGTATATGCAGTATTCATGGGAAATCATATCAGTGAAAAGGGTCATGAACTGCTGCATTATGGAGCTGACAAAGTATTCATATATGATGAACCGGAACTGGAGCGGTTTAAGATCGAACCATATACAGCCGTTTTTGAAGATTTTATTCAGAATGTGAAACCATCGTCTATTCTGGTGGGTGCAACGACCGTTGGAAGACAGCTGGCACCAAGAGTGGCGGCAAGGATGAAGACCGGACTGACAGCAGATTGTACGATTCTTGAAATGAATGAAGATACAGATCTTTCTCAAATTCGTCCGGCTTTTGGTGGAAATATTATGGCACATATCAAGACGCCGTATCACCGGCCGCAAATGGCTACCGTGAGATATAAGATCATGAATGCACCTAAGCGATCAGTAGAAGAAACGGGTGAAATTGTAAACTGTACAATTGCGAAAGAAAGACTGGACTCACATGTAGATGTACTGGATATTGTATTAAAGAAAAGGAAAAACTTTATTGAAATGCAGATGTGCTTGTAGTAGCAGGTCGTGGTGTAAAGAAACAGGAAGATCTGGAGATGCTTCAAAGACTTGCAGATCTTCTGGGGGGCACAACTTGCATGTACCAGACCAATGACAGAGTCCGGATGGCTGCCGGCGAAATGTCAGATAGGTTTAAGGCGGGGCCGTACAGTCAGACCGAAGCTTATTATTACCTGTGGGGTCTCCGGAGCAGTTCAGTTTACTGCGGGTATGAACCATTCGGAAACGATATTTGCAATCAATAAAGATGAAAAAGCACCGATTTTTAAAACCGCACATTATTGTCTGGTGGGAGATCTTTATGATGTGATCCCGCAGCTGATTCAGAAGATAGAAGAAAAGAAGGGAGCATAATCATGGAAAAATATAAAAAGCTGGATAATGCAGATATTACATATATAAAAGAGATTGTAAAGGACGAAGAACGGGTACTGGTCGGAGACTTTATTAATGAAGAATACAGTCATGATGAGTTGGGAGGAACAAGCAGCTATCCGGATATAGTGGTAAGGGCAAAATCACCGGAAGAGATATCAGCGATCATGAAATATGCATATGAACATACAATTCCGGTAACACCAAGAGGTGCAGGAACCGGACTGGTAGGATCTTCCGTAGCAATCGAACATGGAATTATGATCGACACCACGCTTATGAATCATATTCTGGAACTGGACGAGGAAAATCTTACAGTTACAGTGGAGCCGGGAGTTCTTTTGATGGAACTTGGAAGTTATGTAGAAGAACATGATTTCTTCTATCCACCGGATCCTGGAGAGAAATCAGCGACCATCGGAGGAAATATCAGCACAAATGCAGGTGGCATGAGAGCAGTAAAATATGGTGTGACAAGAGATTATGTGATGGGATTGGAAGTGGTTCTCCCTAACGGAGAGATCACGCAGTTCGGAGGGAAAGTTGTTAAGAACAGTTCCGGTTATGATCTGAAAAATCTGATCATCGGTTCGGAAGGAACGCTTGGATTTATTACGAAAGCAATTTTAAAATTACTTCCGCTGCCGAAAAAGGTGATCAGTCTTTTGATACCTTTCCCGACACTGGAGCAGGCAATCGATACAGTACCGGTAATCATTAAATCCAAGACCATACCGACAGCAGTCGAATTCATGCAGAGAGAAGTCATTGAAGATGCAGAAGAATATCTGGGAAAAGCATTTCCGGATAAGCAGTCAGATGCATATCTGCTGTTGAAATTTGATGGAAATTCTGTAGAAGAGATTGAAGAGGCGTATGCAAAAGTAGCGAAATTATGTCTGGAGCAGGGAGCACTGGATGTGTTGATCTCAGATACAGAGGAAAGAGAAGAATCTATCTGGAAGGCAAGAGGTGCATTTCTGGAAGCAATCAAAGGATCTACGACTTATATGGACGAAGTAGATATGGTTGTTCCGAGAAACTGTGTCAATGATATGGTTGTATATCTTCATAATCTTCAGAAAGAAAAGGATATCCGTATTAAAAGTTTTGGTCATGCGGGAGATGGAAATCTTCATGCGTATATTTTGAAAGATGATTTAAGCGATGAAGAATGGGAAAAACGTATGAAAGATACCATGGAGAAAATATATCAGAAAGCACATGAGTTAAGAGGACAGGTATCCGGTGAACATGGAATTGGATTTGCAAAGAAGCCATATCTCAGGAAATCACTTCCGATAGAGAATCTGGAACTGATGAATGGAATTAAGAAAGTGTTTGATCCGAAGAATATTTTGAATCCACATAAAGTTGCACAGTTGTGATCGACGATTCTTTTACTTTGTTTATATACACTTTTTTATCAGGTATGTCATAGTTTATATATGAAAGAATAATCAAAAAGGAGACATCTATGGCATATTCAATCATGCTGGATGCTGGCCATGGCGGTGCAAGAGATCCGGGAGCCGTGTATGAAGGCCGGCAGGAAAAAGATGACAACCTGAAACTAGTGCTTGCGATCGGAGAGATTTTATCAGACAGAGGAATTGATGTAGAGTATACCAGAACAACCGATGTCTACGAGACACCATATGAAAAAGCAATGAAAGCGAATCAGGCAGGAGTAGATCTCTTTATTTCAATTCACCGAAATTCGTTTCCTGCCGATAATGAGGTGGAAGGAGTTGAAAGTCTGATCTATGATCTGTCGGGACTCAAATACAAGATGGCACAGGATATCAATGAGCAGCTCGAAGGTGTAGGCTTCGTGAATCTGGGCGTGAAAGCAAGACCGGATCTGGTGGTTCTGAAACGTACAAAAATGCCGGCGATACTGGTAGAAGCCGGATTCCTGAATTCGGACACAGATAACCGTCTGTTTGATAATAACTTTGAAGATATCGCACAGGCAATTGCAGATGGGATTCTGGACACATTGGAAAGTAATGGGCTGATCAAAGAAGAAAAAGTTCCGGTGTACCGGGTGCAGGTGGGCTTGTTCCGGAATCAACGCTATGCGAACCGGCTGCAGAATGAACTTCTGGAGCAGGAGTATCCGGTGTACATTGACCGGTCCGGTCCGTATTACAGAGTCTATGTAGGAGAATTTGATAATTTAAATGATGCGGTACAGATGGAGCGCCGTCTGAAGCGGGCAGGATATCAGACTTTGATCGTGCAGGAGAAGATTTAACATAGATTTTTCATTGCCGGGGTATTTTATTTAACATAACCTTTCTATACTTGAATCAGAAAAAGAAATAAGAGTAAAGATTCAAAAAACGGGAGGCGTTTAGAGATGAGATATCTGTGGAATATGTTGAATAAAGAATTTACAATAGAAGGGGCTGTCAGTGCCTTTCTGGTAATTAATATGATTGGATGGATGGCAGCAACGATGGGAGCGGGAATGCTGATCTGCAAATTTTTGGGATTTTCTATCACGGGTAATTTGGAAAATCTCATGTGTGCAGGAATCTACGGAGGATTGATCGTAGATTGGTCGGGGGCAGCTTATATCTGTACGGGTTATATAAACACCACTCCATGGAATAGAAGATAAATTAAAAAGGGACTTGTTTTACAAAACAGTGTAAAACAAGTCTTTTTTTAGTTCTGGCATATACAGGAGAATATGATGGCGGATGGTATAGCAATTGACACGAGGGTCATTTCATAATATTATGGAATTGCTTTGGGAGTGTTAAGACAACAATAAAATGTGTATGTATGAATAAAAGTAATAAAAAGATGGAGGAATAAAATGGCAGATAGATTACAGTTTAAAGAAAAGCTTGCGGGAGTACTTGCGCTTGCAGAAGATCAGAATGGAAAGATTACCGTAGATGAAGTGGAAAAGTATTTTGAAGAGGACGGACTTTCGCAGGAACAGATGAATCTGGTCTGTGATTACCTGTTATCGATGAAGATGGCGGTGATCGGTTATAAACAGGCCGGAGGTACGGTAAAAGAAGCGGAAAATGAAGAACAACAGCCATTAAGCCCGGACGAACAGAAATACGTAGAAGAATATCTGCGAAGTCTTGGCGATATGAATGAAGAGACACCGGAAGAGATGCGCATGGCATATTATCTTCCGAAAGTGGTAGAAGAAGCGGTGAGACTGCATCATCCGGAAGTGTTTATCGGTGATATGATCCAGGAAGGAAACATTGTACTGATGCTGGCATTAAAAGAGATCCAGAAGGAAAAAGATGAAGAAGAGATTCTGGAACAGATACGTGCCGGAATGCTGGCAGCGTTGGAGTCGCAGACAGAAGTAAAGAGAAGAGATCATAAGATGGTTGAGAAAGTTACAGAACTTGATGAGACGATCAAGAGTATGAAAGAAGAATACGGACGTAAAGTCAGCGTGGATGAAGTTGCAGACAGACTTGGAATCAGCGAGGATGAGATCGAAGATATTCTGAAACTTGCCGGAGAAGAAGTGAAAGATGAAGAATAAAAAGGAGACGGGGATTAATCCTCGTCTCCTTCTTCATCTTCCGGTTTTGGTTCCGGCAGATATAAATGTACACTTTCAATTCTGTTTTTGTCTAATTTTTCTACAACCAGATGGATGTCGTCTTCGGTGGTGACGCCGTCGCCAATCTCAGGAAGCCGGTCCAGATGCTCGATAATGAATCCACCGACGGAATCATACTCTTCTGAGGTCAGATTAAGATCGAGCCTGTCATTTAAGTCGTCCAGATTCGTGGAACCTTCTACGATATAATCGCGTTCACCAACCTGTTTGATAAAGTCTTCTTCGTTTTCGTCATATTCATCATGAATTTCTCCGACGATTTCTTCCAGGATATCTTCTAATGTGATCAGTCCGGAAGTTTCGCCGTATTCATCCAGAACGATGGCAATGTTAAAAGAAGCCTGGCGCATCTCCACAAGTAATTCGGAAATATTCTTATATTCGTAAGTGAAATAGGCCTCGCGCATAAAGTCGCGGATATGAAACTCTTTTTCTTTGTCATATAAGAGAAGATCTTTCATATTGATCGTACCGACAACATTGTCCGTTGTATCTTCAAAAATCGGAAGACGTGTGAATTTGTCCTCGCGGAAAATGTCGATCAATTCTTCGTAGGTGGCATTTACATCGGCGAACGTAACATGAACTCTTGGTACCATAACATCTTTCGCTTTCGCATCGCCAAGATCAAATACGTTATAGATCATCTCTTTTTCGTCAGATTCGATGACACCGCTTTCGTGGCTGACATCTACGATCGTACGGAGTTCGGATTCTGTCATCTGTTTATTTCCGGCATTCGGATCGATGTGAAGAATGCGGAGAATAATATCCGACAGCGTATTGATGATAAATACAAATGGTGTCATGACTTTGATGTACAGATTTATGGCCGGAGCATAACGAAGAGACATCTTTTCCGCATGCAGTGTAGCCATGGTCTTTGGCGTGATCTCTCCGAAGAGAATGATCAGTACAGACAGAACTGCACTTGCCACTGCCACCATAGATCCGCCAAGATTGTAAGCCAGGGTGGTAGTAAGGGAAGCGGCGGAAAGATTCACCACATTATTACCGATCAGGATCGCACTCAGCATCTTGCTGGTATCATCGGTAATACACATAACGGTTTTTGCCCGCTTGCTGCCTTCGTCGGCAAGACCGCGGATACGCATTCGGTTTACCGTTGTTAAAGCTGTCTCCGCAGATGAAAAAAATCCTGAAAGAATCAATAAAATCAATAGAATAATGAGTTGTATCGCGACACTCGTGTCCAATTGTATAATTCACTCCTTTAAAAAATAAATACTTGGCATTAATATACCGCATTTGAGGCAAATTTGCAAGTGTACGTTGAATTTACCGGGCGTTTAGTGTAAGATGTAGTTACTGTCTGAGGGCAGGAATTTTATGAACTGAAAATTCTGTATGATATAGTAGCGGTTGGAAGAAGAACAACCTGACAAAAAAGGTGGAGACAAGAATGAATCAGGAAATAGGAAAGAAATTATTGAGTATTTTAAAAGTGGAACAGGTAAAAAAGGATGAACCGATGAAGATTCACACAACATTCCGTGTGGGAGGTCCGGCAAGCTATTTTGTGACACCAGAGACGGAAGAAGAAGTTGCAAAAGTGATCGAGGTGTGCACACAGGAAAATGTTCCTTATTATATAGTAGGAAATGGAAGTAATCTTCTGGTATCCGATCAGGGATATGAAGGAGTGATCATCCAGATATATAAACAGATGAATCGGGTGGAAATTACAGAAAATGAGATTCACGCACAGGCGGGTGCATTGCTTTCCATGATTGCTAACCGTGCAATGGAAGCAGAACTTACAGGTTTTGAATTTGCGGCAGGAATTCCGGGAACACTCGGAGGAGCGTGTGTGATGAATGCCGGAGCATATGGTGGGGAGATGAAGGATGTACTGGAAACGGTAACCGTTCTTACCCGTGACGGGGATGTAAAACGTTGACAAAGATGAACTGGAACTCGGATACCGTACCAGTGTGATCGCAAAAAAAGACTATATTGTATTAAGTGCGGTGATCAGACTTGAGAATGGAAGAAAAGAAGAGATCAAAGCCGTTATGGATGACCTGAAGGAAAAAGAATTACAAAGCAGCCGTTGGAATATCCGAGTGCAGGAAGTACATTCAAACGCCCGGAGGGATATTTCGCGGGAAAGCTGATACAGGATGCAGGACTTCGTGGATTTCAGGTCGGAGGAGCGCAGGTGTCTGAAAAACATTGTGGATTTGTAGTGAATAAGGATCAGGCAACAGCAGCAGATGTGATGAACCTGATGAACCAGGTGTCTGATAAGGTGTATGAAATGTCAGGAGTACGGCTTGAGCCGGAAGTAAAGAGACTGGGAGTGTTCTAAGATGAGATGTGTGATCGTTACCGGAATGTCCGGGGCTGGAAAAAGTACAGCACTTAAGATGCTGGAAGATATGGGATATTTTTGTGTAGATAATCTGCCGGTACCGCTGATTCCGAAGATGGCAGAACTGTTAAGCGTGCCGGGGACGGAGATCAACAAGGCTGCTCTTGGAGTAGATATCCGGAGTGGACAGAATTTTTATGAACTGAAGAAGATATTAAAAGAACTGGACCGGTCAGGAACAAGATTTGAGATCCTGTATCTGGAATCCAGTGATGATGTACTGATCAAAAGATATAAAGAGACAAGACGATTTCATCCCTTATCCGGAAAAGACGGGAGAGTGGAAGAAGGAATTAAAGAAGAAAGAAAACGGCTGGAATTTTTAAGAGAGCGTGCAGATTATCTGATTGACAGCAGTCATATGCTGACAAGAGAACTGCGTGCAGAACTGTCAAAGATTTTTGTGGAAAATAAAGAATATAAGAATCTGTATATATCCGTATTGTCATTTGGATTCAAATACGGAATACCGGCAGATGCAGACCTTGTATTTGATGTACGTTTTCTTCCTAATCCGTATTATATTGATGAACTGCGTCCGAAAAGCGGGAATGACAAAGAAGTCCGGGAGTATGTCATGGATAATGACAAGGCAAGAATGTTCCTTGCAAAACTGACGGATATGGTGGAATTCCTGATTCCGAATTATGTACAGGAAGGTAAGACACAGCTGGTGATCGGGATCGGATGTACAGGCGGAAAGCACCGGTCGGTAACGTTGGCGAATGAATTATATGAAGCATTGAGTAAGAATGATAATTATGGTATCCGTATTGAACACCGTGATATTGGAAAGGATGCTGTCACCAAAGCGAGGTAGAAAGTCAGATGTCATTCTCGGGAAAAGTAAAAGAAGAATTATTGGAACATTATGCCAGAGCAAGACACTGTGATATTGCGGAATTGTCTGCAATTGTTCATATGTGCGGAGCATTTGGAGTGGGATACAAAGGAGTGTGCTGTCTTAAAGTACATACGGAAAATCTCGGGGTCGCAAGAAAATGCTTTACATTGTTGGAAAAAACGTTTAATATAAAGAATGATATCGTAGTCCGCAGAAATGCCGGGAAAGATAATTACAGTTATTACATTTATGCAAAAGGTGAAGAACTAATGGCGATCCGTGACACGATCGTACAGGCAGTCTGTTGTAAGAGAGCATATATCAGGGGAGCATTTATAGCATCGGGGTCTATGAGTGATCCAAGCAAGTCTTATCATTTTGAAATTGTCTGTAACGATATGCGTCAGGCAGAGCATCTGCGGGACATGATGAACAGTTTCGATGTAGATGCGAAGATTGTACAGCGTAAAAGAACATATGTAGTTTATCTTAAGGAAGGCTCACAGATTGTAGATATACTGAATGTGATGGAAGCCCACGTGGCTTTGATGGAACTGGAGAATGTCCGTATCATGAAAGAGATGCGTAATTCTGTGAACCGGAAAGTAAACTGTGAGACAGCTAATATTAATAAAACCGTATCTGCTGCAGTAAGGCAGATGGAGGATATTACATATATCAGAGATCAGATCGGTTTTGAGAAGCTGCCGGAGGGATTAAGAGACGTTGCCCTTACGCGTCTAGCATACCCGGAAGCGGCTTTGAAAGAGCTTGGTCA
>ENA-OQDT01001124-OQDT01001124.1-human-gut-metagenome-genome-assembly--contig:-NODE-1124-length-16308-cov-2.636920_pt1 | contig 16308 bp, 17 predicted proteins | sample MGYA00242786_ERZ504617 | MGnify/ENA primary metagenome ERZ504617 (study PRJEB26092, sample SAMD00036337) | human gut metagenome | host: Homo sapiens | study: EMG produced TPA metagenomics assembly of...
CAAATTTCGGTATTTATCCGCTCAAATACTTCTTCTCCGAATACGATGCAACCAGACAGCGGGAAGAAACTTTCCACCCGAGAGGTGAAAAAGATCATGAAAGAACATATCGACGGCGAAGACAAGCGCAAACCGCTTACCGATGAAGAACTGGCCTCCATCCTAAAAGAGAAAGGATATATCATCGCACGCCGTACGGTAGCCAAATACCGCGAACAATTGGGTATTCCGGTTGCACGTCTCAGAAAAGAAATATAAATTTGAAGCGCTATGAGGTTATTTTCAAATATCATATCCGGCATGTTCCATCCGTTGCTGATGGTGACGTATGGAGTTGTGCTGGCTCTCACCTTCACATATCTGGCAATTTATCCGCCAGCAATGAAACTGTTGCTCGCAGGCGGAGCGTTCCTGTCTACGGCGGTTATCCCCGGAGCATTTATCTTTATGATGGTAAAAAACGGGGCGGCGGTCGATATGGAGCTATCGGACAGACATGAACGCGTGGTTCCGTATCTGATCTTTATCACATCAATCATGGTCTGCGCTTTCTATATGTATAAAATGATGCTGCCGTTCTGGTTCATCTCCCTGTTACTGGGCGCCTGCGTGGCGTTAATCCTGGCACTACTCATCAATTTTTTCTGGAAGATCAGTGCCCATGCGATCGGGACAGGTGGATTGCTAGGTGGTATTATGGGAGTAGCCCGGATCCATTTGATAAACCCTTACTGGGCCTTTATCATCGTAATCCTAATAGCAGGATTGGTCGGTACTTCGCGTATCTTTCTGAAAAGACATACTCCTATGCAGGTATATGCCGGGTTTTGTCTCGGATTTATATGTACCTTTGTAGCCTCATTCTTGAGTTATATCTATTTATTCATCTAATAAAAACACTAAAATTATGAATTTCCCTGCAGATTTAAAGTACACAAAGGATCACGAATGGATCCGTGTAGATGGCGATGTCGCTTACGTTGGTATTACAGATTATGCTCAGGGCGAACTGGGTGAAATCGTTTTCGTTGACATCACGACAGAAGGCGAAGTTGTTGCCAAAGAAGAAGTTTTTGGTACAATCGAAGCAGTAAAGACCGTTTCAGACCTATTCATGCCGGTAAGTGGTGAAGTGATCGAAGCGAATGCCGAGTTGGATGACAAACCTGAACTGGTGAATGAAGATGTATATGGCAACGGATGGTTAATCAAGATATCTGTTTCAGATCCCTCTGAACTGGATGAACTGATGTCTGCCGCCGAATACGAACAAATGATTGCGAAATGACACCTGTAGTCAGTATTATCATGGGCAGTACTTCGGATCTGCCCGTAATGGAAAAAGCGGCCAAACTGCTTGACGAAATGGAGATTCCATTCGAAATGCATGCCCTGTCTGCCCATCGTACACCAGCCGAAGTGGAAGCATTCGCCAAAGGAGCCAAAGGGCGCGGTATCAAAGTGATTATTGCGGCTGCCGGCATGGCTGCCCATCTGTGTGGAGTGATCGCTTCAATGACAACAGTCCCTGTGATTGGAGTGCCTATCAATTCGACGCTCGACGGTATGGATGCCTTGCTAGCCATCGTACAGATGCCTCCGGGAATCCCGGTTGCCACCGTCGGTATCAACGGTGCTTTGAATGCCGGTATACTGGCAGTCCAAATGCTCGCCGTCGGAGACGAACAACTCCAGGATAAGCTTGCCGCTTATAAGGAAGACCTTAAAAAGAAAATCGTAAAAGCGAATGAAGAACTGGCTAAGGTTTCTTTCAAATATAAAATGAATTAGTTGAAAGGTGAGAGTTGAAAGTCAACAAAAATGCAAAGTATTCGATACCGCTTGCCTCCCTTGTTGACTCTCACCTTTCAACTCTCACCTTTCAACTTTCACCTTTCAACTAAAAAAAGATGGAAGATTTTTTTAACTATCGTCGTCGCAAATCGTCTATTGTCAACATAGGAAATACTCCGTTAGGGGGCGATAATCCGATTCGCATCCAGTCGATGGCAAACGTCTCCACAATGGATACTGATGCGGCCGTCTGCCAGGCGATCCGAATGATCGAAGCCGGTGCAGAATATGTACGTTTCACCGCCCAAGGAGAACGTGAAGCCCGTAATTTAGGTGTAATCCGTAAACAACTTAGCGAAGCCGGATATACGACTCCGTTAGTCGCCGACATCCATTTTAACCCACGCGCGGCCGATGCCGCTGCCGAAGAGGTGGAAAAAGTACGTATCAACCCCGGAAATTATGTGGACAAGGTAAAGACGTTCGATCTGCTGGAATACACCGACGAGGAATATGCCGCAGAGTTACAGAAGATACGCGACCGCTTCATACCATTCCTTAACATCTGCAAAGCACACGGAACCGCCATTCGTATTGGCGTAAACCACGGTTCGCTGTCCGACCGAATTATGAGCCGGTACGGCGACACTCCAGAAGGCATGGTTGCCTCATGCATGGAATTCCTGCGTATTTGCCGGGATGAGAATTTTCCCGACGTCGTAATCTCCATTAAAGCCTCGAACACGGTTGTAATGGTGAAAACCGTCCGCCTATTAGTCCGAACAATGGAAGCCGAAGATATGTACTACCCGTTGCATCTCGGTGTGACGGAAGCTGGCGATGGCGAAGATGGACGCATCAAAGCGCTGTCGGAATCGGGCCCTATTGTCCGATGGCATCGGCGACACGATCCGCGTCTCTTTAAGCGAAGATCCGGAGGCTGAAATCCCTGTTGCCCGTAAGCTGGTTGATTACATACTCGAACGCGAAGGACATGAACCTGTAGAGGCCTCACCTGACCCCCGGTTATGATCCGGTTACAGCCGATCGTCGTCACAGCCGGGTGACGGAAAGAATCGGGGGAAATTTCCCGCCGGTTGTCATTTCTGACCGTAGCAACGGTGATTTTGAGTTTGATCATGCGTCACAGCCGGACTATATATACATAGGCAAGGAAGATCCGGAGAACCTGCCGGACAACTTTCGTCTTTTGGTAGACGCCCACTTCTGGAAAGAACGTCCGAACGCCTATCCTTTCTTTATCGCATCGGAAATAGACGAGTTAAAAGACTATTCCGTTCCCTTGAAATTTATCCGCCTTACCTACCGAGATCTGACCGACCGCGTGATCGAAGTGCTGAAGCAGGATAAGTCCGTAATTGTCATCCTGAGCACACATCACCGGAACGGTATCGCCGCCGAACGTGCCGCCATGCATCACTTGCTGGCAGCCGGTTGTGATGTGCCGGTCATCCTGCATCGCGACTATAGAGAGACAGATATTGAAGCGTTGCAACTGAAAGCGGCCGTCGACTTCGGAACTTTGCTGTTAGATGGCTTCGGCGACGGGATCATGCTGCACAACGAAGGGTGCGAAACGATGGTAACGGACAGTTGTATGTTCGGCATCCTGCAAGCAACCCGTACCCGCATCAGCAAGACGGAATATATCTCCTGCCCAAGTTGCGGACGTACCTTATACGACTTGCAAACAACAATCGCCCGTATCAAGAAAGCCACTTCTCATCTGAAAGGCTTGAAAATAGGTATCATGGGGTGTATCGTGAACGGTCCCGGCGAAATGGCAGATGCTGATTATGGCTATGTCGGCGCCGGAAAGAACCGGATCAGCCTATATAAAGGTAAAGAATGCGTCCTGAAAAATATCCCCGAAGAAGAAGCTGTAGAACGATTAGTCCAGTTGATAAAGGAAAGTGGAGATTGGACGGATCATTGAGTATAATTGAAAAGGAGTGTGTCAGATACAAATTATATTGAAATCAATATGTCCGTATCTTACACACCCCTTAATCCTTTTTTAATCTTGCCTATACGTTTTATTCCTCAGACCTTATATCTTTCTCCTCATCAAACCCTCCGTCGAACCGGTTATCCTTGATCTCGACATTAACAACGCGCTGGAAGAAGAAACGATGGTTGTTCCAATGGAAAGCCGGATAATCATGATTTTGTCTAATCACATTATTGCGGAAGACTAGGCCGTCCACAGATTTTGCATACAGGATCGGCATATCAAAGGTTTCGAACTCGTTGTCCTCGATCACGATTCCGCTATGAAAATATCTCTTCTGACTTTTCAAATCAGGTATCTCCGGATATATAGAAATAACGGCGTTCGTAAATTGGAACTGATTTGTCAAAGCATTGATAAACTTGTTATTCCGGATCTGTACGTCATGGCAGGCACCCGTCTCGAACCACCCGTTGCAGTCGCCGCACAGTAGGATTGCCGTACCGGATGTGTGATCAAAAACGTTATTCTCGACCACAGTCTTCTTCGGAGTGCTGAACAGGGAACCACGGGCACGGTTATTACGGATCACATTATCGGCAAAATAAACCTCCGGCGTCCATTCCAGATTCTCGATACCGTAAGTACCGACCTCGCTAATGGCGGGATCGACAGGTTTCTCAAACGTAATGCGGAACTGTTTTGCACCATGGCCGTCAGGCTTGTCGGCTGCTTCAATCGCAGCCACCTTGTTCTGTTCACCTAAAACCTCCATCGTTTTGGACTCGATGAACTGGACGGCATCGCCCGGACGCCCCCATTCGAAACCGTAGGACTGCCCGTGCATATATTCGCCGACCAACGTCTTGTCGTCTATTCGCTTTTGCACCTTCAGATAGGTTCCATGCACATTGATGGCATCATCCATCATGCCTTCATACAGACCACCGACCGAACGGATCAATCCCTTACAGCCGGAGAAATGAGTCGCATCGGCCTGTGTCGTGAAATAACGTGGATCGTCCTTGCCACGCAGGCAGACCGAGAATTTATCCAACGTGATATTTTCACTCATCTGGGCCAGCAGACCCATTCCTTCAGCATAATGAACCTGTATATTTTCGAGTGTCGTATTCGTATCATGATACATAAATACACCCGGAGTCGGACGACCGTATCCACGGAACACAACGACCGTTCCCGGTATCAGTTTCTTGTTCTTCCAAGGCGCAAGAATCTTGCGGGAAGCAATCTCTGCGACATGCTTGCTGCCACACTAATATCGCTGGTGGTATAGACCAGTCGCTTTGTATCTCCTTCAAAAGCGATGCCCCAGGCAGGGACATGTTCCCAACCTTCCCCTTCAGCGACAAAGTTGCTATCGCGTATTTCGTACTCCACCCAGGGAGCGACCTCATAGGTGATCAAGCCTCCGACCGTGTCGTTCTCCAACACTTTCACTTGGCTGATATGTGGATTCGCAAAATCGATACTAAAGTTCTTCAATGTACAGTTCTCCGAACCGACCAAAGAAACCGGAAGCATCCGCCCATGGAAAACCAGTTCGGAACCTTGTCCGTCAAATATCACATTCTTCATATTTTCAAAAGCCAGTCCCACCAGTTTCGGATTATCCTGGTCATGGTTGGAAATGAAGTATTCACGTTTGGAAGCACCTTCGGGATAGAAATCATAACGTCCCTTCGGCAACAGTATCCGGACCGTATCGGAGTTCACTTCCGCCGCAATCTCTTGAAGAGCTTTCGCAATCAACGGAGAAGCATTTTCCCCGGTATCCGGTTTCAGACCATATCCGGACAGGTCATACGCGCCGCCTTTACATGCCGTAAACAAAGCGATAAATAAAAGTGTCAAACAGAGTTTAGTTTCATGGCTTACATCTTTCGTTGATTATATTTTCAATTATTTAGGGGCAAACTTACTCAAAATTTATCCGATTTTTATTGTAAGTTTGCCCCCTCTTAAATACAAATAGATATGGAACATCCAATAAGCATTTATAACACACTCACAAGAAAAAAGGAACAGTTCATCCCACTGCACGAACCGCATGTGGGTATGTACGTTTGCGGTCCTACGGTTTACGGTGACGCCCACCTGGGCCACGCACGGCCGGCTATCACTTTCGACCTGCTGTTCCGTTATCTGACTCATATAGGATACAAGGTACGCTATGTACGCAACATAACGGATGTCGGCCACCTGGAACATGATGCTGACGATGGTGAAGACAAGATTGCCAAGAAGGCCCGTCTCGAACAACTCGAGCCGATGGAAGTGGTGCAGTATTACCTGAACCGTTACCATCACGCTATGGAAGCACTCAACGTTCTACCGCCCAGCATCGAACCGCATGCGTCCGGCCATATCATCGAGCAGATCGAACTGGTAAAGAAAATACTGGATAACGGATATGCTTACGAAAGCGAAGGTTCCGTTTACTTCGACGTGGAGAAATACAACAAGGATCATAATTACGGTGTTCTTTCCGGACGCAACATCGACGATATGCTGAATACTACCCGCGCACTGGACGGACAGGATGAAAAACGTAATCCGATCGACTTCGCTCTCTGGAAATGCGCACAACCGGAGCATATCATGCGTTGGCCTTCTCCGTGGAGCGACGGTTTCCCCGGATGGCACTGCGAATGTACGGCTATGGGTAAAAAGTATCTGGGCGAACATTTCGATATCCACGGTGGCGGCATGGATCTGATCTTCCCACATCACGAATGCGAGATTGCACAGGCTGTTGCTTCACAGGGAGAAGATATGGTTCACTACTGGATGCACAACAATATGATTACCATTAACGGGCAGAAGATGGGCAAGTCATTGGGCAACTTCATCACGCTGGAGGAATTTTTTACTGGTGACAACAAGGTGCTGAGCCAGGCATATTCGCCTATGACCATCCGCTTCTTCATCCTCCAGGCTCACTACCGCAGCACGGTAGACTTCAGCAACGAAGCCCTGCAAGCAGCTGAAAAGGGGTTGGAACGTCTGATGGACGCTTATAATCATTTGATGAAGCTGAAAGCCTCCGACGTTTCTACTGTAGATGTGAAGGATTTGCGCCGCAAATGCTACGATGCGATGAACGACGACCTGAACTCGCCGATTGTAATCGCCCATCTGTTTGATGCAGCCCGCGCGATCAACTCCGTAAAGGATGGCAAGGCTACGATCTCGGCCGAAGACCTGAAAGAGCTACAGGATGTATTCCATACCTTCGTTTTCGATATTCTCGGAATAAAAGATGAAGCAGCTCCGGGCGGAAGCAACAACAACGAGGCATTCGGCAAAGCAATGGATTTGCTGCTGACCATCCGCCAACAGGCAAAAGCCAATAAAGACTGGGCTACATCGGACAAGATCCGAAACGAACTGACAGCCATCGGCTTCGATATCAAAGATACGAAAGACGGAGCCGAATGGAAGTTAAGCAAGTAAGACGAGCGTTCGATATTTGACAGAAAGGAAGCATAAATGATGATTTACTGCTTCACTCATTCTTATCATTGGCACATTATTTTTTATAATCATGACAATAAACGAATTTCTTCAAGGCGACAAGTTCGCCTTATTGGCTGGTGTCGAACTTTTGGAAACGGGCAACGGTTATGCCAAAGCCCGTATGGAAATAAAGCCGGAACACCTCAACGGCGGTGGTGTATGCCAAGGCGGCGCTATCTTCACTTTAGCTGATCTGGCTTTTGCAGCAGCAACAAACAGTCATGCACGCCTGACACTTTCTATTACATCCAGCATTAACTTCTTCAAAGCCGAAAGCAAAGGGTTCCTTTATGCCGAAGCTCGTGAAGCATTCAGCCACAAGCGGCTCGCCAACTGTGAAGTGCGGATCACCAATGAAACCGGCGACCTGATCGCCACCTTCAACGGAACAGGCTACAGAAAAGATACGGAACTGCCGTTTGCCCCAATAGAATGATTTATCTAAACCTATCGAACAACCGCTGCAGATTTTGTCCACGGCCCCAAAGTAAAGCTACTTTGATGCAAATTGTCCTTGATATAATAATAAATTAAATGTACGCTATCGCCGTCAGATGAGCAAATAGCGTACATTTGTATTTTATTCGTAACGCAAAGACCGGGCCGGTTTGCTAAAGATGGTTTTGGCGGTTTGCCAAACCGAATGGTCAGCAAGGAGATCACACACAATAAAACGACCGGAACGAGGAAGAACCACGCTTTCCAGTCCGTGCGGAACGAATAATGATTCAGCCAATCCCCCATGATCCAGCCCGAAAGCGGAAGGGCGATGACAACAGCAATAGCAATCAACAGGAAGAACTCTCGCCCCAATTCAAAGAAAAGCTGCCTCCGGGAAGCTCCCAGAACCTTCCGGATTCCCATCTCCCGGATACGAGTCGAACAAGAAAACATAACCAGAACAGCCAATCCCATACAAGAGATAAAGATCGCCAATATCGCAAAAAGCGCCACAATCAACCCGAACACTTCATCCTGTCGGTATTGCTGGTCAAAAAACTGGTCGAGAAAGAAATAATCATAGCTGGAATCCGGGAAATAACGTTCCCACACTCCTTCGACCTGTTTCACGAGATCACGCGGGTTACCGTTCTCCATAACGACAGAGATATAACGTTGTTTCATCCAACTCAATTTCTCATGCAGGGCAAACAAGATCGGCGTAAAATCTTTGTTAAGCGATTGTTGATGATAATCCTTCACGACCCCGATAATCTGCATCGGCTGATCGACGGTTTCGACAGACAAGCGTTGCCCCAAAGCGGCATCGGACGATTCGAATCCCAACGTACGGACAGCCGATTCGTTCAGGACGATCTTATAAACATCTCCCCCGTAATCTTCGGAAAAACCACGGCCGGAAACGAACTTCAGATCATAAGCTTCCAGAAAAAACTCATCGCAGTTCAACATCTCCAACAGGCGCGTCTGCTTCGTCACATCACTTTCGCGGACGATGGACAGGAAGTCGGTTACCTCCGTTCCGGGAACTGCACCAGAAACCGTCACCGCCCTGACGGAGGGCAATAACGCCACCTCTTTCTTAAATGCCTCCAACTTCATAGCCAGTTCCTCACATTGCGCCGGGAACTTAAGAACCAGCGTCTGGTCCACCCGTACCCCCAAAGAAGCATTCCGCATATATTGAAGTTGCGCGTACACGATCAACGTCCCGCAAAGCAACACCAGAGAAGCCGTGTATTGCAACACTACCAAAACCTTGCGGGTGACCGTCGCCCCATGCGTATGGGTAAACTTTCCTTTCAACATCCGGATCGGCTTGATGCCGGACAAAACCGTCGCCGGGTAAAAGCCGGACAGAAACACACCGGCAGCAAAGATCAGCAACAGATACCACCCCAGTGAAGTCGTAAACCAGACGGAAAAACTCAGATCCCGTCCCGTCAGGTTATTGAAAGAAGGCATCAACGCCTCCATCAGCCCGATAGCCAGGATAAAAGCAATACTGTTCGTCACCAACGATTCGAAAGGAACTGTGAAATAACCTGCCTCGGCTTGCCCCCGAAGCCCGACGTATACCGACTCTCTTTGGCTCGTTCCATCGAACGGGCTACCGTCATATTGATATAATTGATCCAAGCAATACAAAGGATAGCAAGTGCCGTACAGATCAACACCCAGATAGAAGAACGATTCCCTTCACCTCCGGCTCATAAGCTTTCTGCGGATTCAACTGGATATCGCGGAGGTTCGTCAACTGGATCGCCCAAGTTTTATTCTTCAATGCCTCTTCCGTCTTATACTTCTCCGCCATTACTGGAAATCCTCTTCCACCTGCGTTTTCAGGTTCGCCGACTTCAGCAAGACATACGAATAGACTTCGTGGCGATACCAATATTCATCCATCCACTTCGGGAGCGTCTTGTAGGAGATCAGCAGATTATAGCGAATATGCGTATTGATCGGCATATCTTCCATTATACCCGTCACTTCGCAAGCTTCCTCTCCTATATTGCTTCGGAAGATCAGGATTTTCCCGATCGGGTCCGCTCCCTTGAAATATTTCCGGGCAATACGTTCGGTGATAACTACCTTGTTCGGTCCGTCCAGACAACTTTCTTTATTTCCCTTCAAGAGTTTGAAGTCAAAGAAATCGAAAAAGTTAGCTTCCGCATAGCCTATACCTGTCTCCCGATATAGCAGTTCGTTGTATTTCACGACCTGCTCCGGATAATACTGGCTTCCGACACGTGTATAATCCTCGACAGCACTCATGTTTTGCTTCATAGCCGTAGCATAGCCGGCAGACGAACTGGCCCAATCATCCGTCAGCTCCCCGTTCTCATAAAACCGGGCTTCAACCCTGAAGATACGATCCTGCCGGCTGTGCATATCGTCGTAGCTGTATTCGAAAGCCACATAGGTCAGGATCAGCAAGGCTGCCGCCATGCCGATCGCCAGACCGACTATATTGACGACACTGAAACCTTTCTTTTTAGTAAGGCTGCGCCACGCACAGTTCCAATAGTTTGTTACTATCATTATGATGAAGATTTTCAAAGATGAATATTCAGGAAACGACCCGGCCGTCCAAAAGATGGATAATCCGGTGTGCGAAGCTGGCATCCCGTTCCGAGTGCGTGACCATGACGATCGTCGTCCCCTGCCCGTTCAGTTCTCGAAGTAATTCCATCACCTCCGCCCCGTTTGTCGAATCCAGGTTTCCCGTCGGTTCGTCGGCAAGGATCAGCGGACAATCCGTCACCACGGCGCGCGCTATCGCCACACGTTGCTGTTGTCCGCCGGATAGCTGCTGCGGAAAATGTCCGGCACGATGGGCGATATTCATCCGGTCGAGGACTTCCATCACCTTCCGCTTGCGTTCGGACTTCCGGCAGCCAAGATAAACCAACGGCAGTTCCACGTTCTCGAAGACTGTCAGCTCGTCTATCAGGTTGAAACTCTGGAATACGAAACCGATATTCCCTTTACGGAAAGCCGTCAACTGGCTCTCTCCCATCTTGTCTATCTCCTTGCCGTTAAAGAAATATTTGCCGGAAGTCGGCGAATCAAGCGTTCCCAAGATATTCAATAAGGTCGACTTGCCACAGCCAGAAGGCCCCATAATGGCCACAAACTCACCCTGTTTGACCTCGATGTTCACCTCGTTCAATGCTTTCGTCTGCACCTCCTCGGTGGTGAAGACCATAGACAGATTCTCTGTTTTAATCATATTATATTCATTTAAATCATTCGTTCCTGAGAATACGCATCGGCTTCAACCGAACCACACGCCACACCTGTCTGACTACCGTCAAGAAAGCGACACACATCAACAACACAAATGCGACTCCGTACACCCACCAAGGCAACACGATATGAAAAGCATAACTCTCCAGCCATCCGTTCATCAAAACCACAGAAACAGGAAGTCCCAATACAGTGGCCAGCACCGTAAGAAGTAGCAGTTCACGTGTCAAAACAACAAAAAGACTTATTTTACCGGCTCCCAAAACCTTCCGTATCCCAACCTCTTTCACTCGTGCCAGAGTAGAAAAAAGCGTCACGACCCATAATCCCAAGCAGGCCACAAAGACTGCCAATAATGACGCACTGGCAAAAATCCAACCGAAATTGCGATCCGACTTATACAAGCTATCCTGATAATCATCGAGATAGAAATAAGAAAAAAGGGCGGACGGAAAATAAGTCCGGTACATTTGTTCCACTTCAGCCAAGCGGTCAGAATTAACCGGACCATCCATCTTGACGGATATATAAGGAGTCGCAATAAACGGGACCCGTTCTTTCAGGAAAAAGAGGATCGGCTTATACGGTTCCGCAAGCGACTGCTGATGATAATTTTTCACAACCCCGACAACTTCGAGTGGTTCTTCCAGCACTTCCATCTCCAACTGCTTTCCTAACGCCTCTTCCGGAGAAGGATAACCAAGCAGACGCACCGCCTCTTCGTTCAGGACGACCTTATTCCGTTCATTGCCGTATGCTTCCGAGAAACCACGTCCACAAAGCATTTCCGGCGAATAAAGCGCCAGATAATCATAATCGACAGCAAACATCTGTATCAGCTTCACTTCGGATGGATCGCTGCCGTAAGGACGATTGGTAAAGTAGTTCGCCACCTCAACGCCCGGCACAGCACCGGAAATAGAGACACGGACAACATAAGGTATCTGTCCCAACCGTTTCTTGAAACTCTCCATTTTGACGGACATATCATCGGTAAAAGCCGGATATTTCACCACCAGTACCCGGTTCGAAGAAGCGGAAGAAGTCTCCTGCTGCATATAACGAACCTGTCCGATCACCACCAACGTACCGGAAACCAGAACGAAAGAAGCAAGAAACTGAGCCACAATCAACATCTTCCGCATCCGGTTTCCCTTACGGCCATGCAGTAATTTTCCTCGCATGATATCCGCTGGACGGATGCGTGTCAGCAGGAATGAAGGATACAGTCCGGTAAACAAAGTTCCCCCTATAAAACACGCTGCCGCCATACTCCAGAATTCCGGCAAACGGAACGCGCCGGCAGCAAAATCCAATCCTACCCAACGGCAGACAAAAGGCAACAGTACCTCGACCCACCCGAGAGCCAAGATCAAAGCCGACAAGTTCAACAACCCTGCTTCCAGCAATCCTTGCAGGATCACCTGCCGGCGGGAAGCCCAGAACGCCATTGCGAATACCAAACTCCCTGCCACGTTCCAGATAACGGGCAACCGTCAGGTTCAGCGCGTTCACCCAGCCGATCAGTAAAAGGGCGACTACCATCACCGAAAGGATACGTACAGCCATACGACTACCTTTCGCCTCTTTCTCATAAGACTTACGGGGAGTCAGATGAATATCCCGCAAACGAACCAGTTCAACCCTCCAGTCCTTATGTTTCAATGCCGCCGTCTTATATTTTTCAGAGATGGAATGGAAAGCCGCTTCAATATCGCCCGGTTTCTTTCCCGGTTCAAGCCGGACATACGTATAGACACCGTGGATATACCAAATATCGCGCCTTGCCTCCGGAATAGTCGAATAAGACAACAGGAAGTCATAATGCAGATGCGAATTATAAGGCATATCGGCAATCACGCCCGTCACCTCGAAATGCTGTTCGGACGAAGATGTACGGAAAGTCAGCACTTTGCCGATAGGATCACCACCGGCAAAATAACGACGTGCAGCACTTTCGGTAATCACCATCGTATTCGGACGGACCAACTGTCCACCCTTCTCCCCCTTGAGGATCGGGAAATTGAAGAGATCGAAAAAAGCCGGTTCGGTATAACAGTACTGTTCTTCGATAAACTGCCGGTCACCGAACGTCACCTCTTGTCCGCGATCTTGTGCCGTCACACGTACATACTGCTCTATGCCCGGAATCTCGCGATACATGGCGGGAGCATGCCCGAAAGAAGTCGTCGCCCAATTATCCGTCAAGGTTGCCCCTTCATAAAGACGGCTCTCCACACGGTAGATGCGATCCCCGTCGTGGAACGAATCGAAACTCAATTCGAACCGTACATAGAGCATAATCAGCAGCGCCGCGCCAACACAAACGGAAAGACCGAACACATTCAGGGCGGAAAGAGACTTCCGCGCCCGTTGGCTTTTGATTACTTGAGACCAATATTCCATCAGCGTAAAATTAATCGTTCATTCTCACCAAACAAGTCATATCCGGAAATAATCACCTTCTCGCCCGGTTGCAGCCCTTCCACGACCTCGTAATACTGCGGGTTCTGGCGGCCGATACGGACAGGGCGGCGGCGAGCCGTCTTCTCTTCTTCATCCACCACATACATATACTCGCCGCCGCTTGCCTGGTAGAAGCTTCCACGTGGGACGATCACCGCCTGCACGGGATCGCCCAGTTGCAGGTTCAGGTGGTAGGTTTGCCCGGCACGGATGTTTTCCGGCCGGCCGGAGACAAAATGCAGGTCGGTGCGAAACTGTCCTTCCCGCACTTCGGGATAGACTTTCGTCACCTCCATATCGTACTTCTTTCCTTCACGTTCGAAGCTCGCAGGGAGACCGGGCATGACACGTTCCACATAGTGCTCGTCGATCTTGGCTTCCACCTTCAGTTCGGGCGTGATCACCTGGCCGATACGTTCGCCCTGGGCGATGGACTGGCCGATCTGGGCCTCCAGGTTTCCTAACTGCCCGTCGACGGGAGCCTTCACTTTCAGGTTTTCCAGTCGCCCGCGAACCAAGGCAAGGCTCTTCTTCATATTCCGGATGTTCTCATCCAGGCTCTGTAGCTGGCTGCTGCGGAACAGGTCGTCCTGCTCGATCCGTTCGTCCACAACGGCCAACTGTCCGAGAGCAGCCTCATAATCTTCCTCAGCCTGCAAGTAATCTTCGCGGGCCAGCAGGTTCTTCTTATACAGGCGTTCGTATTGCCTGAAACGGCGTTCCTTCTGCACCAATTCCTTACTCAGGCCGATACGGTCCTGTTTCAGCCGGAGATGTTCCTGCTCCATGCTGAGACGGGTGTTGCGAAGTTCGTTTTCCTGATAGGCCAAGTCGGCTTCGCTTTGCAGGATGCCGATGTTCAGGAGCGGGTTACTGAGGCGAGGATCACGTCGCCCGCCCGCACCTGCGCCCCTTCCTCGATCAGGCGTTCTTCGACGCGCCCACCCTCGATGGCGTCAAGATAGATGATACGATCCGGCAGTACCTGCCCGATAACCCGGATGTAGTCGTTGAACTCTCCTTTCTGCACGGTAGCGATCGTAATGCGTTCTTTCTCCACTTTCAGGGAAGAGGAAGTATCACGAAAAAGAAGCCAAGCAGGCAAAGCAGCCCGACGGCAATTCCTATCAAGGAATAGATGTGTTTCTTCTTAAACCGGGACTTCCGCTCAATACGGGTGTCCATGTTATTGATTGTCATTCTTGTTGTATTTATTCAGTTACTAAAAATGTTCCCGTGCGATAGAAGTCCACCGTGCGGCTTTTCAACTCATACTGCAAACGGGTGCGCGACAGCTCTGCCTTGGCCAGGATGTAGAGGTTCCGCTTCTCCATCAGTTCGAACACGGAGATCATCCCCTCTTCCCATTTCTCCTCGCTCTCTTTCAGCGTGACGGTGGAAGTGCGAAGCTGTTCGAGCGCCTGCCGGTGTTCCTCGGCGGCAGCCCGAAGGGAGAGGCAGGCGTCGTCTATCTCCTTGTAGAGGCTGAGGCGTTGCTGCTCGTTCTCGTTCCGTATCCTTTGCAGGCGGAAACGTTCCTTCCGGACATCTGTCAGGCGGGAAAGTCCGCTGAACAGAGGCAGCGAGACGCTCACGCCGATATATTTGTTCATGTTATTCTTCAACTGGTCTTTGATCGGGATGATCTTGCCCAAGTCATCCCGTTCCGTGTCGTAGTAACCGGAATAGAGGCTGAATTCCGCCCTGATGGAAGGAGAAAAAGCCCCGGACGCTATTGCCAGTGACTTGCGGGAAGCTTTCTCTCTCAGTTCCATAGCCCGGAATTCCGGCAGGGATGTTTCGGAGGCGGCATAGATCTCGTTGGATTCCAGTACAGGAAGCACGGGAAGTTCGCCCTCCCCGCCGGGAGAGATCGCCAGCGTATCGGTATCCCGCATATTCAGCAGTTCCTTCAGGGCAAGTAATGAGAGGCGGCAACCGTTCGCCTTCACCGTCTCCTGGTAAATATCAGATTGCAGGCGCGCCTTCACCTCCCACAAATCAGAAGGGGAACGCATGCCAAGATCCACATATTCGAGCATCTGCTCGTGATAGCGTTCGCTCAACTTCCGCTGCTCGACAGCAAGCTCGTACATCTTCTTATCGAAGCAGAGGCGATAGAAAGCATCCATCACCTCGAAGGCAATCCGGTTCTCCTCGATCTGCTCCGTGAGGCCGCCGATCTGCTTGTTCAGTTTGCGGAACTGCAACCGGTTGACGCGCGTAAAGCCGTCGAACACCGGAAGCGAGACATTCAGCCCCATCGTGCTCTCTAAAAAGGAAGAGGAAGTATAGAGGTTCGTTTTCGGGTCCACCGAACGCCCCAAACGTTTGCCCAATGCGCCGGTAGCACTTACTGAGGGCAGGAAATCACCATAGGCGGCAGCAAGGTCTTCCCCGGCAATCCGTGTATCCAGGCGACTGTTCCGCACGCGGTAGTTCTGTTCGACGGCATAGCGCATGCAGTCGTCCACCGTCCAGCCGGACTGCGCCCGCAGGTTTCCCGGCGAAGCCAGGAAGACGAGAAGAAAAAGAGACAAACCTCGTTTGATCGTTATCTGTGCATTCATCATGACAGAAAGAAAGCAAACGACGTGCCAGAAATGTAACATTCAGACTATCAAAAGCATTTCAAAAACACCTCCCGCCAACCGTCCAATTTTTTGACGCCCAAACGTCCAACTTTTTGACACAGGTGTCCTCCTGTCGCTCATCGAAGCATGACAAGTGCCAAATGCACACACAAAAACAAGCTTTACCCCTCATCCCTGAGACATAAAGCCTAAACACGTAAATCAGTTATTATAAAAAACCGAAGCAGTGTT
>ENA-OQDT01001125-OQDT01001125.1-human-gut-metagenome-genome-assembly--contig:-NODE-1125-length-16307-cov-2.353832_pt1 | contig 16307 bp, 14 predicted proteins | sample MGYA00242786_ERZ504617 | MGnify/ENA primary metagenome ERZ504617 (study PRJEB26092, sample SAMD00036337) | human gut metagenome | host: Homo sapiens | study: EMG produced TPA metagenomics assembly of...
GTAATAGCCCGCTTCAACGGCAATCGTAAGCAGGTTGTCCGGTACGCAATTTTTCAGCAGGTCGATGGTGTTTCTGAATTTCATGATCCGGCTGTATTCTTTTGGAGTATAGCCGGTATATGCTTTGAATTTGCGTTCGAAATGACGTTGGCAAATGCAGATTTCATCCATCAATTGCAGGATCGGGAGACGCCCTTTCGAGCGATTGATCTGCTGCACGGCGAACGGGATCTGAGGATCAATCTCATAGTTGTCTTTCAGGCGGTGGATAAGGAACCGTTCGATCAGGCAAATCTGCTGCTGTAAAGTCTGTGCTTCACATAATGATTCGGCAAACGAGTCCGTAAAGAGAAGCGTCAAGTCGTTGCAGCTTATCCTCTGGTTCGTAAATTCAGAGAGAGGCGGTTTGCAGAAAGCGGTTAACCCGCAGGGATGGAAACGGACTCCCAGCATGTGAACGCTCGGCGTGTTCGTGACCAACTCCGAGAAAGTAGTCATCGGACCGACGAAGAAGCAACGATAGGGTTGCATGACCGGCTGGTTCGTGCCGACACATTGTGCAGTGTCTCCAATGGAAAAGATAAAGTCGCAGCAACCGTCCGGCAATATTTTGAAGTACGTGCCGAGTTCGGTTTTTCCTTTGAATACCCAATATTTATCAATGTAGGCAGACAATAGTCTGCAAGGTTGATATTCCGTGTACATATTTTTCTTGTTTTAGCGCGTGGCGAACGGGTGGATTACCGAACAAATCTGGGTCACCAGCCTGCGGATATTTTCTCTCGCAAATTCCGGTTCCATCGCTTTCTCCATTGTGACTGGACCGGGTGTGATCGAGAATATTCCCTGGAAGCCGGCCCGGTTCATTTGAGCTGCATCTTCTATGCTTCCTGCAAGTACTATGACGGGAATATTTTGTTTCCGGGCCTCTTCCAAGATACCAGAAGGCACTTTCCCCATCACTGTTTGCCGATCAGCCCGTCCTTCACCGGTAAAGATCAGGTCGGCTCCCGTTATTTTCTTACCGAAGTCCAGCACGTCGAGCATCAGGCGGATACCCGGTTTCAACTCGGCATTCAGGAACGCAAAGAAACCTCCGCCCATTCCTCCGGCTGCCCCGGCTCCGGGGATATCCGAAATGTCTTTGCCAGTAGTCGACAGGATAACCCGTGAAAGTGCCTGCATACCGGTATCCAGTTCTTTGACCATCTTGGCATCGGCTCCCTTTTGCGAAGCGAAGACGTAAGCCGCCCCGTCAGACCCGCAGAAGGGATTGCGTACATCGCAGGCAATCGTGAAGCGGGCCTCCTTTAAAGCCGGATGTACGGCAGATGTATCGATGGAGGCTACCTGCGACATGATCCTGCCTCCTGTCCCCAACAGATTTCCCCGCTTGTCCAGGAAACGGAACCCTAAGGCTTGCAGCATGCCTAACCCTGCATCATTGGTGGCACTGCCGCCTATGCCCACGATAAAGTGGCGGCAACCTTGTTCGAGGGCGTCGAGAATCAGTTCTCCCGTCCCGTAAGTAGTCGTCAGCATCGGATTCCTTTTGTCTTCGGGAACCAAAGGCAAGCCGCTGACGGCTGCCATCTCGATCAGAGCTGTTTGCCCGTCGCCCGAAATACCGTACCGTCCCTGCACGAGCTCCATCAAAGGACCGTGTGCCGGCAGGGTCCGGTATTTCCCTTTTGTTGCGGAGGTGAGTATGTCTAACATTCCTTCGCCTCCGTCGGCGATCGGAAACAGCAAGGTCTCGCAATCGGGAAAGATCGTTTTGATACCTTCCATTACTGCACTTCCGGCTTCTTCCGAGGTCAGGCAGCCTTTAAAAGAGTCGATGGCTATTATTGCTTTATTCATTTTATCCGTCTTATAATGCTTCAGATGGTTTGTGAGTTCAAATGTATCTAAAGTTTATGAGAAATGACGGATTTCCAGAGAGAAAACAAAGCAATAAATAGATGCTTATTGGGAACAATTAGGTTAAAAAGAATGTTCCTTAAATAGAATTCAACATAAAAACAACTGAAATATGAAAGCAAATATAGGATTGATCGGGCTTGCCGTGATGGGCGAGAACCTGGCGCTTAATATGGAGAGCAAAGGTTTCACGGTTGCCGTATATAACCGGAGCGTACCCGGCGAAGAGGGAGTCGTAGACCGTTTTATCAATGGCCGGGGCAAAAGCAAACGTTTTATCGGAACGCATTCGATTGAACAATTGGTCGACTCGGTGAAAAGTCCTCATATCATCATGATGATGGTCAAAGCGGGGCATCCTGTAGACGAGCTGATCTCGCAATTGCTCCCTTTCCTTTCGTCTGGCGATGTAATTGTCGACGGAGGCAATTCTGACTTCCACGACACGGAACGTCGTGTGAAGGAGTTGGAAAAGAAAGGGATCTATTTCGTCGGAACCGGAATTTCGGGAGGCGAGGAAGGAGCCTTGCACGGCCCGTCCGTGATGCCCGGAGGTTCGGTGGAAGCTTGGCCGCTGGTGAAAGACATCTTGCAGGGAATTTCCGCCAAGTTGGACGATGGTTCGCCTTGCTGCGAGTGGATCGGAGCGGGGGGAGCCGGCCATTTTGTGAAGATGGTGCACAACGGCATCGAATATGGTGATATGCAGCTTATTTCCGAAGCCTATTCGCTGTTGAAAAACCGGAAAGGATTGGACAACGATGCGATGGCCGTCGTCTTTGACGAATGGAACGGAGGGGAATTGGATAGTTTCCTGATCGAGATAACCGCCAATATTCTGCGTTTTCGTGACGAAGACGGAAAACCGTTGCTCGACAAGATATTGGATGTCGCCGGACAGAAGGGAACCGGCAAATGGAGCGCGATTGCAGCGATGGACGAGAATGATCCGCTGACGTTGATCACCGAAGCGGTTTACGCCCGCTTGCTCTCGGCCCTGTATCCCGAACGAATAAAGGCGGCAAGACTTTATAGTGGAAAGTTGAAAGTTGAAAGTGGAAAGTTATCAGACAACGCTCAACTTTCAACTTTCAACTTTCAACTTTCAATTGAAGACGTCCGTCAGGCACTATACGCAGCCAAGCTGATTTCCTATGCACAGGGATTCTCCTTGCTTCGCCACGCTTCCGAGCATTATGGTTGGGATTTGGATTACGGGACGATTGCCCGCATCTGGCGTAAGGGGTGTATCATCCGTTCCGTCTTCCTGCAAAAGATCACGGAGGCATACCGGAAGGACCCGGACTTGGAAAACCTGCTCTTCGATGACTTTTTCCACACTAAGATACAGGAGGCTCTTCCTGCCTGGCGCCGGGTTGTCGCCGAAGGTGCGCTGAGCGGTGTCGCCCTGCCTGCCATGAGTTCAGCTCTAAATTATTTTGATGGGTTGCGCACGTTGTATTCGGCAGCGAATATGATTCAGGCTCAACGCGACTATTTCGGCGCTCATACTTATGAACGTACCGATCGCGAACGTGGTCATTTCTTCCACACCAATTGGACTGGGGAAGGAGGTAATACGGTTTCGGGCACGTATAGCGTCTGATTCTACTGTTTTGGAACTTTCCGAAAACCTCAAAAATAGTTTTTGAAGCTTTCGTAGAGTTCCGCCATCCTCAAAAATGTTTTTTGAGGCTTTCAGAAAGTTCTGCCACCCTCAAAAATGTTTTTTGAGGCTTTCGGGAGTTCCGCTGCTTTAAAAAATGATTTTTGAGGTTTTCGGAAAGTTCTGACATCATTAAATTAAAAAAGCAAATGAAAACAGCAAGCAATCAATTATTAGTCATATTCGGAGCTTCCGGCGACCTGACGGGGCGGAAGCTCTTGCCTTCGCTCTACGAATTGCACGTTCGGGGACTCTTGCCGGAGCGCTTTTGTATCTTGGGGGCGGCCCGTACGGAATATTCCGACGATGAATACCGCACTTTCGAAAAGGCGCATATCCGGGAATCCCTAAAAAAACAAAGAGGTGGACGATGTCGAACTGGACAGTTTCCTCCGCCGTGTCTTTTACCTTGCATTCGATTCGACCAATTCCGCCGGATACCATAAACTGAAAGATCGTATCCATCAGTTACGGCAAGAGCAGCAGTTGCCGGACAAGATCATCTATTATCTTGCCACGCCGCCGGTGATGTACGAGTTGATCCCGACCTGCCTGAAAGAAAACGGGATGAATGTTGCCGGAAGCGAGGACGGTTGGCGCCGCGTGATCGTGGAGAAGCCTTTCGGAACGAGCCTCGAATCGGCCGAACGTCTGAACAAGCATCTCATCCATATCTTCGATGAGAAGGAAATTTACCGTATCGACCATTATCTGGGGAAAGAGACGGTGCAGAACATCCTGGTGCTCCGTTTCTCCAACGGCATATTCGAACCATTGTGGAATCGTAATTATATCGACTCGATCGAGATCAGTGCCTCGGAAACACTTGGCGTGGAGAATCGCGGGAAATATTATGACGGGGCGGGGGCTTTGCGCGACATGATCCAGAACCACTTGATGCAACTGATGGCATTTACGGCGATGGAGTCGCCTTCGGTGTTTGACCCGGAGCCGATCCGTGACGAGATCGTGAAGGTGTTCCGCGCTTTGCGTCCGTATAAGACGCATGATATGGACAACCTGATTGTGCGTGGCCAGTACGACGGCTACCGGGAAGAGAAGAATGTGGCGCCTGACTCCACCACGGAGACTTACGTCGCTATGAAAATGTTTATCGATAACTGGCGCTGGAGCGATGTCCCGTTCTATATCTTTACTGGGAAGAAATTACCGGAAAAGAGTTCGGAGATCGTAGTGAACTTCAAGTCCACTCCTCACCAGCTTTTCGCCGGACAATGTTCGGGAGGCTCCTGTAATAAACTGATTATCCGTATCCAACCGGACGAGAGCATCACGCTGAAGTTCGGTCTGAAAATGCCGGGAGCCGGTTTCACGGTGAAGCAGGTGGGTATGGATTTTCGCTATGATTCGCTTTCGAAGAACTATCTGCCCGATGCCTATGAGCGTCTGTTGCTTGATGCCATGTTGGGCGATTCGACTTTGTATGCCCGTAGCGACGCTTTGGAGGCAAGCTGGCGGCTGATCGATCCGATCCTCCATCATTGGAAGGAGGATGGTGCGAAGAACCTGTTCTTCTACGCCCCCGGTGAAGACGGCCCGATCGAAAAGGCCAAGTTGGGGATGACACCGAAGGATTGCCCTTGCCAAAGTTGTCAATGATAAAAAAGGATGATTATGATCATAGAGAATTTTAAAGATGATAAAGAGGCCCTCCGGGCAATGACCGGAGAGCTTGTCCGGTATATGGACCGGAAAGATGACGGCCTGCCTTTCAACCTCGCTTTGTCGGGAGGAGGGACGGCACAGAAGATGTTCGCTCTTTGGGTGGATGAATATAAGGATAAGATCGACTGGGATGCGATCCGTTTCTTTTGGGTCGATGAACGATGTGTTCCGCCAACTGACCCGGACAGTAATTATGGACATGCAAACGAGCTTTTGTTCAAGCCGCTGCATATACCCGCCGGTCATGTGCACCGCATTCATGGAGAAGTGGAACCTGGTACGGAAGCGATGCGTTATTCGCGTGTCGTGAAAGAGTATCTGCCCCGGCACGGGCAATTACCCTATTTTTGATTGCGTCATCCTGGGTATCGGAGGTGATGCGCATACTGCGTCCATTTTTCCGGATACCTTGCCGCTGTTGACGGACAGCCGTAATTACGCCGTTTCCCAACATCCCGAATCCCATCAGTTCCGTATCACGATGACCGGCCCGCTGATCCTGAACGATTCGCCGTTGCTGGTCCCGGTCTTGGGGACGGGAAAGAAAGAGATGCTACAAGAGTTGAAAAAAGGCTATTCGGCAACCCATCCTACGCCTGCCGCCTATATCCTTACTCATGCGGTAGAGGCGTTTGTATACACGACCTTATGATAAGGTGGGGTGGAGTGAGAATAAAAAGAGGTTCAACTGCAAAAAATGATGCTGCTGAACCTCTTTTTTTGTTGTAATTTATTATTTCGATGTTTTCATCGAGAGCTTTTCCAAGAAGTAAACGATGGCGTAGCCTAAAACCATCAGGCCGACAGCTTCCCAAACAAGTTGATTCGGCATGATGTTGGCTTCGACTAAAGGCTTTACAACGCCATGACTGTCTGTATAAGTCTCGATCGTTTCCTTCCAAGGCCAAACCTTGTTTAGCGAACCGAGCATAAAACCGGCCAATACGGAGATCGTAATGTCGTGGAACCGGCGGAGAGCGAACGAAAGTACACGGGAGAAACTGGTGATACCGATTGCCGCACCGCAGATAAACACTAACATTACGGGAATATTGAATGTCTTTACCGCCTCCATGATATAAAAATATTTGCCTAACAGCACTAGGATGAAACTACCCGATATACCCGGCAGGATCATGGCACAGATGGCTATCGCTCCGCAAAGGAAGATAAAGAACAGGTTGGAAGGTGTCTCGGCTGGTGTTGCAACCGTTATGTAGAATGCAATAACGATCCCGATGATATAACTCAGGATCGTTTTCCAATCCCATTTCTTGATATCTTTGGAAACGAACCAGGTGGAAGCAAGTACCAATCCGAAGAAGAAGGACCAGACCAGAATAGGGTGGTCTGTCAACAGCCAGGTGATGATTTTTTGCCAATGAGAAGATACTGATCCCGATCCCTGCAATGATGGATAGCAGGAAGTTGGCATTGATTGCCTTCCAGAACGCCGCGATTTTTCCGGTAAAAAGCAGTTTGAGACTGGCTCCGTTAATACTTTTGATCGAGTCGATCAACTCTTCATAGATTCCGACAATGAAGGCGATGGTCCCGCCTGATACGCCAGGCACGTACGTCTGCCGCACCCATACCCATGCCTTTTAGAACTAAGAGGCCGTAGTCTTTTAGATTTCTTTTCATGTTTAATTATTATTATCCTTATTCTTGAGGAATTCTTTCACCAGGTCTTCCGGTGGAATATGTTTACTGCCGATACGCTCGACTATCCCTTCATAACTGAGCCCGGCATTTTTTAGATAATCGAGCAATTCTTCGGGAGATGTCTGCCTGTAGTGCTCACCGAAATGTTTCATATCTCCTTTTGCCAGATATGCCATTGCCATATGAAGATGCATATAAGGCATTTCCGGACTGCCTTCCAACACTTTTTTATAGTATTGCAAGGCTTTGTCGATATCTCCTTTCATAAACAAATATTGGCCGGCACGGTATAAGCTCTCGAAGTCTTCTTGCTGCTTGTCTTCCACTTGGTCGAGGGCGGTGAAAAGGCGTTCAGTCGCTTCCATAGCTTTGTGTTCGTCTCCGTTTTCCAGATATGTAAGGGCCAGTAAGGAAAGGATGCGGATGTTCTTCGGGAATAGCCTGGACGCTTGCATCAGGGCATCAGAGGCTTCTTTTTCACGTCCTGTTTCGACACAACATCGGATATAATTGATATAAGTGCTTGAATCTTCCAGTTGACGGTTCTGTCTTAGTAGCTCTTTTAGCAAAACATAAGCCTTTTCGTAGTTCTCCAGCTTAACGTAGCATTCGGCAAGCAGGGGGGTGATGCGAATGTGGATCTCGTCGGTCGTTGCAATATCATTATATACCTCGATTGCCTTCTCGTAATTTTCGTTCATGTACAGGCAATAAGCCTTCAGTATCTTCAACTCTTCGTCCGAGTCGTCGCATGTGAGGGCAAAGTCGAATGCTTCGATCGCTTTCTCATAGTCTCCGCTGATGGAATAGAGGCGACCCAAAGTGAACCAGTAGTCGTTGGAGTAGGGGTTCTTGTCGATCAGTTCGTTACAGACCTCGATCGCTTTTTTTATATCGCCCTCTATTTCTAAATTATAGCAAAGTTCGTCTTTCAGGATCAGGTTGTCCGGGAAAAGCATAAGTCCGCGATTGATGAAATCGTGTGCTTCCTTAGTCTTCTCCACATCCCCTAAGATTGGTGCGATATATTCGAATAGCGTTTCTAAATACTCGCATTTGTTGGCGATGAGTTTTTCTACATGTCCGATTACTTTGTCATACGAATCTTGCATGACGTAACATTCGAGACGCAGCATGTCAAGATCTTGATTGTCGGTTTCAGCTATTGATTCGATCAGAGCGAGCGCACTGTCATAGTCCTCGTTGTAGACATACGACTTGCATTGCCTGATCTGCAAATCGGGATTACCGGGATGAAGCCGTAGCCCTAGGGCCAGGACTTCATCATAGTAAGTATAATCATCAGATTCTTCAAAACTGTCCAACAGTTCATCGATTTCATCGGCATCAAAATAGGCGTCCTTACCTTCCTGGTGGCCGGTCAGATAACGTTGTAACAGGCGTGAAATATCTTTTTTTTCATACTGTATAATTGTTAATCAATGTGCCAATATGCCAATGCAATTGCATTCTTCCATTGGCACATTATCCCATTGGGATATTATTTATCTTTTACCTTGCTCCATGTATCTTTCAAGGATACTGTGCGGTTGAAGACTAATTTATCGACTGTAGAATCTTTATCTACATTGAAATAGCCGATACGTTGGAACTGTAGGTAGTCGAGCGGCTTGGAGTCTGCCAGGAACTTTTCGACATAACAATTTGTCAATACTTTCAAGGAGTCCGGGTTGATGATCTCTTTCATTGCTTCTAAAGGCGAGCAGTTTTTTGCTTCGCGGATAGCCGCCATCTCGTCGCGCGGGTTTTTCCACTTTCCCACAGGCGGTCGTACAGACGGACTTCTGCCGACAGACAGTGTGCACAACTCAACCAATGGAGCGTACCTTTTACTTTCCGGTTGCTGTCCGGCATTCCGCTCTTGGTGTTCGGGTCGTATTCGCAATAGATTTCCGTAATCTCGCCGTTCTCATCTTTCTTGCAGCCTGTACATTTTACGATATAAGCGTTTTTCAAGCGAACTTCCTGGCCGGGAGTCATACGGAAAAATTTCTTCGGAGCATCTTCCATAAAGTCTTCCCGTTCGATCCACAGTTCACGGCTGAATTCGATCGTATGGCTACCAGCCGACAGATCTTCCGGATTGTTGATCGCCTCCATCTCTTCCACTTGCCCTTCCGGATAATTGGTGATAATGAGTTTAACCGGGTTCAACACGGCCGATACACGGGTTGCACGAGTATTGAGGTCTTCGCGGACGGCACTTTCCAGTAGCGCAAATTCATTCAGCGCATCATAAGTGGTATAGCCGATCTTGTCGATGAACTTATGAATTGCTTCCGGTGAATAACCGCGACGGCGGAAACCGCAGATTGTCGGCATACGGGGATCGTCCCAGTCGTGTACCAAGCCTTCTTTTACAAGGATCAGCAGGTTGCGTTTGCTCATCAGCGTATAACTTAGGTTCAGTTTATTGAACTCCGTCTGACGCGGACGATTGTCGTTCAGATCCTTGCCCTCTTTCAACCAGTCGATGAACAGATCGTACAACGGACGATGCACGACAAATTCAAGTGTACACAGCGAGTGAGTGACACCTTCGAAGAAGTCGCTCTGTCCGTGTGCGAAATCGTACATCGGGTATGCTTTCCACTTGTCACCTGTACGGTGGTGCGGAGTCTTGACGATACGGTAGATGATTGGGTCGCGGAAGTGCATGTTCGGGTTTGCCATGTCGATCTTGGCACGCAATACCATCGAACCTTCTTCCAACTCGCCGCTGTTCATCTTGTGGAACAACTCCAGGTTCTCTTCGATCGGGCGGTCACGGTAGGGACTGTTTGTTCCCGGCTGTGTCGGTGTCCCTTTCTGGGAGGCGATCTGTTCGGAAGTCTGCTCGTCGATGTATGCTTTTCCCTCCTTGATCAACTGGATAGCGAAGTCCCAGAGTTGCTGGAAGTAGTCGGATGCGTAATATATGTTATTCCAGTGGTAACCCAGCCATTCGATGTCTTCTTTGATGGCGTCCACATATTCCAGATCTTCTTTTACCGGATTGGTATCGTCGAAGCGTAGGTTGCAAACACCTCCATATTTTTGTGCAATGCCGAAATCCAGACAGATGGCTTTGGCATGTCCGATATGCAGGTATCCGTTTGGTTCGGGCGGGAAGCGTGTTTGCACACGTCCCTTGTTTTTGCCTTCCGCCAAATCTTTTTCCACCATTGCTTCAATGAAGTTCAAGCTCTTTTTACCTTCTTCTTCGTTTGTTTTGATATCGCTCATATATCTTCTAAATAGGTTGTTTCTTTTTTAAAGTGACAAAGGTAACGATTTCTTTGTTTGCTACATAGTAATGATGCTTTTTTCCTATATTTGGGGCTGATTTTGTAAAATGAAATACACATTGCATTTATGGAATATATCCATCTTATTATTGATTTTGTGTTGCACATTGATGTGCACATGGCTGAGCTTGTCTCATTGTACGGAACGTGGATTTATGCGATTCTGTTTCTGATTATCTTTTGTGAAACCGGATTGGTTGTAACGCCTTTTCTTCCGGGGGATTCCTTGTTGTTTGTAGCTGGTGCGTTGGCTGCCTTGCCGGGTAATCCGATGAATGTGCATCTGATTGTATTGAGCCTGATCTTAGCTGCTGTTTTGGGAGATGCATCCAATTATACGATCGGGAGATTATTTGGTGAACGGCTGTTCGGTGATCCAAAGTCGAAAATCTTCAAACAAAGTTATTTGGAAAAGACACATAAGTTCTATGAAAAGTATGGCGGTAAAACGATTGTCCTAGCTCGTTTCGTTCCGATCGTCCGGACTTTCGCCCCTTTTGTCGCCGGAATGGGACATATGAGTTATAGACATTTTGCCTTGTTTAACGTAGTAGGCGGGTTGGTTTGGGTTGCCTTGTTCTCATATGCCGGATATTTCTTTGGGGGAATGAAGATCGTACAGGAAAACCTGAAATTGCTGATTGTCTTGATAATATTCGTCTCCATCCTTCCGGCTGTAATCGAAGTGATTCGGAATAAATATTTTGTCAAAGATCACTGATCAGAACAGGCTGATCAGTAATGCAATATTCAGAATAGTGACCATTGCTCCCAATACGATTAACAGGATTGTTGTGGATCGTGAGTTTACATATACGCCCATTACTTTTTTACTGGATGTCAGGTAAACTTGTGTAAAAACTGTGATTGGTAACTGTATACTTAGCAGCATCTGCGAATAGATCAAGCCTTTGAACGGATCACCCACGACAAATATGATAAGCAGGGCTGGGATGAACGACAACAAGACTCCTAATTTGGAATGGAGGTCTTTGTGGTTATAAGCTTCACCATATAACCCTGCAAAGATGGATGCTCCGGCTATTCCAGAGGTGATTGTGGAGGAAATACCTGCCAGCAGGAGTGCTCCGGCGAATATGATACCTGCATTATTTCCGACCAATGGTACTAATAGCTGTTGTGCCTGGTCCAGTTCGTCTACCGCAATATTCTGTTTGAAGAAGGTTGCTGCTGCCAGTATAATCATGGCAGAGTTGATCGCCCAGCCGATAACCATCGATAACAGTGTATCGTAGAACTCATATTTCAATTGTTTTTTGATCACCGATTCGTCCTCAAGGTTCCATTCGCGGCTCTGTATGACTTCCGAGTGAAGAAACAAATTGTGGGGCATGACAACGGCTCCCAGTACACTCATGATGATTAGCATGGAGTTCTCCGGGAAAGTCGGTTTTATCCATCCTTCGATGGCTGCTCCCCATTGTACGTCTACTAATGCCAGCTCATAGAGAAACGAAAGTCCGATGATTGAGACGAACATGATAATCCAGCGTTCTATTTTGCTGTACGTATTGGTAAGTAACATTCCGAGGCAGACAACCGTTACGATGACTGCGCCTACTTTGATTGGCATTCCGAATAGCATCCGCAGAGCAATGGCACCTCCCAACACCTCGGCAAGCGAGGTCGAAATGCTGGCCAGCATGGCGGAGATCAGGATGGGACGGCTCAGCATGCGCGGCATATATTTGTTGGTTGCCTCCGAAAGGCAAAGTCCAGTCACGATCCCCAAGTGGGCGACATTATGCTGGATGATGATCAGCATGATGGAAGAAAATGTGACAACCCAGAGCAAGGCATAACCGAATTCGGAGCCGGCAGCCAGATTGGTAGCCCAGTTCCCCGGATCGATAAAACCTACGGTAACAAGTAATCCTGGCCCGATATACTTTAACAGGTCCAGAGCGCCGGCACTCGGACGGTGGTTGATTTTGAGTTTGTCTAATATGTTCATATTAATAGTTTATGTTATTGTTGTACATGATGATTCATCAGTGAACTAACAAGTAAGGCAAGCCTACGATATTATACACCGATAAATTGTCATTTACCATTCAAAGATATAAAATATTTAATGGTGGAAATGTTTATGATAATTGATAATTTTTATCGGCTGATTATTTCCCTTTTAGGGGAATGTCAGTACGAATGTTGTCCGCTTGGCGGCCGGTGCGCTCTTCAGGGCGATGCTGCCTCCCGAAAGGCGCATGATCTGACGGGAGATGGATAGTCCGATGCCACTGCCGCCCTCTTTGGTGGTAAAGAATGGAACGAAAATGTGTTCGGCCTCTTCTTGCGGAATAACAGGCCCGTTATTGCTGACTTCAATCAAGACGGCTTCTTCTTCGTTACAATAGGCTTTTACTTCGATTAGACCATCCGCTTGCTCGCAACCGATTGCCTGCATGGCGTTTTTCAGCAGATTCAAGACAACTTGCGAGATCAAATTCTCGTCTGCATAGACGATCAGGTCGGAAGGCTCTACACCGACGTTGATTGTAATGTTGGGAAATTAGTATGATGTCGAGCCAGCTTTACCATGCGTTCCGCAAATTTCTGGACATAGAATAGAGTGGGCTCCGGCGTCGGAATATGTGTGAATTTACGGTATGACTCCACGAAAGAAATTAGGCTTTTCCCTGTTGTGCTGATTACTTCCAGCCCGTTGCGTATCTCGTCATCCGCGTTTTGGTGTAAAGAGAGAAGTGTGTCGCTTAGAGATGTGATAGGAGTGACTGAATTCATGATTTCATGCGTTAAGACGCGTGTCAGGCGAATCCATGAATCGATTTCCTTATCGTCCAGCTCACTATTAATGTCGTTAATTGCTAAAATGCGTACATGCTTGTCCTGTAGCGTCATTTCCGAAACACGGATAGACAGGTGAACGTTGCCACGTTCATTGGTAAAAGATATCTGATGTTTGTCGCCCGGTTGGATGTTTTGTATGACGGTTTTCAGGTTCTCGTCTATACGAGCAAGCTGGCGTACATTCGTAAAGACGGCTAGTCCGAGCAAGCGCAAAGCCTCGTTGTTCGTCTGATAAATCACACCGTTGTCATCGAGCACTATAATACCAGTATTGACGCAGTTCATAATCAGTTCGTAATATTTTTCTTTCTGGGCGGCATCCGCTTTGGCCTGGAAAAGAATCTGCGTGATGCGGTTAAGCGATTCGCTAACCAGTTTGTCGTTTGACGAGCGTCCACGTGTCGCATATCGGAAAGCATAGTCACTGTTGTCTATCGCATCGAACATGAAAGCTACCTTTTGGGCGTTTCGCTTGTCGGACAGCAGGACTAACCTGAGGAAGAAAGACCACACGGATAAGATCGGGACAAACCACACCCATTCCTGCTGGAGAACTAAATAAGTACCGGCTATTGTCAGAAGTATGAAAACAGCAATACGGAGATAGAAATTATGGTAAAGACCTTTCAACAACATTATAGTTCGTATCGTTTAATCTTGTTGTATAAAGTCTGGCGGGAAATACCTAACTGGCTTGCAACAAGTGACAAATTTCCACTATACTTGTCCATCGCGTTTTTAAATCATGTATATTCCATCTCTTCCAAGGTTGTCGCCTCTTTTGTCACCGGCTTTTTTTTACGCCCGTGGAAAATCGAAATCGTTGCCGTCCAACACACTCCTTTCGGCAATGATGACGGCTTTTTCGATCGTGTGTTCGAGTTCCCGGATATTCCCGAACCAAGGTTGCGCTTTCAGCTTCTCTTTTGGCATCCAGACTGAGACACATGGCTGTTTTTCCATATATCTTGGTATATTTGGAAAGGAATATTTCGGTAAGGGGTACGATGTCTTCCGGTCGTTCTCTGAGTGGCGGTATCTCCACATGAATCGTATTGATACGATAGAGCAGATCCTCGCGAAAATCTCCTTTCTGTACCATTTCCTGTAAGTCACGGTTGGTGGCACAAATCAGGCGAATATTGACCGGGATAGGCGTATTGCTTCCTACACGGACGATACTACGGCGTTGCAAAGCAGTCAATAATTTGGCTTGTAAATGGTAGGAGAGGTTTCCTATCTCGTCAAGAAACAGTGTGCCTTTGTTGGCAACCTCGAATTTCCCCGGACGGTCTGCCCGAGCATCGGTAAATGCACCTTTGACATGTCCAAACAGTTCGCTTTCGAAAAGAGTTTCCGTGATGGCCCCCATATCGACTGGGACCAATGTCTCCTTTTTCCGGTTGGAAAGTATATGGATCTCGCGGGCAAGCATCTCCTTACCTGTCCCGTTTTCCCCAGTCACCAATATGTTGGCATCCGTCCGGGCTACTTTTTCAATTAGGGAACGAAGTTGCTGCATGGCGTTACTTTCCCCCCAAAACATTCCGCTTTCTTTGGAAACGACGAGTTTGTCTGTGACGATCCGAAATGCCTTTATGGTTTGCCGTCCGGATATTATAGGCCGTTTTCAATGTTTCCAGCAGTTGGCGTTATCCCAGGGCTTGACCACGAAATCGGCCACTCCTTCCTTGATTCCCGTACGGCAAGGTCGATGTCCGCATAGGCCGTGAAAAGAACGACCTGTATCGAAGCATCTTCCTTTTTTATTTCCGAAAGCCAGAACAGCCCTTCGTTGCCGGTATTGATACCGGCACTGAAATTCATATCCAGTAAAACCACATCAATATTTTCATCATGCAGTGTGGCTTTTAATTTTATTGGGAGTAGAGATCGTGATCACCTTCTCGAAGCAAGTGCTAACAGCATCTGTACTGCGGTAAGGATTCCTTTGTTGTCGTCAACTACCAGTATAGTGCCTTGTTTTGTCATCTGTTTTTCTTGTATGTCTGCTGCAAAGATAATTTGTTCTGCTGAGTACTGATAATTTAAAAGAAATTTTGTTGTTTTACTGGTAGTCTTGTTTTTGTCTGCCGCTAATTATTAATTAGGGCATATGCCCAACTATCTTTATGCCATTATCGAACTTATCCGAGCAGAATAGAACCCTGCTCGGATGACGGTCATTGTCTAATTCTTTTACAGCATTGTCTAATTTTTTGACACTTGGTAAAATTACTGAATTTGTTAATATGTTGTGATATAATGTTTTGACTGTTTTGGCACGCTCTTTGCATTTTATCAGGTAGAAAATAATATAGCAATGAAAAGAATTATATTTACAGCAGTAAGACAAAAAGGCTATGTAAGATAGATGATCCGAATGCAGTACTTGTTCATAGGAAAGGTGATATAAAAAAGATGAAAACGGCTCTCCTGTAAAAGAAACTTTCTTTGTTTCCCAAACAGAGCAGGAAATATTTAAATATACTTCTTTTATCCGATTTCATAAGCGTCTTTTAAAAAATGCTGAATATGCAGCTATGCTGTTAGACCGGGATTTCTGGAATAAAAAAATAAAGTATTTTTCACGGATAACAATAAAAAACTGGTTTTAAAAATAAAGAAAAGATACATATAAAAAATCAGCTGATAATCAGATTAAATTCTTGTATTAATTCTTTGCAGACTGCATTACAGGAAGGCAGGTACTGGAACAATTCCCCGGCTATTGATAAAGCCTTTCATAAGATGATTCATCGTATTAACAGTCTGTTATATCTGACAAGATGGACCGATCCGGTGAGTGGTAGTTCGATCTATCTTAGAACAAAACAGTCTGTCACATGTTTAAAAGACAATATTTCTTTAATAGAGGAGCATATAGAACAGCTTCTAACGCAGTGGTGGGCTGATGAAGTATACAGCGATGATGATTTTACAGCTGTCCAATATATGAAACATGAAGCTGATTCGGTTAAATCTTTAGTTGAAACCTATAAATACTGGAAAGATTTCAATAACAATAAAGTGGAGCAAGAACCGTTACAGCTATGAGGAGGCTCTTGAGTATTCAAGAACTCTTGTAAAACTGCAGGAACTGCATCAACTGCCTTGACTGTCGAAACTGTAAAAACTGCACCGACTGCATAGACTGCAGCTGCTGCACTGGATGCTGTAACTGTTTTGGATAGTGTTTTCTGTATCAGGGTAAACTGATCAGCACC
>ENA-OQDT01001126-OQDT01001126.1-human-gut-metagenome-genome-assembly--contig:-NODE-1126-length-16301-cov-2.278348_pt1 | contig 16301 bp, 16 predicted proteins | sample MGYA00242786_ERZ504617 | MGnify/ENA primary metagenome ERZ504617 (study PRJEB26092, sample SAMD00036337) | human gut metagenome | host: Homo sapiens | study: EMG produced TPA metagenomics assembly of...
TGTAATTAGCAAATCGATGAAGCAAAGGATATTTACGCACAATAGTTAGTGCTATCTTTTCTGTTTCAACAGGTGATATATAAGTGACCGTTCCATCTAAGTTCACATGAAAAGGCAATGAAGCCGGCACTATCTTATCATCTATATAATACCCAGCTATGAACATCGTCTGCGGTCCTACATGTGTAAAGGTGACCTTACTTTTATTAATCCGTCCATAATGAACAGGTGTCCAATGCTCATTATTGAACACACATAAATAAGCATATTCACGCTTCTCCTCCGGAAGACATCGCAAATCTACAGTGATGTCATAACACGTCATATACTCATGCGTCACATCTTTCACAAAGCGGTCTTCAAAGAAAGCCGGGATTGGTTCATCAGGATATTGACGAATAAGTGTCTGATTATTGGCAGCATAAGTCCTACGATATACTTTATTCATCTTATAATCCTGATTCAAACCACGGGGACGGGAATCGAAACCAGTAAAAGGATATCTCAGACCGGTAAAATGATAAACAGCATTCCAATAATGTCTCCCTCGTCGACTTGACCATTGCTCTATCATCTCGAATGATACAGGGATCCCTAATGAACGCATAATCAATACCGCAGTAGGAACATATTCTAAACACCTCATCCCAACTACAGTTTTTGTACCAATCAAAGAATGTGTAAAACATACAGAATCGGAACGAGCTTGATTCATCTCCTCTATTAATTTATCATTCAATCGCATACAAGCCTGATAAGGCGATTCGAAGAGTTCATCAACACCTCGCATTTTTTGCAATACAGAACAATAAACACCCTCTAATGAATCACGCCAATTGTTCAATGGTTCATTGCCTATACGATAAGGCAATAAATATTCGCAGAAATCATCAAAACCTAAATGTTGTGCCCAAGGATATTTCCAGCACTCGAAGGCCTTTTCTATATTCGAAATCAAATAAGAAGCCGTGATACACTTCACATCCTCCACGCGCTTGACATCCATTAATGAGTAAACATCCTGATAAGGATACAGATAGAATATGTTACGAATGCTCCAGGGAAGCCGTTTTAATACACTTGATGAGTCTACAGCATTTTTATAAGCATCCAAAGAAGAGCCATAATAAGAATAATGTCCAGGCATATTAGATATGAGATACTTTGCAGCTTTCAACTTCAAAGAATCAGCTGAATTGTGAGAAAAATGAGACAACACCTGTTCCAGTTCGGTACGATTCTCTCCACTCAGGATTAAAGCATACTCCAAATCCGAATTCTTTTTGCCGCAAGAGGACAAGATAATTATTACGAACAGTAGCGATGTGAGTCTCATAGTATATATTAAACAGTTTTCTTTGTTTGCAATATAGGGAAAATTAATATCATGTATAAATTATAAAAAGAAAAGTGATTGGACACGAGCAGCCTATCTATAAATGCAACAACCTATAAATCAAGGCATAAAAATCAATATAAAAAATGGAACATCAGTATTTAGTAATAGTTTAATTTGGTTTGGAGCAGGTGTATCAATTGCAGAAATTGTAACAGGTACATATCTTGCTTCACTTGGAATGGAAAAAGGCATTCTTGCGATTATTATCGGACACTTAATTGGCTGCTCACTTTTATTCCTTGCAGGAGTAATCGGTGCAAAGACAAAGAAAAGTGCAATGGAAACAGTAAAGATAAGTTTCGGTCAGAAAGGAAGTATTCTATTTTCAGTATTAAATGTTATTCAATTGGCAGGATGGACAGCCATTATGATTTATGACGGCGCACTTTCAGCCAACGGAATTTTTAATACAGGAAACTGGGTGTGGTGCATTGTAATCGGTGTACTTATTATTATTTGGATTTTTATTGGAATAAAAAACATCGAAAAAGTAAATGTTGTTGCAATGACAGCTTTATTTATTCTTACAATTATTTTATGCAAGGTGGTATTTTTTGATAATGGTGTGGCAACAAGTGTTCCGGCAGATGGATTAACATTTGGTGCAGCAGTAGAACTTGCAGTTGCAATGCCACTTTCATGGCTTCCGTTAATAAGCGATTATACAAGAGAAGCAGAAAAACCAATTAAGGCTACAGCAGCAAGTGCAATTGTTTACGGCATCGTAAGCTGTTGGATGTACATTATTGGAATGGGGGCAGCTATTTTTGCACAGAATGCAGGAATCGACCAGATAATGTTAAAGGCAGGTCTTGGAATAGCAGGACTTCTTATAATTGTTTTTTCAACAGTTACAACAACATATTTGGATGCATATTCAGCAGGTGTTTCAAGTGAAACAATCTTTAGCAAAATTAACGGAAAGTATATGGCGATTGCAGTAACAATCGTTGGTACAATAGCAGCAATTATTTACCCAATGGACGATATTACTGATTTTCTTTATTTAATAGGTTCAGTATTTGCACCTATGATTGCAATTCAAATTGCAGACTTCTTCATTATCAAAAACAATAGCGAAGATAAAAACGTTGAAATTACAAATATTATAATTTGGGTTATTGGATTTATTCTATACAGATATCTTATGACAGTTGATATAATTGTTGGAAATACATTGCCTGATATGGCAGTTACTGTTATTATATGTATTATAGTCAGTAAAATTTAAAAAGGCTAAATAAGTAGCGCAGATTATTTTGACTTAAAGAACAATCATATATAATCTGTGCCAAATGGGAAATGGAGAAATGTATGATTAATTATGGATTTTCAATAAAAGGAAAGTCCCACAGTACCAGAAATATGGCCTGTCAGGACGCTAATAAAGTAATACAACTTAATAATGGATGCTCAGTAGGTTTAGTAGCTGACGGTGTAGGAAGTGCAAAATCTTCCGATATAGGAGCAAAGATTGCAGTAGAAAAAGCAGGAGAATATTGTAGTGAAAATATTAATTCCGGTATGAATTTAGACCAACAATTGCAGGTATTAAAGGATTCTTTTTCTTATGCATTAAATAGCATTAACCAGTATGCAACAGAGAACAATGCACAGATTGAAGATTTCGATACAACTCTTAGCGGAGCGATTTATGATGGACAAAGCATTGCTTATGGACACGCCGGGGATGGTGGCATAGTTGTAAAAAAGAATGACGGAACTATGGATATCATAACTGAACAGCAACAGGGTGAGAACAAGCAGTATGTTAAGCCATTGAGAGCTGGAGAAGGCAGTTGGAGCTTTGGAAAGTTAGACAACAACATTGCTTCAGTTATGCTTGTTACAGATGGTATTCTTAATGAACTTATTTCACCATTTTTGTTAAATGCCACAGACAGTGTTGCAAAAGCAACAGGTCAGAAGAAAGTTTACAATTCAGCAGCAGAATTTCTTATGAATCCTGACTGTGTTATGAATAATAAGTCATTTAACAATCCTAAGAACATTCTTGAAAGTTTCTTAGACGGAGATATGGACAGAAATGTTTTTTTCATAATTGCTTGAAGAATGGATATAGTAAGTTTTTTTGACGAAAATCTTACAAAAAGATTGTGCGACGGAATGGCTAAGTATAGCTATCCAATTTGGGCATTGGACCAAATTACAGACGACAAACTCTCCTGCTTTTGTTGTATTGACGACTACTGTGTCTTTGTCTTCTGTCTGTATTTTTGTTTCAACCGTAGAAATCGCGGACATATTCTGCGCAATTTCCGTACAAAGATTAGAACAATAAATCATTCCTTTGTGAGGGTTTGGATTCGCAACGGTTCACTGTATCTCTGTTAAATGCAAACGGAGTTCCGGTCTCCGCCGCTGATTTGATGATCAGACGGATCAGATCTTTCAAAAGAACTGTCCTTTTCTTAATTCTTGCATCATGAACACAATCCCAATAGCGGCGCTCCCATTCTTCTCCGAAACTATCTTCCAAACAATATCCTTTTACCGTCATGATCTCATGCGGGCACATCAGATACCAGTCCTGATCCAGGTTTTCTCCTGCCATTTTCCAGAACAGATCCGGATAACAGACTGCCGGAAATACATCGTGCGCTTTCATTCTCTCATCGCCGTTATTTGTCCGAAGCTGAAGGAATTCCGGCAAGTCTCTGTGCCATGCATCGAGATATACCGCGACCGCTCCCGCTCTTACCCCAAGCTGATCTACCGCAACCGCAGTATCATTCACGATGCGGACCCAGCGTATCACTCCGCCTGCCGCCCCTTCAAATCCTCGTATCATACTTCCCGATGCACGTACTTTCCCGAAATACAACCCCATTCCGCCGCCGTATTTGCTTACCATGGCAAAATTATCAATCGACCGGAAAATTCCTTTCAAACTGTCGGGAACAGTGTCAATAAAACAAGAACTAAGCTGATGAAACGGCTTTCTTGCATTTGCCAGAGTCGGAGTCGCCATTGTCACTTCTAATTTAGAGAGCATATCGTAAAACTCTCTCACCCACATAAGTCTGATCTTTCTTTTCTCATTCATCGCAAGATGAAGGGCAATCCCTAAGAACATCTCCTGCGGACTCTCCAGCGGAACATGCCGATGTGTTGAGATCACATATCTCTTTATGAGAAGATCCAATCCCGAATAGTTAAACAGCCTGTTTCTTTCTTTGCATATATAACTCTCCGCTTCTACGATCTCTTCTTTTGAGTAATTTTCCATGATATAAGAACCGTACAGTCCTTTTTCTGTCAGGTAAACAATCTTTTCATACAGATCTGAAATCCCGTATCGATTTCTCTTCTTCTTTCAATTTTTCCGAAAAGCGAAAATCAAGCAGCCCATCCTGCGATCATTTCCCAACGCGGCGCTTCCTGACTTGTAAGTTCCCGCCGCCGCTTTGATCAGCGCGTCGAATCTTTCCCCATCGTCCCATATCCGTTTTTCAAAAAATCCCGAAAATTTCTCAAAAAGAAGTTCCAATGAATAAACTTTTTCCGGAAATTCTGTGTGTATGTCATATAAAAGCTTTTCCAACCGTTCTTGAAACTGCAAAGTACGGCACACAAAGCTGTCTGTTATCAAAGTCATTCCTTTTTTCTCAAATGTTTCTGTCATCAATTCCTCCTTTTTTCTTCCTGTATCTTTTCCTCATTTTCATGAAGACCTAAAACGCCTTCTACAAGAATCTCAACATCATTAAATATATAATCAAATGCTCCTGCCTGACACATATTGATCAAAACCATTCCGACCGGCACTGACAAGATCATCCAGAGTAATCCTCCTGCTTTATAGCCTACATACAAAAGCAGCAGGGTAACAAGCGGATTCAGTCCGACACTGTCGCCAACCATTTTCGGCTGAAGGAGCTGTCTTACAACCTGTGTGATCACATAGAGGACGACCAAAGATACCGTCATCTTGTAATCACCCATAAAAAACTGATACACAGCCCACGGTATCATCGCTGTTCCGGTTCCGAAAAACGGAAGGAAATCAAGAAATGAGATCAAAAATGCCACAAGAACAAAATATCCGATGCCCATAAATCCAAGTCCTGCCGCTAAAATCAAAAATACGACTCCCATAATCTTAAACTGCGCTTTAAAATATCCGCCTAATGCATATTTCAAATTATCCGAAACAAGAGTCATCCTCTTTTGAACCGATACAGGCGCAACTTTTTTCAGCCATGCAAGCACATCTTCCCTCTGAACAATGAAAAAATATGCCGACATAATAGCTACGACAAACGAAACAAGATAATACGGAACTCTTTTTGCAATATTTCCTGCGGCAGATACAGTCGGTTCACTGATTCCCGATACAACTTTTCCCATATATTGATCAAGATTCGACGCAACTGTGTTCCATCCGTTCTGCACAACCTCGGGAAGCCTATCGAATACTCCCGAAAGAGTATCTCCGATCTGACTCAACCCGCTTTCCAGTTGTGCATATATCGACGGAAAATCTCTGACTAAGCTGGCGACTTCCAGAATGAGCCGGCTGATGCCAAGATAGAGTATACCGACGATTCCTCCGAGAACGAGGATAACGATCAACGCCGAACCAAGCTTTTTCACTATACGCAGCCGCTTTTCCAGCCAGTTTACAAGCGGAGCCGCCACTGCGGAAATAATCCATCCGATCACAAACGGCATAAGAAACCCGATCGCTTTTATTCCGATGATCACAAATGCAGCCGTCGCTGCCAGACTAAAAAGCAGCCGTATGCCGACCTGCCAATAAGGACGTTTATTCTCCATCCTGCGCCTCCACATTAAAACATTCCGCTTCAATCAGTTCCCATATATCCTCTTTTCCCTGTTTCGACACCGAGGAAAAAGGTATCACTTTTGTTCCCGGAACAAGATCCAGACCTTGTTTAAGCATTTTTACATGTTTTTGTATCTGACTTCTCTTAATCTTGTCAAGCTTTGTCGCAATGATAATCGGATGATAACCTTGCTCTACGATCCATTGATACATCATTCTGTCGTTCGCCGACGGATCATGTCTGATATCAATCAGAAGAAATACTGCTTTTAACTGCTTGGAACTGTGCAGATAACGCTCGATCATCCGCCCCCACTGCTCTTTTTCTTTTTCCGAAACACGGGCATATCCATATCCCGGAAGATCGACAAGGTACATTTCATCATTTATATTATAAAAATTGATCGTCTGTGTTTTCCCCGGTGTCGCCGAAATACGAGCGTAAGATTTTCTATTCATCAAAGCATTGATCAAGGAAGATTTTCCTACGTTTGATTTTCCGGCAAATGCGACTTCCGGCTTGTCATTTTCCGGCAGCGTACTCGTAATTCCGCACACTGTTTCGAGATTAATATTTTTGATTACCATAATGAACTTCCTTTCATTTTCGTTTTCTGCCCATAGCCGCCTTCAGCACTTCATCCATGCTCTCTACAAACAGAATTTCCATTCCTTTTGGTAATCTCCGCCGAAAGTTCTTCTACGTCCGCCTGATTTGCTTTCGGAACGAGCACCGTTTTTATCCCGGCGCTCTTTGCAGCCAGAAGCTTTTCTTTCAAACCGCCGATAGGCAGCACGCGCCCTCTCAGCGTCACTTCTCCGGTCATAGCCAAATCTGCCCTGACTTTCTTTTCTGTAATTGCCGAGAGCATCGCCACTGCCATTGTTATTCCTGCCGACGGTCCGTCTTTAGGTACTGCGCCTTCGGGAATATGCACATGAATGTCATGTTTTTCTAAAAAAATCCGGCGAAATGGCATAATTTTTTACTTACCGAACGGATATAACTGATCCCCGTCCTGGCAGATTCTTTCATCACATCTCCGAGCTGGCCCCGTAAGCATAAGTTCTCCCTTTTCCCGGCATTACATTGACTTCGATCTGAAGCGTATCGCCTCCGACGCTTGTCCATGCAAGTCCCCGGACAATTCCTACTTCCGCAGCGATATTTGCCATCTGATAAGTATACTTCTCTTTTCCGAGAAAACGATGGATATTTCGGTCTGTCACTGCAACTTTTTTTTCGTTCTGTCGTAAAGATTTCTTTTGCAGCCTTTCTGCACACATTTCCGATCTCTCGTTCAAGCTGGCGCACTCCGGCTTCTTTCGTATAATTTCTTGCTATCTTCCAGATTGAATGTTTACTGAACGTAATCTGCTTCGGAGTCAGACCATGCTTCTCTATCTGTTTCGGAATCAAATGCTCCTCGGCAATATGGAGTTTTTCATTTTCCGTGTAACTGCTGATTTCGATCACTTCCATACGATCAAGCAGCGGACGCGGAATCGTCTGCAGCGTATTTGCCGTCGTAATAAAAAGCACTTCCGACAGATCAAGCGGAACTTCCAGATAATGATCTCTGAACTTATGATTCTGTTCGTTGTCCAACACTTCCAAAAGAGCCGAAAACGTATCTCCTTTATAGTCTGTACTCACTTTGTCGATTTCATCCAAAAGCATGACGGGATTTTTTACTCCCGCAGTCCGAAGTCCGTTAGCGATCCGCCCCGGCATTGCTCCGACATATGTTCTTCTGTGTCCTCGTATTTCCGCTTCATCTCTGACTCCGCCTAAAGAAATGCGGACATATTTCCTTTTCAAAGACCGTGCAAGCGATTTTGCGATCGATGTTTTTCCCGTACCCGGCGGTCCCACAAGACAAAGTATCGGACTTTCTCCTTTTTTTGTAAGCGCACGTACTGCCAGAAATTCCAAGATTCTCTCTTTCACCTGTTCAAGCCCATAATGATCTTCTTCCAGTACCATGCCGGCATATTCCAGATCATTATGATCCTGCGTAGAGCGGTCCCACGGCATCTCAAGCAGAGTTTCTATATATGTGCGGATCACACCGCTCTCCGCCGGTGAATTCAAAGAACTTTTAAATCTCCCGATTTCCTTTTTCAGCTTTTCTTTTACTTCTTCCGGCGCTTTTAACTTTTTCAGTTCTTTTTCAAATTCTTCTGCGTCAGATGCGGTCGATTCCTCTCCGAGTTCTTCCCTGATCAGTTTTAACTGCTCGCGCAAAATATATTCTCTTTGATGCTTATCGACTCTTTCTTTTACTTTCCGCTGTATCTCTTCTTTGATATCGATGATCTGCACTTCATTCACAAGTTTAAACGCTAGTTTTTCGTATCGTTTCAGCAGATCCGTCTCATTCAATATATCTTGCTGATCTGTGTAATAAAGAGGAATATTCGCCGCAATCTCATCTACCAGTTTCCGCAGGCCTTTCATCTCGACTAACTGGGAAACAGCTTCTTTAGACATCTTTCCGTTTTTTGCCGCGTAACTGACAAACATATCTTTCAGTCCCCGCTCCATAGCTTCTGTATTTACATCTTCCGGAAGAATCTCTTCAGAATCATCAAGAAGTTCTACATTTGCCCGTAAGTACAGATCTGTATATTCAATCTCTTTTAGTCTTCCCCGCATTTCGCCGGATACAAGCACACGCACAATATGCTTCGGCAGTTTAATGATCTGTTTGATCGTTCCTACCGTGCCGATCTCGTATACGTCCTCCATCTTAGGATCCTCTGTGTCGATCGATTTTTGTGCAGTCAAGAAAATCTTTTGTTCTTCCGCCATCGCTTCTTGTATCGCAGCAACCGACCGTTCACGGCTTACATCAAAATGAACAACCATTTCAGGCATAATAGTCATCCCACGCAAAGCTACCATCGGCAGGCTTTTTATCGTATTTTCCATGTTGTAACCTCCTGCTGTATCTCATCGCGCAGATCTTTTCCTGCGCTGTCTTATATTTTTCGGACATTTTATCGTATACATAGTAACAATCGCCGGAAGTGACAAAAGGCACGTTCCGGGATTGTAAGCAGTCGCCAAGGTCTCTGGCAAGCCAGGACTTTGGCTCGTCGCTGTTGCAAAAAGCGGGTGTGATGCCCCCATCACACCCGTTTTACACAGTTCCCTTTTATACAGTTATCGATGTTCTGTATATTTGTTCGCAGCTATGCGCTCTGCGATGTCAAAAAAGATCTTCGCTCTTCTCCGTCTCGAAGATACAGCGGCTCACCTTTTCCTTCTACCACATCTCTTGTGATCCTGCATTCTTTAATCGTCTCATCAGAAGGAACCTGATACATCGTATCCATCATGATCTTTTCCATGATCGCACGGAGTCCGCGGGCGCCTGTCTTTCTTTTCAGCGTCGTTTCAGCCACTGCGATAAGAGCGTCCCGATCAAATTCCAGTTTTACTCCGTCCAGCTCAAGAAGCTTCTGATACTGTTTTACGATCGCACTCTTCGGCTCTGTCAAAATGCGGATCAACGCATCCTTATCAAGCAGGTCAAGCGTAACCGTCACCGGAAGTCTTCCGATCAGCTCCGGAATCAGTCCGAACTTCACAAGATCCTGCGGAAGCACTTCCTGTAAAAGTACATCCATATCATACTCATGCTTTTCCGCGATTTCTGCATTGAAACCGATCGACTTCCTGTCAAGACGAGTCTCGATAATCTTGTCGATTCCTTCAAATGCGCCTCCGCATATAAAAAGAATATTCGTTGTGTCAATCTGAATCAGCTCCTGATGAGGATGTTTCCTTCCGCCCTGCGGAGGAACTGATGCAACCGTTCCTTCTATGATCTTCAATAAAGCCTGCTGTACACCTTCTCCTGAGACATCTCGGGTGATCGATGGATTTTCTGACTTTCTTGTGATCTTATCAATCTCATCAATATAAATAATGCCGTGCTCTGCTCTCTCAATATCCCCATCTGCCGCCTGAATAATCTTCAAAAGGATATTTTCCACATCTTCGCCCACATATCCTGCCTCTGTAAGCGCCGTCGCATCCGCAATCGCAAAAGGCACGTTCAGCACTTTCGCAAGTGTCTGGGCCAGAAGCGTTTTCCCGCAGCCTGTCGGACCAAGCATTAAAATATTGCTTTTTTGCAGCTCTACCCCGAGATCCTGTTCTGCCATAATTCTTTTGTAATGGTTATAAACTGCCACTGAAAGTACTTTCTTTGCTTCGTCCTGTCCGATCACATAATCATCAAGAAAAGCTTTCATCTCTTCCGGTGTCAAAAGATTAATATCATCAAACAATTCTCTTTCGTTATAATCTAATTCCTCTTCTATGATCTCAGAACAGATTCCGATACACTCGTCGCAAATATATGTGCCGTTCGGACCTGCGATCAGCTTTCTTACCTGCGCCTGCGTTTTATTACAAAAGGAACATCTGACGATATCGTCTGTCGGTTTTCCTGCCATATTCTTTCACCTCAAAGCCAAATTAATGTTTTGCGATCACCTCGTCGATCAAACCGTACGCCTTTGCCTCATCGGCAGACATAAAATTGTCACGCTCTGTATCTGCCTTGATCGTCTCAAGTGATTGTCCTGTATTTGCAGCCAATATTTCATTCAATTTCTGTTTCGTACGCAGAATGTGTTCTGCCGCGATCTGGATCTCTGTCGCCTGTCCCTGCGCTCCGCCTGACGGCTGATGGATCATAATCTCCGCATTCGGGAGGGCAAAACGCTTGCCTTTCTTTCCGCCTGCAAGAAGGAACGCTCCCATACTTGCCGCCATTCCGATACATACTGTAGATACGTCACATTTGATATACTGCATTGTATCATAAATTGCCATTCCTGCCGTCACAGACCCTCCCGGGCTGTTGATATAAAGCTGGATGTCTTTGTCCGGATCATCCGCCTCAAGGAATAAAAGCTGCGCCACGATCACACTTGCGGACACATCGTTTACTTCCTCTCCGAGAAAGATGATTCTCTCTTTCAAAAGTCTTGAGTAAATATCATACGAGCGCTCTCCGCGGCTCGTCTGCTCGATGACATAAGGTACTAAACTCATGGTCAATACTCCTTTCAATCTGTCAGCCTTCTTTGGCACTTATAATATTGTTTGTATAAACGCCGTTTTCAACGGCCGTTCTACAGGCCAAACTGCTGCATATACATATTTTTTTTGAAAAAGGTGCGCCATACAGCACACCTTTGTATCTTGCTTAACCTTCTACTGCGGCATTTGCGATCAGGGTAACTGCTTCTTGGATCGCAATGTCTTCTTTCATCTGTTTCTTTTCGTTTTCGCCCATGTATTCTTTAAGCTTATCAACTTCCATCTTATAGGAATCCGCCATCTTCTGAAGTTCCTCATCAAGACGCTCCTCGGAAACTTCGATATTCTCCGCTGCAACGATCGCCTCAAGAGTCAGTCTTGTGCGGATACGTTTCTCTGCCTCCGGCTTAAACTCTTCCATCATCTTTTCTTCCGAAAGACCTGTAAACTGGAAGTACTGTTCCATCGTCATACCCTGCTGCATAATGCGGCGAGCGAAATCGTCTACCATCTGTCTTGACTGGAAGCTGATCATAGCTTCCGGAATATCCATCTCTGCATTGGCAACTGCCTGCTCTACAGACTGGTCTTCTCTCTTTTGCTTTCCTTCGTTTTCTTTGCGCTCTTTGATCTTCGCTTTTACTTCTGCCTTATATGCGTCAACAGTCTCGCTCTTCTCAGATACGTCGGATACAAACTCATCATCGAGTTCCGGAAGTTCTTTTGCCTTGATTGAATGCACTGTACATTTGAATACGGCAGCTTTTCCGGCAAGTTCTTTCGCCTGATACTCTTCAGGGAATGTCACATTGATCTCTTTTTCTTCGTCAATGTTTGCTCCGATCAACTGATCTTCAAATCCCGGAATAAACGCTCCGGATCCGATCGTCAACGGATAATCGGAAGCTTTTCCGCCTTCAAAAGCAACTCCGTCGACAAAACCTTCAAAGTCAAGCGTGATCTGATCTTTATCCTGAACCGCTCTGTCAGTTACATCGATCGTTCTTGCATTGCGTTCACGCTCTTTGTCGATCTCCTCATCTACTTCTTTCTGTGTAACTCTTGTAGAAACTTTATCAACTTTCAGACCTTTATATTCACCGAGTTTTACTTCCGGTTTTACAGCCACCTCTGCCGTAAAGATAAATTCTTTACCTTTCTCAAGCTGTGTGATCTCGATCTTCGGCTGTGACACAAGCTCAAGCTCACACTCGTCATATGCTTTCGCATACGCTTCTGAGATCATGCGGTTTGCCGCCTCATCATAGAACACTTCCGGTCCGTACATCTTTTCGATCATCTGACGCGGAACTCTTCCTTTACGGAATCCCGGAAGACTGATCTTGCCGCGCTCTTTCAGATAAGCTGCCTGAAGCGCTTTTTCCACTTCCTCTGCCGGTACTTCGATCGTTAATTTTGCCATATTATGTTCTAATCTTTCTACCTGTAAACTCATTTTTTTCCTCCTTGAATGTGCTGACTTCAAAACTGCCTCTTCGTCATATCGCACTTATAAAAAAATATACACTCGCAGTCATTGTCATAGTATAGCATACACATCCGCATATTTCCAGTATTTTTTCGTCCAAGTTCAGACATACATGAAACACACGGGAAAAATATTTTTGCAGACTGTCTATGCATATACGATAGATTCCGCGATCTCGTTCGCTTTTTCTGTTCCGCAGAGCAGTTCTGTCAATTTCAAAGCAAATGGAATCGCCGCTCCCATCCCTCTTCCTGTCGTAACATGTCCGTCTGTAACCGCCGCCTCGTGCACGACCTGTGCACAGTCAAGTCCTTCTTCAAAAGACGGATATGCACATGCTTTTCTTCCTTTCAAAATACCAAGTTCGCTCAAAATACTCGGAGCTGCGCAAATTGCCGCAAGATACTTTTTCTTCTTATCGAATTCACCGATCAGATTCCGAAGGCCTTCATGCTCTTTCAGATTCAGCGTTCCCGGCATTCCGCCCGGAAGTACGAGCATATCCCCATCCGAAAAATCCGTCTCCTCAAACAGCCGATCCGCTTCCACAATGATTTTGTGTGCCCCGTTAATCTGTTTCTGTCCGGTAATCGAGATCGTCTCCACATCGATCTTAGCCCTGCGCATAATATCAACAACCGTCAATCCTTCAATTTCTTCAAATCCGTCCGCCAAAAAAATTGTATACTTTCAAATTACTACCTCCGTATTTTACTTTTTCTTTCTTTTCCGCATTCGCTCTGCTATAATCATTATAGCTTAAAATCAGCGGCGAATTCAACTCAAAAGCATTGCTCCTTGCATAGTTTTTACAGGTAAAACCGGCTCATCGCCGCTGCAATAAAATTTATGCCGCAAAAATGCGGCGGAATGGAGAATATTTATGGAAATCGAACGAAAATTTCTTGTAGATCTTTCCGATCTTCCGTTTGATCCGAAAGATTATCCGGCCAGAAAGATCGAGCAGGCTTATCTATGTACTGCCCCGGTCGTCCGTATCCGAAGAGATAATGACGATTTTTTCCTTACTTACAAATCAAAAGGAATGATGGTAAGAGAAGAGTACAACCTTCCTCTCACAAAAGAAAGTTACTATCACCTCCTGTTAAAAGCCGACGGAAGGATCATTACGAAAACCCGCTATGTCATCCCTATCGAAAACGGCCTTTTTGTTGAACTGGACATTTTTGAAGGCGACCTTGCCCCTCTCGTTCTCGCTGAGATCGAATTTCCCGATGAAGCGTTTGCCAAAGCTTATCAGGCTCCTTCATGGCTCAAAGAAGACGTAACCTACTCTTCCGAATATCACAACAGCACCCTCAGCAAAAAAGATTGAAACAGGAAACTCATCGGCTTCAGACAATGGGCAGTTCACCCTTGTCTTTTGATTTTTCAAGTTACTATCGTTATATTATTTTTATTTTCTTCATGGACATGCGTTCTCTGTCGTGATACTATATTACAGTAAATCGTTTCTGCATCTGCTCTTTTTAGTTAGATGTACGCATACGATCACCGTATTTACACGGCAGCTTACAGTTTAATCCGGAGGAATAAGTATCATGGGACTTTGCAACAACAGAATTGTAGTAAAAGTGGGAACATCCACATTGACAAACGACGCGGGAAAAAGTGATCTTCGCGCCATCGACCGCCTTGTCTGCACACTTGCCGACATCCAGAATATGGGATATGAGGTCATCCTTGTATCGTCGGGAGCGATCGCAGTCGGCCGTAACAAGCTGAATATGCACGAAAAGCCGGACAGCATGCGTATGAAACAGGCTGCCGCAGCAGTCGGACAATGCAGTCTGATGTATTTATATGATAAACTTTTTCGGAGATTATGATAAAAACAGTCGCTCAGATCCTTCTCAATGCAGAAGATATCGAGCAGGAAGAAAAGAAGAAAACTTAACGAACACATTTGACGCCCTGCTTGAAATGGGAGTCATTCCGATCGTAAACGAAAACGATTCCGTAAGTTATAAGGAAATTGAATCCGAAGACAGACCTTTTCGGCGACAACGATATGCTTTCTTCTGTCGTATCCGTTCTCTGCCGCGCTAAGCGACTTGTCATTTTTCTGATATCGACGGTTTTATGACAGCGACCCCCGCCTTCACCCGAACGCGAAACTGATCAAAGAGATCCGTCAGATCGATGAAAGCGTCTATTCTCTCGCAGGCGGCGCAGGATCAAGACGCGGAACAGGCGGTATGAGGACAAAACTTCAGGCTGCCGAACTTGCCGCTTCACAGGGCATCGATACGATCGTGACGAACGGAAAACACCCTGAAGCTTTGTACGATATCGTAAACGGAAAACAGGCGGGAACTTTATTTGTCGGAAATAAGGACTGCCTGTAATAAAGATATCTATGACATCTATACAAAGAAAGCAGTTTCCCGAATTCAGGTTTTTATATTTTCAAAACCTCTATCGGAAAACTGCTTTTTTCTTTTCCTCAGTTATCTACTTCAACTCTGCCTCTTTTATAAAGCTTTGTAATTCTTCGCTGTCTTTTAAAAATTTCATCTCTTCATCTGTTTCGATCGATTGAACGAGCGCTTTTTGTAACTGCGAACCAAACGACTTATCAACTTCTTTCGTCTGAATATGACGATACAAAGGCGAACTGTTAATATCCCATTTTTTCGTAAGTGATCTCAGCATCGGCAAAAGTATCTTTACCGCCTTCGCTCTTTTTTCGTAGCCACATAAAGCTGAAACTGTGCACCGTAAGAATTATATTCCCACAGATCAAATACCTGCGCCGCCTGCTTGTCGATATCCGCAATATATTCCGCGTCTTCCATCCGCTTTTCTTTCAATGCGATCTCCATTAACGTCATCAGCGCCCCGTGAATTTCGGTTGTGGCAGACAAAAGCTTTTCTTCTGTCAGCTTTGCCGCTTTTTCTAACTCTCCCTGCGCAATGTACAAATTTGCCTGAAGCTGTTCTCTGTCGAGCACCCTCTTTTTGAAATCGTATCCAACACTTTCTGGGCCTGTTCATAATCCTGTTTTTCCATCAATTTAGAGATCAGATACGCCTGCGCCTGTTCTCTGATATCAATCCGGTCACTTTGCATTACCCGTTGAAATAAAGCTTCGATTTCCTCTTCGTATTTTTCATATGAATCAATTCTGTTTCCTTGAAACAACAGCAGGCCGTTTAGCAGCATCGCCACGTTACCGATCAGCAGATCACAGGTAGGGTATTCTTTAATTTTCCCGATCGCAAGAGAATATCCCGCTTCAAAGCCGTCTTTTTTTGCCGCTTCAGACACTTCATTCAAAAACAGCGCAACTTCTTTCTCCGACAGATCATCCTGAAAAGACAGCAAGGTGTTCAGATCCGTATCAAGAAGCCTGGCAAGCGCCGGAAGCAAGACTATGTCGGGACACGACGTTCCAGTTTCCCTTAGTTAAAGATATGAACCCTATTTATCAGTCTACTTTTCCAATAAATCGGTAGTATATCTCTATTTCCTGTATTCTTTCATTGTCCTCATTCGTTGTTGCTTCGTGAATAAGGA
>ENA-OQDT01001129-OQDT01001129.1-human-gut-metagenome-genome-assembly--contig:-NODE-1129-length-16251-cov-10.425329_pt1 | contig 16251 bp, 19 predicted proteins | sample MGYA00242786_ERZ504617 | MGnify/ENA primary metagenome ERZ504617 (study PRJEB26092, sample SAMD00036337) | human gut metagenome | host: Homo sapiens | study: EMG produced TPA metagenomics assembly of...
CCCCTGGTAACTTCTTGTTGGGCTTCGGTTCGCTGGTGTTCGGCAGATAAAGCCGGGATGTATCTCTACACCTCGGCTTCAGCGGTATCCAAATTTTAGATTCTTGCCAGAAGTTCAGTCGGCGTAAACGCCATCACTCTACTCTGGGTGAAATCTTTCAGATTTCTTGTGATGATATAGTCAGCGTGGATAGATTCTGCCGTTGCACTTTGAACAGCATCCTCGAAATCCTTCCACTTCATATTCACAGCTCTTTCCAGAACTGCAGGACTGAAATCTGCAATTCAAAAATCAGATTCAGCTTGCGGAACACTTCCTCAATCTGCTCCGGTGTCAGCTGCTTTCTCATGACATACATCATATTGGCATAAGTCAATGTTGAAATGTAGCCCTTTGCCTGTTCTGTCTCGCAGAGCTTCCAAATCATCGAAGAATCCTTGACAAATCCTGGCCGATTCAGAAGAACATCCAACACAATATTGGTATCAATCAACAGAACCATACTTTGCCCTCATGCTTTCTGCCTTGACCTCATCCAAGTCATAGTCTTCCTTCAAAATTCCAGTAAGGGAATCTGTCAGATAAGACACAGTGGCATCTTTCGAATAAACCGACCGACCTCCCGTTCCATTCTTTGTCACGATGATTTTCCTGTCCGGACATCACAAGATTCAGATACCTTCCGAAATTGTTCTGCATTTCGGTTGCAGTTGCGGTTGCAGTAATCATATCATCGCCTCCTTATTTTAGCTAATTTTATTATACTTCAAATTAGCTATTTTATCAACCTGTCCGCAATAATTATTTCAGAAACACATCGGATACTCTGCCAATTTCCTTAATTTCCAGCCTGAAATAGCCCTAAACGCATCTTAGGCTGGAAATTTACATTTTATTGGCACCTTGAATCTGTGCTTCAGTCATACACATATCATGTTCTTTCGCAAATTTAAGAGTTGCCTTTAACCCTTTGGTTTTTTCTCCTTTCAAACCTTCGAATGCTACTTTTACATCTATCATGTAGCAGTATTCTAAAAATCTTTTCAATGCCTTTTCCTTCTGGCTGTTCTTAAATAATAATTCCCATACAGACATCATATCTTCATGATAGAGAAGAATAATGATATCTCCATACCTGACTGCAAAATAGTATTCCGTTAACATTTGATCACGCCTCTTCAGATTTACTGTGCAGGTACTGCATGATTTCTTCATAGCTCCGTCCACTCTGTGCTATAGCATCCAATAACTTTTCTGGCGAAGTGCATCCCTCTTATCCAATAAATCTTTTAATGTTGCTGCCGCAGCATCATACCGATGCTTTGCTTTCACCAGATCCCGCTGTGCTTTTTCAATTTTAGTGTCCAGTAGTTCTGCGTTTATTTCACGTGCCATATTTACCGCCTTTCTTTCTGAATGTTTGATTTCTTAAGTGTATTACTGATCTCTCCGGCTCGATAAGTAATGTTTCCTTCATTCATCCCAAAAGCCTTTAAGATTTTTTTCTGCTTTGCTGTTACAGCATGGTCCAGCCGGTATACATTATCCGTCTGGCGTGTCATTTCAATCTTCTCAAGTTCCCTGATTGCTGCCGGAACTGTCATATAATTCTGTTTCTTCTCAAGTTTTTCGTTCTCTTCCTGTAATGCAGTATAAATTTTGTTTCGGATTATCAGTGCGATGAATTGTGTAAAAATCCTTCCCTCAACTCCTTCGTTTGTATGTGAACGCATGCTCTTGTTTCCAAGGAATGATTTATCAGAGGCAAAAAGTTTCTCAGATACATCACGGCTCTTATAAAGATGCAGTGCTTCCTTTGCGGTCATCCTTTCGGATGTAATAATAACAAAGTATCCGCATAATGATATTTCCCGTTCTGTCACAGTTGTTTTTTCTTCCGGATATAAAAACACGCCATCTTTATCGTAGTGAAGATAAAAGTATTTTTCGTAAGCTGAACCGAACTCTACTGTTTCATTCTGATGTGACATCAGCAAAGCTGTCCGCTCTCTCAGTGCGTTTTCAAAATGCTCCCGTTCATCAGCATCTTTTGAAATACTATGATAAATATGAATGTATCTCTTTTTTTCATCGCCTTCAAATAAAGTCCTTTGTACTGTTTTTCCATACACACCATAGGCATTCATGTCACAAGAGCGCTTATTTTCGAACGTTCCTTTGTTCTCTAAGATCAAATCACTTATGAAAGAAGACATGCCTTTAGCCATGATCACAAAACTATAACCACATTCGTCTAAATAGCGTATATTTCCACGGCTGAAATATCCCCTGTCCAAAATGAAACCGATTTTTTTATATCCATACCCAGTGATTTTACCAAGCATGGTCCTAAGCTGTGATACGTCGTTAATACTTCCAGGATAGGCTTCATAAAAGAGTGGTTCTTTATTCTTAAGATCATATCCAACCGAATAGTTGATGATAGCTGAACCGATATCTGTCTTGGCATGACCGAATTCAGCCAGTTCAATCTCTCCGGCCTGACAGTTCTTATTCGTAGAATCATAGGAAATATAAATACGCTCCCTTCGATTTCTCTTTGCATTCCATTCATTCAGAAAGCCTGTACTCTTATCCTTGGTGATGCTCTTAAAGAAATCACTTACCGACGCATCACTATAGATCTTCATACCAGAACTATACAGTGGATGATTGTATGCGTAATCCGGATAATGCTGTGCCACATTGCTTTCTTCTACAATAGAGTAAGAGGCAAGGTCAAGCAATAATGCCATATCCCGCTCAGAGAAGAACTGTCCGAGCAGCTTGTCTAACGAATAATCCAATACTATTTTATGCATTACAGCATATGTACCAACCCGCAGACAGCTGCTACGTTCTGTCCGGTCTTCCATCCCTGATAAGACTGCATCTGGAAAGTATTTCAGAAAGGCTTCGTTAGGAATCATCATAGTGTCATCATCTGGACATACCTTGCCTATAGTCGCTCTCTGTGGATAGGTATATTTTTTCTCCGGATCATAATAGCGATCATACTCATACTTAATATATGTGATATCCCCGCGTCTTAATCGGGTCAATTTTCCATGCACATCCGGTAGCTTAACTCTTGATTTCAGGTACATATTTGCCTCCTTTATTCAGGTTTATATAGCCCTAAATTTATTGTACAGCACAACCCGTATTTTTGCAATAATTTCCGCAGAAATACGGGCTTTTTTAAAATTTTATTTTCGTTAGGGCTACTCATTTTTGGAAGTTAAGGTGTAAGTAAGCTTAATAATAAATTCTCCATGTACGCTGCCTCCTTTATAAATTCCCGGCTTCATTCCAGGAATAGGCAGAGAAAACCTTTGTTTCTCTGCCTATCCCTGGAGTGAACTGTTAAAACACCAAAAAGAAACTGGCTATAAGCAAAGATAGAACCAATAGTGCAAATACAAAATCAGTTACAAATATCACCATCATTATATAATCTAAAATTTTCATTTCTGCGGTTTCATCCTTTCCATATAATATCACACTCCATGCCGGACACATTACAGTGCCGGCATAGATTTTAATTATCTCTCCCCGGTGTGAAACGGGAGTATGTAAGACTGGCTTGGCTGCCACCTGACACCTCGCAGCACCCTATCCCGCTGCAACATGCCCCAGACGCTACTCTGGTTACCGTGTTTTCGTCGGTAAAGGTATCATTATCATCCAGTATTTCAGGTTATCTGCCACCGATAACCCAGCCGAGGTGCCGCTCACACTTTTCCTTCATCTGTTACGATTCCTTGTTTGATCCGCTGTGCATCATAAGGTAGGATGCCTGCGGACAAGTGTCTCTTCGCGTAGCTTATAGCCCCTCATCACTCATAAAAGAGTGTTCCAAATGTTTTGTATCCTTCAAGATATTTTTAATGTCAAATATGACATATTATATTTAAAAAAATATCACCATACCGATATTCAATTTTCAATGTCCGCTCTGGCTGAAAATATCAGCCTGCCTGCTATTTCCATTAAAAACTCATTAAAAGATTCTCGTATTAATTCTTGAAGTCGATTTTCTGTGATATAAGGAAGTAGCATTTCATTAACATTATGTATGCCCTGCTTTTTCAGTTCTTCTTTGATTCTCATCCGCAGCATTGATAAAGAAGCAGAATTGCTACAGTTAATAAATCCAATATAATACTCGACCACTTCAAAATCCGCTTTACAATTCCTGACAGTCTCAAAAGCATGACGGATTGCTCGCTCTACTCCTTGCGCTGTCGTACCATACTCCTTTGCTATTTTGAAGTAAAGATATGTTAACTTAATGTCTTTTTCCGCATCAAGCATCAAAACACTATCCCGAATGTAACCAAACCCTTTTAGATTGACCGACATTCCCATCCTTAATAAAACATCTTCCACTTTTTCTCTTGTAATCATCATCCAATCCTCCAGAATCTTTACCACTCAACTATGATATCCTTTATTTAAAAATTTACAGTTTTTCGTATTGCCTTATCCCTTTTTTTATCCCATCTATTGAACACAACAGCAGGGTAAGTTCTTTCTCATCACAATCATGAAACAGATGCCCTATCTGATCTTGCAGTGTAATCTCCTGACTGCTCCGGTCACTATATGTAAAGAAGTCTTTTACGGAAATATTCATTGCTGTCAATAATTTTACATAGGTTTTCATCCCAACAACTCGTATGTACGTTTCAATTTTTGCGAGCTGTGATGCTGATATCTCCGCTTTTTCAGCAAGCTGTTCTTGTGTCATCCCTTTTGCCTTTCTAAGTGTCCGGATTGAATCTGCCACCCAGCGTAATTCATCCTGCATGCGTCACCATCTCCTTTACTAACTGATTATATTATAATTCTATTATTTTCTGTTCGGAATGGACTCTATGGGGAAGAAATCATCAATTTTAACTGTAAATCTTTCCCCTATTCCAAACTTTAAGTTAAGACTTATCACTCCTACAAATCTTGCTCTATTATAATTGTGTCCAAAAATATCTGAATAGTGACTCATTGTGCCATTTTTCTATGGTTTTTCCTTTTCAGAATATTACACATTATTCTCCAACAATTTTCTTTTTTCTGTTGCACTCTTCGCTAATGTTCACCAAATTTTTTTACAATATTCCCCAAAACATTGTCGATAAATTTTTTCAGGATATATATATAATAATTGAGTGCTCTGTGACTTTGAATCTGCAAATTTTATTATCAAATGCACATTATGACTACAGTGAACTACCTGCACAGAAAACTGACATGCGGCTCACTATAGTAGTCAAAAAGTACATTGGATTTAATTCATCATATATGGTGACTTCCATCGAATATAAAAAGTTTAGTAGAGAGACAATTGCCGATTACAAGCAATAATAGAACACTTTCACAAATAATATTCAAAATAAAATCGCTGCACTATAACTCAACAAGGTTATCGCGCAACGATTTTATGTAACTACAATTCATTTATAAAATAGCACCAAAATTGTTTATATATTAATCAAAAATAAAGTATTACCTTACATATTTTCATATATACAGTCTAATATGTTCATAAAGAAAAGAGCCTGTTCATCTGTACATTTTTCAATTATATTATAGATCTGTTCTATGCATTTTTCTTTAATTGTAATATTTTCTTTTTTTATAATAATACTAGCATTTAACGTAATGAGCATTTTTTGACATGTAACAACACTAGGATTTCTTATACCCAACTCAATTTTATTCATATGAGAACTACTAATACCTGTAATTTCTGCTAATTCTGACTTTGATATTTCCTGTGACTTTCTTAGTTTTCTTATTGATTCTCCTATACTATTCTTTACTTTTTGCATATTACTGATACTCCATTGCTTTTCCTTCTTTGTTCTTTATCTACAGGTGCTAATTTCAAGTATTTACTATTATTATATGTAAGCGATGAATAATCACCCGGTCACGACTTCCTGGGAACCTTAAATATTCAGGTTCCCACGTTCTTCAGGTCTTACTTTTTCGATATCTATGATCCCGGTACATCTTTCTTTTATAAAGTCACTCCATGGCAGCAGCTGTTTTATGCCTGCGGGCTCATTTTTATAGTCCGGCATATACAGCAGCAAGGTGTAGAGATAATGATAGATGTTCAGGTTATTGGCTTTCGCTGTTTCTATGAGACTCAATACAATGGCACTTGCCGTTGCTCCATCAGCAGTATCATGAAACAGAAAGTTTTTACGCCCCGTCACATAGGTTTTTGCCCGACGTTCCGCTGCATTATTAGAGATCTCGCATCTTCCATCCAGTAGATAATTCATAAGGGTCTCTTTATGATTAAAGGCATAGTTTACCGCTTTTTCAAGCTTACTCCCGCCAGCAGGCTCCAGGGTTTCCAACCATGTCCAGAATTCATTCCAGATGGCAGGTTCTGTTTCCTGGCGTTTCTGTTTTCGTTCTTCCTGTGGAAGTTCTTTGTAGAGACGTTCCATATAGAAAAGACGGTTACAGAATGCAACTCCTTTTTCGGCAGGGAGCAGGGAACTGTCTTCTGCAGTTCCCTGCGGAGGTTCTGCAAGTTCCTGTTCAGAATTAATGTCCAGAAGTTTCAGCTTTTTCTGACGTGCTTTTGGGACTGCTTCAAAGAACTTACGCCTGCAGTGGGCAAGACAGCAGACCAGGACAACATCTTCGATCCTGCCGTATGCACTATACCCATCACACTGGAGCATCCCAGTGAAACCATGGAGAAATTCTATCGGATAATCCCCGCTCCGTCCGGGTCTGTAATCATACAGGATGATCGGTGGTTTTCCATCAGTCCCGCTCAGGTAGATCCACATATAGGATTTTGAAGTGGCAGTTTTTCCCTCTTCATGAAGCACCTGACAGGGTACCTCGTCTGCATGGAGGATCTCTCTTGCCAGCAGTTCCTGATGCATTACTTCATAGACTGGAGAGAGATATTCCAATGAACAGTAATTGTACCAGTGCGCTGCAGTTTCTCTTGGGACAGGCACCCCTTTTTCCATCCAGTCTTTTGACTGACGGTAAAAGGGAAGGTGCAGAAAGCTTTTCTGGTACATGACCATTGCCACCATATCCGGCGATGCGGGACTATGGGCAAGAAGCGGTGTCGGTGTTTTTGCCTCTACGATCATTGTTTCATCCTCCTGCCGACATACAGGACACATAAGGGTTTCCTGCATGTAATGGACCCTTACCACTTTTGCCGGAGTGATACGCAGTTCTTCCCGGACAAACTTATACCCCAGGTGTTCCATCGGGGAACCACAGTCCGGACAGATCCTTTCTTCCGGGGGAACATCGCAGGAGATCTCTTTTATGGGAAGGGCCTCATACAGATCTGCACGAACAGACTTTTTTCTTCTGGTCCGTGTATGTTCTTTTACAACGGTCACCGTTTCTTCCTCCTGGATTCCTTCCTCCTGATCAGGACGCCTGGTCTTTTCGCTGGATGTTCCAAAGATCTTCCTTTTCAGTTCATCTATCGTCTCGTTCAGGTTCGCAATCGTGCTGCGGAGCTCTTTTATGGTAGCTCTGAGATCCACAATGGTCTGTTCCTGTTCTTTATTCGTGCTTAATAAAAGCTGGATCATATCTTCTGTATCATGAGGCATGGCATTTCCGTCCTTTGTTTTCTTATCCCTATTATAAAAGAAGTACGGGGATATGGCAAACAGACGGGACAGATGGTACTGTCAATCTGACGGTACCTCAGTTGTGGATATCTTTCCTAAAAAAATGAAAGATATGCCTGTATGCTCATTCTTTTAGGAAAGATATCCACCTGCTGTTTTAAAACAGATGTTTTTTTGAGTCTCATCCACATCGCATTCGAAAGGAAAAAAGAAAGCAGTGGATAAGTGTCTGGCGGCTGCCTGCTGTCACGGATATAGAAAATTTAAAATTCTCTGTTTTGCACAAAGGATCAGAAATCTTTTTTTCTGCCTGTGCCTTTGATTGCTTTGGGCTGATCGATGGAAAGACCTTCCATAAGCCACCGGAATTCCTGACGCGTCAAAAGACGGGCTTCCGAAGCATTCCGCGGCCACTGGAACCTGCCGTTTCCGTCAAGCCTTTTCTGGAGCAGCACAAAACCATCCTTATCAAAATGGAGTGCCTTAAGTTTCCGGCTATCCCTTCCGCAGAAAAGATAAACTGCATTTGCATACGGATCGAGTTCATATGTATCGCGTATGATAGCCATAAGCCCGTCGAAACTTTTTCGCATATCTGTACGTCCGGTTTATCCACACATAAAGATAATGTGGCTTATAAACATGAAATTTTTATCCTCATCTTTTTACTAAAAGCTTTATTTTAGGCATTCTTATAACAAAAGATGAGGATAAAAAAGTTATCTCAGCCCACAGATGCGAGCAAGTTCATCCTCATTTTCTTCCCATTCCGGAGTCTCGTCTGGAATTGTAGAATTAGCAGTATTCATTGCTTCTCCAAGCATTTCAATGGATGGAGTCGCATAAATCCTGGTTGTTTCAGTAGATGAATGTCCAAGAATTACAGATATCATCTCCAGTTCAACACCGTTTCGGTATAAACCAGTTGCCCTGGTACGCCGGAACATATGGCAATGCAGATGCTTCGGGAGATTCGGGTATTCTGGCCTGATCGCATCCGCATATTTATTGATGATTCTTGAGACATTTCCAGGGGACATCGGAGCAATACTTCCTTTGATTTTCGTATAGAATAAGGGCTGATCAGGAAGCATTTCCGGATGAAACTGTCTTAAATACTTTTTCAAATGAGATACTGTTGCATCTGTAAGGGATACGGAACGTTCCTTATCGCCTTTTCCATGTATGTGAATGCTTGGAACGGATGTAAGTTTCAGGGATGATATCTTAAGTTCAAGAAGCTCTGCTATACGAATCGCTGTATCATACAGGAGAATCATGATCATCCTGTCACGGTTTCCTTTTTGTGTATCTGGAGGAGCGGCAAGCAAGGCTTTCATATCCTCATCCTGAATGATCTGTTTTTCCTTTTTTGGTTCCTTCAAAAAGGGTACATGAGATGCAGATAACGCTATCGACTGAAGAGAGATATCCATATCTGACGCATACCACAGATAGGCCCTTAGTGCAGCAAGCCGGTTGTTGCAGGTAGAAGCTTCGCATCCCTGGCTGTTCAAATATCCCAGATAATCCAGCATAAGTTCACTGGTGCAATCAGTAAACAGAAACTTTTTTATGGATATTTTCCGTACATTTGTAATGTATCTCCGGAATACAGTGAGTCCATCACGATAAGTTTCTATTGTATGTATGCTCCTTGCTGCCTGACAGGGAAGATAGTAGCTTAAAAAATCATTTGTCTTCGAGAAAAAGAGCTGGCAGTTCAAAGTTCTATTTTTCATCGGCCACCTCCGGTATTACGAAGGATGCAGACTGGTCTTTTTGCTTGATGATGGAAAAGGCTTCTTCCACCTGGTGATAATAATAAAAAGTATCATCCGGACTGGAATGACCAAGATACTTACTTAGATAAGGCATCATGTTATCCAGTTTCACACCCGATTTCATCCATTCGTTCATTCTTAGTACCACAAACGTATGACGCAGAGAATGCACTGTTGGCTGGAGAGCCCTTTCTCTGGCATAAGGTGTTTGCTCCCATGCTCGGTGGAAACGTTTCCCGACGGAAGCAACCTGCAGTACTTTTGCTGGATCGGATGCAGGAAAGAACCATTCCGATTTTATTTTATATTTAACTGTCATGATCTTTAGATACTCACAGCACAATTGTCGCAGATCGTCCGGCAGATAGACAAGACGGTCATTGCTGCCTTTTGACTGATAAATTTTTAGTACACCATTTTCTAGGTCGACCATGTCCAGTCGCAGTTTTCTGGCTTCTGATACCCTGAGTCCACAGCAGAAAAGTATGCGAAACAGGATCCTGTATTCCAGAGCCAGCCTATGAAAGACCTCGGCATTTATGGTTGGCTGGTAACTGTCAATTTCCAGAAACAAGGACTGTATTTCTTCAATGCTTAAAACATATGCGCTACGGTTGCTTTTACGGGTGAAGTTTCTCGGGACATAGCACTTAATTCCATATGCCTGCATGTACAGACTTAACTGTCGGAGAACGGAGATCCTTCCTGCAAGAGTAACTTTTGTTTCTGTTTTACGCAGAGTCCCCCATTTTCCCGCCAGTTCCTGAGTTATCACAGGAGTTTCAACCTGTTCCTGATTACAGAATTCATCAAATTTGTGAAGAATCCATTCTGCATGCTCATACTGGAAACCTGCGTTTCTTTTTTCTGTGATCATGCTTTCGATAAATGGTGCAAAACAGCTGGTGAAACTATAGTGTCCTGACATCATTCAGCCCCTCCTTCCAGAAGAAGGCTGTACTGTGTGAGGGACAGCGGACACAGACGCATCCTTTCTTCATCGAAAGAAAGATATTTCATAACACTGGTATTATCCGTATGACCAAGAGAATCCATTACCATCTGAATCCCTGCATTATTTCGTAAAAGAGTAGTTGCGAAAGTCCTGCGGAGCACATGAAAACCTTTGTTTACTACATCATATCGTTCAGGAAGAATACAGTAAAGAGAGTTGTTGCATATCTTGGTACTCATCCTGTCATAAGGTGCGTGATGATGGACGAAAACATATGGGCTGTCTGTTTCCGGTCTTCCTTTTACAAGATACCGGTAAACTGCATTTCCGGCGGCCGTAGTTAGTGGAAGTGACAAAGCGTTCTGTGTTTTATACTGGATGACAGATACCCTTCTGTTCTTCCAGTCGATATCTTTCATTTTTAAACGGACAACATCCGAGGCACGCAGTCCGAGTTCCAGCCCAACCGTAACAATCGCTGCTGTTCTCAGTTCCATTGGGGTGGAAGCTGCATGACGGTACTCATGGATTCGTTGTATCTGATCGCCACCTAGAATGTCTGTGATGCCGGCAGAACGTGCACGTTCTGAAAAGAGTGCCTGGTGAAGTCCAGTCTGTAAAAGTTTCTGTTCCTCAAGATAATAAAGAAACTGTCTGATTACCGCGAAACTTGTAGCACGTCCATATGGAGTGGTATGTTCATCGGTAAGACTAAACAGACGGATATGGGATATGGTTACTTTGTCAAAACCGTTTATCCCGTTTGTTATCAGGAAACGGCAGAAACGAAGACAACTGAACTTATAGTTTCTTGCTGTGGAATGACTCCGGAATTCGCGGATCAACCTGTCCATAAAGCTTTTTACAGGAATACGGCACCATTCCGGGAAGGTATCAAGGATATCTATCCTGTATGTATAGCGTGTTCCTTTAAGCACAATCCCTTCCTCCGTGTACTGTTTAAAAAGCCGCAGGATACGTCTCCAGTTTTTCCAAGAATTCCCTAGGGTTCTCTTGATTTCTTCAAACCAGATCTCGGCTATTTCAGGATGATAACCTAATCCGTATCTGTAAAGAAAAAGGTATAAAGCTTTGAGGATATGTGACGAACTTTTCAACTGGGTAGTACCGTATCCAAGATCCCGGAGGACTGTTTCAAAAGCAGAGATACGTTTATGAAACTCGCAGGCAGAAAAAAGACTGCTTTTATTACGGAATTGTTCAAGAAGTGTCTGATGCTCTGATGAAAACAATTCCATACGGCCGATCTGAAAATAGATCCTGTCATCAAGCATTACACTCAGTTCCTCTGGTATTATATTAAGAGAAGCAAAAAATTCCAGCATGAATCTTGCATGGAGCAGATACATTTCCCTTGTATTTTCGGAACAATGAAAGTCTGTATGGATCAGCATATCAATCGCAGAAAAGGCAATCTCCTGTATCTCAGTTATTCCCTGCTCTGAAAGACAATACATGATCCTTGAACAGTGAACTTTTGCAATCTCAAACGATCTGTCTGTATATCTGGAACGACAGTTTTCAAGATACAGATTCAGGTAATACTTCAAAGAATTCGGAACTTTATCATAGGATGACTGGATCTGATAAAAAAGGGCATCTGGTATGGAGCCAGTAGTTTGAAAAACAATTAACTGACTGATATACTGTCTCCAGAAATAACATTTTTGCCGATTATACTTCCCCTGAATGTTTGCAATCCATTGGTCTGCTGCTTCTTGAGAAAGATAAAGATTATTCTCTTCCAGATATTGGCCGAATTCCTCATAACATTGTTTGTGGGACAGTCGGCTTGAACTGCATTGTTTACGTTTGGTCAGATACGCTAATAATTGTTGCACCATGATGTTGTATTGGTTCATGAAACCACCTCCTATTTTTGATGGTTTCATTGTTCCATAAACTAATTTTTTTATCCTCATCTTTTTTAAAAAAGATACTGTAAAATCAATGTTTTTTACAAAAAATGAGGATAAAAATTTCATGTTTATAATCCGGTGATAACGAAGATCTTAGACACACCGGACAGATCACCTAACATAAATCCTGCAGCGCTGATAACGTATGAAATATGGTCTCACGGTCTGCTGCGTTGGTGATCTCAATCTGGAAACTGTGATAAGTGATCTTTATAACAGAGTCTGGAATGGTATCCGTTTTGAGCTGCACTGAGGATGGGCAGACTGCCGGTTCCTCAAAAGAAAGCGGTACAACTTCCTGTTTTCCTGAGAAAGAAGAATGGACTGGTTCCGGTATCTCACAGGCTTTTTGTCGAAGTCTTCGTATCTGGTAATAAAAGTTGCTTGTATGGATATGATGTTCCTGACACCAGCATTTATCAGAAAGACCACTGGACCGGCATTCCTGGATCAGATCCAACCATTCTTTATCTGTATGAATATTCTTGTGCGGTAACACCGCAAGTCCGGCAGACGGGAAACCGTCTGTCCGGGCTAGCGGGAACCGCTTATGCGAGTTTACTCACGTAATGTTTTGTCCAAGCCATAAACCTCTCGCATCGAGATATCATGTTCGGCATCAATGCTTGTAATGTTGATACGATAACTGTCATGAGCAATGCGGTCAATGATTGCATCTGCCAGAGGACTATCATCACCACCCAGTTGGTCGTACCATTCCTCGAACTCATACTGGGAGCAAAAAATCGTTGAAGATTTCTTGCGTCTCCGATGGAGTAGTTCGAAGATATCTCTTTGTTCAGATTCCGTTGGTTTCAATAGAAGCCATTCGTCCAAAATCAGGACAACGGGATTGGCATACTTAGCCATCACCTTTTTGTAGTTGCCATCTGTCCGTGCCACCTCCAGATCAATAAGCAGATCAGGCAGACGGATATATTTGGTATTGTAATACTGCTTACAGGCTTCCATGCCAAAGGCACAGGCCATGTAAGTTTTACCGCAGCCTGTAGCACCGGTAATAAAAAGATTCCGATGTTCAGATATATATTCGCAGGTAGCAAGTCTGCGAATCAGTTCCTTGTTTAGCTTGCGTCCGGAAGTATAGTTGATATCCATGATATTCGCTTCCGGCTGATCGAAACCGGCATTCTTGATCAGTCTTTTGAGACGGTTGTTTTTGCGACTGCTGTATTCGATATCCACCAGCATACCGAATTGATCCTCAAAGGGAACCTCCTTGAATTTTGGGTCATTGAGTTGATTGCGGAATGCATCTGCCATTGTGGTAAGGCGCATTTCTATTAACTTATCCATTGTACTCTGATTGGTCATATGTGTTTACCTCCGATAGTAATCGGCACCTCGTGTGATGCCATGTGCTTTATGTGTGGTCTTGGTATCGATTGCTTCCGATGCCAGTTTTTCTGAACCGGTTACAAGTAGGTTTTTAATACTCTTGTAACTGGGTGATGCTGTATAGGATAATGCCTTTTTACAGGCAGCTTCCAGTAACGCATCTGAGTACTTCTCAGCAAGCTTAAGAAGCCCCATACAGCTTCCGTAGGTTTGTTGTTCCACACTTTTGGAGGTCAATATTGCATTGACTGCAGTGTACGTATTTATGCCAATCCGCTCAGCCCATTTACGGAAGCGGTCACCGTTCCATTCCAGATACTTCTGGTGGTCTGCCGGCATATGTTCAGTAATGGTGCTGTACTGCCCAGGGCGTCCTTTTAGACGACGATGGGAAGCAATGCGGTTATGGTTGTAGAAAATTTCAATCGTGGTGTCTGTTACCCTTATATCAACTTTCTTTTTAATGTATTCGTACGGAACGGAGTATAGCATTCCGTCCACAGATATGTGATAATTGAACTGGACAGTGGCTGCTTTCCAGTCACTCAGTTCAAAACGGGTAGCAGGTAATGGTGACAGCAATGGTTTTTCTTCCCCAAGAAATAAGCTTCGCCGACTACCCTCTTTCTTCTGAAAGAGCCTTTGGTTGAACAGTTCCAGCTTATCTCTGATTGCCAGATTCAATTCGGCAAGGGAGAAGAACTGTTCATTCCGAAGAGCTGCTGTGATCCAAGTAGAAATATTTCCTACTGTCCCCTCAGCATTCGGCTTATCTTTTGGAGCCCTGACACGCGCCGGGATAATAGCGGTGCCGTAGTATTCGGCCATTTCCTGATAAGTTTCATTGACCTGCTGGTCTTTAAAGCCACCATTGTGGACAACCGCTGTTTTACAGTTATCCGGTATGAGAATTCTGGCAACACCACCAAAATATTCATACATATGAACATGGGCATTAATCCATGATTTCTGCTTCATATCCAGAAATGCTTCCACATATGCGTACTGACTATAAGTCATCACGCCGACAAATATATAGGCTTTGGTGATCTCACCGGTATCCGGATCAATGATTGTTGCAGGATCTCCTGCCCAATCGACCTCAACCTGCTCACCAGGTTTCCGGTTGATATGCATGGTAGCACGTCGTTTCTGCTCATCCTGCTGGATGTGATAGCAGAACTGGGAATACATAAGTGGTTCTTCGCCATTTGCATGACAATCCTCCATGTATTCTGTCCACAAGAGTTTCTTACTGACTCCGTTACGGAGTAATTCTTTGTGGACATAATCGTAGTCAGGCATCCGTTTATTGGATCTGACTTGCTTTGTAGAAGGAAAAAACATTTCTGCAAGAACAGCATCGGTATCGCTTTTATCAAGCGGCCAGGAAATATTTAATTCCTTTGCACGCTTCAAAACGCGATTAACCGTTTTCTTGGAGACATTGCAGCTGTCGGCAATGCTCTGCTGACTGAGTCCCAGACTTTTTAGCCTGAGAATCTCTCGATACTTGGTCATGGTCATGACCTCCTTTGAATGAATTTACACCAGCTGGTGCATGATTACATTCTAAAGGATTTATGATAAAGGTTTCCACTACCGGAAGGGTGGTTTCCTAAAAAACGGATTTGCGGTTTCCTGTCACCGGACAGCAGGGACACGGGCACCGGATTATTCAATAGTGGCACTTATAGGTGAAAATGGTGCAGGAAAGACAACATTATTAAATTCTATTTGTGGCTTCATTAGACCTACTTCTGGAAGTATATCTTTTAAAGGAATATCTAGTGAAAAGGAAAAAACATTAGATAAAATAGGAGTTTTAATCGAGCCTAGTTTTTTGGATTATTTGACAGCCGAAGAGAATTTACAGTATCTATCAATATTATCAGAAGACAAGAAAAATAGTACTTTAATAGAAAGTCTATTGCAGAAGACAGAACTTTCTGATAGCGAAAAAAAAGAAAGTGAAAACATTCTCTTTTGGCATGAAACAGAGATTGGGATTGTGTCAAAGCCTGTTAACAGATGTGGAATTATTGATATTTGATGAACCATTTGTAGGATTAGATCCGGTTGGAAAGGAATTATTTAAAAAGGTAATTTTAGATAAGGCGCATCAAGAAAAAATCCCCGTTTTATTTTCGAGTCATGATTTAGATGATGTGGAAGAAGTATGTGACAGAGTTGTGATGGTTCGAAAAGGAAAAAAGGTTTTGGATCAGAAATTAGTGAGAGAAAAGACTTTTATTTTAAAAATTGATGGAAATATAAGCACAGAAGAGAAAAAAAAGGTTGGAGTTACAAGATCCCACTATACTTTGTGAAAAAGATTGTATTTTTTTTGAAAAATGAAAAAAATATTGTTGATATTCAAAGAATATTATTACAAGAGGGGCATTATATCGTGGGAATGTCAATTCAAAATAATAATTTGAAAAAATTATTTGCCCCGTAATCTTTTATATACTATTGTACGGAGGTTTCATGAGCTGCTATAGCATCAACATAACCTTTTCCAAGAGAGGTAAAAAGCAGTTTTCGGTTTTCTAAGCTATACACATCTTTTACCA
>ENA-OQDT01001130-OQDT01001130.1-human-gut-metagenome-genome-assembly--contig:-NODE-1130-length-16220-cov-3.449450_pt1 | contig 16220 bp, 14 predicted proteins | sample MGYA00242786_ERZ504617 | MGnify/ENA primary metagenome ERZ504617 (study PRJEB26092, sample SAMD00036337) | human gut metagenome | host: Homo sapiens | study: EMG produced TPA metagenomics assembly of...
CAGCAGAAAGTCAAACCAGCAGTAGGGGCTCGGAAATGGAAGCCCCCGACCACGAAGCAACCTGAAGTCCAAAGGGGCATACTCCACCGCCGTATAGCACAGCACCCCGATGTGGAAATGCCGCAACTCCCGTGCCGTTCCCGTCTGTGTATAGGCGTAAGCAAGCCCACGGATGGAATGATGGGAAATAACGATCATCATGCCGCACCAGAGCAGATTGGAGAGGACATCCCCAAAGGTGCAGTAAAACATGCACAGCGGAACGCCGATCAGGAGGGCAAGCAGGGCTTTGCGGCATGCAAAACTCCTTTCCTCCGCGGTGGAAAGCCCGTATTGCAGAAGATAAAGAAAAATCACGCTGGCCACCCAGCCAAACTCCGACACATAAAAGACCTGCGGCGTTTCAGAAAATAAAAGCAGATACAGCGTCCAGTAGAGAGAGCCGAGGGCGAAGCAGCCGTAAAAGCAGGTCAGCAGAAAATACGCCTGTGCCCGGCTTTTCAGATACCAGATGCCGCTCAGGCAGAAGCCCAGCAGGGTAACGATGAATTGTGAAAGGTTACTGACAAGCTCCATCCGCACCATCCTCCTTTTGCTCATCCGGCTGTTCATCCCTGTTCAGCAGACGGACGCGGAAGCATAAAATCGTCACGCACACGCCAAGAACAAAAGCGAGCAGTCCAATCACGATATATCCCAGCGCGGCGCTGCCACCTAACATCGTTGCCGCCGTTTCAAAGCCGGAGAAAGTCCCCGGCTCGATTTGTTCCACAATACCGGGCATGGAAAGGGAAATACCAACTATCACCGCAAGACACGCCGCCACGCCGGAAGCGGCGGCAATCCATCTCCGCCGCAGTCTTTTTTGACGCTCTTTTTCTGCGGTACGCCGTTTTACCTCCGCGATTCGTTCCTCATGGCTCAACATTTGTGATCCCCTCCCGTTCCAATAATCCGCGCAAACGTTCTTTTCCCCGGTACACCATATTTGTAATCTGCTTCACGCTTTTTCCCATGACCTCGGCGGCCTGTTGATAGCTCATGCCTTCAAAATAGGTCAGATAAAGGGTCTCTCGATATTCCGAGTTTAACTCGTCCATACAGAAATGTAAAATCTGATTCCGTTCCTTTGTTCGGACGACCTCCTCTACCAGCGTTTTGCCGTCCGGCTCCCCGGTTAAGTCCTCAAAGCTGAAAAAAACTCTGCCGTCTGCTTTTGTGGCGTAGAGCCATGTGCCGTGCCGCTTTATACAGATAGGCCTTAAATCCGCCGTCCCGGATGCGGGGCTTTTTCGTAAACAGATAGGAAAAGGCTTCGATCATCAGATCTTCCGCTTCGTGAACGTCATGCAGATAACCGTTTATATATAAGGTCAGCGGGTCGCCATATTTTTTCATCAGCGACTCAAGCCCTGCTTCATCACCGCACAGATATTGCTTGTAAAATTCTTCATCGGTGCTCATGCTGTTCACTTCCTTTCTGCCATGTCATTCCTGCATTTCCCATTTTCGGGCAGTTTCTCTTATGGACAGATAACCTCACATTACGTTCCACTTTTTTTCAAAGATATAATCCTGTTCTGTCTGAAAATAATATATACATTATATGTGAACATCAGCATAATTTCAAGAATGACGATAAGAAAATCAAATAATAGTAGAAATGTAAATATGCAGTAAGGAAAAAGTACAGAACCGGAAAAGTATACAACGATGAAATGCTGACGCAGGACAGCATCTCATCGTTGAGGGGAGACTACAAAGAGCATTCTTGAATATACCATATGATAATCTCAGCGGCTTGCTGCTCACATTATATGAGCATTATTTATAATTCAAATTCATCTAGATCATTCGGGATATAGAGGGTTCCATGGTAATACATGGAGCCTTCTTTTGTATACAGCTCTTTCCGATTCTTTAGTGTGTCATCTTCGGTGTGATACAGGATCAAGTTCCGGATATGTAGGGTTTCAGCCAGTTCACAGGCATCCTTTACCGTGGAATGATGCTTCTTATATGGCTGGTATTTGTCAGCTTGCCCATAGAGGCAGAATGCTTCATGAAGAGGCTATTTACTGTCTTTGGCATATGTTTCTTCGCAAGGGTTAAATGGTTCATCACCGCAGCAGGTTAATTTTTCTTCTCCGCCTTTTACTTTAATCATATGAATCTGTTTGCCAATGGCAGCGCAGGATATGAATGACCTCCTCATGGCCATAAATATTCAGTTCCCGTTTCAGACTTTTTTCTGCAATAATTATAGTCAGTAGTATTGCGGCAGTGTTCAGAAGTAATGGCGAAGGTGTGTTTTGTTAAAGAAAGAAGTTAAATGGGCATATGTCAAAAACGTTATTGACATATGCTCTTAATGGAGCTAATATATAAGAAAAACAAGAAAGGAGCAGTTTATGCCAAGACCAGTAAAGTGCAGAAAAGTCTGCCATTTTCCGGATGTTTTAGAATTTTTTCCGGTAGATGATAATAAAAAAACTCCGCCCATTATTTTGACGATAGATGAGTACGAAACAATCCGTCTTTTGGACAAAGAAGGTTATAGTCAGGAGCAGTGTGCAGTATCTATGCAGATTGCAAGAACAACGGTTCAACGAATTTATGAGATTGCCAGGAAGAAAATAGCAGATGCACTCATTGATGGACATCCACTTAGAATCGAAGGTGGGGATTTCAGAATTTGTGATGGTCAGAGCAGCAACTGTAGCTTTGGAGGCTGTTACAAACAGGAAATTTACAAAAAATATGCAGAAGAAAAAGGAGAAGGTATCATGAGAATAGCAGTAACATATGAAAATGGACAGATTTTCCAGCACTTTGGACACACAGAGACATTTAAGATTTACGATGTAGAGGAAGGAAAAGTAGTACATTCAGAAGTAGTAGATACGAATGGAAGCGGACATGGTGCATTGGCAGGAGTTCTTAAAGCATTGAATGCAGATGTTTTGATCTGTGGCGGAATCGGAGGCGGTGCACAGACAGCGTTAGCGGCAGCCGGCATTAAGCTTTTCGGAGGAGTTTCCGGAGATGCGGATGAAGCAGTAGAAGCTTTTATCAATGAAACACTGGAGTATAATCCGGATGTGAAGTGTTCTCATCATGAGCACAGCCACGGGGAAGGACATACATGTGGCGAGCATGGATGTGGAAGCCATAGCTGTCATTAAGAAAAATAGCAAAAAATAATAATACAAAAGAATGTGTCAAGGTAATGGAGAAAGGCAACTGTTGACTTTTGCCTTTTAGCGTGTTAAAATTGAGAATGTAGAAAACAAAGACGTTTTGCAGTCATTATTGCAAAGCGTCTTTTTATTTTATCAGCAGTGATAAAGAGTGTGCGGTAAACAGATAATACAGAAAAGGAAGAATGCTCTATGAAAGAATTGTTATTTTTGCTTGTATTGTTTGTTTCTAATGTTATTCAGGCTATCACAGGGTTTGCCGGTACGGTATTGGCGATGCCGCCCTCCGTTTATTTGTTTGGGCTGGATCATGCAAAGGTGGTCCTGAATGTTATGGCCTGGCTGTCCGGACTGATGATCGCAGTGACCGGATATCGACATATAAACTGGAAAGAATTGCTTAAGATGTCTGCGGTCATGTTGGTTGGAATGTTTGCAGGGATACAGATCTGCCGGATCGTGAAATCTGAAAATATTCTTCTGACAATATATGGAATCATAATCGTCGTAGTTGCATTAAAGAATCTGTGCATCCATACAGAGAAAAACTTCCGGATCTCATTTTGTGGATAGTTCTGATCCTAGCAGGGATAATTCATGGTATGTTTGTATCAGGAGGGGCTTTACTTGTGATCTATGCAACACAGGTACTGAAAGAAAAAGAAGAATTTCGTGCGACAGTGGCCCCTGTATGGGTGGTGCTGAATTTTTTTCTGATGGTTACCCAGTTCAGGAGCGGCCTGGTTGGAACGGCAGATATTCGACTGATCTGTATCAGTATCCTGCCATTACTTATAGCTACATGGTTAGGTAAAAAGCTGGTATGTAAAGTATCTCAGAAGGTATTTCTGAATCTGACTTATATACTGCTTCTGATATCTGGAGTATCTTTGATCGTCTGATGCAGTTGATCACAGGAAGCTGCGGTGGAGAAAGGTGTATAAATATGGCAGTAACATTGCGTGAGATCATAAAACAGGTACAGCATCTGGAGATGAAGCTGGTAGCAGGTGAGGCAGGACTGGATCATGAAGTGTCATGGACTCATATGGTAGACAGCGACACGATTTCTGCATTTCTGCAGGGACAGGAGCTTACTTTTACAACTGGATTAGGATTGAATGAAAATCTGACTCTTCTTCGTCTGGTAAAGGAAGTATGGCGAAACAAAGCCAGTGGAATCGTGATCAATACAGGGCCTTATATCAGTGAGATCGGACAGGATGTTATTGATTTTGCAAATGAAAAGGGATTCCCGGTATTTGAAGTACCGTGGAGGGTTCGAATGGCTGAAATCATGCGGATCATATGTTTTGCAATAACAAAAGAGCAGCAGAACGCAATTGAGGTTGCGACGGCACTGAACAATGCCTTTTTTATGTCCGTCCCAGGAAGAACTGTATGTTTCGGCACTGATGAGAAAAGGGTTATTTTACAGACAGTGCATATACGGTTGTGAATGTGTGTGTTCTGGAAGACAATGATCGTGTAACAGGAACAAGGCTAGAGCAGATTTTATCTAAACTGAGCAGTCATATCCGCTGTAATTATAATGGGATTTTGTGTTGTGCCCAGGATAAGCAGATTCTTCTGGTTTTGTGTGATTATTCTGATGAAGCATGCAGAAAAACTACAGAGAGGATTTTTTCAGATACTATGCAGGATGGTATGTCAGAAGGAACAGATTTTTGTAAGTGTAAGTAAGCAGATTTCCGGGATCAGGCAGATTTATAAGAGCTATCAGTTTGCGGAAAAAATGTCTGATCTATTATGTGTCTGTCAGGTTCCGGGCGAGCAAAGCACAGATGGCGGAAAGATTATTTTTTACAAAGATCTTGGGATTTACAGGGTACTGCTCACACTTACAGATAAGGAAGCAATAAAAGAATATCTGGCAGATACAGTAGCTCCATTGTATGAATATGATGAGATGAACCACTCAGATCTGGTCAGAGTACTTCAGTGCTACCTGGCTAACGACTGCAGTGTCAAAAGTGCGTCACAGGAATTGATCGTACATCGAAATACAATTAATTATAAGCTTGGAAAGGCCGCTGAGATACTCGGAAAAAATCTTTCTGATTTTGATGTGCGTTTTCAGCTGAGGCTGGGTTTCCTGTTATATCAGATGAATGAAATGTAAAAGGAAAATGCGGCAGCAGAATAATAACGATTGTGCTGCAGCACAAAAATAATTGGATAGATGTCTATTGCAGACAGCCAGTGTCGAGAGTAATATATGACTCAGATAAGACAAAGGCGTCTGGTTCACAAATGAATGTGGGCCGGGCGCTTTTCTTATTCTACAACAAATAATAAGTTTGTTTACCGCAAAAATGAACAATATTTAAAACTGAATTACAGATAAAGAGGAGGAAGTTATTATGAGTTTAACAGGAAAAGAAGTAGCACAGATGCACAAAGATTATGTGATGCAGTCATGGGCAAGATCAGGAGCAGATACTTTACCGGTAGAAAGAGCTGAGGGAATTTATTTTTACGATTATGATGGAAAAAAATATGCAGATATGGCTTCACTTCTGGTGTGTTCCAACCTCGGACATGAGCTGCCGGAGATCGTTGAAGCGATCAAGGAACAGGCTGATAAGATGTGCTTCATGGCACCGGCATATGCATCCGAGCCTAAGAGCATGCTGGCAAAAATGCTTGTAGAAGCAGCAGGAGCAGATACATACAAGAGAGTTTTCTTCACAAATGGTGGAGCAGAATCCAATGAGAATGCTATAAAAATGGCACGTATGGTAACCGGAAGAACCAAGATCTTTTCCTGTTACAGAAGCTATCATGGAGCTACACTTGGAGCATCCAATGCTTCCGGTGACTGGAGAAGATATGCAGCAGAGATCGGTGGTGCAAATGGGTTCGTACACTTTATGAACCCTCAGATGTATCGTGACGGATATACAAAAGGAGTTGATGATGCAGAGGTAACGAAGAAATATCTGGATGCGCTGGATCTGCAGCTCAGATATGAAGGCCCCGGAAATGTGGCAGCGATCCTGATGGAGTCTATAGTAGGTGCAAACGGTGTCATTCTTCCTCCAGACGGATATATGGAAGGTGTTCGTGCACTTTGTGACAAATATGGAATCCTTCTGATCTGTGATGAGGTTATGGCAGGATTTTACCGTACAGGAAAAATGTTTGCATTTATGAATTTCGACATGAAACCGGATATCATTACATTTGCAAAAGGTGTTACCTGTGGTTATGTACAGCTGGGCGGATGTATTGTAAGTAAAAAAGGTTGCGGAGTATTTTGAGGAAAATGTTCTTCAGTGCGGACTTACTTACAGTGGACATACACTTGCATGTGCGGCTGGTGTGGCAGCAATGAAATATTATAAAGAACACGACATCGAGGGCCATGTAGCTGAGATGCACGAGATCGTTGCTCCGTTTATGGATGAGATGGTAAAGAAGCATAAATGTATTGGTGAAGCAAGATGTATCGGTTTGTTCGGTGCACTTGAAGTAGTCAAGAATAAAGAAACCAGAGAACCGATGCAGGAATACGGCGTACCCGGACCGGTAATGCCGTGGATATTTGCAGAATTAAAGAAACGTGGCTTTGCAACCTTTGGACGTGAGAACTTTATTGAAATCTGTCCGCCACTGATCATCACGAAAGAGGAGCTGGAAGAGTATCTCCCGATCCTTGATGAAGTGCTTACAATGGTCGATGAAAAAATTTTTGTGACTGATAAAGCAGGAGGTAGCCTATGAACTGGGATTATCTACAGCCGGTAAAAATTCATTTCGGCAAAGGTAGAGTAAAAGAAATCAAAGAAATAGCCAGAGAGCTTGGCTGCGAAAGAGGCCTTCTGGTGGCAGGACCGTTTTTCTTTAAAAGCGGTCTTGCCGAAAAGGTCATAAAAGAGTCAGAAGGAATGATCGTTGCTTCTTTTGGAGATGTTTCTCCAAACCCGGACGTTGTAGAGGTAGATGCCTGTGCGGAAGTGATCCGGCAGAAAAATATCGGATTTGTGGTAGCACTGGGTGGAGGCAGTCCCATGGATTGTGCCAAAGCAGCTGCCAGTATAGCTCTGACTTCGGATTCCATCCGTAAGTATCATGGAACCGGAGTAGCAATGCCGGAGAAACATCTTCCACTGATCGCAGTTCCTACGACTGCAGGAACAGGAAGTGAAGTGACCTGTGTATCAGTTCTTTCGGATCATGCAAATGGAAAAAAAGCGCCGATCGTATCAGAGGGATTTTATCCGGCAGCAGCTATCATTGATCCGGAACTTACTTATACAATGCCACCGCAGGTTACGGCAGGAACAGGAATTGATGTTCTTTCCCATGCGATCGAAGGCTATTGGAGCAAAGGTCATCAGCCGATCTGTGATGTACTTGCGATGCATGCAGCAGAACTGGTATTTAAATATGTTTACAGAGCATACAGGAAGCCCGATGATGAGGAAGCAAGGGAGAAAATGTGCGAAGCATCTTTGATCGCAGGATTGGCGTTTACTTTACCGAAAACCACTTCGTCCCATGCGTGTTCATTTCCATTGACTAATATTTATCACATCCCGCATGGCGAGGCGTGTGGCCTGACCCTGGATTATTTTATAAGAATCAATGCAAAAGGCGAAGGTGGTGAACGTGTAGAGGAATTTGCCAGAAGGATTGGATTCAAAGATGCAGAAGAGATGGCGGATGCAGTTCTTGAATTAAAGAAAAAATGGGATTGCGGTGTGATCTGAAGGATCTGGAGCTTGATGATGATCAGATTGCGGAGCTGGTTCGTATCAGCAGACATCCGAACCTTTATAACAATCCGGTGGAGATCACAGATGAGATGCTGGATGAGATGTATCGATATCTGGCCGGAAAGTGAAAGCTTTTGATTGAATATTGAAAAAATAATGATAATATAGAAAGAGACGATGGAGTCCGGATACTTTGGTATCTGGGCTCTTTTTGTATTTATGGATGGGAGATGAAGGATTATGAAACTGATCACAGCAATCGTAAGACCTGAGAAAGTGATGGACGTTATCAAAGCACTGGAGCAGGAAGGATATTTTGCTTTTTCAAAATGGGCAATTTCAGGAAGAGGTAAGGAAAAAGGAATTCAGGTAGGGGATGTCCTTTATCAGGAAATGGCAAAAAACATGCTGTATATTACTGTTGGGGACAAAGAAAAAGATGAGGTTGTAGATATTATCATTAACAGTGCAAAGAGTGGGCAATATGGACATTATGGTGATGGAAAAATTTTTGTTTCCGATATCAGTGAGGCATATACGATCAGTGAAGAAACCAGAGAAGATGATGATGAATGATGTGATTGATGAAGCAGGAGGATATATATGGGTGAAAGAAATAAAAGAACAAAATTAAAAAAATCCATGGGACCTGGTTCGATCTGGGCAGTTGCAGTCGGTTCCATCATTGGATGGGGATGTTTTATACAGGGTGGTCTCTGGACAGAACGTGCAGGTGGACCGCTCCCGCTGTTTCTGGGATTTCTGGCAGGCGGTCTTTTAATGATCGTGGTAGGCTACAGCTATTCTTATATGATCGCAAAATTCCCGGTAGCGGGTGGTGAATTTGCCTATGCATATAAAGGCTTTGGAAGAACTGCTTCGTACATATGCGGATGGATGCTGTCGCTTGGATATCTGTCTATTGTAGCTTTGAATGCAACGGCACTTCCGGTATTGGCATCCTATATTTTTCCTGGAGTCTTTAACAGAGGTTACCTGTATACAATTGCAGGATATGATGTATATATGGGTGAAGTCGGATTATCCCTGTTCTTTATCATACTTTTCGGGATCATGAATTACAAAGGTGCGAAATCTGTAGGAAATCTTCAGCTTGCGATGGTCCTTATCATGTGTGCAGCGGTTGTTGTATCAGTCATTGGTGTGATCGCAACAGGACATTTTGATGCTTCAAACTTGCAGCCGGCATACGGAGCCGAAGGCAAGTCTCTTGGAAGCGGTTTTGTATCTATCCTGGCATTGGCTCCGTTCCTTTATGTAGGATTTGACTGTATTCCACAGGCGGCAGAAGAATATGATTTTCCACCACAGAAGTGCAAAATGCTGATCATTTCAGCATTGATCGTAGGTGCTTTGATCTATGGTGCAATGGCACTGGTGACAGATTGTGTTGTTCCCTGGCAGCAGGTTCTGACTATGACAGATGCGAATGGAACTCTTGTAAAATGGCATACAGGTGCAGTTCTTGATCTTGCAATGGGAAAAATTGGTGTGTGCTTTGTGGCACTGGCAGTGTGTATGGGGATTTTTACCGGTATGAACGGATTCTTTATGACATCCAGCCGTCTTTTATTTGGTATGGCAAGAGCAAAAATGCTTCCGTCAACTTTTGAAAAGGTTCATCCGGAGCATAAAACTCCGTCCATATGTGTTGGGTTTACCATGATCATCTGCTGTATCTGCCCATTTTTCGGCAGAGAAGTGATCGGCTGGGTTGTAGATATGTGTTCCGTAGGTACTGCGTTCGGATATTTCTTTACCTGTGCAGGTGCTTATATTCTTCTGAAAAAATATGGCGATGATACAGATACAAATAAAATCCATCCGGCAGTAGCAATGGGCGGCTGCGTGATCTCTGTTGTAATATTGCTGCTCCTGATCGTGCCCGGTTCTCCAGCATTCATGGCTCCACAGTCCTTTGCAGCACTGATCGTGTGGGTGTTGATGGGAGTTACCTTCTATTTTGTTTCAAAGAAAAATTTTGCGAAAGTCACTAAGAGGGAAATGGATTATCTGATTCTTGGAAATGTGCAGGTAGTTCGAGGACTGAGAAAAGGAAAAGATCAGGGAAGAGTTGTACAGGGAAATATTGTGGCTGATCAGAGTAATAAATCTTAAAAGGTAATAAAACGGCTGCAGGCCTATAATACTTTCAGGGTAACAGAAAAACTTCCATTCAAAAAATGGGAGTTTTTCTGTTACCGGAGTATCATATTTGCAAGGTGTGATTTATAAAGTATCTTGACAGAGGTACCGATTCTGTTATACTATTAAAACTGATAAAGGGGAGTAACCTACGTTTGGAAATCTGCGTTTGCAGTGTCGTCAGTACGGTGGAAACATCCGGCGCTGCAGGGAAATGGTGAGACTTTTATTGCATTTTTTGTTGTGCAATAAAGGTTTCTTTTTTTATATCATTTTATCAAAAAAATTCCTTTATTGCATAAAAAAATTACAGTCGGTGAATATTTGCAAAAAAGGAGGCAAAGGTAATGAAAGAAATTTATCAGCAGACAGCAGAAGAAGTTCTCGAGCGTGTGGAAAGCAGGGAATCAGGGCTTACCGATGAACAGGTCAGACGGTCCAGAGAGAAGTGCGGATGGAATGAGCTTGCAGAAGGAAAGAAAAAAAGTATTTTGCAGATCTTCTTTGAACAGTATAAGGATTTTCTAGTGCTGATCCTGATCGCATCGGCAGTGATATCCGGTATGCTTGGAGATGTGGAAAGTGCAGCAGTTATCGTGATCGTTATTACGATCAATGCGATTTTGGGAACTGTGCAGACAGTAAAGGCTGAGCAGTCCCTGCAGAGCTTAAAGAAGCTTTCCGGACCGGAGGCAAAAGTATTGCGTGATGGTGTGGCGGTACAGCTTCCGGCAAGAGAACTGGTTGTAGGAGATGTGATCCTTCTTGAAGCAGGTGATATGATCCCTGCGGATGGAAGATTGATTGAAAATGCAAGTCTTAAGGTCGATGAAAGTGCTCTTACCGGAGAAAGTCTTGCGGTCGAAAAGAGTATGGATATTATTTTGGAGGAAGCACCGCTTGGTGATCGGACAAATATGCTGTTTTCCGGAAGCTTTGTCACATATGGGCGTGGCAGAGCGGTTGTAACGAATGTGGGAATGCAGACAGAGGTTGGAAAGATTGCGGGACTTCTGAAATCGACTTCGGAAAAACAGACGCCACTTCAGGCGAATCTGGATGATTTTGGAAAGAAGCTTTCCATTCTGATCCTGATATTTTGTGGAATTCTGTTTGCGATCAGTGTATTCCGCGGTGAGAAGATCAGCAGTGCATTTATGTTTGCAGTAGCACTTGCAGTCGCAGCGATTCCGGAAGCTTTAAGCTCCATCGTGACGATCGTCCTTTCTTTCGGAACACAGAAGATGGCAAAGGAGCACGCGATCATTCGTAAGCTCCAGGCTGTGGAAGGTCTTGGAAGCGTTTCTGTTATCTGCTCGGATAAGACCGGAACACTCACACAGAACAAAATGACAGTAGAAGATTATTATATTGATGGAAAAAGAATCACAGCAGATGCAATTGATGTAGCAGATCCGGCGCAGAGATGTCTTTTGGACTACAGCATTTTATGTAATGATTCAACAAATGAAAATGGAGTGGAGATCGGAGATCCGACGGAAACGGCATTGATCAATCTGGGCAGCCGGTACGGAATCGAGGCTGCAGGTGTAAGAAAGTTTTATCAAAGAGAAGGAGAGCTTCCATTTGACAGTGACCGTAAGATGATGTCAACACTTCACAGAATTGATGGTGAGAACCGGATGATCGTAAAAGGTGCGGTTGACCGGCTTCTGGAGCTGACAGACAGAATCTGGACAAAGGACGGAGTTCGGGAAATCACAGAAGCAGATAAAGAAAAGATCCAGCGCCAGAATCAGGAATTTTCAATGGAAGGGTTACGGGTACTGGCATTTACCTATCGTGAAATTCCGGAGAAGCATGTATTGACGACAGAAGATGAGAACCATCTGGTATTTCTTGGTCTGATCGCTATGATGGATCCGCCGAGGGAAGAATCAAAGGCTGCAGTTGCAGAATGTATAAAAGCGGGGATCCGGCCGGTCATGATCACTGGAGATCATAAGATCACAGCAGCTGCAATTGCAAAGAGAATTGGAATTTTACACGATCTGTCGGAGGCCTGCGAGGGCGCTGATATTGAAAATATGAGTGATGAGCAGCTGAGGGAATTTGTCCCGAATATTTCTGTGTATGCAAGAGTGTCACCGGAGCACAAGATCCGTATTGTCCGTGCATGGCAGGAGAAGGGGATGATCGTGGCAATGACCGGAGACGGTGTGAATGATGCTCCGGCATTGAAGCAGGCAGATATTGGTGTTGCAATGGGAGTGACCGGAACAGAGGTCGCAAAGGATGCTGCAGCAATGGTGCTTACAGATGATAATTTTGCAACAATTGTAAAAGCAGTGGAAAATGGACGCAATTTATATCAGAATATCAAGTATGCGATCCAGTTTCTTCTGTCAGGAAACTTTGGTGCGATCCTGGCAGTTCTTTGTGCATCCCTGGCAGGACTTCCGGTTCCCTTTGCACCGGTACATCTGCTGTTTATCAATCTTTTGACAGACAGCCTTCCGGCGATCGCATTAGGCGTGGAGCCGCACAGCAGTGAGGTGATGAATGAGAAACCAAGATCAGCAGACGAGTCAATACTGACAAAGGATTTTCTTGGCAAAATCGGTCTGGAAGGCCTGGTGATCGGTATGATGACGATGATAGGATTTTTGACAGGATATAACCAGAATGGTGCATTGCTTGGCAGTACTTATGCCTTCGGAACACTTTGTCTGGCACGTTTGTTCCATGGATTCAACTGCAAGTCGGATCATCCGGTTATCTTTACAAAACGTTTCTTTAATAATAAATGGCTTCAGGGAGCATTTGCACTTGGGGCAGTACTCATTACCGTTGTACTGACGGTTCCGGGATTTCATCTCCTGTTTAAAGTAGAGACGCTGGATCTGATGCAGCTTGGCTGTGTATATTTGTATGCGTTTGCAAGTCTTCCAATCATTCAGCTGCTTAAATGGATACGTATGAAATTAAGAAAAAGAGGAGAAAGATATAGTGGATTTAAGCAAAATATCTATAAAAAAATCAGGGAGCTTATTGTGTTTACGGCACTTCTTGTAGTTGCCCTATGGAAATTCGATGTGGTGCTCAGCGTGCTAAAAGCAATATGGGGGATTATATTTCCGTTTGTGCTTGGCGGGGCGATCGCTTTTATAACAAATGTGCCAATGAGCTTTTTGGAAAAGAAAATTTTCGGAAGAGTAAAAAAAGAAAATAAGACAGTTGGAAAACTGGCAAGACCGATAAGTCTGCTCCTTACGATCATATTGGCGGTTGGTGTAATCGTACTGGTAATGTTCGGGGTGATTCCGCAGCTTACGCGGACAATGGGAACTCTGATGATGAGTATCGCTGATTTCATTCCGCAGATGCAAGGCTGGATTCGGGAATTTTCCCATAATAACCAGGAAATCATGAAGCTGGTAAATCAGGTGCAGTTTAATCCGGATCAGGCGATCAAGTGGGGAATAAGTCTTCTTGGAAATGGTGCAGGAAATATGATGAATACCACAATGTCAGCAGTGGGTTCCATAGTCAGTGGATTGGCAACCTTTTTTATTGCATTTTCATTTGCCTGCTATGTTCTTTTTCAGAAGGAGAAGCTGCACGTGCAGATCCGAAAAGTATTTTTTGCCTTTCTTCCAAAGAAAAAGGCAGATGCTTTTCTTAAAATTTGTTCTCTGACTTATCGGACATTTGCGAATTTTCTTGCAGGTCAGTGTCTGGAAGCTGTGATCCTCGGATGCATGTTTGTGGTGATACTGAGTATTTTGAGGATGCCATATGCACTTTTGATCGGAGTTTTGATTGCGTTTACTGCATTGATTCCGATTTTCGGGGCCTTTATCGGATGTGCAGTGGGAAGCTTTTTGATCTTTATGGTAAATCCGAAACAGGCAATTTTATTTATTATAGTATTTCTGGTGCTGCAGCAGATTGAGGGAAATCTGATCTATCCTCATGTTGTGGGTGAATCTGTAGGGCTTCCGTCAATCTGGGTTCTTGCAGCAGTTACGATCGGCGGAAACCTTATGGGAATTGTAGGTATGCTTGTTTTCATTCCGTTGCTTTCCGTGTTCTATACTATTTTTCGGGAATTCGTATATCTGCGCCTGAAAAAAAAGGCATATCAAACAGGTAACAAAGACAGAAATAGAGGAATATACGGCGGAGGAAATTGCTGCTATAGAAGAAACGTCAGGAAAAGAACAGAGACCTTCAAAAGTTCAAAAAAAAGTGTTGACAAGAGATGGCAAGGCAAAAGAAAAGTAAATTGTTCGAAAAAATAGAGTACCAAATAGAAATTCATATTTTTTGAATAGAATATCAAATGTTCATATCCATCCCAAAATGCTAAACTATCACACGGTAAAGAAATGTGTACAAAGAAAAGGCATAAAAGAGGAGATAGAGGAATGGATAATAACAATAAAAGCAGTGTGGTTTACCAGGGTAAGATTCCTGGAAGAGTAAAGTACTCGTTTGCTTTTGGAGCATTGGGTAAGGATTTGATCTATGGAATGATAGCAACTTTTTCCATGATCTATTTTACAGATATCATTAAAGTAGCGCCGGCGTTTATCGGAACCATGTTTTTCGTGGCAAAGATCTGGGATGCGTTTAATGATCTTTTCATGGGAATGGTTGTTGATAATACAAGAAGCCGTTTTGGCAAATTTGTACCGTGGCTGGTGATCGGAACGTTGATCAACGCATTTGTATTTGTAATTGTATTTACAGATTTTCATTTATCAGGCGTAAGCCTTTGTGTTTTTGCATCTGTTATTTATGTATTATGGGGAATGACCTATACAATTATGGACATTCCATACTGGTCAGTAATCCCGAATCTTACATCTGATCCACAGGAGCGTGAAAAAGTATCCGTACTGCCAAGAATTTTTGCAAGTATCGGACAGTCACTGATCATTGCCGGATTTGGAGTACAGATCATCAAAGGTCTTGGCGGTGATTATACAGGATATCATAGATTTGCTTTGATCATTGCAGCAACATTTATTTTTACAATGGCTGTATGTGTACTGAATCTGCCAAAGATCCAGCATGATGTTGAGAAAAAAGAAAAAATGAAATTTAAAGACATCTTCACAGTCATCAGAAAGAATGACCAGTTAAGATGGGCAGTATTGCTGATTCTTTTATATAATGTGGCAATTCAGGCAATCATGGGAGTTGCGACCTATTACTTCAGTTATGTATGCAACAATGCCGGAATGTTATCTGCATTTATGATCAGTGCATCTGTTGCAGAGGTTGTAGGACTTCTGATCTTCCCGAAGGTAACAAAGATCTTGTCCAGAAAGCAGGCGTTTTTGTTTGCGTGTGTGTTGCCACCGATCGGATTGATTCTTCTTCTGGTGGTAGGAATTGTGTGTCCGAATAATATTGTTTTGACAGCGATTGCTGGTATTATTGTTAAGACAGGAACTGGTCTGGAGCTTGGATGTGCAACGGTATTCCTTGCGGATGTTGTGGATTATGGAGAATATGTTCTCGGAAACAGAAACGAGGGTGTTGTATTCTCTCTGCAGACCCTGATCGTAAAATTGACAGCAGCATTTACAGCGCTGGCTATTGGATTTGTACTGGAGCTTACAGGATATGTTCCGAACACAGTGCAGTCACTTGCAACACAGAATTCTATTCGTGTTCTGATGTGTGTAGTGCCGACTATCGGAGTTATTCTTGCATATGTTGTATTTAAGAGCAAATATAAATTAGATGATAAATTTATGAAAAAAGTCGTTGCGAAACTGAACGGCTCAGAAGAGAAATAAGAGCAGTCCCCTGTTTTAATTGTGAAAACAATAAACAGGGGATTTTTTGTATTTTATGTATATTGATAATATGCTATCATAAAATACAGTAAAACATCAGGGAGTATGGAGTGTGAGAGTATTTAGTATTATTTTGGCAGATGATGAACCGAATATCCTATATGGAATGCAGAAGGGAATAGACTGGGAGAGCCTTGGATTCTCTGTAGTTGGAACAGCACAGAATGGAAAAGAAGTGCTTGATATGATGGATGAATTTCATCCGGATTTAGTGATCAGTGACATAAAAATGCCTTTCATGGATGGTCTGGAGCTGGCAAAGAATATCCATGAAAATT
>ENA-OQDT01001131-OQDT01001131.1-human-gut-metagenome-genome-assembly--contig:-NODE-1131-length-16218-cov-3.140638_pt1 | contig 16218 bp, 21 predicted proteins | sample MGYA00242786_ERZ504617 | MGnify/ENA primary metagenome ERZ504617 (study PRJEB26092, sample SAMD00036337) | human gut metagenome | host: Homo sapiens | study: EMG produced TPA metagenomics assembly of...
AATTCATTTCGCGTCTGATTGCGGCGAGAGCTCTATGCAGGGGGGATAAAGCGAGAAAAAGTTAGGAAGCTTAGAGCAGTCAGCGGTGTAAAGATACTTTGCAGCGCTGTACCGGGTATATCGCCGTCTCCTCCCATCAGGACAGATAGAGTACTGATGACAACTTCTTTGGCTGTTAGACCGGTAACAAGTGCCGTTGCAGCACGCCAGTCGCCGAATCCAAGCGGAGCGAAGAATGGTGCAATAAAACTGCCTATACCGGCCAGCATACTGTTTTCGGGATTGTCTACCATATAGAATCTGGTGTCAAAGCTTTGCAGCAGCCAGATGACGATGCTGGCAACGAAGATAACAGTAAAGGCTTTGTATAAGAAGTCTTTGGCCTTGCTCCACATATGCAGCATGATATTGCGGGCTGTTGGCAGACGATAGGCGGGCAGCTCCATAACAAAAGGAACTGGCTGACCGTTATAAACAAAGGTTTTTAAAAGCAGTCCTGAAGCGATTGCAATGAAGATTCCCAATAAATACAGGAACATCATAACCGCGGCTTTGTTATCGGCAAAAAAGGCTGATATAAAAACACCGTAGATCAGGCAGTTTAGCACTGCAGGACATAAATGGTGTGAGAATCATGGTCATTTTGCGGTCACGTTCGCTGGCAAGGGTACGTGTGGCCATAATGGCCGGGACGCTGCAGCCGAATCCTATCAGCATAGGAACGAATGAAGAACCGGATAGGCCAATTTTTCTCAGCAGTTTGTCCATAACAAAGGCAATCCGGGCCATATAACCACTGTCTTCAAGCATGGATAGAAAGAAAAAAAGTGTAACAATAGTTGGCAGGAAGGAAAGGACGCTTCCTACACCTGTAAAAATACCGCCAATAATGAGGGAATGGATAGGTGCACTGAGGCCGATTGCAGTAAGACCCAGATCGGCGGCTTCAGTAACGGAACTGATGCCGATTTCGAGCCAGTCGCTTAATGCGGCGCCGATAACATCGAAGGTGAGCCAAAAAATGGTGAAGATAGTCAGCAGGAAAATAGGTATTGCAAAATATTTATGGGTCAGATAATGGTCGATTTTGACTGACCTGATCTGAGCAATTGTTTCCTGTGGTTTATGGACGGCGTAGGAACATAATTCTTCAATATAAGTGTAGCGCATATCGGCCAGCGCCGCTTCTTTATCTGTATCTAAAGCTATTTCCAAGTCTTTGGTGACATGGTCAATAATATCCAGCTCGTTGGCTGTCAGTTCAAGCTCTTTTACCAGTGGTTCATCGCCTTCAATGAGTTTTGTTGCCGAAAATCGCAGCGGCAGTCCTTTGCTGCGGACTTTGGCTTCGATCAGGTGGGCGATAGAATGAATTGCCATATGAGTGACGCCTGAACAAAAGTCGAGTCGTTCAGGCATTTTTTTATCACGAGCGGTTTTCTGGGCGCGTGAAAGCAGTTCGTCAACGCCGGCACCTGAATTGGCTGTGATTGGGACGACCGGTACGGTAAGGCGGTCTTCTATTTTTTTGATATCGATAGAACCGCCGCTGGCCGTAAGTTCATCCATCATATTCAGGGCCATGATCATCGGGGTGTTGAGTTCGATGAGCTGCAGGGAAAGATAGAGACTGCGTTCAATATTGGTAGCGTCGATAACGTTGATGATGATATCAGGTTTGCTGCGTAAAAGCAGGTCACGGGTCACGATTTCTTCCGAGGTATAGGGCGACAGCGAATAAATGCCCGGCAGATCAATGACGGTGACATCTTTATTGTTCAGCAGGCGGCCTTCTTTTTTTCTGGACCGTGACGCCGGGAAAGTTGCCGACGTGCTGATTGCTGCCGGTCAGATAGTTGAAAAGTGTGCTTTTGCCGCAGTTTTGGTTGCCGACGAGGGCGAAGGTAAGGCTCATGGTTCCTCCGGTGCAACGGTGATCTTATTGGCGTCATCCAGCCTTAGAGTGAGCTCATAGCCACGCAGAAAAATTTCGATCGGGTCGCCTAAGGGGGGCTTTTTTTACGTACCATGACTTTGGTTTTGGGGGTCAGTCCCATATCTAAAAAACGGCGGCGCAGGATTCCTTCACCGCCGACAGTAGTGATAGTTGCTTTTTGACCAATGGCTAGTTTGTCTAATGTTAGTGTTTGCATATGGACCTCGATAGATGTTTTATTATTGAAGCTGCTTGTGTTGGAGCGGTTAACTGCTGCCTAAATTATACGTCGCCTGCTTCCCGGTTGTCAATGAAGCTGATTCCTTTATGAATTATCTGATTTGTTTAAGTACTATTTTATGAAAAAAAGCTTATCGATATTGATTTCGCAATTTGCAAAAACAGTTACTGTCCGGACTGGTAAAAATGCTGTTTGTGCAGGTGAAAAAACAGTGAAAATGCTTGACAATGATTTAATTGGGTGTATAATTCTAATTAAGAATAAGTTTCGATAGGAGAGGTATATATGACTAAGAGAAACACTATCCAAAGGCAGTTAGTTATAGCTGCCGTAAGATTTTTAGCAGATCACCCCACTGCCGAAGAAGTGTATGACCGTATTACTATGGAATATCCTGATATAAGCAAAGGCACTGTGTACAGAAATCTTAATTCGCTGGTAGAAAGCGGCCTGTTGGGCAAGGTTTCCGTACCAAGCGGCGCTGATCGTTTTGACCATATCCTGACCAGGCATTATCACATAAAATGTACTCATTGCGGTATGTTTATGAATGTTGAGGATATGGACTATATAGAAGGGCTGGACGAAAAAGTAGGCGAAGTCACCGGTTTTAAAATGGAAGACCATGACATCGTGTTTAACGGCGTCTGTCCTGAATGTCAAAAGCTGGAAACCAAGGAGAAGAACTAAGAACGTACGCCCGCAACGGGTTGTATATAAAAAAATTATTGTTTTAAAGGAGGAGTTTCCAATGGAATTTAAAGGAAGTAAAACAGAAGCTAATTTGCATACCGCTTTCGCAGGTGAGTCTGAAGCGAGAAATAAATACACTTATTATGCTGGTATCGCTAAAAAAGAAGGCTATAATCAGATCGCTTCTATTTTTGAAGAAACTGCAGGTAACGAGAAAGAGCATGCTAAGATCTGGTTCAAAATTTTAATGAGCGGCGGTATTCCGCATGCCAGCCTGCCCGATACTATGGCTAACCTGAAAGACGCTGCAGCCGGTGAACATTATGAATGGACCGACATGTATGCAGGTTTTGCAAAGGAAGCAAGAGAAGAAGGCTTTGATAAAATCGCTTTCCTTTTTGAAGAAGTTGCCAAAATCGAGAAAGAGCATGAAGAAAGATATCTGGCACTGCTCGCCAATATCGAAAATGACAGAGTATTCAAACGTGAAGAAAAACAGGTTTGGATCTGCAGCAACTGTGGCAGAATTGTTGTTGCTGAAAAAGCTCCGGAAAAATGCCCGGTCTGCGACCATCCGCAGGGCTATTTTGAACTGAGAAGCACCAATTACTGATACTAAAAAGATTTAAACTTCCGCAAGCTAATGCTTGCGGAAGTTTTTTTTATATAATTTCTTATATATTAGTAAAAAAATGTTGTAATTTCACAAAAATGAGGTTATAATGGTGAAAAGTGGAGCAAAGTGGAGGAAGGAGCGTCTCAAAATGTTAATGGGCGAGTTTCAACATAACCTTGATGCAAAGGGACGCCTTTTTATGCCTGTAAAGCTCCGCGAGGCTTTGGGAACAAAGTTTGTTTTAACAAAAGGGCTGGACGGCTGCTTATTTGTTTATGATCTTGAGCAATGGCGGCTTTTAGAAGCAAAGCTCAATTCTTTACCGATGACCCGTAAGGGCGCCCGTGATTTTAACCGTTTCTTTTTTGGCGGTGCTGCCGAAGGTGAGTGCGATAAACAGGGACGGGTACTTTTACCTGTTAATCTGCGCGAGTTTGCAGGACTGGATAAAAATGCCGTTATTGTCGGCGTTGGCAACAGGGCTGAGATCTGGGACGCAGAACGCTGGAACGCATATAACGAAGAAAATGCCGAAGATGTGGGCGAATTAGCGGAACAGTTGGCAGATCTTGATTTAGGAATCTAAGGACAGGCGGCCATGATAATGGAATTTGTACATAAAAGCGTATTGCTGGAAGAGAGCATCAACTGGCTTATAACTGACAAAGATGGAATTTATGTGGACTGCACCATGGGTGGTGCGGGACATTCCAAAGGGTTTGCCATGCAGCTCAGTTCGCGGGGCACGCTGGTCGCTATTGATCAGGACGATGACGCGATTGCAGCTGCAAGTGTTAGATTGCAGGGACTGCCTTGTAAAATAAAAATCGCTAAGTCAAATTTTAAGAATTTCGACGATGTTTTAGATGGCTTGGATATTGATAAGATTGACGGAATTTTTTTGATCTTGGTGTATCTTCTTATCAACTGGACACACCGGAGCGTGGATTTTCGTATATGCATGATGGTCCTTTGGATATGAGGATGGATAAAGAAAGTAAAAAAGATGCTTATTATATAGTTAACCGTTACAAAGAAGAAGAACTGGCAGATATTATTTACCGTTATGGTGAAGAACGCTGGAGTAAAAGAATAGCTCAGTTTATCGTTAAGGAACGGTCTGAAAAGCCTATTAAAACTACCTTTGAACTTGTGAATGTGATCAAAAAGGCAATTCCCAAGGGAGCGCGGCAGGATGGTCCGCATCCTGCAAAACGTACGTTTCAGGCAATCCGTATTGAAGTGAATGATGAATTGAATATTTTGGAAAATGTTGTAACGCAGGCGGTCGAACGTTTGAAAAGCGGCGGGCGTATAGGAGTGATTACATTTCATTCTTTAGAAGATAGGATAGTGAAACAAACACTGGCACAACTGGCGAAAGGGTGTATATGTCCACCGCAGCTTCCAGTTTGTGTTTGCGGCAGAAAGCCGCTTGTAAAAAAAGTGGGGAATATAGTTCCCAGCGATGCGGAAATAGAGGCGAATCCGCGTTCGCGCAGCGCACGGTTACGTTATGCGATCAAACGCTGATTTGGAGGGTGGAGCATGTTAGCACGTAAGTATGATAACTACGCATGGGAAGAAATTGAATATGAGAGACCTGTAGAGCGGGTTCACAAAGTCAAAAAAGTTGACTATAAACTTGTGCGTCGCCGTGCTGCCGTGTTAGTACTGCTCGTGATGGTGGCTTATTTTGCTGCGGTCGCACGCAGCGAAAGCCTGGTCCGTACAGGTGATGAGCTTGTTGCATTGAAGCAGCAGGAAGCTACGTTGCTTTTAAAAAATTCGGAAATAAAAATTGAAGTTGAGCAGCTGAAGGGGCCGGAAAGAGTCACCAGTATAGCTGAAAAACAATTGGGTATGACAGTTGCCCGTAATAATATCTATGTGAAGGCTGATAGCCGTAAAGTTGCTTATGACGGCTATGCTTATGCAAAATAATCGTTTCATAGCCTTCTTATTAAAAATATGCTATAATATATGAAGATTTTAGAAGGCAGCCTGTATATAGGCTGCCCTTTCACTTTTGGAGGTATGCTATATGCAAAAGCTGTTAGAAGAAATCGTTGCTGTACTGCCTGAAGTACAGGTTGTTGGTGACTGCGATAAAATCATTAAGGATATAACTGCTGATTCGCGCGAAGTGAGAGAAGGCAGTTTGTTTATATGTCTGAAAGGGGCACATGTGGATGGGCATAAATACTTGGAGCAGGCTGCTGCGTCTGGTGCCGGTGCAGCTTTGGTTGAGGATGTTCCAGAGGTATGTCCTGATGGATTGACGCTTTTAAAGGTGGCTGATACCCGATTGGGAATGGAAGTTATCGCTCCCTTTTTCTATGATTATCCAGGTAAAACTATGCGGATGATAGGGGTAACGGGAACGAATGGTAAAACCACTACTACCAATATTGTGCGTGCTATTTTACGTAAGGCCGGATTTAAGGTTGGGCTTATAGGAACTATCAATATAATGATCGAGGACGAGGCTATTGTAGCTCATAATACTACTCCAGACGTAGTAGATCTGCAGCGTGCTTTATACAGAATGAAAGAAGCCGGATGCGAGTATGTGGTCATGGAGGTTTCGTCGCATGCACTGGCACTTAATCGTGTTGCCGGCTGTGAATATGACACTGCTGCTTTAACCAACATAACGCAGGATCATTTGGATTTTCATAAAACACTGGAAAACTATCGCGATGCGAAAGGGCTGTTGTTTGAACATTTGCATGAAGGTAAAAAAGAGAATAAAACAGCAGTTTTTAATATGGATGATGCAAGTTCGCCGATTTTATGCGACCGCACAAAAACAAGAATACTGACTTATGGCGAAGGACGTAATAATGATATTTATCCGTTGTTTTTTAAAGTTGAGGCTAAACAAATGCGGTTACAGCTGCATACGCCGGTGGGCGAGATGGATCTGCTTTTAAAAATTACGGGTGAATTTAATGTTTACAATGTTATGGCGGCTGTGGCTATTGCGTTGGCAGAACAAATTGATAAAAAAACTATTGTTGATGTTTTAAATGGTTTCGACGGTGTTCCTGGACGTTTCCAGTTAGTGGAAGCAGGACAGCCGTATACTGTTATTGTTGATTATGCTCATACTCCTGATGGTTTGGAAAATGTGCTGAAAACTGCTCGTAGTATTACGGAAGGCAAACTGTGGGTAGTATTTGGCTGCGGTGGTGACCGTGACAATAAAAAAAGGCCTATTATGGGAAGGATCGCTTTGGAGCTGGCAGATAGGGTCGTAGTTACTTCTGATAATCCGCGTACTGAGGATCCGGCAGTTATCATTGACGAGATTGCAGAGGCGCTGAAGGATGTTCCGGAAGGGAAGAGTGTGGAATTGATTGCAGAGCGCAGAGACGCTATTTATCATGCCTTGTCTGAGGCTGCTGCGAATGATGTAATTATAATCGCCGGTAAAGGCCATGAAAACTATCAAATTCTGGCAGATAAAACTATTCACTTTGATGATCGTGAAGTAGTGCAGGAATACTGGAAGAAAAGGTGATTGTATGTTGAGCTTGCAGGAAATAATAACGGCAACAGGTGGACATTGTGAAAATATGCAGGAGCTTATTTTCACAGGGATTACGACTGATTCGCGGATTGAAAGCAGTGGTGAATTGTTCGTAGCTTTGTGTGGTGAGCGTTTTGACGGTCATGCTTATTGTAAAATGGCGTTGGAACATGGAGCGGCGGCAGTGCTGGTGTCAAAGCCTGTGCCTGAACTGCCCTCTGAAACTGTAATTATTACTGTTGAGGATACGCTGCTTGCTTATCAGCAGATAGCGCATGCATACAGAATGAGTAATAAAAATTTAAAGGTGGTTGCTGTTACTGGTTCTAATGGTAAAACTTCTACTAAGGATATGATTGCTGCCTGCTTGTCGACTAAGTTTAAGGTGATCAAAACTCAGGAAAATTTTAATAATGAAATTGGTTTGCCAAAAACATTGCTGAGCGTTAAGGCTGATACAGAGATTGCTGTTGTCGAAATGGGAATGCGCGGCTTGGGTCAGATTAGGGAATTATGCGATATTGCAAAACCTGATGTAGCGGTTGTGACTAATGTTGGTGAAACACATATGGAGCTTCTGGGAAGTATGGAAAATATTGCCAGAGCAGAAAAGTGAGCTAGTTGAAGATCTGACACAGGAACAATTGGCGGTGCTGAATGCTGATAATGAATATGTTGCAGCAATGGCGGATAAAACTAAGGCACAGGTTGTTACTTATGGGTATTCAGGTAAAGCTACTTTCCGCGGTGATAATGTGGTAACAACTGCTCATGGGAGTGTATTTACCTGCATTGACAGCAGATCAGGAGAACGTACGGAAGTGAATATGCCATTTATTGGTGAACACAATGTACAAAATGCTTTGGCAGCGATTGCAGTGGGTGCTGCTTTTGGTGTAAAATTAAATAATAGTGCTAAAGCTTTAATGACAGCAAAACTGACAGGCAGCCGTCAGGAAATAGTGCATATAGGTACTATGACGGTAATCAATGATGCCTATAATGCCAGCCCTGCTTCAATGGAAGCAGCGTTAAAAACTTTACATGAAGCAAAGAAAGCTGCCCACGGCGTCCGCACGATTGCAGTGTTGGCTGATATGCTGGAGCTGGGTGATATTTCTTTCGATTCTCATCGCAGAGTTGGTCAGTTTGCTGTTCGCGAAAAGACGGATATGGTAATCGCTTATGGTGATGAAGCAAAAGCTATTGCCGCGGCAGTTGAAGCTTTGGGAGGCAAAGCATATTGGTGTGCTGGCCGAGATGAAGCGGCCAAGCTTTTGGATAGCCTTCTGCAGTCGCATGACATAGTGCTTTTAAAAGGTTCGCATTCGATGCAGGTGGATTCTCTTTTGGAGTTAGTTTTAAAAAATAAACAGCTATAGCTATAAGGTTTGGAGATTGATAGAAAATGGATTACAGCCTTTGGGGAGCATTGGCGACATCTTTTGTGATCTGCGCAGCCAGTGGACCTGTGCTGATACCGCTGCTTCATAAATTGAAATTTGGTCAGAGCATTCGTGACTGCGGGCCGCAGGCACATCAAAAAAAGAGTGGCACACCGACAATGGGCGGGTTGATGATACTGACTGCAGTTCTGGTTGCAGTGCTGGTATGGTGCAAGCTGACGCCGGCAGTTTTGATTGCATTGCTTCTGACTTTTGGGCATGCGCTGATTGGTTTTGTTGACGATTATATTAAAGTGGTAATGAAACGTAATCTTGGGCTTACAGCTAAACAGAAACTGTTTTTACAATTCTTGCTGGCTGGTGCCTATGTTTATTATCTTGAATTGCAGCCGCATGTAAATTTGGGGTTGAATATTCCAGGAACCTCATTGTCAGTTCCCTTGGGAAGCCTATATTACGTACTGGCGTTTTTGCTTCTGGTAGGTACTACGAATGCTGTCAATCTTACTGATGGGTTAGATGGCCTGGCTGCATCCGTAACAGTACCGGTAACGTTGGCTTATGCTTATATTGCTTATCAGTCAGGCAGTATGGACCTCAGTATTTTTGCTTTGACATTGACAGGTGCTTGTTTGGGCTTTTTACTGTTCAATCGTTATCCGGCTAAAGTTTTTATGGGCGATACAGGTTCTTTGGCACTGGGCGGAGGAATTGCTGCGTTGGCTCTGTTGACACGGACAGAGCTGTTGCTGATTATTCTTGGCGGGATTTATGTTATGGAAGCAGCTTCGGTTATTATTCAGGTCGGTTATTTTAAGAAAACAGGCGGTAAGCGTATTTTTCGTATGACGCCTATTCATCATCATTTTGAATTGGGCGGGTGGAAAGAAACAAAGATTGTGCAAGTTTTTGCGGGCAGTAGTTTGCTGCTTGGTTTAATCGGTATCGGGTTATGGTGTTTGGGGAACGGAGGCGGCTGCTAATGACAAAGACGGTTTTAGTATACGGTACTGGCATCAGTGGCTGCGGAGCTGCTGACGCTTTGGCGAAACAAGGCTGCAGGGTGCTTCTATATAGCGATAAGGAAACAAAGATAGATAATGCTTTGCTGGAACTGCTGAAAAAGCAAGGTGGTGGCCTGTACTGCGGCAATGGGGAAACTTTGCTGCAGGAAGTAGAACAGATAGTTTTATCGCCTGGTATTCCTTTGGCTAATCCTTTGACTGATATGGCCGTGCAGATGGGAATAGAGGTCATAAGTGAAGTAGAAGCGGCATACCGCAGTTATCATGGGCATATTATAGGAATTACGGGTACGAATGGAAAAACAACAACTACTACTTTAGTAGGAGAAATGCTGAAAACTTTGCCTGTGCCAACGGCCGTTGGCGGTAATATTGGACAGGCATTGTCTAAGGAAGTTGAGAATTTAGGAGCTGACGCCTGGCTTGCAGCGGAACTGTCTAGTTTTCAGCTGGAAGGTGTGCGTGAGTTTCGCCCAGATGTAGCAGTAATTTTGAATCTGACTCCCGATCATTTAGATCGCCACCATACGATGGAAGCTTATGGTGCGGCGAAGTGTAATATATTTAAAAAAACAGCGTGAGAATGATATCGTGATTTTAAATTATGATGATCCTATTATACGCAGCTGGGGCGAATTGGCCCCTTCAAGGGTTTGCTGGTTCAGCCGCAGGGAGCAGCTTAATCGTGGCGTATATTTAAACGGAGGTAATTTTACTATTGCCTGGGACAGACAGCTTTATACTGTTTGTCATAAAAAAGACTTGCGTGTATTTGGCGGTCATAATGAAGAAAATGTACTGGCGGCTATTGCGGCATGTTTTTTTGCCGGGGTCACTATTGAAAATATGCGCAGGGTTTTGCTGGATTTCACAGGTGTTGAGCACCGTTTGGAGTATGTGATGACAGTTAACGGTGTACCATATTATAATGATTCGAAAGCAACTAATCCTGATTCGACAATAAAAGCTTTGGAAGCTTTTGACGGGCATATAATTTTGCTGGCAGGCGGACATGATAAAATGACATCTTTGGAACCGATGATGAAATTAGTGCAGGCCAAGGCAGATGTGCTGATTTTATTGGGTGAAGCGAAAGAACGTTTTTATGAAGCCGCCGCAGCAGCAGGCGTAGGCGATATCAGAAAAGTAGAGACAATGGATGAGGCTGTTGAGCTGGCGTATAAGCTGGCTGCTGCGCCACAGGTAGTATTACTGTCACCTGCCTGTTCTTCGTATGATATGTTTGAAAATTTCCCTGCACGCGGCCGTTATTTTAAAAATTTGGTTGCGGCATTGCCAAAGTAAAGGCTAGGAGGAAAAACTGTGAAAGTTATACTTTCTGGCGGCGGTACCGGCGGGCATATTTATCCGGCGCTGACTATTGCCGATCAAATCAAGGCTATCCGTCCTGATGTGGAAATTACCTTTGTCGGGACAAGGCAAGGTTTGGAAAAAGATATTATTCCACGTTACGGTTATAATTTGGAATTTATTGATGTTGCAGGTTTTAAACGCAGTTTAAGTTTAGACACATTGCGTTCAGGCATAAAACTGCTGCATGGGCTTAAAGATGCCTACAGCCTGCTTGATAAGTTGAAGCCGGATTTAGTTATTGGTACTGGCGGTTATGTTTGTGGTCCAATCGTGTTTTTAGCTTCTTTAAAAGGTATTCCCACATGTATTCAGGAACAGAACGCAATGCCTGGTGTAACTAATAAAATTCTGGCGCGTTATGTGAGAAAGGTTTTTTTAGGTTATAGTGAGGCCGAAAAATATTTTGGCGGTTCGTCAAAAAAGATTTTTACAGGGAATCCTATTCGCAGCGAGATCATGCAGAAAAAACGTAAGGATGCTGTTGCTGAGCTTGGGCTTGATGCAAACAAAAAAACTATTCTTGTATCAGGTGGAAGCCGAGGGGCCCGCAGCATCAATAATGCCATGCAGTATGTAGAGCGCGAGCTGTCGGGACGCTCAGATGTGCAGGTGCTGCATGCTACCGGTGAAGTTAATTATGAATATTATATGGCTGAAATGAGGAAGGCCGGATCATTGGACGATAACATTATGATCAGGCCATATCTGCATAATATGCCGGTTGCTTTGGCAGCTGCCGATCTGGCTGTATTTCGGGCCGGAGCTATCGGTTTGGCAGAGTTGACAGCAAAGGGTGTTCCTGCTGTGCTTGTACCATATCCTTACGCTACAGCCAATCACCAGGAATTTAACGCTAAGGCCGTAGAGGCGGCCGGAGCAGCTAAGGTTATTTTGGATAAAGAACTGACAGGCGAAAAATTGTTGGAAGAGATAGAAAAATTACTGATCAACGATAACCAACTGCAGGCTATGAAAAAAGCTGCAAAAAGTTTGGGAAGACCTGAGGCGGCGGCAGAAATCGCGCAGCAGGCGTTGAACTTAGTAAGAAAATGACGGAGGAGGGCTTTTAGTGCTTAAAGGTCTGCAAAACATTCATTTTATCGGTATTGGAGGAGCCGGAATGAGTGCTATTGCGCATGTTTTGCTCAAACGCGGTTATCAGGTATCAGGTTCTGATCTTAATGCCGGTCATATGGGAGCTAAGCTTGCTCAAGAGGGCGCTTTGGTTTACATGGGTCATGCCGAATGTCAGGTCGACGATGTCGACGCCGTAGTTATATCCAGTGCTATCCATCAAAATAACCCCGAACTGATGGAAGCGAAAAAACGTAATTTACCTATTCTGCACAGATCAGATGTGCTGGCAGAGATTCTTAATCATGCTGATGGGGTGGCTGTGGCAGGTGCTCACGGCAAAACTACTACCAGTGCAATGATTTCCTGTATTGCTGCTGCATCGGATATCGATCCGACCATTATTATTGGCGGTGAGGTTGGCAGCTTGGGCGGTAACGCCCGTAATGGGGCAGGACCATATGTGGTAGCTGAGGCTGATGAAAGCGACGGTTCTTTTTTAAAGTTTTATCCTAAGTATGCCATTGTTACAAATATTGAAAACGATCATATGGACCATTATGGCAGCGAAGAAAATATTTATCTGGCTTTTACAGAGTTTTTGTCTAATGTCAAAGACGGCGGCGCAGCAATTTTATGTATGGACAGTCCAAAACTGCGCAAGCTGGCATCAGAAACGACAACTCCTGTTATCAGCTATGGCCTGGAGCATGAAGACGCTCGTTATCAGGCGAGAAACATCCGATACAGTGTCAATGGTACCTGTTATGATTTATATGTAGAAGGAGTTTTTGTCAGCACCGTTGAGCTGATCGTACCAGGACAGCATAATGTGCTTAATTCTTTGGGAGCAATAGCGACGGCACAGGCAATGGGGATACCGATGCAGCAGATTTTACCTGCATTGAAGAAATTCAGCGGTGCTAGAAGACGTTTTGAAACAAAAGGCCGCATTGATGGGATCTGGGTTGTTGACGATTATGCGCATCATCCGACGGAAATCGGTGTTACGTTAAAAGCGGCCAGGCAGACCCAGCCTAAAAGGTTGATTTGTGCTTTTCAGCCGCACCGTTATACCCGCACAAAATTATTGTTTGATGAATTCAGCCGATGCTTTGCTGATTGCGATCAGCTGATATTGACTGATATTTATTCTGCAGGTGAATTCCCAATTGATGGTGTAAGTGGGGCTTCACTGGCAGAAGCTGTGACTGAGGCGACACAGCAGCAGGTTACGTTTATTCCTACTTTGCCGAAGTTAGAGGAGTACTTGTTTAAAATTGCCGAGCCGGGAGATTTGATTATGACTGTTGGCGCCGGCGATATTTTTAAGGTCGGTGAAGAGCTTGTTACCGAGCTTGAGAGAGGTAGATAATGATGAATAAAAACGATGTTGTTGCAGTAATAATGGGAGGCCCGTCGGCTGAACGAGAAATTTCTCTGGTTACTGGTGCCGCTATTGCTGGGGCTCTGCGTGAAAAAGGCTACAATGTTGCCGAAATAGATCTGGAACCGAAAAAACTGGCACTGCAATTGGAAGAATGCAGTGCAAAAGTAGTTTTTAATGCTGTACATGGAATGTATGGTGAAGATGGTCGGCTGCAGACTTTACTGGAGATGCTGGAAATTCCCTATACTGGTTCAGGTATGCTTGCAAGTGCGTTGAGCATGGATAAAGCGGCATCTAAACGCATCATGCAGGCCGCAGGTATTGCTACTCCTAAATCGTTGATTTTTGTAAAGGGAGAAACGCATGATTTTTGCGGTGAGATTCTATCTGCTTTTAAAAAGATGCCTGTTGTTGTTAAACCGGCGACACAGGGATCCAGTATTGGTGTTGAGATCGTAAAAAATGATACTGATATTAATTCTGCTATGGAGAAGGCTTTTACTTATTCCCGTGAGGTTGTTGTGGAAGAGTTTATTCAGGGCAAAGAGCTTACTGTTGCCATTATGCAGGATGGGGGCATGGCTGTTGCATTGCCTGTTATCAATATCGTACCGCATTCCGGGGTTTATGATTTTCATTCTAAATATACCAAAGGTGAAACTGAATATTTAGTTCCGGCGCCGCTTGATAAAGAAACGACAAGGCATGTGCAGGAACTGGCTGTTGCAACCTACAAGGTTTTGGGATGCAGTGGTGTTGCGCGTGTGGATGTGATGCTTGATGAAGCAGGTAAAGGCTATGTACTGGAGGCTAATACAGTTCCAGGAATGACTGCTACCAGCCTGGTGCCGAAAGCAGCAGCTGCTGTGGGGATATCTTTCCCTGACTTGTGTGAGAAGATTCTTTTGTCGGCATCTTTGAACGATAAATAGTAAGATCGATACTGCTGATATTGACGAAGTGAGGTGAGAAAGGTGCAGTCGACACGTGAACGTTTGCGAAAAGAGCGGAGAAGGCGTCGGGTGCGCCTTTTGCGTTTCATCTGTTTTTGCATAATATGTGCTGCTTTGCTGGCTGCTGGCTGGCATTGGGTTCGTCAGCCGGGTTTTGCTTTTGGCAGTATTAATGTCGAAGGCAGCGATAAGGTTACGGCTAAAGATATTCTGCAGATCTCTGGTGTGCAGGAGCCTGTTAATTTGTTTGTGATATCACCATGGCAGGTACAGAAGGCGCTGACTCATGACGTAAGATTCGAGAAGGCTGATGTTTCTTACAGTTGGCCTGGTGTGATGCGCGTGAAGATCACAGAACGGCGGCCGGCAGTATATCTGGCCTGCTCTTATAATGGATATGCAAAGGTAGATTATACAGGCGTGGTGATGGAAGTCAGTGATGGAATCAAGGATGCCAACGCTCCTGTATTATCAGGTATTGTTACAGGTAATATTTACTTTGGAGACAGAATCGGTGAAAAGCAAGTTTTACTGATTTTGGAATTTTTGAGTCAATTGGATCGTGATACTGTGGCGCATATTTCCGAAATTGCTGTAGACCAGCAGAATAATGTTAAGTTCTATCTGCAATATGGTTATCCGATTTTATTGGGTGATGTTTATAAGATTATGGATAAACTTAATTTATTTGTTACTGTTTTTAATGAAATAAAAGCAAAAATCATACAAGCTGAATTTATTGACTTGACATTTACGAAGCCATATATTAAATTGAAACAGTAACATAGCAAGAATTACACGGAGGATAAAATGTTTGCGAACAAACATGCAAAAAGTTTTAATTTGCACTGGTTTGCGCCGTACTCGGTTTTATGTTGGCTACACAGTTTAAAAGCTACAGAACGACAAAAATCTATTAATATTCAGCGTGCCGAGGATTTGTCTGACCGTTTGAAAGCAGTAGAAAAGAACGAGATGAATTATCTAAAGAAATGGAAAAGCTGCAGGCAAAAGCAGGTGACGAGGTTGTTGCCAGAGAAATAGTTCGGTTAAAAGCTTTTGCAGGTGATTTGGAAATGCACGGTAAGGGTTATCAAACTGGTTTTTGGATGACAGTAAGATTGCCAGCAAACCTGGAGAAAATCCTAACTTGTATATTATTCATGATGATGATTTATTAAGAGTTATCAATGAGCTGCGTGCCGCAGGCGCTGAGGCTATTGCCATCAACGGCGAAAGGATTGTAGCGATGAGCGAGATCCGCTGTGCGGGTCCGACTTTATCGGTAAATAACAATCGTTCGGCACCGCCTTATGAGATAAAAGCTATTGGGAATCCTAACAATTTAGAAAGTGCGCTCAAATTGCGCGGCGGCGTTCTGGAAAACTTCAAATTTTGGGGTATCCAGGCCGATTTAAGTCAGTCTGATGATATCGTTATTCCGGCTTTTAAAGGCCGTAAAAGTTTTGAGTATGCCAAAATAGCAGAAGGGCAAGCTTCCGATGCAGAGAAGGAGGCGGCAGAAAAATGATTTTTATGTTCTTGCTGGTTTGGCGGCAGGCATCTGTGCCGGATTGTATTTCCCGGTTTATATACCGCCTGAATATGGTAAAATGCTTTCTGTAGCTTTGATGGCGGCATTGGATACTGCTTTCGGCGGGATTCGTTCCAGCATGGAAGGGTCTTATGATAATACGGTCTTTATTACGGGATTTTTTACTAACGCTGTGCTGGCGGCTTTTTGTGCTACGTTGGTATGATTCTTGGTATAGACTTGTATCTGGTTGGTATCCTGATTTTTGGGATGCGCATTTTCCAAAATTTGGCGGCGATCAGACATCTGTTTTTGAAAAAATAAAAAATTTTTATAAAAGCAGGAAAAAGACTATTAATGTTGAATGTAAAATGTCAATGGTTTTGATTTTTCATTTTGACCCAAATACATAAGGGGGAGCACAATACGATGTTTGAAGAA